>Ga0209987_10001563_pt1 | contig 12581 bp, 11 predicted proteins | sample N074metaG_FD_182134 | JGI IMG/M metagenome (GOLD analysis project Ga0209987, IMG submission 182134) | Deep subsurface microbial communities from Kermadec Trench to uncover new lineages of life (NeLLi) - N074 metaG (SPAdes) (version 2) | ecosystem: Environmental > Aquatic > Marine > Ocean trench... | reverse complement strand
CCGCACCCGCTGTGGCCTTGTTAAGCCTAAACTCCGTTCTTTACTAAAAGTATCATCCCACAGGCTCGAAATATTAGCACAAAGCCCATAGATCAAGCCCTTCTTTAATATGAGTGCTCGCGGACACGGCTGAGGAGGGTCCGTTCGAGATCCGGGCTGGCTAGCGATAGATATTCCGCAGCCGAATCCGAGCGCAGCGACGTAAGCTGCCGCTTCGCGAGCTGTCGAGTAGCAGCGATCGCACGCGTACGGGCCTCCTGCCAGTCAGTTTCACCCGCCAGGTAAGCCCAGATCTGGCGATAGCCCACTGCCCTCATCGCAGGCGTCGTCGAATTCAGGTCATCCCGGGTTTTGAGTCTCTCGACTTCCTCTATGAAGCCCGCCTCCACCATCGCGTCGAACCGCTGCTCGATCCGCTCGGCTAGTGCAACTCGGTCGTCGGGTAACAGAGCCAACGTCTTTACCGTCGGTCGATCATCAGTGCGCGCGCGCCGCTGTTGGACACTCAGCGCTTCGCCGGTCAATTCATAGACCTCCAACGCCCGCTGTATCCGTTGCGCATCGTTCGGCGATATCCGTGCCGCAGCTTCAGGGTCTACGTCGGTCAATCGCGCATGCAGCGCAGGCCACCCGGAAGTTGCGGCCTCGGCGTCCAAGCGCTGCCGTATCGATGCGTCGGCCTGCGGCAGACTCGCCAAGCCGTCACGCAATGCACGCAGATATAAATGTGTGCCGCCTACTATCAGCGGCAAGTGACCACGAGCCGTGATGTCATTAATTACTACGCTCGCGTCTCTGGCGAACCGCCCGGCAGAGTAAGTATCCGCGGCATCGACGATATCGATGAGGTGGTGTGGCACGACGGCTCGAACTGCGGCGGACGGTTTGGCTGTGCCGATATCCATGTCGCGATAGACGAGCGCGGAGTCCATGCTGACAATCTCGAGCGGAATGCGTTCTGCGAGCTTTAGCGCCAGCTCGGTCTTGCCACAGGCAGTGGGGCCAGTCAGACAGACGCACATTACCCGATCAGACCCGCCGGCCAATTCGCTCTCACCGGCCGCGGAGAAACAACCGGTCGAGCTCCGCGATCGTGATTTGCGTCCAGGTTGGGCGGCCGTGATTACACTGGTCGCTTCTTTCGGTGCTCTCCATCTCTCGCAATAACGCGTTCATCTCCTCGAGGTTGAGTTGGCGATTCGCCCGTACCGCAGCGTGACAGGCCATCGTCGCCAGCAGCGCATCGGCTGCGCCTGCCACTCGATCGACGCCTGCCGCTGCCAGCAAGTCGCTAAGCACGTCCCGCATCAGCGGTTCCACTTCGGTCCCCTTCAACAGTAGCGGCACTTCCGTGATCTGGATTTCTTCTGGCCCTCGACGTACGGCGACTAGCCCTAGTCGCGATAGTTCTTCCCCATGGAGGTCCACAGCCTCGGCTTCACGCTCGGACACTCTAATCGAGATCGGCACCAGCAAAGGTTGACATTTGAGCTTGTCCTCGCCCAGAGATTGTTTCAGCCGTTCATACGTGACGCGCTCATGAGCAGCATGCATATCGACGATGATCAATCCCTCATCGTTCTGCGCAAGAATATAGATCCCGGATAGCTGGGCAAGCGCAAACCCTAAGGGTGGCAGCTCCTGCTCAGCGGGTTGCGGCACGGGCCGCCCATGCAGCACGTCGTAGAGCGAAACATTCTCGCGAACCTCAGCGACGTCGCGTCGCCCGCCCAAACCCAGTAGCCGTTGCGGCACGGGCTCAACAGGCCTCTGATCGGTCGCGTGCGCCGGTGGTCGAATCGCGTCTCGCTGCCCGGACTCCAGCGTCGTCGCGAGCACAGACTCCACCGTGCGAAACACAAAGTCATGGACCAGACGGGAATCCCTGAATCGAATTTCCAACTTCGCGGGATGGGCATTGACATCGACGCGTCGAGGATCGAGTTCCAGGAACACCACATAGGCTGGCTGCCGGGCTTGAAACAACACGTCCCGATAACCCAGGCGCACGGCATGACGCAACACCTTATCGCGAACCACGCGGCCATTAACGAAGGTGTACTGCATGTCGGCCTGGCTTCGGGAGAACGTCGGGTCGGCGAGCCAACCGAAGAGCCGCATGCCTTCGATGTCGCGTTCGAAGAAACGCGCATGTTCCAAAAAGCTTTCCCCGCATACTTGACGCAGACGTGCTTCATGCGTCTCGCGGGTGTGCGCCTGCGGCAAAGCAAGATTCGCACGCTGGTTATGTCTCAGCTGCCACGCGACATCGAAACGTGCCAGCGAGAGGCTACGTACGACCGAGTCGATATGGGCGAACTCGGTACGCTCGGTGCGTAGGAATTTACGCCGCGCGGGCATGTTAAAGAAAAGGTCCCGGACTTCCAGTGTTGTTCCTGGTGGATGCGCGGCTGGTCGAAGCGGGCTGAGGTTGCCACCATCGGACTCGATCGACCAGCCCGAGTCTTCACCTCGCGCCCGCGAGGTCAGCTTCAAGTGGGCCACAGAAGCGATACTGGGCAGCGCCTCGCCTCTGAATCCCAGCGTCACCACGCGCTCCAGCCCGTCGAGGCTCGCGATCTTGCTCGTCGCGTGACGCGACAACGCGAGCGGTAGTTCATCTTTCGCGATACCGACGCCGTCATCTCTGATTCGAATCAGGCGTGTTCCGGCGGCCTGGATCTCGATGTCGACCTGCGTCGCGCCCGCGTCAAGACTATTCTCCACGAGTTCTTTCAGCGCCGAGGCGGGACGCTCGATGACCTCGCCGGCGGCAATCTGATCGATAAGCTGTGAGGGGAGCACCCGGATGGTCACGTTCGCTATTGTAGGAGCGGCCGCCTGGCAGTGAAAGTCTCAGGCTGACGCATCAGCCGCGCTGCGCCCCTAGATCGGAATAGTCAGGACCTGGCCGATGCGAATCACATCGCCCGTGATCTGATTGAAGCGCTTCAGTGCGGCGAGGCGGACGTGATAACGCTCGGCGATTTCCGACAAAGTCTCACCGCGGCTGATGACATGTCGAACCGGGCTTTTGCGAACCGGGGGCGGATGCAGAGCCAGATAGCTGTCCGGTGGCGGGCTAGCACGAAAGTAATCTACGATGCCGTCGTGAATCGCCGCTGCAAGGTCAGATTGAAATCTTGAGTCAGTTAACGCGCGCTCCTCCACTGGATTGGAGATATAGGCGATTTCGATCAGCAGCGAGGGAACGTCTGGGGATTTCAGCACCAGGAACGGCGCCTGTTGTACTTGCGACTTGCGTATCTCGGTGATGCGCGCCAGCCTTTTGATGACGTAGGCACCGACGCTCGAGCTCGCGCTGATGGCAGCGCTCTGCGACAGGTCCAGTAACACACCGGCTAGCAGCTGGTCCTTGTCGCTGAGAGATACACCACCGAGCAGGTCCGACGCGTTCTCTCGTTCCGCAAGCCGCCGCGCTGCCTCATCCGTCGCGCCTTTCTGCGACAGAATATAGACCGTGGCACCGCGAGTGTGCTGATTGCGAAAAGCGTCCGCATGGATCGAGACGAATAGATCGGCCTCAGCGCGATGCGCAAGTTCCATGCGTTCACGGTGGGAAATAAAGTAATCACCACTGCGAATGAGCAACGGTTGCATGCCGGGCTGGCGCTGGACTTCTTCTGCCAGCCGGCGCGCGACCGCCAACACAACATTTTTCTCGCGAACTCCATGGGGTCCGGTCGCGCCGGGATCATCACCTCCGTGGCCGGCATCGATCGCAATAATGAGATCACGGGCACCATCGGCCGCCGCCTGTGGCGGAAGCCGGACGATCGACGCCGCATCCAACGGCCTTAAGTCGACGACGAGGCGATGACCGTAGGTGTCGTTGGGCTCGAGCAGGAACGTATTGGGTTTGACGACCTGCGTCAGATCCAATACGACCCTGAACTCGCCACCGGGACGCGCGCCCGTTCGTATCCCGGCAACAAAACCGCGCGGCGCGGGAAATCCGGTCGACAACGAGAGGTGCGTATCGGTCAGATCGATGACAAGCCGGTCGGGGGCCTGGAGAGAAAAAACCCGGTGCGCCGTGGCCTTGGAGAGATCGATTACGACCCGCGTCGATTCGGGACCCGACCAGACGCGCAATCCCTGAAGTTCGGTGCTGTGCGCGCCGAATGACGCGCTGCCAAGCACGACATAGAGCAGATCGCACGGTCGGAATCTCAGCTTCAACCCACTTACTCTCCCTGAACGAGCGAGATCATGTTTACAAACTCTCAGGAAGATTTCAATATTTATCTATTGAAAATATAACCCTAGGCGCTTTAACTCGAATGAACTTCAGCACCTTCGGCTAAACCTTTAAGGGCCAGCTCACCGGCCGCAGAGCGAGGCTGCAGATGGACCGTGCGTCGTTCAGCGCCAGCGAACTCGATGCCGATCGTCAGGTCGCAACGGGCAGCCAATGCCGGAGCACGTTCGGGCCACTCCACCAACAGCCAGGTACGGCTTTGAGCCAGCCAATCACGAAGCCCCAGGGATTCGAGTTCTAACGCGTCGGCCGGCTCCCCTGACTCCCCTGACGCGGTCAGGCGATACAGATCCACGTGCACCACCGTGATCGTCCCGAGCGCATAGTGCTCGACCAACGTATAGGTTGGCGACGGCACTCTGCCCGGGTAACCCAGGCCCTCGAGCATGCCTCGAACCCAGGTCGTCTTGCCCGCACCGAGCTCACCTCGCAAACCGACCAACAGCGAGTCGGGCCCCAGGTCCCGCCAACAACGGGCGATCTCCCCAGCCCGCGCCTTGAAGATTGCCTCTGAATCGAGGCGGAAGATCAGCCCTGCGCGCGCTAAGACGGATTCGCCCATCGCCGGATATGGGGCATCAGGTCCCGTGCAATGAGCCCGCGCTGACCATCGGACACTGCCGCATCACCGGCCAACGCGTGGAGCAACACGCCGGCCCGCGCCGCCAAAGGCCCGTCTGCCGTCTGCACCAGCAACGCGCCCACGATCCCGGCGAGGACATCGCCCATGCCGGCGGTCGCCATGCCCGGGTTTCCTCGGTCGCATACGGCGACGACCGTCTCACCCGGACTCGCGACAAGACTACCGGCACCCTTGAGAATGACGGCAGCCTGGTAACGTTCGACGAGATCCAGAACCGCCTGCAGGCGATCTGACTGAACCTGCTCGACGCTACACTGCAGCAGACGGGCCGCCTCACCAGGGTGCGGGGTCAGTACCCAATTGCCGCGGGGCCGTGGCTGCTCAGCGAGCAGGTTCAATCCGTCTGCATCGAGCACGATTGGCAACTCGGTCGCGAGGAGCCGCTCCATCAAGCGCCGCCCCCAATCCGACCGGCCGAGCCCAGGGCCCAACACCACGCCATCGGCAGCCTTGACCAGTGCGTCTAGATCAGCCGGATCGGTCAGTCCTTGGCACATGATTTCGGGCCGACCGGCGATAACCGCAGCTGCACAGTCGGGATGGGTAGCGACGCGCACCAGACCCGCACCGGCACGCAGTGCTGCTTCAGCCGCGAGACGGATGGCACCTGCCATCCCAGGCGATCCGCCGACCAACAACAGGCTGCCGTGGGTCCCCTTGTGTGTGGATGGTCGCCGCGGCGGCAGGGCCTCGCGCAAGACACTGGTGCCCAAGCGCTCAAGCGCTGCCGCATGTTGGCCATACAGCTCATCGGGAATGCCAAGCCCCGCGAACTCCAGGACGCCCCGATAATCGGTCGCCAGGCCGAGAAACAGGCCTGCTTTGAGGCCGACGAATGTGATCGTTACCGCAGCGTGCACGGCGGCTCCCAACGGCATACCAGTGTCGGCATGAAGCCCGGTCGGAATGTCCAGAGCGAGTACCGGGTTCGGTGCCGCGTTCATCGCAACAACCGCCGCCAGCAACGCGCCGTCAAGGTCTCGATCGAGACCGGTGCCGAGCACACCGTCAACGATCACCTCGTCCGCAAGCGACACATCGGTAGCGTAGGGCTCGATCTTCCCGCCGCCGGCACTGTACTCTTTCCAGGCGAGTGCCGCCGCACCGGACAGCCGCTCCGGTGGCACCACCGCGATGACGCGCACATCGAGTCCGCCGCGTGCCGCGAGCCGCCCCAAGACGTAACCGTCACCGGCGTTGTTGCCGGCACCGCAGAAGATCGCCAGCCGCGAAGTTTGCGGCCAGTGGCTCGTTAAGGAGTGCAGTGCAGCCTCCCCGGCTCGACACATCAACTCATAAGCGGAGATCTCGAGCGTGTCGATCGCGAAACGATCTAACTCGCGCACCTGTCGGGCCGAATAGATCTTTGCAGGGAGTTCTAACATCTAGACGATTATACTTGTGGTCCGATTACGACTCACTGAGCCCACAGATCTAACCTTGTTGGACCACTAGCCCTTCATGACTAATGCCTCAGCGCCAAAGCTTGACTTGTCACCCGCGCGCCTCAGGCAGCTCGCCACCGAGATCAAACGTCGCGGCACAGCGTTGGGCTTCCAGCAAATCGGCATTGCCGGCGTCGAGCTGGCCGAAGATGAGCGTCGACTGCAAGACTGGCTCAACCGCCAACGTCATGGCGATATGGGCTATATGGCGCGGCATGGTTCAAAGCGCTCGCACCCCGACGCTCTCGTACCGGGCACCGTGCGGGTGATATCCGGGAGGATGGACTACTGGCCCGGCGACAGCCGTGACGCGGAGCGCGTACTTGCGGATCCGAATCGCGCCTATATCGCGCGTTATGCCCTAGGCCGTGATTATCACAAGGTTCTGAGGCAACGCTTACGCCGGCTGGCGCAGCACATTGAAACTCAGATCGGTCCGTTTGGTTACCGAGTCTTTGTCGACAGCGCGCCCGTGCTGGAGAAAGGCCTGGCGCGCAATGCGGGCCTCGGCTGGATAGGCAAGCACACGAATCTTCTCCATCACCAAGCCGGCTCGTATTTCTTTCTCGGCGAGGTGTTCACCGATCTACCGCTGCCCGTTGACCAGCCGGCCACGAATCACTGCGGAACCTGCCGTGCGTGCATCGACATTTGCCCGACTAAAGCGATCGTCGCGCCCTATGAACTCGATGCACGCCGCTGTATTTCTTACCTCACGATAGAGCTTCGGGGCAGTATCCCGGTTGAGTTTCGTCAAGCCATCGGTAATCGGATCTTCGGCTGTGACGACTGTCAACTGGTCTGTCCGTGGAACAAGTTTGCGCAGCCTACCGCGGAAGGGGATTTTGCTCCGCGGCACGGTTTTGACGATGAATCTCTGGTGGGTCTATTTCGCTGGAGCGAAACCGAATGGGCTTCAGCCACCGAAGGCAGTGCGCTCCGCCGAGTCGGCTATGAACGCTGGCTTAGAAACCTGGCTGTCGCGCTCGGCAACGCGCCCACCAAAACCGTCGTGGTCGATGCCCTACGCGCGCGTTTGCACTACCCTTCCGAGCTGGTGCGCGAACACGTGCGGTGGGCCTTGTCCCAGCACGCGGATTGCTAACTGCATCACACACGCAATCTGCGCCGGTACCTACCATAGTCTGCATGCTCCAGATCTGCAGCTATTCGTGAGTTCCGCCAGCCCTTTCGGGCCGGCAGCTTCCATCGACACGGACTTCAAACGTTCGTTGCTGCGAAGTATTGATCTCTTCAGAGACGTTGAGCCGGACGCTATCTCCGATCTTTTGTCGCAATGCGATCGCATGGATATCGGTGAGGGTGAACTGTTGCTGTCTCCGGAACGCCAGAATCATTCGATCTATATCGTCCTCTCGGGTCAGTTGCAGGTGCACCTGGGCTCGCTCGACTCACCCAAAATCGCAGACCTGGAGCCGGGTTCCTGCACTGGAGAGATGTCACTTATCGACCACAAAGACCCTAGCGCCTATGTCGTGGCATCCGAAGATTCTCACCTGATGGTTATAAGCCGTGATCTGTTGTGGCAGATGGTAGATCGCTCCCACCGGCTCGCCAAAAACCTACTCATTGTTATATCCGAGCGTGTGCGTTCCGCTAACGAGTTCATCGCCGACCGCTTAGGCTTACTGCACATAGCAGAACGCAACGCGGTCACCGATGCGTTGACGGGTCTCGGCAACCGTCATTGGATGCAGGACATGTTCGAGCGAGAATTGATACGCGTACGGACCGATCGTGGTCGCTTGTGCCTCATGATGGCCGATGTGGATCGATTCAAAGAGATTAACGACAAACTCGGGCACATCATCGGCGATCGAATTCTAGCGGCGATAGCCGACGCTTTCCGTGAATTCTTACGACCATCTGATCTCATCGCACGTTTTGGCGGTGATGAGTTTGCGATCCTCCTGCCCGGTTTGTCGCTGGCCGAAGCGACAGCGACAGCCGAACGACTGCGCGAGAGCCTCGTATCCTACTCTGACCCGAGCCTGCCCAGCGGCGTAACCATCTCGATAGGACTCACCGAAGCCGCCGAATCGGATGATCTAGATTGTCTGTTGCAGCGAGCGGATGCTGCGATGTACGACGCCAAGGATCAGGGTCGCAACCGGGTCGCCATTCGCAAAGCCTAGAGCCGAACATTATCGATGAGGCGCGCCCGGCCCAGCCAGGCGGCAGCCAGCACGATACGCTCGCCATCATCGCCGGGCGAGAAAACTTCAGGTGGCGCCAGATCGCGCGCCCGACGCACCGCGACATAGTCAGTTTTGAACCCGCTCTCGGTCAGGTGCCGGATGGCAGTCGCTTCGAGCTCGGCGTAGTCGGTTTGTCCTTGTCGTAACTCGGTAGCCAACTCCTCCAGCAAGGCGTGAAGACGTGGTGCGACGCGTCGCTCTTCCGCGGTCAGATAGCCGTTTCTCGAACTCATTGCCAAACCGTCTGACTCACGGAGAATCGCCCCGGAGACGACCTGAATCGGCAGGTGTAAATCTGCAATCATCCGTTCGAGGAGAAGCCGTTGCTGATAATCCTTGTCGCCGAGAACCAGAACGTTTGGCGAGATCAGGTTCAGCAAGCGCAGTACAACCGACGCGACGCCGTTAAAATGACCAGGTCTGGCTGCACCGCAGAGATCTTCGCTCAGCGGAGGCAGCCTAATCGATACCGCCGAGTCCGTGCCATAGGGATAGATGGTCTCCGTGTCGGGCAGAAAGAGAAGATCGACATGCCCCTGCTCTGCGAGCATCGCTTCATCTTCAGAGATTGTTTTTGGATAACCCTCGAGGTCCTCATCGGGTCCAAACTGCGTGGGATTAACGAATACGCTGCACACCACTTTGTCGGCCTTGCTGTGGGCAAGATCTGTGAGGCTTAGATGTCCGGCGTGGAGATTACCCATCGTCGGCACGAGCGCAATGCTTTGCTTATCGGAGCGCCAAGCGTCCACAACCTCACGCAATGAGCTCGTCGATCGTGCCCTCAATAGTCGAGACAACTTCAGTCCCTGAAAAGCTTCGTCAAAATCAAGGAGCGATAGTCTATCAGGAGAAACAGTGCTCCTTCGCCGGGTAGGTCTTTTCCTTTACTGCTTCGACGTAAGCCTCGAGTCCCGCCAATGGCGAGTCCAGGCCCTCCATGAAATTCTTGACGAAGCGCGGGGTGCGCCCTTGCGTAATACCCAGCATATCGTAAAGCACGAGAATCTGGCCATTGACATGCGGACCGGCGCCGATGCCGATGACCGGAACATCCAGAGCCTGCGTGATCGTTTTACCGACCTCATTCGGCACGCATTCGAGCAAAACCAGATCGGCGCCCGCACCCTGCAGGGCGATAGCGTCCTCTACCATCTGTTCGGCGGCTGCGCTGTCACGCCCCTGCACGCGAAAGCCGCCGATTTTGTGGACGGATTGGGGCTTAAGACCCACATGGGCACACACTGGAATATCATGATCGCCGAGGCACTCCACGACAGCAACCTGACCGCGACCGCCTTCTAGTTTCACCATCATCGCGCCGCCCTCTTGCATGAGTCGCACACCGTTAACGAGCGCCTGCTCGGGCGATGCGTAGCTCATAAAGGGGAGATCCGCGACCAGAAATGCGTGCCGTAATCCGCGGGCAACCAAACGAGTGTGGTAAACCATGTCATCTACCGTCACCGGTACTGTCGTGTCATGGCCTTGGATCACCATGCCCAGCGAGTCGCCGACCAAGACGAGATCCGTCCCCGCCATATCGACCAGCCGCGCGAAGCTGGCATCATAGGCCGTGAGACAAGCGATGGGCTCACCTTTCTCCTTCATCTTTCCCAGCGTGGACAGGTTCACCGGTGGCGAATCCATATCCCGCTGTTGTAGCTGCTTGTACATACCTGATCCTCAGAACAGATTCAGGCGATCGTCTCGATCGCAGGATTGAAGAAATGCCGGCCCCGCTTTGTCCGCTCGATGGCGCGTAGTAATTCCTGGTAATCGGATTCCCGGTGCGCCGGGTCGATTGCGGCAGCGTTGATGATGAGTAGCGGCGCGGCGTCGTATTCATAGAAAAATCGGGCGTAGGCCTCACCGACGCGCTCAAGGTAATTCGCATCGATGAACTGCTCGTAACTTACGCCGCGATTTGCCACACGCTGTAATAGCACATTCGGCGGAGCCTGAAGATAAACCACCAGATCTGGCGTCGGCGGATCCAGCTCCAGGGATTGGTATACCTGATCGTAGAGACTCAGCTCGTTGCTATCCAAGTTCAACTCCGCAAACAGCCGATCCTTTTCCAATAGAAAATCGCAGATGCGGATCGGCGAAAACAGATCGCGTTGGCGTATCTCCTCGATCTTTCGAGCTCGTTGAAATAGGAAGAACAGCTGCGCGGGCAACGCGGCGCTACGGCGATTACGGTAAAAGCGTTCCAGAAACGGGTTCTCATGCGGCTGCTCGAGAATCAGGTCGCTGTCGAAAGTTTCGGCCAGTCGTTTTGCGAGGCTGGTTTTACCAACGCCGATCGGACCCTCCACAACGATATAACGCGGCCCGTCGACCCTATTAACATCCTGCCTTTCTTTCATGAATTTCCGGCGTTGTGGTGCCCGTGCGGCTCGTTCTTAAAGATTCTAAGGATACTCTCGGCGTTGCGGAGGATGCTAGCGGGTCGCGCTAACGCTCGATTCTCCGGACGACGGTCGACGCCGCGGCCGGCCGCGTTTGATCGCAAATGCCTTCCGTTGATCCGCCGCAGATAATGTCTGCACTTCGGTCCACCAGTCGGCCAGCTCCTGATCCACCTCGCCACAACGAGCACGTAACAGCAAAAAATCGTAGGCCGCCCGAAACCGTTTGTGCGTCAACAGCCGCAGCGCGCGCATGCCGCGACGATTCTCAAAGCGCCTCTGCATGACCAGCATATCCTTCATCGGTACGCTGAATCGCCTCGGGTACGCCGTGTGAGTCTGCTGCTCAGAGACGATCTCATCACAGGCTTTCAGCAACGCTTCGATCTCACTGAAATCACGTTTCTCACGGATCTGCGCTGCGCGCTTGAGGATAGGATGCCAGAGCAACACCGCGTATAGAAACATCGGCGTCACCGACAGATCCTGGTTTATGCGTCGGTCGGTATTGGCTAAGCCAGCTTGCAGGAACGCCAGCGCCTTGCCGTCGCTCTCAGCCCGCAGTGAGTCTGCAGAATGCGGAAACAGATGCTGGAGTAAGTCGAACTGTATCAGCAGCTCGAGGCTGCGCAGCGCGTACCCGGCGTGGAAGAGTTTCAGCGTCTCATCGTATAGCCGTGCCGGCGGGACATCCCGCAACAATTTGCCGAGGCTTTTGATCGGGGCGGCGGTTTCGGCAGCGATAACGAAGTCCAGTTTTGCCGCGAAGCGCGCGGCGCGAAGCATCCGCACCGGGTCTTCCCGATAACGCGTGCCTGGATCACCGATGAGACGGAGCGTGCGCTTCGAGATATCTTTCATCCCGGAGGTAAAGTCCCAAACCGTAAAGTCCTTGATGCGGTAGTAGAGTGCGTTGACCGTGAAGTCCCGACGCCAGATGTCCTCTTCAATGGTGCCGTAGACGTTATCTCGGAGAATGCGTCCGCTGTCGGTATGCTCTCGATGCTTGTGCTCCACGTTCGCAGCGGCTCGAAACGTAACGACCTCGATTATCTCTCTGCCGAAGCGCACATGCGCCAACCGGAATCGGCGGCCGATCAGCCGGCAGTTACCGAAGAGCGCACGTATCTGCTCGGGCCGAGCATCGGTGGCAATGTCGAAATCCTTTGGGTGGAGATCCAGCAACAGGTCGCGAACACCGCCGCCGACCATAAACGCCTGGTAACCAGCCCGATCCAGCCGGTAGAGTACCTTTATGGCGTTGTTGGAGATGTTCGCCCGACTGACGTTGTGATCGGATCGGGGGATGATGTTCGGGCCGGGATGTGACCGCGAGTCGGTGTCGTTCAATCAGGTTCCGTTGACGAGTTTAACCGTGCAGTAAAGCCCGTTATCATAACAGCCCCGCCCTTCCGGGGCACCCGCGCTCCCTTCGTCTAGCGGTCCAGGACGCCGCCCTCTCAAGGCGGAAACAGGGGTTCGATTCCCCTAGGGAGCGCCAATAAAAACAATAACTTACCTTAATATTCCCCTGATTAGCTAGTCCGATTTGTCCAATAATTGTTCTATAAACCTATT
>Ga0209987_10001562_pt1 | contig 12586 bp, 12 predicted proteins | sample N074metaG_FD_182134 | JGI IMG/M metagenome (GOLD analysis project Ga0209987, IMG submission 182134) | Deep subsurface microbial communities from Kermadec Trench to uncover new lineages of life (NeLLi) - N074 metaG (SPAdes) (version 2) | ecosystem: Environmental > Aquatic > Marine > Ocean trench... | reverse complement strand
TGGCCAGCCCACGTTATGGCGGGCCCCAGGATGCCTGTGAGGTCGCGCTCGACGCTCTGCGCGCCGCCGGGGTCGCGGTCTTGCGCTGCTCGCGTTGGTATCGCAGCGCGCCGGTACCGGCCTCGGACCAGCCCTGGTTCGTCAATGCGGTGGCCGAGGTCGGGACCGACCTTTCCGCGGCCGAACTGCTCGATCTGTTGCACCGGATCGAGCGGGAGATGGGCCGTGAGCGCCGGGCCCGTGACGAGGCCCGGGTCATCGATTTGGACCTCCTGATATTCGGTGAGACCGTGAGCGGGCGCAGCGAATCACCGATCCTGCCCCATCCACGCTTGGCCGAGCGGGCCTTCGTGGTCCTGCCGCTGGCCGAACTGGCCCCGGACTGGCGCCACCCGCGGACCGGCCAGAGCCTGGCCGGGATGGTCCAAGCCCTGCCGGCGGACCAGCAGGCGGAGCCGATCGAGTGAACCCGCTGGGTGGGCAGCCCAACCCCAATTCGCCTTGCCATCGGCTGACTCCATCCATATATTCCAAGCGATTCCGGGCGAAGATGCCCCAATCCCTCTATAATTTCCGGAGATTTGACGTAGATGGCCCGCGTAACGGTTGAAGATTGTGTCCTTAAAGTACCGAATCGCTTCGATTTGGTGTTGGTGGCGTCGCAGCGGTCGCGCGACATTTCAGCCGGCGCCCCCCTGACCGTGGAGCGCGACAACGACAAGAATCCAGTGATCGCCCTGCGGGAGATCGCCGAGGAGACCATTTCTATCGACGAGTTGAGCGACGCCTTGATCCAGAGCATGCAACGGCACGTCGAGATCGACGAGCCGGTGGAGGAGCCCCAGGACTTCGAGATGTCGGTTATCGCCATGGGCGCCGAGGGCGCCGGCGAGGGAACGCCCAGCTTCGACAACCTGATCATGGGCGATTCCAGCACGGCGACATCGCCGGATGCGGAAATCGAGACGGAGAATAGCGGTGAGGGCGCCGACGAGGCGGCCGGCGGGCCAAAAGACGGCGATATCGAAGGCATTTAGAACGAGACGGCGCGCGGAGCCGCCGCATCCGTAGCGCCTGATAATTTGTGGGAACGGTCGCGCAGACGCCACATGATGCGGCAATTCGAATTGGTCGAGCGTATCAAGGCCTACGATCCGGGTGTGGACGAGGCGGCGGTGAACCGCGCCTACGTCTACGCCATGAAACACCAGGGCGCCCAGACCCGGGAATCCGGCGATCCCTATTTCTCCCACCCGATCGAAGTCGCAGGCATCCTGACCGATCTCAAGCTCGACGAGAGCTCGATCATCACGGCGTTGCTCCACGACTTGGTCGAGGACACGGATATTACGCTGGACGACATCGAGCGCATGTTCGGCAAAGGCATCGCCCGACTGGTCGATGGCGTAACCAAACTGACCCGCCTGGAACTGCAGTCCGAGCAAACGCGGCACGCGGAGAACTTCCGCAAGCTGGTGCTGGCGATGTCGGAGGACATCCGGGTGCTGCTGGTCAAGCTGGCCGACCGCATGCACAACATGCAGACGCTCCACTACGTGCAATCGCCGGAGAAGCGGCGCCGGATCGCACGCGAGACGATGGAAATTTATGCTCCGCTCGCCGAGCGGATCGGCATGCAACGCTTCAAGGACGAGCTCCTGGATCTGGCCTTCGGCGAACTCAACCCGGATGGGCGGGCCTCCATTCTGGCGCGTCTCGAGTTCCTGAAGGGAGACGGCGACGAACTGCCGCCCCGGATCATCGACCAACTGAAGAGCGGCTTGGCCGAGGACGGCGTCGAGGCCGCGATCTCGGGGCGCATGAAAACGCCCTATTCGATCTGGACCAAGATGCAGCACAAGGACGTCGCCTTCGAACAGCTTTCGGACATCATGGCGTTCCGCATCGTGGTTGCCGATGTGTCGACGTGCTATCGGGCGCTTGGCGCCCTGCACAGCCGCTACCCGGTCGTGCCCGGCCGTTTCAAGGATTACATATCCACCCCCAAGCCGAACGGCTACCAGTCCGTGCACACCGGCTTGATCGGTCCCGAGCGCCAGCGTATCGAAGTTCAGATTCGCACGCGCGAGATGCATGACGTCGCCGAGTATGGGGTTGCGGCGCACTGGAAGTTCAAGCAGGGCGACTTCAAAGTCGATGGCCGCCAGTACCGCTGGCTGCGCGAGCTGCTCGACATTCTGGAACATGCCTCGAACCCCGAGGAATTCCTCGAGCACACCAAGCTCGAAATGTTCCAGGATCAGGTATTTTGCTTCACGCCCAAGGGCGATCTGATCGCGCTGCCGGGCGGGGCGACGCCAGTCGACTTCGCCTATGCGGTCCACTCCGAGGTTGGCGATACCTGCGTCGGCGCCAAGGTCAATGGCCGCATCATGCCGCTGCGCAACAAGCTTCAGAATGGCGATCAAGTCGAGATATTGACCTCCAAAGCCCAAACGCCCTCGCCCGATTGGGAAAAATTCGTCGTTTCCGGCAAAGCCAAGGCACGTATTCGCCGCTTTATACACCTCAAGGAACGAGACCAGTACGGCGAGCTGGGCCGTCAGATGCTGGAGAAGGCGTTTCGCGAGGAAGACTACGAATTCACCGCAAAGGCGCTTTCCGGAGTGCTCAGTAAATTCCGCTGCAGCAGCGCCGAAGAGCTCTGCGCTTTGGTCGGCAAAGGCAACCATGCCGCCCGCGAGGTGCTGGTCGCCGTATATCCCGGGGTCAAGCAAGTGGCCCGCTCGATGCGGGTCTGGCCGTTCCGGCGCAACCGCGGGCGCGACGACAAGACCAAGAAAACCAAACTGCCGATCAAGGGCCTGATCCCCGGCATGGCGGTGCATTATGCGCAGTGCTGCCATCCGCTGCCGGGCGAACGTATCGTCGGCATCGTGACCACGGGAAAGGGGGTCACGGTCCATACCATCGACTGCGAGACCCTGGAGAGCTTCCAGGATACGCCCGAGCGTTGGGTCGATATTTCCTGGGAGGTCAATGAGGAATCCGAACCGATGATCGGGCGGCTGCACCTCATGGTCGCGAACGAACCGGGCAGCCTCGGCGATCTCTCCACGATTATCGGCAAGAACCACGGCAACATCAGCAACCTTAAGATCACCAACCGTTCTATCGATTTTTTCGAGATGCTGGTCGATGTGGAAGTCCAGGATGCCAAGCACCTGAGCAACATCATGGCCGCGCTCCGGGCGACACCGGTAATTGCCTCGGTCGAGCGGGCGCGGCGGTGATCGCGCCGGATCGAAGCTCGACGCGCGGAACCCGCGCCGTTGCGGCAGTCTGAGATCGGCCGCCGGTCATGTTCGGACGCCGCAATCCCCTTCCGGTCCACCACTGGGTCCGGTCCATCGTCTGGCCCAAGGCCGGCTGGCGCCGCGCCTCGCGCTATATCGCGCATCGAGTCCAGCGCCTGCCCGGGACGCCGTACCGGATCGCGGCGGGATTCGCCAGCGGCGCGGCGGTATCGTTCACCCCATTCATCGGCTTGCACTTCTTCTCCGCGGCGCTGCTCGCCTTGCTGCTGCGCGGCAACGTGGTGGCCTCGGCGATCGGCACGGTGGTGGGAAATCCTTGGACCTTCGCCATTATTTGGCCATCGACTTACAGCTTGGGCCACTGGATACTCGGCGGGAGTCCTGTTTCCGCGCAACCTTCGATTCCAGACTTTATAAACCTTTTCAGCGGCTTGATCCGAGCGCTGTTAGAGTTTGACCTGGCCTACCTCATTGATCATGTTTGGCCAGTCTTATGGCCGATGATGATCGGCGGTATTCCGACTGCCGTGGTCGTCTGGATCGGGACCTTTTGGTTGGTCCGCGGCGCGGTGGCGGAGTATCAGCATGTCCGGCACCGTCGCAGGCGCATCAAAGTGCGGGCCAGGACCGCCAGGCGAGAGGCGATTAAGCGGGCCGAGCGGATCCGTGCCGCTACGGTGTCGGGCCAGGAACAGGAGAAACCATGAACCAGACCCATCTGCGCCTCGGCGTGAACATCGACCACGTGGCGACGATCCGGAATGCCCGCGGCGGCGGCCATCCCGATCCGGTGCGCGCCGCGCGCCAGGCGGCGGCGGCTGGCGCCGACGGCATCACCGCGCACCTGCGCGAGGATCGGCGCCACATCTCCGATACCGATATCTCGCGCCTGATCGACAGCATCGAACTGCCACTAAACCTGGAGATCGCGGCGACCGAGGAGATGCTCGACATCGCTCTGCGCCACAAGCCGCACGCGGGCTGCATCGTTCCCGAGAAGCGCCAGGAGGTCACCACCGAAGGCGGGCTCGACGTCGCCGGGGGGCACAATCATCTTAAGTACTACGTCAGCAAACTGCGCGACGCCGGCATCCGCGTTTCGCTGTTCATCGACCCGGACATCGCGCAACTCGAAGCGTCGGCGGCCTTGCAGGCGCCGGTGGTGGAGCTTCACACCGGGGCCTATTGCGAGGCCTTTCTCGAGGACCGGGCCGGTGCGCGGACCCAGGCCGAGTTGGCGCGCCTCGCCACGGCGGCGGCGGCTTGCGCAGAGCTGGGCCTGGAGTGCCATGCCGGTCACGGCCTGACTTTCGACACCGTGGCGCCGGTGGCGGTGATCCCGCAGGTGATGGAGTTGAACATCGGCCACTTTCTGATTGGCGAGGCGATCTTCTGCGGCCTCGATGCCTCGATCAAACGTATGCGCAGCCTGATGGACCAAGCGCGGGCCGAGGCCGGCGGCGCGCGTAGCGCTTGATCCCGCCACGCCTATTCGGAACGAAACGCCATGATCATCGGACTGGGCAACGACCTGATCGACATCCGCCGCATCGAGAAAACCCTCGATCGCTTCGGCAGCCGTTTCACGGATCGGGTGTTCACAGCGGTCGAGCAAAAGAAATCCGACCGCCGCGCGGCCCGGGCGGCCAGTTACGCCAAGCGCTTCGCCGCCAAGGAGGCCTGCGCCAAGGCGCTGGGCACCGGGGTGCCGCGGCGCGGCGTCCACTGGCGCGACCTGGGCGTGGTCAACCTGCCGAGCGGCAAGCCGACCATGGCCTTGACCCGGGGGGCTGCGGCGCGCCTGGCGGAGATCACGCCCGAGGGCATGATTGCCCAGATTGACGTGACCATCACGGACGACTATCCCTTGGCGCAGGCGATCGTCATCATCTCGGCACTGCCGGACGGGCGGGCCTAAGGCCGGGGCCGGCGGCCCAGTATCTTTCAAGATATGTTCCCATTTAAACGAATAAATAGAATTAGTTAGGCAATTACCTTAATGATAAAAAAGAAACCGGGCCTGATCGGCGAAACCGCGCGTACGGTGATTATCGCCGTGACCATCGCGTTCTTTATCCGAGTCTTCGCTTACGAGCCTTTCAATATTCCCTCGGGTTCCATGAAACCGACGCTGCTGGTTGGCGACTACCTCTTCGTCTCCAAATTCTCCTATGGCTACAGCCGGTTTTCATTGCCTTGGGGCCTGCCGCTGATCGACGACCGCATTCTGGCGAGCGCGCCGAAGCGCGGCGACGTCCTGGTGTTCAAGTTTCCACCGGACAATTCGACCGACTACATCAAGCGGGTCATTGGGCTACCGGGCGACCGCGTTCAGATAATCAGCGGTATTCTGCATATCAACGGCAAAGCGGTTCCGCGCCGCAAAATTGGCCCTAACGTTGTTGTAAAGGAGAGCGGCCACATCCAGCGGGTGGTCGAGTATGTCGAGACTCTGCCCAACGGGGTCGAACACCGTATCTTCGAGGTCAGCGATTCCTATCCAGGTGCCGACAATACGAAGAAATTTACGGTACCGCCTGGGCATTATTTCATGATGGGCGACAACCGGGATAACAGCTCGGACAGCCGTTTCGGGGTCGGCTTCGTGCCGTTTCGAAACTTGATCGGACGCGCCGAGTTTCTGTTCTTCTCCCATGAGGCGAGCGCCAAGCTGATCAAGCCCTGGACCTGGCCGGCCGCGGTCCGCTACAGCCGAATCTTCGATGGCGTCGAATAACCCGGCGCCGGCGCCACGGGACCCAAACGGGCTCGCCGAGCACCTGGGCCACGGCTTCGCACGCCCCGAGCTGCTGACCCGGGCGCTGACCCATCCGAGTGCGGCAACCCGCCGGGACGGGATCGACGACAGTTACGAACGCCTGGAGTTCCTCGGCGACCGGGTGCTGGGTCTGATTGTCGCCGATTTGCTGATGGCCCGTTTCCCGCGCGAGGCGGAGGGTGCGCTCGCCCTGCGCCACGCCGAGCTGGTGCGCCGCGAAACCCTCGCCGAGGTCGCTCGCGAAATCGGGCTCGACGACTACTTGCGCCTAGCCAAGGGCGAGGAGGCGGCCGGCGAGCGCCAAAACCCGGCGCTGTTGGCCAACGCCTGCGAGGCGGTGATCGGCGCGCTCTATCTGGACGGCGGCTTGCCGGTGGCCTGGGCCTTCGTGGAGCGGTTGTGGGCCGCGCGCCTGGAAGCCGACGTCCGCCCGCCGCAGGACGCCAAGACCGCACTGCAGGAATGGGCGCAGGCGCGCGCCCTGGGCCTGCCGAAATACCGCGAGGTCGGGCGCGAGGGCCCGGCCCACGAACCGTACTTTACGCTTGAGGTCGCGGTCGAGGGCCAGGAGCCGGCCCGCGGCGAGGGCCGCTCCAAGCGCCTCGCCGAGCAGGCTGCCGCCGCGCGTCTGCTGGCGCGGCTGCGGGGAGACTAGCCGGACATGGCCGAACAGACCGCGCCCCCCAAGGAAAATTTGCGTTGCGGCTTCGTGGCCCTGGTCGGTGCGCCGAACGCCGGCAAGTCGACCCTGCTCAATTCCCTGGTCGGGGCCAAGGTCTCGATCGTCACCCACAAGGTCCAGACCACCCGCAGCCGCATTCGCGCCATCGCGGTCGAGGGCGCGAGCCAGATCGTGTTCGTCGATACGCCGGGCATCTTCACGCCCAAGCGGCGCCTGGAGCGGGCCATGGTCTCCGCCGCCTGGACCGGGGCCAAGGACGCCGACGAGGTTGTGCTGCTCTACGACGCCGCCCGGCGCGGCATCGATCCCGACACCCGGCTGATCGTGGACGGGCTCAAGGCGCGCGGCCGCCGGGCGATCCTGGCGCTCAATAAGATCGATCTGGTCAAGCGGGATGCGCTGTTGGGGGTCGCCGCCCGCTTCGAGGCCGAGGGCGTTTTCTCGCAAGTGTTCATGGTCTCCGCCGAGACCGGGGACGGGGTCGCCGACCTGCGCCGCCACCTGGCCGCCGGCCTGCCCGAGGGGCCCTGGCTCTATCCCGGAGACCAGCTCTCGGATCTGCCCGAGCGCCTGCTCGCCGCAGAGATCACGCGGGAGAAGCTGTTCCTCAACCTGCACCAGGAACTGCCCTACGCGCTCACCGTGGAGACCGAGGACTGGAAGGACTTCAAGGACGGCAGCGCGCGCATCGAGCAAGTCATCACGGTCGGGCGCGCCTCCCACAAAGGCATCTGCCTCGGCAAGGGCGGCCGCACCATCAAGCTGGTGCGCGAGGCCGCCCAGCGCGATATGGAGGAATTCCTGGGCCGCAAGGTCCACCTCTTCCTGTTCGTGAAAGTGCGCGAAAACTGGCTCGAAGACCCGGCCCGCTACCGCGCCATGAACCTCGAATTCGACGTGTAAGGCTGTGGGATGGTGGCTTGATGTGTTGAAAACACTAGGCGAACTCGAATGTCGCATTATTGAGCGAAAGCGTTCTTCGTTTTGGTTCGATCATTGAGTCCGAGTCTAGCTACTCTCGGAAGTCAGGCCGGTTGGTCAATTAGCGCTTTACCGCTTACCGCACTTTGCTCGACCGTCTCGCCGAAATTTACATACCCGAGTCATTTCGCTAGACTGCATCCTAGACTTTCGTATATGCCCAAATTTTCGAGAGTCTGAATTCTTTGCGGTATGGGGGGAGCCGAGATGCGGAAAATACTCCTCATCGAAGACAACGAAATGCACCGCGACATGCTTTCGCGCCGGCTGTTGCGCAAAGGATACGACGTTTCCACCGCCGAAGATGGCCAGCGCGGCATCGACATGGCGGGGAGCGAAAGCCCCGACCTGATCCTGATGGATATGAGCCTGCCGGTGATCGACGGCTGGGAAGCGACGCGGCGGATCAAGGATTCGGCGGATACCTGCGGAATTCCGATAATCGCCCTGACCGCCCATGCCATGGCGAGCGACCGGGAAAAGGCGATAGAGGCCGGCTGCGATGACTACGACACCAAACCGGTCGAACTAGCCCGCCTGTTGGAGAAAATCGAACGATTGCTTGGCCGAGGTGATAAATTGGAAAACGGCGCGGATAAGGGCTGACGTATCATGCGGGAATTTAAGGTACGAATGATTTCAACGACCGCACTGGCTGTCGTCGTGGCGGTCGGAGTGGCCGCCACCGGAGCCAGCAAGCCGGTACACGCCTGCCGGCCGGGACAGCTCATCCGTCTGGCGGCGAACGCCTGTCGGCCCAGTTCCTGCGCCGCCAAGAAGGCCTGCAATCCCTGCGCGGTCAAGAAAGCCGGTAATCCTTGTGCGACCGGCCAGGCCAGCGATCCCTGCGCCGCTAAGACAGCGTGCAACCCCTGTGCGGCCGGCAACCCTTGCAATCCCTGCGTCGCCGCCGGAGTGGCGATGGAATGTGTGGTCCCGCGCCTGGTCGGTGCGTATCACAGTGGGAACCCATGCGCCGTCAAGAAGCCCTGTAACCCCTGCACGCCTTGCGGCGCCATGATGGCGTGCAATCCATGCGCCGCCAGTAAGGCCTGCAGCCCCTGCAACCCCTGCGCCGCCAGCAATAAGGAGCCGCCGGAGCTGAGCGACGCGGAGGCGGTGGCCGCCTATGACTGCGTGAGCCCGCATATGGCCAAGGCCTACCGCAAGTCCTGCCATCCGGCGGCGGTCGCCTATCGCAACTGGCAGCGTCTCAGCCGGGTCCCCTATCCGACCGAGGCGCATGGGGTCCGCTTCATGAACAACTATGCCAACGAGGTCGCCCGCGCCGACTACGGCAAATGGGAAGCGGCGGGCGACATGCCCAGCGGTTCCGTGTTGGCCAAAGACAGCTTCATCGTCGGCGACGACGGCAAGATCTCGGTGGGCCCGCTGTTTCTGATGACCAAGGCCGCGGCGGGCACGAATGCGGTCACACGCGACTGGCAATACACCATGATCATGCCCAGCGGCGGCGTGCGACAGGATGCCGCGATCCAGAAATTCTGCAACGACTGCCATCGCCGTGCCGGAGCCGAGGATGATTTCTTGATGTTCCTGCCCCTGCCGTTCCGGATCTCGGCGGGAACCGGCGGGTGATGCTGCCGCAAGGAGAACGACCAATGCGCCTTCTCGCCGCCGCGACGATCGCCGCCTCCCTCATTCTATCGACCGGTGCTGCCGGCGCCGCGGAGCTCGTCATCTCGCAGAAGAAAAAGCGTTTCGATCCGAAGCTCCTGAACGCGAAGCTCGGCGACACGCTGGTGTTAGTGAACGACGACCGCTATGCCCACAACTTGTTCTCGGAAACCCCAGGGTTCGAGTTCAACGTGCGCAAGCAGATGCCTGGCGACACGCACCGGATGGCGCTCGACAAGAGCGGTAAGTTCGAGATCCGCTGCGTCATCCACCCGCGCATGAGTATGACGGTCATTGTCGAATAGCGCGGACGGCTAAGGAAGCGACGGAAGTTGCGATGAAATTGCGCCCCCAACTGCTGATTGGTTCCCTCTCGCTCACCGTGCTGATCCTGTTCATGGGCCTATATGGCATCTTCAGCTTGAACCGGATTTCCGAATTCACCCGCGCGATGTATGACGGGCCGTTGATGTCGATCAACTTCGCCCGCAGCGCCCAGTACGATTTCTCCCGCATCGAGGCCGCTCTTTCGAACCTGGCCGCCGCGACTGACGACAGAAAACGAGAGGCTCTTATCGCGGAGGTCGGGGAATATCGCGAGACTTTCACCGAGGATCTGGGCATCGCCGGGGAGCGCGCCAAAGGCACCGAGAGCCAAGCCGCGATCAAGCGCATCCGTGCCGCGCTGGTCAGCTGGGATAACGCCTGGCGTGAGTTGAGAACCGCCTATTCCAACGACGACTTGGCTGCCGCCGCATCCCCGCAAGCCCGGGTGGTCTCGGCGATCGAGGTGGTCAACGAGGAGATCGAGGTGCTGGTCGAGTTCGCTGCCCAGGAAGGCTATGACTTCCGCGGCATGGCGCTGGACCAGAGCCAAAGCGTCATCCAGCTCAACTGGATCATTGTCGTCGTCGGCATCCTGGGTGGCATCCTGCTGGGCCTTCTGATGGCTTGGCGGATTGTCAATCCAACCGTGCGCATCACCAATATCCTGCGCGAGCTCTCCGCCAACGAGCGGAACGTCGATATTCCGGAGACTGGACGCAAGGACGAGATCGGCGATATCGCCCGTGCCGCCGCGACCTTCCAGCGAACCACGATCCGGTTCCAGGACAATATGCAGAAAGCCAACGCCGACCTGGAAGAAGCCGCCGAAGAGGCCCGCAAGGCCAATCACGCCAAATCTGATTTCCTGGCCAAGATGAGCCACGAACTCCGTACGCCCCTCAACGCTATCATTGGTTACAGCGAGATGCTGCACGAAGAGGCGGAGGACATGGGCGACGAGGCATATTTGGCCGACCTGATGAGAATTCAGTCCGCCGGCAGGCACCTGCTGGCCCTGATCAACGACATCCTCGATCTTTCCAAAATCGAGGCCGGGCGAATGGATCTCTATTTCGAGAAATTCGAGGTCCCTCAGATGATCAACGAAGTGGCCAGCACGATCCTGCCGCTGGCGGAAAAGAACGGCAACCGGCTCGAGGTCGACTGCCCCGGTGACGTGGGCATCATGCACAGCGATCTGACCAAGGTCCGGCAGATCCTTTTCAACCTGCTGAGCAACGCCTGCAAGTTCACCGAGCAGGGCGTGATCAAGTTGCAGGTGGCGCAGGACGAGGAAGACGGCAGCGACTGGGTCGAATTCCGCGTCGCCGACAGCGGCATCGGCATGACTCCGGAACAGCAAGAGAAGGTGTTCGAAGCCTTCACCCAGGCTGACTCGTCGACCACCCGCAATTTCGGCGGCACCGGCCTGGGTCTGGCCATCACCAAGAATTTCGCCCGCATGTTGAAGGGCGACGTGACCGTGAGCAGCGAGCCCGGCCGGGGCTCGACCTTCACCATCCGCCTGCCGCTGCAGCCCCCTGCATTGGGTGTGGAGGAGGTGGGCGCGGAAGCGTCTGGCGAGGGCGTGGCCGCCGAACCGGCTGGCGACCAGGCGGCCTCGGACAGCGCCAAGACGATACTGGTGGTCGATGACGATCCGGTCGCCCGCGACCTTCTGCGCCGCCACCTGAGCCGCGGCGGCTACCGGGTCGAAGTTGCGACTAACGGCGAGGAAGCGATGCGTCTGGCACGGGAGATTTCGCCCGATGCCATTACCCTCGACGTCCTGATGCCGCAAATGGACGGTTGGACGGTGCTGGCCGCCCTCAAGGAAGATCCGGAACTGGAAAAAATTCCGGTCGCCATGCTCTCGATCGTCGATGACCGGCACATCGGCTATTCGCTTGGCGCCTCGGATTACCTGACCAAGCCGATCGACCGGGAAAAACTGCTTGCGGTGTTGGCACGGCTGTGTCCGAACAAGGGCGGAATGCGGGTCCTGGTGGTTGAGGACGACGGCCCGACCCGCGAACTTGTGCGCCGGACGCTCGAGAACCGGGACTGGCGCGTGAGCGAAGCGGAAAACGGCGTCGTCGGCCTGCGGCGGCTGGACGAGGCACCGCCCGATCTGGTCCTGCTCGATCTGATGATGCCGGAAATGGACGGCTTCGAATTCCTCTCGCGCCTGCGCCAAGAGGAACGCTGGCGCGAGATTCCGGTGGTTGTGGTCACCGCGAAGACGCTCACCGCCGACGACCGTAGCCGCCTCAATGAAGGCTATGTCACGAAGCTGATCGACAAGCGCGAAAAAAATCTAGAGGCCCTGCTCGCGAACCTGGACGAATTATTGGTGGGGCGGCGCCTGCCGGAGCCAGTGCCGGAATGACTGTGACCGAAAACGAATTTGCGTAGGCGGATATGAAGTCTGTTAGGCGTTCGCCCAAGACCACGCGGCGCTATTCGCATCGCGACAGGTCCGAGTCGGGCCATGGCCGGTCATACGGCGGCTCTGTCGAGAAGGTCTGAAACTGGGCGGGAAGCAGACGAAAACTTCAATAATGCGCGCATCGATCTATCTGGGATTACCCACGCGGACAGCTCAGACAAGAGCAGCCAAAAGGCGTAGGATCTGGGTGTTATTTTGGTGAAGCCCCTGATGCTGACGCCACCGAGCGCGGCAGGGCTCCCCGACTCCCCGCCGGTCTGCTAAACCTCTCCCATGCATTGGACTGACGACGGCATCGTGCTCTCCGCGCGGCCTCATGGCGAGAGCTCCGCGGTGGTGCAGTTGCTCACGCGGCGTCAGGGGCGCCACGCGGGGCTGGTGCGCGGCGGCCAGGGCAAGCGGGCGCGCGGCATCTATCAGCCGGGCAATCTGGTCGCGGCGAACTGGACTGC
>Ga0209987_10001561_pt1 | contig 12587 bp, 13 predicted proteins | sample N074metaG_FD_182134 | JGI IMG/M metagenome (GOLD analysis project Ga0209987, IMG submission 182134) | Deep subsurface microbial communities from Kermadec Trench to uncover new lineages of life (NeLLi) - N074 metaG (SPAdes) (version 2) | ecosystem: Environmental > Aquatic > Marine > Ocean trench... | reverse complement strand
TCGACCACCACGAAGTCGTTGCCCAGCCCGTGCATCTTGATGAAGGCGCGTTTGCTCATGACCCCGGGTTATATGGCGCGGAGGGGTGAGAAGTCCACGGGCAATGGGGACTTCCGGCCTCCCCCACCCCCGCTTGACCCGGGGCCCGGCGGACCCTATGTTCCGCCCCGACAGCCGCCATGGGTCGTATCCCGGCGACCCCGGATCCTCCGGGGCGCCCCGCCAGTCCGCGAGTTTCGCGCACTGGCGCTTTCGACGTTTGGGGCGCTTTCGACGTTTGGGGCGCTTTCGACGTTTGGGGCGCTTTCGACGTTTGGCGGAACGCGTTGATTTGAGGACGAGCTAGACCGGCCATGTTCGACAACCTGCAGGAACGCCTGGGCGAGGTCCTGGGCAAGCTGACCCGGCGCGGCGCGCTGAGCGAGGCCGATGTCACGGCCGCGCTGCGCGAGGTCCGCATCGCCCTGCTCGAGGCCGACGTCGCGCTGCCGGTGGTCAAGGACTTCGTCGAGGCGGTCAAGGAAAAGGCGATCGGCGAGCAGGTCCTGCGCTCGGTCGCGCCCGGGCAGATGGTCATCAAGGTGGTCCACGACCACCTGATCGAGATGCTCGGCGCCGAAGCCGTGCCGCTCGACTTCGACGCACCGCCGCCGGTGGCGATCATGCTGGTCGGCCTCCAGGGCTCGGGCAAGACCACGAGCTGCGCCAAGATCGGCCTGCGCCTGACCGAGCGGTTCAAGAAGAAGGTGCTGATGGCCTCGCTCGACGTGCGCCGCCCGGCCGCCCAGGAGCAGCTCAAGGTGCTCGGGCTTCAGGCCGGCCTGCGGACGCTCGATATCGTCCCCGGCGAGCCGCCGGTGGCGATCGCCAAGCGCGCCCTGCAAACCGGCGCGCTGGAAGGCTTCGACGTGGTGCTGCTCGATACCGCCGGGCGGCTCGCGGTCGATGCGGAGATGATGGCCGAGGCGGCCGCCGTGCGCGACGCCGCCAAGCCCCACGAGACCCTGCTGGTGGCCGATGCCATGACCGGGCAGGACGCGGTCACCGTGGCCGCCAGCTTCCACGACAAGATCGGGCTGACCGGCATCATGCTGACCCGGGTCGACGGCGACGCGCGCGGCGGCGCGGCGCTCTCGATGCGCGCGGTCACCGGCTGCCCGATCAAGCTCATGGGCGTCGGCGAGAAGCTGGAGGCGCTCGAGGACTTCCACCCCGACCGCATCGCCTCGCGCATCCTGGGCATGGGCGACGTGGTCTCCCTCGTCGAGAAGGCGGCCGAGGCCCTCGAGCAGGACGAGGCCGAGAAGCTCGCCAAGAAGCTCGAAAAGGGTAAGTTCGACCTCGACGACTTGGGCCAGCAATTCAAGCAGATGCAGAAAATGGGCGGCATCTCGGACATGCTCAACTTGCTGCCCGGCATGTCCAAGGCCCAGCAGGCCCAGCTCGAAAAGGCCAATGTCGACGACAAGATGATCGCGCGGCAACTCGCCATCCTGTCGTCCATGACGCCCGGCGAGCGGCGCCGGCCCGAGATCGTCAAGGCCAGCCGCAAGCAGCGGGTCGCGGCCGGCTCCGGCACCACGGTCCAAGAGGTCAACAAGCTCATGAAGCAGCACAAGGAAGCCAGCCGCATGGTCAAGCGGGTCAAGAAAATGAGCAAGAAGGGCCTGATGCGCGGCGGCTTGGGCGGCCTGATGCCCGGCGGCGGCGGTGGCGGCTTTGGAGGCCTGCGATGATCCACCCTATCTCAATCGGCGGTTCGGATCTCGACCGCGCCGCAGCGTTATCGACGCCTGCCCGAATCAACCCGGCCCGAATCAACCCGGCCCGAATCAACCCGGCCTGGGGCCGGGCGCGAGAAACCTGACACCACAATCGAGAACGAGGAACTGAACGACATGTCCGTAAGAATTCGACTGGCCCGCGGCGGCACCAAGAAACGCCCCTTCTATCGTATCGTAATCGCCGATACCCGCAGCCCGCGCGACGGCCGCTTCATCGAGAGAATCGGCCACTACAACCCGATGGTGCCACGCGACCATCCGGAGCGCCTGCTTCTCGACGAAGAGCGCGCGCGCCATTGGATCTCGGTCGGCGCGACGCCGAGCGACCGGGTCGCCCGCTTCCTGGGCGAGGCCAACATCATCCCGATGCCGGCGCGGCCCGAGCAGACCAAAAAGAACCTGCCCAAGAAAAAAGCGCTGGAACGCCGCGCCGCCGAGGTCGAGGCCAAGAAGGAAGCCCAGTCGGCCGAGGCCCACGCCGCCGCCGAGGCCGCCGAAGCCGCCGCCGCAGCAGCCGCAGCTGAAGCCGCCGCCGCGGAAGCTGCCGCAGCTGAAGCCGCTGCCGCCAAGGAAGCGGCCGCGGAAGCCCCGGCTCCGGAAGCCCCCGCCCCGGAAGCTCCCGCCGAGGAGACTCCCGCCGAAGCGGCCCTTGCCGCCGAAGCTCCGGCCGCCGCGGAAGCGCCGGCCGAAGCGGCCCCTGCCGCCGAAGCTCCTGCCGCCGAGGCCGCTCCCGAGGCCCCCGCGGAAGAGGCGGCCCCCGCCGAGGGCGAGGACGCGGCCAAGAAAGGTTAGACGCGAAGCCATGGCAGAGGGCGCGGGCGCCCGGGTCTGCCTCGGCGCGATCGCCGGCGCCCATGGGGTGCGGGGCCTGGTCAAGATCAAGTCGTTCACCGAGGATCCGGCGAATTTGACCGCCTATGGCCCGCTCGGCGACGAGGCCGGCGGACGCCGCTTCGAGATTGCCGTGACCGGCGCGGCCAAGGGCCTGCTGCTGGCCCGGATCGCGGGTGTCGCGGACCGGGAGGCGGCCCAGGCGCTGCGCGGGGTCCGACTCTATATCGACCGCGCCGCCTTGCCCGAGCCCGAGGAGGCGGAATCGTTCTACCACGCCGATCTAATTGGCCTGGCGGTGGAGGACCCGCAAGGCCAACCGCTCGGCAAGGTCGCGGCGGTCGAAAATTACGGTGCCGGGGACTATTTGGAGATCGCGCGGCCCGAGGGCGAGCCGCTGCTTATCCCCTTCACCCAGGCGGCGGTGCCGCTCGTCGACCTCAATGCCGGCCGCATCGTGGTCGCCCCGCCCGTGGAGATCGAAGCGCGCTAGGGGGGTTGGGGGTGACGCCTGGACAAAGTGGCCCGGAGGGGTCATAAAACGCGGCTTTCAGCCCAAGGGTCTTATCGTCTTAGATCGTTTCGATCTAAGACGATAAGACCCTAAATATAAGAGTTAGAGGGCGATTCACGGTTCAAATCGATCCGATTTGAACCGATCGCACTCTAGGGGGAACCCGATGAGCGAGCGCGCGGCCCCCTGGACGGCCCCCTGGACGGCCCGGGTGCTGACCCTCTTCCCGGAGATGTTTCCGGGCCCGCTCGGCCTGAGCCTGGCCGGAAAGGCGCTGAAACGGGGGATTTGGGCGCTCGATGTCCTGGACATCCGGGACTTTGCGCGCGATAAACACCGCGCCGTGGACGACGCCCCATTCGGGGGTGGCGCCGGTATGGTGATGCGGCCCGACGTGCTCGACGCGGCGCTGGCCGCGGCGAAGGCCCGGGCAGCCAAAATTGCGGCGGCCGAGATTGCGGCGGACCCGGGCCCGATTGCCCCGGTGGTCTATCTTTCGCCGCGCGGCCGCCTGCTCGACCGGGCGCTGGCGCGGGAGCTGGCCCAGGGGCCGGGCGTGACTTTGCTCTGCGGCCGCTACGAAGGCGTCGACGAGCGGGTGCTGGAGGCCCACGGGGTTGCCGAGGTCAGCATCGGCGACTACGTGCTCTCCGGCGGCGAGCCGGCGGCCTTGGTACTGATGGATGCCGTGGTGCGGCTGTTGCCCGGGGTCATGGGCAACCGGGAGAGCACGGCGGAAGAATCGTTCGAGCGGGGCCTGTTGGAGTACCCGCACTACACGCGCCCGGCCGAGTGGCAGGGGCGCCAGGTACCCGCGGTCCTGATCTCGGGCCACCACGAGAAGGTCCGCGAGTGGCGCCGGGCGCAGGCGGAACGGATAACCGAGGAGCGGCGACCGGATCTCTGGGCGCGCTACCTGAAAGATCGAGACGACGAAGGACGATAACCCATGAATACGATCGAAAAGCTCGAGCAGGATCAAATTGCCAAACTGACCGAGGGCCGCAATCTCCCCGAGTTCAGCCCCGGCGATACGCTGCGCGTCAACGTCAAGGTGGTCGAGGGCACGCGCGAGCGCCTCCAGGCCTTCGAAGGCGTCTGCATCGCGCGCAAAAACCGCGGGCTCAACTCCTCGTTCACGGTGCGCAAGATCTCTTATAACGAGGGCGTGGAGCGCATCTTCCCGCTCTATAGCCCGCGCATCGACTCGATCGAGCTGGTGCGCCGCGGCGACGTGCGCCGGGCCAAGCTTTATTATCTGCGCGGCCGGCGCGGCAAGTCGGCGCGTATTTCGGAGAAGACCACCGGTGCCGCCGCGACCGCCGCCGAGCGCGTCGCCGCCACCGCGGCGCGCGCCGCGGCCCAGGCGGCCCTGGCGGCGAGCGGCAATCCCGGCGGCAAGAAGAAGAAGAAAAAGAACAAGAACAAGAACAAGAACAAGAACAAGGACGCGGCCAAGGGCTAGGTAGGGTTCCGCCAACGCGAAATCGCGCCGGCCCGGCACCAGGACGGCCCGGCACCAGGACGGCCCGGCACAGGGGCCGCGCGATCTTGAGGCACGAGATACCGGCGTAACGAGGAAACCCGCGAGATGAGCGAGCCGCGCACCCTATTCGACAAGATCTGGGACAACCACCTGGTCGACCGCCAGGACGACGGCACCTGCCTGATCTACATCGACCGCCACCTGGTTCACGAGGTGACCAGCCCCCAGGCCTTCGAGGGACTGCGCCTGGCCGGGCGTCCGGTGCGGCGGCCGGAGTTGGCGCTGGCGGTGATCGACCACAACATCGCCACCGACCCGGACGAGACCGAACTGGCCGCGGACTCGCGACTCCAGATCGAGACCCTGCGCGAGAACTGTGCGGCCTTCGGCGTGCCGCTGTTCGACGTGACCGACGCGCGCAACGGCATCGTCCACGTGGTCGGCCCGGAACAGGGCTTCACCTTGCCCGGCGCGACCATCGTGTGCGGCGACTCCCACACCGCGACCCACGGCGCCTTCGGGGCCCTGGCCTTCGGCATCGGCACCACGGAGGTCGAGCACGTGCTCGCCACCCAGACGCTGTTGCAGAAGCCGGCCAAGAACATGCGCATCACCGTGGACGGCGCGCTGCCGCTCGGCATCACCGCCAAGGACGTGATCCTGGCGATCATCGGCCAGATCGGCACCGCCGGCGGCACCGGCCACGTCATCGAATACGCCGGCGAGGCGATCCGCGGCCTGTCCATGGAAGGCCGCATGACGGTCTCCAACATGACCATCGAGGGCGGCGCCCGGGCCGGGCTGATTGCCCCCGACGAGACCACCTTCGAATATCTCAAGGGCCGTCCCATGACGCCCAAGGCCGGCGCCTGGGAGACCGCGCTGGCCTATTGGAAGACCCTGCCGTCGGACTCCGGCGCGCGCTACGACAAAGAGGTGACCTTGAGCGCCGCCGATATCGCGCCGCAGGTGACCTGGGGTACCAGCCCCGAGGACGTGGTGCCGGTGACCGGGGCGGTGCCCGATCCGGACAGCGCCGCCGATGACGGAAAACGCCAGTCCATGGCGCGTTCGCTCGAATACATGGACCTCACCGCCGGCACGCCGATGATCGAACTGCGCATCGACAAGGCCTTCATCGGCTCCTGCACCAACGGCCGCATCGAGGACATCCGCGCGGCCGCCGCGATCGCCAAGGGCCGCAAGGTGGCCGGCCACGTCCACGCCATGGTGGTGCCGGGCTCGGGCCTGGTCAAGGATCAGGCCGAGGCCGAGGGCCTGGACCAGGTCCTGATCGAGGCCGGCTTCGATTGGCGCAACCCGGGCTGTTCCATGTGCCTGGCCATGAACTCGGACAAGTTGGCGCCCGGCGAGCGCTGCGCGGCGACCTCGAACCGCAACTTCGAGGGCCGTCAGGGCCGCGGCGGACGCACCCACCTGATGAGCCCCGCCATGGCCGCCGCCGCCGCCATAGCCGGCCACATCGCCGACGTGCGCGAGCTGGGGTAGGGGGGAGGACGACCCATGGAAAAATTCACCAAGCTGACCGGGATCGCGGCGCCGTTGCCGATGATCAACGTCGATACCGACAAGATCATCCCCAAGCAGTTTCTGCGCACCATCAAGCGCACCGGGCTTTCCGAGGGCTTGTTCTACGAGATGCGCTTCGACGAGGCGGGCCAGCCGAAAACCGGTTTCGTGCTCGACCAGCCGGCCTACAAGGACGCCCAGATCCTGGTCACGGGCGCGAATTTCGGCTGCGGCTCCTCGCGCGAGCACGCGCCCTGGGCGATCCTCGATGCGGGCATCCGCTGCGTGATCGCGCCCAGCTTCGGCGACATCTTCTACAACAACTGCTTCAAGAACGGCATCCTGCCGATCCAGTTGCCCAAGGAGCAGGTCGACCTCTTGATGGACGACGCCGAGCGCGGCGCCAACGCGGTGGTCAGCATCGACCTGGAAAAACAGGAGATCACCGGCCCGGACGGCGGCACGGTCCACTTCGAGATCGACCCGTTCCGCAAGCACTGCCTGCTCAACGGCCTGGACGACATCGGCCAGACCCTGGAGAAGACCAGTTCGATCGACGCCTACGAGGCCAAGCAGAAACACACGCAGCCCTGGCTATAGGGCGCCCAGCGCCGGGGCCGCCCGGGGGCCGCCTGAGCTGCCCGGCACGCGAAACACCGCAACCAAACGCGACGACGAGGGAGACGGAACAACCATGCCCGCCAACAAAAAACTCTTAATCCTGCCAGGCGACGGCATCGGGCCGGAGGTCATGACCGAGGTGCGCCGGGTGGTCGACTGGTTCGACAAACGCCAGGCGGTCAGCTTCGACATCGACGAGGAGCCGGTCGGCGGCGCCGCTATCGACGCCCACGGCACGCCGCTCACCGACGCCACCATGGACAAGGCCATGAACGTGGACGCGGTGCTGCTCGGCGCGGTCGGCGGTCCGAAGTGGGACGACCTGCCGTTCGACCAGAAGCCCGAGCGCGGCCTGCTGCGCCTGCGCAAGGAGATGGACCTCTACGCCAACCTGCGGCCGGCGATCTGCTTCGACGCGCTGGTCGGGTCCTCGACGCTCAAGCCCGAGGTGGTGTCCGGCCTCGATATCCTGATCGTGCGCGAGCTCTGCGGCGGGCTCTACTTCGGCACCCCGCGCGGCATCGAGGAGCTGCCCGACGGCACCCGGCGCGGCGTCAACACCCAGGTCTACACCAGCACCGAGATCCAGCGCGTCGCGCGCGCCGCCTTCGAGCTCGCGCGCAAGCGCTCGAACAAGCTGTGCTCGGCGGAGAAAGCCAACGTCATGGAGGTCGGCGTGCTGTGGCGCGAGGAGGTGACCAAACTGCACAAGGCCGAATTTTCCGACGTCGAACTGACCCACATCTACGCCGATAACTGCGCCATGCAGTTGGTGCGCGATCCCAAGCAGTTCGACGTCATCGTCACCGACAACATGTTCGGCGATATGCTCTCGGACGAGGCCGGCATGCTGACCGGCTCGCTCGGCATGCTGCCCTCCGCCTCGCTCGGCGATCCCGACGAGACCGGGCGCCGCAAGGCGATGTACGAGCCGGTTCACGGCACCGCACCCGACATCGCCGGCCAGGGCAAGGCCAATCCGCTGGCCGCCCTGCTGAGCTTCGCCATGATGCTGCGCTACTCCTTCGACCTGGGCCAGGACGCCGATCTGGTCGAGACCGCGGTCAAGAACGTGCTCGACGCCGGCAAGCGCACCGCCGATATTGCCGCGCCCGGCTGCGAGACGCTCTCGACCTCGGCGATGGGAGAGGCGCTGCTCGGCGAACTCGACCGGCTCGCGGCCTGAGGAAACGGGGTATCGAGGGCGCGCAACCCCTCGCGAATCCGTGGATTGACGGATTTCGGCGAAGCGGTTTATGCTGTGCGGTAGTTTCAACAGCGAAAGGAGGTGGTCCAGTGTCTAAGACCTTAGCCATGTTCGCAGTGGCGCTGGGCGTCATAGCGATTTCCGCAGGTTCAGCCGTTGCCGGTGGTGGGTGTGACTCCTACGGCACGCAATCCGTGTCATTGGAGACCCAGACCGCCTCCGCGGGTTCGACCGGCGAGCAAACGCCTCACCTGCCAATTCCCGAGACCAGCAGCAACTGAGCTCGGAAAGCCTGCGACACAGGCGAAAAGGCCGCTCCCCTGGGGGGCGGCCTTTTCATTTTATGGGGAACCGCGCGCGTATACCACGCCGGAATCCTTGCAAAATGGCTCAAAGACCCTTAACTGAACCCGAGTAATATCACATTCCCATAAAGCATAAGGTCCAAGATCATGGGTTATAAAGTGGCGGTGGTCGGCGCGACCGGCGCGGTCGGGCGGGAGATCCTGACCACGCTGTCGGAGCGCGAATTCCCGGCCGACGACGTGGTCGCGCTCGCCTCCGAGCGCTCGGTGGGCATGCGCGTCTCGTTCGGCGAGGATGAGGAGCTCGAAGTCCAGGAGCTCTCGAACTTCGATTTCAAGGGCAGCGAGATCGTGCTGTCCTCGCCCGGCGCCAAGGTCTCGGCCGAGCACACGCCGCGCGCGGCCCGGGCGGGCGCGGTGGTGATCGACAACACCTCCCATTTCCGCATGCACCCGGATGTGCCGCTGGTGGTGCCCGAGGTCAATCCGGACGCCATCGCCGGTTACGAGCGCCGCCACATCATCGCGAATCCCAACTGCTCGACCATCCAGATGGTGGTGGCGCTCAAGCCGCTGCACGATCTGGCGCGGATCAAGCGGGTCGTGGTCGCGACCTACCAGGCGGTCTCCGGCTCGGGCAAGGACGCCATGGACGAGCTGTTCAACCAGACCCGCGGCGTGTTCGTGAACCAAACGGCCACGCCCCAGGTCTTCCCCAAGCAGATCGCCTTCAACGCCATTCCCCACTGCGACGTCTTCATGGAGGACGGTTCGACCAAGGAGGAATGGAAGATGATGGTCGAGACCAAGAAGATCCTCGATCCGGCGATCAAGCTCAGCGCCACCTGCGTGCGGGTGCCGGTGTTCATCGGCCACGCCGAGGCGATCAATGTCGAGTTCGAGAGCCCGATCTCCGTGGAGGAGGCGTGCGCGGCACTGCGCGAGGCGGACGGGATCACCCTGATCGACTACCGGGTCGACGAGGACTACGTGACCCCGGCCGAATGCGCCGGCGAGGACCCGGTCTTCGTCAGCCGGGTGCGGACCGACTCGACCGTGGAGAACGGCCTGTCACTCTGGGTGGTCGCCGATAACCTGCGCAAGGGCGCGGCGCTCAACGCGGTCCAGATCGCCGAACACCTGGTCGCCGACTACCTGCACTGAGGCGGCCCAGGGGGCAGGTCCAGGAGGCAGGCCCAGGGAGGGGGGGCAGGCCAGGAGGGGGCGGCCCAGGGGGCAGGCCCCCCGGGTCCACCTAAGCGGAATCTGCGCTAGACGACGGTGATCGCGATATCGGCGATGCCGTCGATGCCGCCGGTGACTTTGTCGCCGGGATTGACGGATCCGACCCCGGCCGGTGTCCCGGTCATGATCAGATCGCCCGGAACCAGTTCGAACAATTTGGTCAGGTGGGCGATCGATTCCGATACGTTCCAAATTTGCTGCGCGAGATCGCCGTCCTGACGAATCTCGTCATTGACAGCCAGCCAGATGCGGCCGCTATCCGGATGACCTATATCGGCGGTGGGGACGATCGCCGAACAGGGCGCCGCGCGATCGAATGACTTTCCGGCCTCCCAGGGGCGGCGCATTTCCTTAGCCACGCCTTGCAGGTCGCGCCGCGTCATATCGATGCCGACGGTATAACCGTAGACATGATCGAGCGCGTTCTCCGCCTTGATCTCCTTGCCGCCGGTGCCGATGGCGACGACCAACTCGATCTCGTGGTGGGTTTTCTCGGACTGCGGGGGGTAGGGAAACTCGCCGCCGTTCGCGAGGATCGCATCGGTCGGCTTCTGAAAGAAAAACGGCGGCTCGCGCTCGTCGGCGCCCGCGGTCTCCCGGATGTGGTCCAGGTAGTTGCGGCCGACGCAGTAGATTCGGCGCACCGGAAATCGATTCTCGTTGCCAACGATCGGCAGTGAAACCTGATCGAGGGGAAAGATGAAGTTCAATTTAGGTCTCCTTGCCGATTTGTTTGAAGGTCGAAAGGTTTCGTTGTCGATCCGCTTTCCGGCGTTGCCGGATCATTCGCGGGACCCGGCGTAGTATTCGACGCGCTGCTCGACCAGCCCGATGAGCGACGACAGCCCAAGCGCGAAGGCGAACAGTATCAAAGTCAACGCCCAGAATTCCTCCAGCAGGAAACTGCGAGAGTAACGCGAGAACATCGCCCCAAGACCGACGACGGCGATCAGCATCTGGCCGATCACGACGCCCTTGACCGCACGAATGAGACCCATGCGGACGCCTGCCAGAATTTCCGGCAGAGCCGCCCAGAATAGGATTTTGGTATAGATCTGCCAACGGTTGGCGCCGAATGTGAGCCCCATATCAGAGAGCGAGGGGTTGATATGGCGGACGCCCGCGTAGGTGTCCAAGGTAATGATCCAGACCGCGAACAGGAAAGTGGTGACGACGATCGTCAACATTCCGAACCCGAATAGCAGCATTATGATCGGCACCAATGACGAAAGCGGCGCGCTGGCGAAGATATTGACCCACATGCCGAGCAGCTTGTTGGCGGTTTCGACCCGGCCCATCAGGAAGCCCATGGCAACGCCGACGATGATGGCAAAGAACATACCCATGGCGAAGGCGTACAACGAGAACAGGGCAGCCTCATGGAAGTTGTTCTGACCGAGAATTTCGAACAACTTGAAAATGACTCCGGTTCCATCCTCCCCGAACAACGGCGGGAAGATGAACACCGATTTCGTACGGCCAACGATCTCCCAGAGCACGCACCAGATGAGCAGCGAGAAGGCCGCCGGAATTCGGATGCCGAGAACCGTCATCCTTCCATCCTCTCGTCATCCAGATATTTCTTCAACGTGGTCCAGATGTCTTCGACCGTGTCCAAGAAACCCTTTTCGCGGCGGATCTCGTCGGAAGTCAGGCCTTCGCGATCGATCTCCATCGTGACGATCCGGTTGATGCGGCCGGGCCTGGGCGACAGCAGCACGATGCGGTCGGACACATAGACCGCTTCTTCGATACTGTGGGTGACGAAAATAACGGTCTTGTCTTCCTTTGCCAGCAGCCGCAGCAGCTCCTCCTGAAACAGCCGCCGAGTTTGTTCGTCGACAGCGGAGAACGGCTCGTCCATCAACAGCACCTGGGCGTCGACGCAGAGCGCGCGAGCCAGGCCGACGCGCTGGCGCATACCGCCCGAAAGCTCGTGCGGGTAGGAATGTTCGAAACCCGCCAGTCCGACCTTTACGACGCTGGCGCGCGCGACCTCCTCCCGCTCGGCCTTGTTCCGGCCCTGGAGCTCGAGGCCGAAGGCGACGTTGCGCAAGACCGTGGCCCAGGGCAGCAGCGCGAAGTCCTGGAACACAAAGGCGCGTTCGGGCCCGGGACCGAAAACCCTGACGCCGTCGATCCAGACCTCGCCCGCGGTCGGTTCCAACAGCCCGGCGATGATCTTCAACAGCGTGGTTTTGCCGCAGCCGGACGGGCCCAGAAGGGTCGTCATCTTGCCGGTGGGAAATTCGAGATCGAGCCCTTCCAGTGCGACCGTACCGCCTGGATATATCATGCCGATGTTCTTGACCTCGACGATGGAGCCCGAGGGCGCATTCGAGGTCTTGGCGGCGGAATCTGGTTCCATGATCGCGGACATCAGGCGTCTTTCCTCTTCTTGCGCTCGGGACGGAAGAAGGCGACTTCCGCGCGCTCCAGCAGGCCGACGCTGACCGCTGCGAACAATATGATCGAGAAGATCGCGGCATACATATCGGCGTATTCCGCGACCGATCGGTGATAGGTGATCAGATCGCCGATGCCGGTCGGCGTGATCAGCAACTCGGCCAAAATGACACCTATAAATCCAGCGGCAATGCCCAGGCGCAGGCCGGCAAAAATCATCGGGCTGGCGTCCGGAATGATAACCTTGGTGATCTGCTGCAGCCGGGTTCCCTGAAACGATTGGCACATCTGGATCAGGGATGTATTGGCATTCTGCACCGCCTTATAGGCATTGAGAACGATGATCGGGGTCGCCAATATGATGACCGTGCAGACCTTGGCCGCCAGGCCGATGCCATAGGCGAAGGTGACCAGCGGGATCAGGGCAACCATGGGCGCCGCCTGCATGACCACGAATATCGGTTCGCCAATCCACTGGAAGCCGCGCGACAGCCCCATGGTGATGCCGAATATGACGCCGAAAGTGGCGGAAATTCCGACCCCGACCACCAGCGGTTTCAAAGTCTCGGCATAGGCGGCGAGCATGCGGCCGTCAATGGTCATCTGACCCAGCGCCGTCATCGTCTCCGTGAAGGAGGGAAAGGCGACGCTGATCGGG
>Ga0209987_10001560_pt1 | contig 12595 bp, 10 predicted proteins | sample N074metaG_FD_182134 | JGI IMG/M metagenome (GOLD analysis project Ga0209987, IMG submission 182134) | Deep subsurface microbial communities from Kermadec Trench to uncover new lineages of life (NeLLi) - N074 metaG (SPAdes) (version 2) | ecosystem: Environmental > Aquatic > Marine > Ocean trench... | reverse complement strand
ATCCACAATAAAATTTCCCCAGTTGGTTGCGCCGTTTCTGATGGCATCCTCCCTGCCGTCGAGCGGCACCGCCGCTTCGCCGATTTTGCTCGGCAGGAATGGATTGAGTGCCAGCAATTTTCCGCGCCATTTGTCGGCGATGACCTGATATTCCGCATCAAGTGCAATCGATTCGTCAACCGCGATCTTGCTGGCGGTAACCTGTACATCAGTGCCAGAGAAGTCGACATCTATTTGCCAGATCGTTCTGGAGTTTGATGCGCCCTTTATAATTACGGCGTTGCCATCATCTCCCGGTTCAAACTGCGGTTCGTGTTCGTGACCGCCAACGATAAACATGAATGTCGGGTGCCGAGCCTTGAGGCGGGCAATCTGTTTGTCGTCTCGCAGATGCAGGTGCGTCAGCCCGAGGATAAGATCAGTGCCTTCCGCTTCAAGTTGATTGATAACGCTTTCTGCCCGCCCAACATAACCAGTGTCAAACGGTGTGTAGTCACGGGCATTGCCACCATGATCGGGGTGCACCGTTAACGCAAAAATACCGATCTTCCTATCGCCAGAAGTGAAGGTGAATCCTGTATGCAGTTTGTTGTCCACATCTGCTTCACCGGTCACGAATCGTAGATTGTCGCCCAGCCAGTCGAAGTTCGATTCACGAACTCTGTCAATCAGGGGCTCCGGCGTGCGCGGATCGAATTCATGATTGCCAGGAACCACGTACATCGGTGCCAGCGCATCGAGAAAATTCATCGCCTCGACCATCTGCTCGCCATGCCACAGCTGGCTTTCCAGCGACGGGTACAAGAAATCACCACCATACAAGATGTGCACATCGCGACCTTCGCTCTGCAGTTGCCTCACGATCGTTGCGACCCGACCAAAACCGCCACGACGCCCCTCCTCGACTGCATCGATCCGGTAGGTGTCGTTTAGGTGGATGAACGTCAATCTATTGCTTTGCGCGTTATCGACAGGCGGACTCGCTACGCTCGCACTGGCGGAAAGTATGACAATTGATAGAAGTATGTAACTACGTTTTCGAAGCATGCTCAGTCTCGTTGGTTGTGACTCTGTTAAGTGGCCCGATTCTGCCTGCTCACGATGCAATTTGCGATTGCGGATGCGCCTTATGAAATCGTCAGGCTTGTGGCTACGTTGCCGGATCACGTGATAATCTGCCTGCCGATCCTGTTATTTTGTAGCGAAACAATGAGAATAAGCATCACTGCATTACTGGTTTGTCTGACTAGCGTGATCACTGCCTGTTCCACACCACCTGAGGTTGCAGATCAGCCGGATATGGCCATCGTTTGGGTACGCGATGCGGCTGAGTATCGAGCCGTCTCGCTCCAGGCCTATCGGGCGGCAACGCTCGCCTTACCCGGGATGATTGCGGACACCAGCTGGAGCGCTCTGCCCGATCAAAAGGACGCACACGATTTGCCGCCAGCGGTAATTTTCGATGTCGATGAAACGGCGCTGACCAACCCGCATTTTCAGCAATCCTTCGAAGCGCCGTTTACGGACAAGAAGCTCAACGACTGGAGTATTCAACACAATGCCACACCGGTTCCGGGCGTGACAGATTTCGTAACGCTTGCCAGGCGATCGGGTGTCAAAATCTTTTTCGCAACCAACCGACCCTGTGTAGCAAGTACTGATACGAATGATCCGTGCCCGCAGAAATCCGTCGTAATTCAGGATCTCATTGAGGCCGGGCTGCCCGCCAACGAAAGTAATGTCTCACTTTCCGGCGAGCAAGAACATTGGGGCAAAGAAAAGAAGATAAGACGCGACTGGATCGGAGAAAAATACCGCGTAATCATGCTTTTCGGCGACGACCTTAGTGATTTTATTCCCTGTGTTAGACAGCGTAACGTCGCGCCGTGCAGCGCAGAACCTGCTACCAAGAGCAGCCGGGAAGCATTACTGGAACAGTACGACACTTACTGGGGTGCCGGCTGGTATGTCCTGCCAAACCCGATGCATGGCTCGTGGACGTCTTTTAGATAGCCACATTCGCCCGCTGGGCGGGCGATTCTACGATGCTGATGCGTGTGCACAATCATTTATCGCCCGCTGGGCGGGCTCCTACAGGAATGACACGTGTTTCAGGCAATGCGCAAATTTTGGCCACTTACGGCAAAATTCGTCGAAAAACCGGAGCCTTACCGCTAAACTGTGACTACATCATTGCAGCGGCGCCACTGAGCTTAATCCGGCGCCGATAACAACTCAAAAAGCGAGGCCCGTGATGGCGAAAGTAAAGTGCGGACTGATCCAGATGGCGTTCAAAGCGGATATCAATTCGTCTCCTGACGAGATCCGGGATGTCATGCTTGAGGCACATACGCCTTTTATCGACGATGCCGGCAAGCAGGGTGTGCAGGTCCTGTGCTTTCAGGAAGTATTTACGCAGCCGTATTTTTGCCCCAGCCAGGACCGCAAATGGTACGCGGCAGCCGAGCGGATTCCGGATGGGCACACTACGAAGCTCATGCAGGAGTATGCGAAGAAGTACAACATGGTCATTGTTGTGCCAATCTATGAAGAAGAAATGCCCGGTGTCTATTACAACACTGCCGCAGTAATTGATGCAGATGGCAGCTATCTGGGCAAGTATCGCAAAACACACATACCGCAGGTTGATCCCGGTTTTTACGAGAAGTTTTTCTTCAAACCAGGCGACCTCGGTTACCCGGTTTTTGACACCGCTTACCTGAAACTTGGCGTCTATATTTGCTACGACCGGCACTTTCCTGAAGGTTGGCGTGCACTCGCGCTTAACGGTGCCGAATATATCGTTAATCCATCCGCTACCGTTGCAGGCTTAAGCAAATACCTGTGGGAACTTGAGCAACCCGCGTCAGCCGCAGCGAACGGTGTGTTTATCGGTGCGATTAACCGCATAGGCAAAGAGGAACCCTGGGCCGACGAGATGGGAGAGTTCTACGGCTCGAGTTATATCGTCAATCCGCGCGGCCAGATTGAAGCGCAGGCAAGTTATGGCGAAGATGAATTGCTCGTCCACGAAATCGACCTCGACATGATCAGGGAAGTTCGCAATACCTGGCAGTTCTTCCGTGACCGACGGCCCGAACTCTACGACGCATTGGTTGACTACTAAAATCATGGAGGCGCACAGCACTCTGCGAACTGTCGGCGAGCACATCGAGCTCGTGGTCGGCGAAGATATTGCAAATAGTCCCCGCTACAACGAAGACATCGCGCCAACCCGGGCTGAACAAAGAACCTGGTCGCGCTGGAACGTTGCCTCGCTCTGGGTTGGCATGGCGATCTGCGTGCCCACGTATATGTTGGGCGGCGTGCTGACTGCCTATTTCGGCCTGTCAGTTACCGAGGCGTTGTGGACGATTTTCGCCGCCAACATCGTTGTGCTTATCCCCCTCACCTTGAACGCTTTTCCGGGCACCCGTTACGGCATACCGTGCCCGGTTGTCTTGCGTGCATCGTTCGGCATCATTGGTTCCAACGTGCCGGCATTGGTTCGTGCGATCGTCGCTTGCGGCTGGTTTGGCGTACAAACGCTGTTTGGTGGAATCGCGATTCATCTTCTGCTCTCTGTGATGTTCGACGGGTGGGCAGCATTGGGTGGAACCGGCGAAGTCATCGGCTTCTTCATTTTCTGGGTTCTCAACATAACCGTCGTGATTCGCGGTTCCGAATCGATCAAACATCTTGAAGCAATTGCTGCACCAATGCTGCTCGCCGTCGCATTAGGACTGGTTGTCTGGGCGTTGCCGAGAGTATCCATCAGCGAGGTTCTCGCAATTCCGGCAACCCGACCCGAGGGCGCACCGGTTTTCCATTACTTTATGGCGGCACTGACGGCGATGGTCGGGTTCTGGGCGACGTTATCTTTGAATATTCCCGATTTCAGCCGCTTCGCCAAGTCGCAACGCGCCCAGATTGCGGGTCAGATAATCGGTTTACCGCTGACAATGTTCCTGTTTTCCGGACTTGGCGTTTTGCTCACAGCGGCCTCCTTCGAACTGGTCGGCGAAACAATCTCTGATCCGATCAACCTGATCGGCAAGATTGAAAGTACCGGGTGGGTCGCGTTGGCGATGTTCATGATTATCGTCGCAACTATTTCGACCAACACGGCCGCGAATATCGTCTCGCCAACCAACAGCTTCCAGAACGTTGCACCGAAGTATATTAATGAAGCCAAGGGCGTGTTGCTCACCGGTTTTATCGGTATCGCGCTGATGAGCTGGGAATTGCTAAAAAGACTCGGCTGGCTCGAATCGGATGTCAGCCTGGAGAGCCTGTATTCGAACTGGCTGGTTGGTTACTCGAGCCTGCTCGGCCCGATCGCCGGTATAATGATCGTTGATTATTTCGTGGTCCGTAATCAATCTTACGATCTGCTGGCGCTGTACAAGGACAATGCCGGCTATCCGGCGTGGAACGTGCCAGGCTTTGTTGCGTTCCTGGTCCCGGTTTTCCTCACGATCACCGCAATAATTTCCGGCGCAGGCAGCACGTTTCATGACTGGTTTTACAGTTATGGCTGGTTTACCGGATCGACAATGGGCGGTGTGATTTACTATCTGATGAACAAGATGAATAAGGAGTCCTGAGATGGCAGTCCTGATCAAAGGCGGAACGGTTGTAACCGCTGAGCAAAGCTGGCGTGCAGATGTACTCTGCAATAAGGGCAAGATTGTCGAAGTTGGTGCAGGCCTCGATGCTCCCGTTAATGCCAAAGTTATCGATGCAGGCGGCCAGTTCGTCATGCCGGGTGGAATCGATCCGCATACCCATATGCAGTTGCCATTTATGGGAACCGTGGCAACTGATGACTTTGAAACAGGTACCGCGGCCGGCCTTGCCGGTGGCACGACGATGATCATCGATTTCGTCATTCCAAACCCGCAGCAGAATATCCTCGAAGCCTACAAACAATGGCGAGAATGGGCGGAGAAGTCTGTCGCTGACTACAGCTTCCATGTTGCCATCACCTGGTGGGACGATACTGTTGCTGCCGACATGGAAACGCTGGTCAAAGACTTCGGCGTCAACAGTTTCAAACATTTCATGGCGTACAAAGGCGCCATCATGGCTGATGACGAAATACTGGTGAACAGTTTTTCCAAAGCGGTCGAACTTGGCGCGATCGTCACCTGTCACGCCGAAAACGGTGATCTGGTATACAACCTGCAGCAAAAAATATACGACATGGGAATCACCGGCCCGGAAGGGCATCCCTTATCGCGCCCACCGGCAGTAGAAGGTGAGGCTGCCAACCGTGCCATTCGTATCGCCGAGGTTCTGGGTGTGCCGATCTACCTGGTGCACAATTCCTGCCGACAATCGCTGGAAGCGATTACCCGTGCCCGCAACGAAGGGCAGCGAGTCTATGGCGAAGTCCTCGCGGGCCACCTGTTGATTGACGATTCCGTTTACCGGGACGAGGATTTCGAGGTCGCGGCCGCACATGTAATGAGCCCGCCGTTTCGGCCGAAAGAACATCAGGAAGCACTGTGGCACGGCCTGCAGTCCGGTAACCTGCAGACAGCTGCAACCGATCACTGCTGTTTTTGTGCTGACCAGAAAGCTGCCGGCAAAGACGATTTTCGCCTCATTCCTAACGGCACAGCAGGAATCGAGAATCGCCTGGAAGTTCTCTGGCACCACGGTGTCAGCGCCGGTCGATTGACGATGAACGAATTCGTCGCCATCACATCGTCCAACGCTGCAAAGATTTTTAACGTATTCCCGCGCAAGGGCAGCATCACGGTTGGCGCAGATGCCGACATCGTTGTCTGGGACCCGGCTGCAACGAAAACCATTTCGGCCAGGACGCACCTGCAAAATATCGACTACAATATTTTCGAAGGCATGACCGTCACGGGTTGCGCCTCGCACACGGTCAGCCAGGGCAATGTTGTTTATGCCGATGGCAAACTGAATGTCGAACGTGGTGCCGGCAACTATGTCGATCGGCCGCCTTTTGCAAGCTATTACGATGCCCTCAGCAAGCGCAAGGCACACAAACAACCGACAGCGGTTAAACGAAAATAGTGAGTAGCGCTGGTATACAGTCCGGGCGACTATCTACCGAGGAAATTTCGGAGAATTTCAATGACCTGCACGCTCCGCTGTCGCGTCCCGACGCGCTGGTTGAAGCCGATCGCTGTTATTTTTGCTACGACGCACCATGTACCACAGCCTGCCCGACTGGCATCGACATTCCGCAATTCATTCAAAAAATCCGTAGTGACAACATCCCGGGATCTGCGTACACAATATTGAGTGAGAATATTATGGGTGGCATGTGCGCACGGGTCTGCCCGACCGAGATTCTTTGCGAAGAAGCCTGTGTCCGCAACCTGCATACCGACAAACCAGTCAGCATCGGTTTGTTACAGCGTTATGCGACCGACCCAATACTGCAGAACAACATAAGCCTCTTCGAACGTGCGCCCTCGTCCGGCAAGAAAGTGGCGATCGTTGGCGGCGGCCCGTCAGGTTTATCCTGTGCACACAGACTTGCCACGCTAGGTCACGATGTCGTCGTTTTCAATCGGGATCGGAAGCTTGGCGGATTGAACGAATTTGGCATCGCTGCCTACAAAACGGTCAACAACTTTGCGCAACAGGAAGTGCAGTGGATTCTGGGTATCGGCGGCATCGACGTTCGTGGCGGAAAGTGCCTTGGTATCGACATGACACTCGACGAGTTGCGAGAGGAATTTGACGCCGTGTTTCTTGGCTTCGGTCTGGGCGGCGTCAATAAGCTTGGCATCGCCAATGAAGATGTTGAAGGCGTATTGAATGCCGTCGACTATATTGCCGAACTGCGCCAGGCCGAGGACAAGAGCAAACTACCCGTCGGTCGACGGGTTGTGGTTATTGGCGGTGGCATGACGGCAATCGATGTTGCGGTACAAAGCAAGCAATTGGGTTCAGAGCATGTCGATATTGTCTATCGTCGCGGCCCGGAGCAGATGGGCGCCAGCTGTTATGAACAGGAACTGGCACAGACCAACGGTGTAACAATCCGTCACTGGGCAACGCCCAGGAAACTACTGGTGTCAGATAGCGTGGCCGGCGTGGAATTCGAGAAAACAGAGCTTGGCGCGGATGGTAAATTGAACGTGACCGGCGAGACCTGGTCACTGGATGCCGATATCGTCTTCAAAGCTGTTGGCCAGTCAATAGCCAGCGCTACACTGGGCGACGTCGCCAGCACTATCGGACAGGATCGTGGCAAATTGGTCGTCAGCGATGATCGAAAAACTTCCTTGAGCGATGTCTGGGCGGGTGGCGACTGCATAAGCGGACATGATGACCTGACCGTCACGGCGGTGCAGGATGGCAAAGTTGCCGCAATCTCGATCGACCGGTTTTTGCGCAGCTAAGGGATATAAGAAATGGCAGATCTGACAACGGAGTTTCTAGGCATCAAGTCGCCGAATCCGTTCTGGCTGGCGTCGGCGCCGCCAACGGACAAAGCCTATAACGTCAATCGGGCGTTTGAAGCAGGCTGGGGTGGTGTGGTGTGGAAGACCCTGGGCGAAGATCCACCAATCGTCAATGTCAGCGGGCCACGCTACAGCACGCTGCACAGCAACGAACGCCGGGTAATTGGCTTCAACAATATTGAACTGATCACCGATCGACCGTTACAGACAAACCTCGATGAGATTCGCCAGGTAAAAAAAGACTGGCCTGATCGGGCGGTAATCGTATCGGTCATGTTTCCGATGGACGAGGAAACCTGGGCGAAATACGTTCCAATTATCGAGGATACCGGTGCTGATGGATTCGAACTGAATTTCGGTTGCCCACATGGCATGTCCGAACGCGGCATGGGGGCAGCCGTTGGCCAGGTACCCGAATACATACAGATGGCAACCGAATGGTGCAAGAAATATGCGAAGACACCAGTCATCGTCAAGCTCACACCAAACATTGGCAATATCCTGCCGCCTGCGCAAGCAGCTCAGGATGGCGGTGCCGACGCGGTGTCGCTCATCAACACCATCAACTCAATCATGCGCGTCAATTACGACACGTTGACGATGTATCCGACTACAGATGGCATGGGCTCGCATGGTGGTTACTGCGGATCGGCAGTCAAGCCGATTGCATTGCACATGGTTGCCGAGATCGCTCGCAATACAGGAACCGCCAAACTACCGATCTCGGGTATCGGTGGAATTTCAGATTGGCGCGACGCGGTCGATTTTCTGGCACTTGGCGCCTCGAATGTGCAGGTGTGTACAGCTGCCATGGTCTACGGCTTTAAAATAATTGACGACCTGACCGACGGACTGAGCAATTTCCTCGATGAAAAAGGCCTTTCGGGCATCAGCGAACTGATTGGCAAAGCCGTACCCAGCGTTACTGAGTGGCAATACCTGAACCTGAATCATGTCGAAAAGGCCGTGATCGACCAGGATCTCTGTATTCAATGCGGACGCTGCCATATCGTTTGCGAAGACACCGCTCACCAGGCGATCACCAATAGCGTAAACGGTGAGCGTCGCTTCGAAGTCATCGATGAGGAATGTGTTGGCTGCAACCTGTGCGTCTGCGTATGCCCGGTCGACGGGTGCATTACCATGCATCAATTGACGGATGGCGTTGATCCGCGCACCGGTGAGGCGATCAGAAAAGAAAAAGCCAACTGGACGACACACCCGAACAATCCAATGAGAAAGGACGCCTGAGTGGCTTCACCCGGCGACACAATCGATGAACAGGCACTCATTGACGCGGCGAAGAAGGTTCGACTGCAAGGGCATGCGCCCTACTCCGGTTACCGGGTCGGTGCTGCGTTACTTGATGATGCCGGGCAAGTGCACAGCGGATGTAATGTAGAGAATGCCGCGTTTCCGGAAAGCATCTGTGCAGAGGCGAATGCCATTGGTTCGATGGTGTCAGCTGGAGGCAAGAAGATTGTTGCTATTGCGGCGGTTGGTGGGGCGGATGAAATAGAAGCCTGTACGCCGTGCGGAGGGTGCCGCCAGAAAATTCTTGAGTTTGCCGATGGCGATACGCGCGTTCTCCTTATTGGACATGACGGCGGAATTGAAAGCCACACGATTGAAGAATTGTTGCCGGCGGCGTTTCGACTAACGCGGTGAATGCGACTGTTTTGTAGGAGCCCGCCCAGCGGGCGATCGAGCCTTCAGCGTATGGCAGGGTTGAATCGCCCGCTGGGCGGGCTCCTACGGTTTTTCCATTAATGCTTCAACATCTACGCGGAATGGAAGCGACGTTTGTGCACCTTGCTGCATCGCTGCGGCGGCACCCGCCGCACAAGCGAATTCCAACGCAGCCTGTGCCTCCATACCATCGAGAAGTGCAACCGTTAAGGCCGCAGTGAAAGTATCACCAGCCCCCGTCGTATCAATTGCCTCGATTACTGGTGGCGTTGCTTTCGCAATTGTCTTGCCGTGCTTACTCAACACGGCACCACTGGCGCCAAATGTTGTCGCAAGAAGACCGGTGCATTTTGACAATGCAGCACCATAAAACTCCGCCTCAGTTTCATTCACCACAACCAGGTCCGCACGCTCTATCAGTGCATCCGGAACATCCATCGCCGGCGCAAGATTGATACAGAAAAATCCATCAAAAGTCTCAGCAGCACTCAACAACGTCTCTACCGGCACCTCCAACTGACAAATCAGCGCATCGGCGTCCAGACAGTTGAGCATCTCCGGTTGCAAATATCGATTGGCACCCGGCGCAACGACTATTTGATTCTCTCCATCGGCAGAAACCGCGATCAATGCGACTCCGGTTGGTATCGTCAGATCGCGATCGCAGGCAGACAAATCGACCCCGCCTGAAGACAACAGGGCAAGCGCTTCATCAGCGTTCGCATCATCACCGACTCTTGCAACCAAAGAAACGTCGGCACCCAGGCGGCGGGCTGCAAGCGCCTGATTGGCGCCCTTGCCACCGGGAAAACGATTCAATTCTGCGCCGGAGACTGTTTCTCCAGCGACGGGCAACTTTTCGACGGTCGCGACAAAATCCAGGTTCACCGAACCAACGACAACTATTGATCGTCTCTCAGGCATCCTTAAACCTGCTCAGTCGCTCGACCAGCAAGTCATAGAAACCATCGTCATCGACAGCATGCATCCACGTGGCGTTTTTGGGACGATCGGTCGTGTGCCAGAAATCAACCGCTGTATGCCCCATAGTCAATTCCGACTGCGTTTCGATGCTTATATTGCAGTGCTTACCGGCAAATAATTCCGGCTGCAACAGGAACGCAATTGTACACGGATCATGCAACGGTGCGCCGACTGAACCAAATTTAACGGAGTCATGACGACTATAGAATTCAAGCATTCCTGCCGTTGCACGCGCGGCCTCGTTGTCAATGGCCCTGATGCGATCTATGCGTTGCGGCGATGCCAACACCTGGTAGGTGACATCGAGCCCCATTACGGTGATGGGTCGACCGCAGCGAAACACGATGTCTGCAGCGTGTGGGTCAACGAAGATATTAAACTCGGCGGATGGCGTTCGATTACCACCCTCTCGCATGGCGCCGCCCATGATGACTATTTCTCTCACTTTCGTGAGAATTGCGGGGTCTCTTTGTATAGCCGTGCCAATATTTGTCAGCGGGCCGATTGGTACGATAGTGACGGAATCATCATCGGCTGCAAGCAGTGTGTCTATAATAAAATCCACAGCATGCAAATCCTCTAACGCCAGCTTCGGCTCGACAATTTCAACGCCGTCGATCCCCGTACCGCCATGCACATATTCGGCGGTCACCAGCTCTCTTTGCATTGGCTGTGCACAGCCCGCGAATACAGCAATATCGCCACGTCCACCGATGTCCCGAATCTGGCGTGCATTTCGCGCTGTCAATTCGAGAGGTACGTTGCCAGCGACGGCCGTGATGCCAAGAATTTCAAGTTCATCCGGCGACGACATTGCGAGCAACAGCGCGATAGCGTCATCCTGACCCGGATCGCAGTCAATAATGATTGGGCGTTTTGTCAAGATCAGGCTCTCAGAAAGTTAGCAACAGCCCCGCGAGCGCAGCACTCATCAAATTCGAAAGAGAACCTGCGGCAACAGCCTTGAGCCCAAATTTTGCGATCAGTTCTTTTCTTTCCGGCACCAGGCTGCCAAGACCGCCGAGTAGAATTGCGATTGACGACAGGTTGGCAAATCCGCACAACGAAAACGTAACAATTGCTATTGTCCTCTCACTCGTTCCGGCAAGGACGGTATTCATATTGCTAAACGCGACGAATTCGTTGAGGATCAACTTCTCGCCGAACAACGATCCCGCAGCCTCGGCTTCTGCCCACGGCACGCTTAACAGGTACATGAGTGGCTGAAAGATCTTGCCAAGAATCAGTTGCAGCGTAATGCCCTCGATGCCAACCAGGGAAAACAGTCCGCCGATTATGCCGTTGAATAGTGCGATCAGTGCAACGAAAGCAATCAGCATCGCACCGATATTCACTGCCAGCCGCAATCCATCGGCGGTACCGACAGCAGCGGCAAGAATTACGTTGATGTGTTTGCTGTCTTCCATGTGCATTTCTTCATCGACGTCCGCTGCCTGGGAGTCGGGTTTGTCCGGCATTATGATCTTCGCCATGAGCAAACCACCCGGTGCGGCCATGAAACTCGCCGCCAACAGATATTTCATTTCAGCCCCCATCAGGACATACGCTGCCAGCACGGTGCCTGCAACTGATGCGACGCCCGACACCATGACAGCAAAAAACTGCTCGTCCGTAAGCCTGCCAAGGTAGGGCTTAACGACCAATGGTGCCTCGGTCTGGCCAACGAATACGTTCGCGGCAGCATTCAGCGACTCGACCGTACCGGTGCCAATAATCCAGCGCAGTGCACCACCGACCAGCTTCACAACCCATTGCATGATTTTCAGGTGGTACAGAACGGATATCAACGCCGAAAAGAAAATGATAACCGGCAGCACATTGATGGCAAAAACGAGCCCCTCCGGCACGTTCGCCAGTGGACCGAATACCATGACGATGCCTTCTTTTGAGTAGTCGATCACTGCCTGAACGCCAAAGCTCAGACTTTCAATTGCCCGTTTACCCGCGTCGAGGTAAAGCACGAAACCCGCGACAGCAATCTGCAGTGCGAATGCTGCACCAACGACACGCAAATTGATCGCTTTTCGATTACTGGAGAAAAGAACGGCTATGCCGAGGATGACGGCCATGCCTGCAATCCCAATGAAACTACCCGCCATGAGTTAACCCCCGCGTGATATGAGTAGGAAAGGATTTTCCTCTGCTGCCGCAAATTGATACGTCGGCAGTGTTTTTTATTTTTATCTGTCTGCCAAGGATACCGGCAATGCCGGCTCTTTTCCCGTTAATCTGCGGTCAGAATCCTGCCGATGACGGACCTTTCCGGTGGTTTTTCGTCAGAAATTCGGCAAGCCTGGCGAATCATCGCCGTGGCGATTTCAGCACAGTCCTCTGAGGAGGCATGAATGACCGCAAGCGGCCGCTCATTGTCCACCCAGGTGCCGATCGGCGCCATATCGGTCAGACCCACAGAGAGATCGAGATCGTCGTTCATTGTTCGGCGGCCA
>Ga0209987_10001556_pt1 | contig 12605 bp, 11 predicted proteins | sample N074metaG_FD_182134 | JGI IMG/M metagenome (GOLD analysis project Ga0209987, IMG submission 182134) | Deep subsurface microbial communities from Kermadec Trench to uncover new lineages of life (NeLLi) - N074 metaG (SPAdes) (version 2) | ecosystem: Environmental > Aquatic > Marine > Ocean trench... | reverse complement strand
CTGAAGCGCCCTGACGCGGGAAACCGACGCCCTGCTCGGCGCCTAGCGGCGTTTGAATCCATGCAATTCCAACCGATTAAACACGTTTTCGTGTTTTCGATTGCATTTGCAGTCGCGTATTCGACGTCCGCTTTCGCTCCGACGCGCGCCGCGGCGGGTGAACCCTTCGCCTATCGATCCGAGGCCGGGCGCTTCAGTATCGATCTCCCCGCGGAGCCTCCATCCGTCCGCGAGTTGTCCGGATCCAGATTTTCGATCACCGACAACGATGTCCTCCATACGGTATTCGCCGAGGGGGCCGAGTTTTCGATCGAAATCCACGACATTCCGCGCATCGCCAAACTCCTGCTGAGTAGCCGCTACATTCTGGATCGCAGTGTGGCGGGCATGTTGGAGGACATCGGCGCGCGCGAGGTCGATTCTGCGGAGGCTTCTTTCCAGGGGAAGCCGGCGCGCGAGGTGGTGTTTGAAATTCCCGAGCGGGCGTTCACAGGCAGGTCGTTGTTGGTCCTGGCGGAGCGCCGACTCTATCTGGTGAGCGTGCAGCACCCCCGATCCATCCCCCCTCCAGGCTCCATCGCGCCGTTCTTCGAGAGTTTCTCGTTCTGGCTCGAATGACCGCGACCGAGGCGCCACGAGCCGCTGTCTCTGGTGATTCCGCAGGAGTGGGGGTGAAGCCTCTTTGCGTGCTCGAGCTCACAGCCGAAGCTCCGAGCTGGATCGACGAGGGGTTCGAGGTTTTCGATCGATTTCAGCTCGCTTCGGAATCGCGCACTTTTGGTAAGCGGATCGCGAGCAGGAACGCGACGAACATCAGGCACGCGGCGAGCACGAACGGGCCTCCCTCGTAGAGCGTGTAGAGAGCACCCGCGGCCGCGGGGCCGAGTACGCGCGCGAGTGATGCGCTCGACTGGAACGTGCCCATCACCGATCCGCGCTCACTCGGTGCGGCGGTCATCGAAACCAGACTCAGGATGGGTGGTTGGCCGATGCCGCGCCCGATCGCCGAGAGCCCGAGGGGCAGCAGCACCCAACCGACCGTCGGCATGAAGGGAATCGCGAGCAGCGAGACCGCCATCATTGAAAAGCCCGCGAGTGCGAGCGTGCGCTCGCCGAAGCGCGCTGCGAGCGGTCGGATGGCTCCGCCCTGGACGCCGCCCATCAGCACGGCCATTCCGACCAGGATGAACGCGACGTTGATTGCGTCGAAATGGAATCGGTCGATCATGAAATACGCGAAGATCGTTTCGAGCTGGGTCACGGCGAGCGAGAAGATCAGATTGAGGATGCAGAATCGGCGCATCACGGGGTTGCGCAGCACTTCGAGTCGGCTCGCGCTGACGTCACGGGTCTCGTGGCGTTTCGGTTCGGCGAGCGCCCAGGACGCGAATCCAAAATTGGTCGCGGCCATCGCCGCGGCGAGCAGCATCGGAATCCCGTAACCGAACGGTTCGATGTACGCGGAGAGGGTCGCGCCGAAGAGCGCGGAAGCGGGCCAGCTTCCGTCGAGACTCGGTGCGAGCAGGCCGCCGAGCGCCGGGCCGAGAATGAAGCCGACTCCGAAGCACGCCCCGACCATACCCATCCAGCGCGTGCGCTCGTCTTCGTGTGTGACGTCTGCCACGTAGGCGGTCGCGACACTGATGTTGGCGCCGAAGATGCCGCCGAGGATGCGGCCCGCGAAAAGCCCGAGCAGTGAGTCCGAAAGTCCGAGCAACGTGAGCGCGCCCGCGCTGCCGAGTATCGTGGCCAGCATCACCGGTTTTCTGCCGATGCGATCCGAAAGGCGGCCCCAGATCGGGCTGAAGACGAATTGAAAGGCCGGATAGACGGCGAGCAGGAAGCCGAGGGTCGTCGGGCTGGTATCGAGGCTCTTCGCGTAATAGGGCAGGATCGGGACCACGATCCCGAATCCGATCAGGTCGATGATGATGACCGCGAAGAGCACCAGAAGCGATCGCGTCGATTTTTGGGTCGGGGAGTCCGTCAAAGCGCCGGCACTATAGCGAGGCAAGCCGCTGCTGCGTGGATCCGGTCTCCGGGTGGTAGACTCGCCCATGAGATCACGGTCAGGAGGTCGGACCATGCTCGCGCGTCTCTACACGCCCTTCGCGTTTCTCGGAGCCATGTCGTTTTCCGCGGCGTTCTTCATGGGCTTTCGCCACGAGGCCGGCGCGCCCGTGGCGAACATCCTGTTCAACATCCTGCTGTTCGCGGCGTTCATCGTCGTGCACATCGCAATGACGATGCCGGCGTTCAAAAGGGCGGTCTTTGGACGCCCGGAAGGCACGCTCTTCGAGCGCCAGATCTACGTGACGATCTCGATCGTGACCTGGGTGGGACTGTATTGGTTCCACGAGCCGATCGGGTTGTTCGGATTCACTTCGCCCGCGTGGCTGCAATTCATCGGGTACTGCGGGATGGTTCTTTCCGTCGTCGCGTTCTTCGAGTTTGCGACCTTCGAGGCCATCGGCGGCCTGCTTGGCAAACCCGGTACGGATTTATCGCATAGCGTCGGTGACGAAACGCCGATCATGAGGGAGGGATCCTACGCGAGCGTTCGGCATCCGATGTATCGCGCCGCGTTCTTCATCACATTTGCGTCACTTCTCGTCCACCCGAATGCCGCGCAGCTCTTCTTCGCGGTCATGACGTCGGCCGGCTTCCTCGGCTTCATTCCCTTCGAGGAGCACCAGCTCGTCAAGGCGCGTGGCGACGAATACCGCGATTACATGCGCGCGACACCCTGGCGCGCGTTCCGCGGAATCTGGTGAGGCGCGCAGCGGTGCGCTGACGCTCAGGCTGCCTTCAATTGCCGCGCGTGGTGGGCGAAGTGGTCTTCCATGAAGGTCGCGATGAAGTAGTAGCTGTGGTCGTAGCCTTCCTGGATCCGGAGCGTCAGCTTGGCGCCCGCGGCGTCGCAGGCTTTCTGGAAGAGTTCCGGCTTGAGCTGTGATTCGAGGAAGTCGTCTGCGGATCCCTGATCGATCAGGATTTCCGACGGCCAGCCATGCTTCGCAATCAGCTCGGTCGCGTCGTAGTCCGCCCACGCTGCGCGATCGGGTCCGAGATAGCTGCCGAAGGCCTTTTCGCCCCACGGGCATTGGCTGGGTGCGACGATCGGTGCGAACGCCGACACCGAGCGATAGCGCTGCGGATTGCGGAGCGCGGCGACCAACGCGCCGTGTCCACCCATCGAGTGGCCGAAGATTCCCTGGCGCGCGCTGTCGGCGGGAAAGTTCGCTGCGATCAGCGCCGGAAGTTCCTCGGTCACGTAGCTGTACATGCGGTAGTTCCGCGACCACGGTTCCTCGGTGGCGTCGACGTAGAAACCGGCTCCGGAGCCGAAGTCGTAGCTCTCGTGCTCAGCCGGGAAGTCGAACCCCCTCGGGCTGGTATCCGGGGCGACGAAGAGCATGCCCTCGCGGGCCGCAAAGCGCTGGGCGCCGGCCTTGACGGTGACGTTTTCCCAGCTGCAGGTGAGCCCGGAGAGATAGGTGAGGATGGGGACCGGGCCGTCCGCCGCCTGGGGCGGCGTGAAGACCGCAAACTCCATCGGGCACCCCGTCACTTCGGAATCGTGGCGATAGACGCCCTGTACTCCGCCGAATGCGCGTGCTTGGCTGATCGTCTCCATCGACTCCTCCGCTCGGCTGATCCGCGAACTCTATGTCATCGGTCCGCCCCTCATCCATAGCACGCGGGGATGGCCCGACCCGGGCATGGGATTCGAGGAGAGGCAGGGCGATTTTGCGTCGAGCCGGTTATGGTTCGCTGCGCGCCCGTTTGGCAAGCGTCTCGTCCGGGCTCGTGTATGGCAGCATGGGGGGAGAGAGATTGGCAAAACAGCGAAAGCCGCCCCGAGTCGTTGTGCGCCCGGAAACCGAGGTTCTCACCCGAGGCTACGACCCTCGCCTATCGGTGGGATCTGCGCGGCCCGCAGTCTTTCGGTCTTCGACCTACGTTTTTTCCAGTCCGGAATCGGCGGAGCGCGCGTTTGCGATCGCGTTGGGGAAGGTCCAGCCGGCCGAGAACGAAAATGTCGAGCTCATCTACTCGCGGCTGTCCCACCCAAACGCCGAAATCCTCGAGGACCACCTCGTGCCGCTCGAAGCGCGGGCGAGCAGCGCGGCCGTATTCAACACCGGTATGGCGGCGATTTCCACACTCTTGCTGACCCTGTGCCGACCCGGGAGTTCGATCGTCTACACCGTGCCTGTCTATGGCGGCACCCACATGCTTCTCTACGAGTTGCTCGAACCCTACGGTGTCCACCTGATCCCGGTGGATGCTGGAGATTCTGCCGCTCTCGCCCGCGCCATCGAAGCAGCTGAGAATCTGGCTGTCGTGTTCATCGAGACACCCGCAAACCCGACGTTGCGGATGACGGATATCGCCGCAGCCGTCGCGGCTGCGGGGCTTCGCGCCGAGCGCCCAGTCGTCGCCGTAGACAACACCTTCATGGGCCCTGTTTTCCAGCACCCCCTGACACTCGGAGCCGATGTCTGCGTCTACTCTGCGACAAAATACCTCGCTGGGTTCAGCGACATGCTGGGCGGCGCGCTGATTTCAGTGGAACCGGAGCTGGTCTCTCATATGCGATCGACGCGCTCGATGATGGGGAACATTCTGCAGCCGGACGAAAGCTGGTTGCTCGACAGCCGGCTCGCGACGGTCTCTCTGCGGATGAACCGGCAGAGCAAGAACGCAAATCGGATCGTAGAGCGCCTCATAGACCATCCGCAGGTGTCCCATATCCACTACCCCTCGTTCTTCACCGACCCCGAACAAAAGCGGATCTACGAAGCCCAATGTGACTGGCCGGGCGGAATTTTCTCGCTGGAACTCAACGGCGACAAGCGCAAGGCCTTTGAGTTCCTGCGCCGGCTTCGGATTACCAAGAACGCCGTCAGCCTCGGCGGAATGGAGTCGCTCGCCTGCCACCCAGCAACCACCACCCACTCCGAGATGACGGATGATCAACTGAAAAGCGCGGGGGTCACCCAGGGGCTGGTGCGGGTGTCGGTGGGGATCGAGAATTGGCGCGACCTGGTCCAGGAGTACACCGACGCGCTGGACGCACTCTAGAACGCCGCCGCGGCCACGGCCGTTCAGACGACCTCTCCCGGTTGCGGAAGCGGCGGACTTCTATAGTGCGTACTGAACGGCCGCTCGGTCTTGAAGAATCGGGCGAATGTGTTCGGCGATCAATTTCTGGTGCGCGTCGTGGGTCGCGTAGGTCTGGAAATCAGGCTCGTTTTCAAAATCCGCGACGATCGCGAATTCAAAGTTCCCATTGACGATGGCCGCATCGTCGCCGAATTGGTAGCTGCGGATTTCAGGGATTGCGGCGGGTAACGCTGCGAGCCCTTCGCGGACGGCTTGCTTCTGGGCGTCCGAGGTTTCCGGCTTCCAACGCATCAAAACCACATGTCTGAGCACGGTCGAAACTCCCCCCTCGAATTTTCGGGCGTAGGGGATCCTATCACCCAATCAGCACAGGTCCCTCTCAATCGGTAGGGATCCTGCTCAATGGGCAGGGATCCCGCTCTACGGCGCAAAGGCCCCGCTCCGCGGGTTTGGCGGTCGAAGCTGCACGTGCGTGAGAGGATCCCGAGTTCGCCCTGTTTCGCGACGTCAACTACGAGCGCGGTCGATCCGATCAGTACGGGCGAAGTAGATCGGAGGCGATTGCGTCCCAGATCTGAGCACGCGCGATCGGCTGCCGCATCGACACTCGATGGCGCGAACGCCGAGTTGGGCCGAAACCGGGAGGTTCCATATGACGCGCACTCTCCGTCGCGCAACGCGCGCCATGACCGCACTATTAGTCGTGGCATTCCTGTCCGGTTGCTACACCGCTGCGCCTCCTCCACATGCTTCTGGGTCGGGGGGCACTCCCCAAGGGTACGTGCGCTACGAAACGCCTTCGGGTTCCTTTGGGATCGCGGTCTACACGAGTGCGCCGCGAACGCTCGGCCATGTCGGCTCCATCTGGTACTACGACAACCATCCGCATCCCGCGAATCACGCGCTCGGCTCGTTCTGCCGTCTTCACGGTTCCCACCGGCACGACTACACGCCATATCAGAGTCACCGCTACGCGTTTCACGACGGCCATTACTTCTGGGTCGGAGACGCGCAACCGTACGCCATTGGCGGCCCATCCTACGCCTACCACGGCCACCACCCGCATCCCCACTATTTTGGTGGTACCTGTCGGATCCGCGGCCTTCACCAACACGCCTATGCTCCAAGAACCGCAGGCTACTACCGTCTAAACAGCGGAGCGTATTTTTTCGTTGGCGCTTATGACTCCGATTACTACGCCGAGCGCGATCGATACGATGCTCACGGATGGAAGTTGGATCATCGGGCCAGCGGTTATCACGAGCATGAGCGCGCTCGGCAGGAAGAACGGTTCGTCGACATGCCCAGCGAGATCCCGCACGCACACTCTCTCACCGGGGGGCAACTCAGCCGGGAGGATTCTGCCGAGCCCCATTGGGTCACTCACGGTTCGCCGGCCCGATCGCGCCGCGGGCAGAAGGTTGATCGCCCTGTCGGCGCTTCTCGCAGCGGCGCAGAGGTCGCCGCCAAGGGCCTGGATGCCCATCGGGGAACGCATCATGAACTCCTCGAGAGGATGCGCGCGCGGACCAGAGATGCCTCGGAAGGCGTGCCTGCGAACAGCGCTGCTGACTGAGCTCGCGAGTCAATTGCTGGCGAGAGGGCAGCGGCCGCGCACAGGATCTATCCTCCCAGCCGATGACGGGCTTCATTCCGGAACGGCTTGACTTTCGAGTCGAGGATTCTGCGACTCGCAGCGCGCTTGACACGCTCTGCTCGTCGGTTCTCGCAGCGGGAGGCAGCGCGAGGCTGGTCGGCGGCTGTGTTCGCGACGCGATGCTGGGCCTCCCTGCGACTGATCTCGATATCGAGATCTACGGGATCGAAGCTTCCGCGCTCATCGAACTCTTGTCCTCGCATTTCGGAGTCGATCTCGTTGGTGAGTCGTTCGGCGTCATCCGGTTGCGGGATCTTCCGATCGATGTGTCGCTGCCCCGCCGAGAGTCGAAGCGCGGCCGCGGTCATCGCGGATTCAAGATCGTTTCGGATCCCCAGATGGATCCGCGGGAGGCTGCATCGCGGCGGGACTTCACGATCAACGCGATCGCGCTCGACCCTGTGAACGGCTCGATTTTCGATCCATTCGGCGGGATTGCGGATTTGAAGAGCCGCATCTTGCGCCACACGACCGAAAAGTTTTCCGAAGATCCGCTGCGCGTCTTGCGTGGCATGCAGTTCGCCGCGCGTTTCGAGTTGCAGCTCGCGCCCGAGACGATCGAACTCTGCCGACAGATCGAACCCGAGGGGTTGGCGCCAGAGCGGATCCTCGGCGAGTGGAAGAAGTTGATCCTCAAGGGAACACGGCCGTCGCTGGGGCTGGCATTCCTGCGCGATTGCGGCTGGATTCGTCATTTTCCCGAGCTCGAGGCGCTGATCGGCTGCGAGCAAAATCCGCGCTGGCATCCCGAGGGAGATGTCTGGATCCACACCCTCCACTGCATGGATGTGTTTGCGAGCGAGCGCATCGGGATCGAGCGCGAGGATTTGATCGTCGGATTCGGGGTGCTCTGCCACGACCTCGGCAAGCCGGCGACGACCATTCGCGAAGAAGATGGGCGCATCACCGCGAAGAATCACGATGTGGTCGGAGTCGAATTGACACGGCAGTTTCTCGGCCGTCTAACCGGCGAGGAGAAATTGATCGAGGAAGTCGTTTCACTGGTCGCTTGTCACCTGGCTCCGATTCAGCTGTTTGCATCGAAGGTGAACGACTCTGCGATTCGCCGCCTGGCGAACAAGGTCGGCCGCATCGATCGGCTGGTGCGGGTTTCCTCTGCCGATATGCGCGGACGACCGCCGTTGGTGGTCGACCGCTTCGAGGCCGGAGATTGGCTGCTGGAACGCGCCCGGGCGCTGTCCATCGACGCGCAGCCCCCGACGGCCCTGCTGATGGGTCGTCATCTGATCGAGCTCGGACTCGAACCGGGGCCCCATCTTGGACGGGTACTCGAGGAGTGCTTTGCGCGTCAGATCGAGGGCGAGTTCGACACCCTCGAGGCGGGCCTGGAATGCGCGCGAACGATCATTGCCGAAGCTGCGGAGACGCCAAACAAATAACGTCGGGACTCCGGATGGCTGGCGATCGGGCTCAGGGCGGGCAGCGTCCAGGCTCAGGAAAGCCAACGTCCAGGCTCAGGAAAGCCAACGTCCGAGAGGCGAGCGGTACAGGACGCGGATCAGCTGTTGCATTCGCGCTTCGTTCTTGAACGAGTAAGGATAGAGCCCTGCAGTTGCCCGTCCGCCGAAGCGGTCGATCAGGATCGGTTTGGGATGGGTGAAGCCCCGCAGGGCGTTCGAGCCGTGCACGTTCCCCACGCCGCTGCTCTTGAGCCCGCCAAAAGGGGCCTCCAGCACGCCGTAGGTGATCGCCATGTCGTTGATGCAGACACTTCCGCTGTCGATTTTCCGGGCGAGTTCTACACCGCTGCGATGGTCTCGGGTCCAGATGTTGGCTCCCAATCCGTAGTGGGTTTGGTTGGCGAGCCGGACGGCCTCGTCGAGGTCTGCTACGCGCATGATCGGCAGGACCGGACCAAAGGTTTCGTCGCGCATGATCAGCATGTCGTGGTTGACGTCGGCCAGCACCGTTGGTTCGAAGAAGAGGCCGCCGAGGTTTGGGTTTCGCCGTCCGCCGGCGAGTAGCTTGGCACCCTTGGCGATCGCGTCCTCGACATGCGCTTCGATGATTTCGAGCTGCCGATCCCAGAAGATCGCGCCGATGTCGAATTCGCCCTGGCTTCCCTGGCGCAGGCGCGCAACGCGCTCGAGTACCTTCTGCGTGAACTCATCTGCAACTTCATCGACGACGTAGACGCGCTCGGTCCCGCAGCAGACATGGCCGCTGTTCAAAAACGCTCCGACGATCGCGCCGCCGGCCGCGTTGTCGAGGTTGGCGTCCGCGCAGACGATCATCGGGTCCTTGCCGCCGAGCTCGAGCGTGCACGGGATGAGTTGGCGAGCGCACGCTTCTGCGACGGATCGGCCGGTCTTCACACTTCCGGTGAAAGAGATCTTGTCGACGCCGGCCTCGGCCAGCGCTGCTCCGGTCTCTCCGTCCCCCGTCAGCACAGTGAGAAGGCCGTCGGGCAAGGCGACGTCTTCGAAGAGATCTCCCACGAGCTTGCCCGAAAACGGTGTGACCTCAGAGGGTTTGAGGAGGACGGCGTTTCCGGCCAGCAACGCTTGAATGGTTGGGCTGAGGGAAAGGATGAACGGCCCATTCCACGGTGTGATGATTCCGATCACGCCCAGCGGGCAATATTCGATCCGGAGCTTCTTCATGAAGCGCATGAGACCGTGCAGATGTCGTTTTTCGGTGTGGAGCATCTCGGCAGCGTGCTTGGCGTAGTAGGTGAGAACGTCGCAGGCCGAAAAGATCTCCATCATGATGACTTCTGCCCGGGGTTTACCGGACTCGCGCAGCATGACGTCGATGAATTCGTCTTGTCGTTCGATCAGCTTCTGTAGTGCGCGTGTGATGTATCGCGCGCGGTCGCTGACCGGGCGCGCCGCCCAGTCGGGCTGCGCTTTTCGGGCCGCTTCCAATGCCAGAGAGACGTCGTGGGCATTTTGGACTTCGATTTCTCCGATGGGCTCCCGTGTCGCTGGGCTGGCGAGGCCCAGACGCCTTCTTCCACCGGTGGGCCCTTCGATCGGCGTGACGATGGCCATCGATCTTTCTCCGACGTTGACTACATGGGCTCCGGCGGAGCTTGGCTCATTCGGCCGGTTGATTCCACCCGAGCGCCTCTATGATCGCGTGGTAGATGTAGTCCTGTTCTTGGACGCCATGGAACAGCCGGGAGCCCGGTCCTCGCGCATAGGCGGCAACGTCCTCGCCCGAGTGGGTTTCGTAGCGAAGCGGAACGGCGGTTTCCTGGAGATAGTCGGGATCGGCGGTATCGACTCCCGTGAGGTCCGGTCGCCCTTGGGTGATTCCGCTGAATACGCGTGGATGGTGTGGATGGAATTTGGGTCCTTCGGGCTGCTCTCTACTCGAACCGGTGTAACCCGGTCCGTTTTGATAGCCCAGCGTCGTGAACGGTAACCCCAGAGAATCGAGCGCGGGCTCTTCAGCAGCTCGCCCTCGATGGTCATTTTCGATCGCGAGGCCGAGGATGTCGTTTCCTCGGGTGGGATAGCCTCCGATGTTGAAGACGTGGCCGTGGTCGGATGTTACAACGATGAGTGTATCCTCTACGCTGGTTCTCTCGGCCGCAACGCCAACCGCGCGCGCAAATTCGATGGTGTCGGTGAGGGCCCGAAAAGCATTTGTGATGTGGTGCCCGTGGTCGATTCGGCCGCCCTCCACCATCAAGAAATAGCCGAGCGGATTGCGTTCCAGGATATCCAACGCCGTGATCATCATCTGCGTCAGTGAGGGCTGGCACGGGACGTCGTTTTCGCGGTCGGCTTCGAAGCGTAGGTGTTTGACGGCGAAGAGGCCGAGCAGATGTGAAGTCCCGGCGGTGTCGAGGTTCTCGAATTCCGAGCAGGTGCGCACGAAAACCGACCCGGTGCGATTGGCCAGCCACTCTTCGGTGAGGTCGCGACCGTCGCTTCTCGTGATGGCGGGTTCTTCGAGCTGCGGCCACAGCGCGCTGGTGGTCGGTCCATCGGGCCGAAAGTACTGCTCTCCACCGCCGAGCACGACATCGAGTCCGTCACCGTGGGAAAACTCAATCAGTTGGCGCGCGATGTCGGGGAAATCCGCGGCTCGTGCCTCAGGGGTCATCGTGGTGTCGCTTTCCCAACCTCGCTCGGGCGAATGCGCGTACAGCGCCGCGGGCGTCGCATGGGTCACCGAGGTGGTGGTGACCAGGCCCGTAGAGCGCCCGCGATCCTCGGCAATTTCGACGATGGTCTCGAGTCGATGCGCATTGGCGCGACTGAAGTCACCCCGGTCGACGGATGCGCCGACGGAAATCACACCTGCGCGGGTCTTCTCACCTGTGACGATCGCCGTCATGGTCCCGGCCGAGTCCGGAACCTGCTGATCGGTGTTGTAGACCTTGATCAGCGCGACATCGGGAAAGCGATCGAAACTCAGCTGGTTCTCTTCGCCGCTCTCTCCCCTCAGTTGGCCCTCGAGGATGCGGGCGGCGGTCACCGTGCTGATCCCCATCCCGTCACCGATGAATAGGATCACGTTCTTTGCACGGCTCGGAATCGCATCCAATCGCTGCGGGCGTTCGACTGCGCCCGGGTGTTCGATCCTCTCGCGCTTCGATCCCGCGCAGGCAAACTGGAATTGGAGTGCGCTGGCTGCTGCCGTTGCGGTCGCGAAAATCGCGATGCTGCGCCGTAGCACCTTCACCCGATCCATCCTCCTGGCGCGGCCCTCAGGTCGAACGCGGAGCCATTCTAGCCATCATTTAGACCGGGCCTCGCCGGCGCAGAGCGCGATTGCGTCCATTTAGGCTGGGCCTCGCCGGCGCAGGGCGCGATTGCGTCCATTTAGGCTGGGCCTCGCCGGCCACAGAGTCCGATCGCTTCCAATTCCCCTCGGGCGCTTGCCGCCCAGTCGTTGTGGGCGCGCGGGTTTGCGGGGCTCGGATGCAGGATTCTCCCGATGCGGACATCGCGATCGGCGAGCGCTTCTCGGGCGCGCTGTTCCGCGAAGGCCCCGATTCCGATCACCCACTCGGCCTCGAAGATCTCCACCAATCGCCGCAAGTACGCGTCGCAACTACTGAACAGTGGCTCTCGCTCGCTGGCGGGCAGCTTGTTGGGCGTTCGATTGCGCCCGCTCGACTCGATGAATACCAGCGGGCAGTAATTTGCGATGAACCGGCTCTTGAAGAATCTCTCGGGTTTGCCGTAGTGCTCCGCGATCGCGCCCCAGAGCCTGGTTCCGCTGACCTCGCTTCGCGGGCAATCGAACCCCTGGATGGGCCGCTTGGGATGCTCGATCGCCGGACGTCCCACGGGCTCGTCGATGCCCAACCAATCTCGCACGCTTGCGATGTCGCCGAACGGGACTCCGGTTTGCGCCATCCCGAAAGGCCCCGGATTCATACCCAGAAAGATCACCCTCTTCGGGTCGTCCGCATACGATCGGAGGTAGGCGTTGTGAGGGCGCCGGGCGTACTCGAGCGGGTTGTAGACATGGGTGACGGGGGCGGCAAAACGCAGATCGGCGAGCCGCTCGCAGAGTTGTCGGGTCGCGGCTCGAACCCTTGAGGCGATCTTTCCCCGCATGCCGTGCTCTCCCTGACGAGCAGCCGGCCGAGCTCCGCGTCCGCGTGCCGAAACGATCGATCCGCAGCCGCCTCGGGGCCGACGGCGAATCCCAGCGTGGCGGCCGCCAATCCGGCCGGGCTGTCCTTTTTGGGTACGTGGATGTAGCGGCCCTGGTGGGATCGCCGCAAGCGGCCTCTCGGTCGGTGCCGACTGAATCTCGCGGGTGGGGGCGGTGGGGGTGCCGGCATCGACCGCAGCGCAATTCCCGCTCGTGGGGGCACCCCGTGGCAGCC
>Ga0209987_10001555_pt1 | contig 12607 bp, 11 predicted proteins | sample N074metaG_FD_182134 | JGI IMG/M metagenome (GOLD analysis project Ga0209987, IMG submission 182134) | Deep subsurface microbial communities from Kermadec Trench to uncover new lineages of life (NeLLi) - N074 metaG (SPAdes) (version 2) | ecosystem: Environmental > Aquatic > Marine > Ocean trench... | reverse complement strand
GAGGTCGTCACTGATAAAGAAGTGCCTCAGCATCTTCATGACATGCCTCCGTCAGGTGATCCCTGAGGACCACTGGCTGTTGGATCAGCGTTCGCTCAGGGCTTGGCCACCCAGACATTACACCAGCCACGGCCCGCCACCAGCTTGCCGGGGAAGATGGCGCAGGTCCCCCAGCCTTCTTCGGTTACGGCGTATTGCAGGCAGTTGTCGCAGAACTGGGTTTTACCTTCTTCGCTGGCGCGTTTCGGGAACTTGGCGATATCCGTCGTGTCGGCGTCGTTCACATAACCTAGCGCCATGGCGACCGGATCGCTTTCCTCGAGCCTGGGGAGGTCGGCTGCCCAGACCTGCCCGATTCCCAGAATGGAAACCAGAGGGATGGTCGCAGCACCTTTTACCGACGTTGTGAGAAACCTACGACGACTGTATGGACAGTCCGGTTTGGTCATCTAGTTCACTCTCCAGGGTGCCAGGAATCGGTCACCTTACGTTCGTTTGCCGGTAGCTGCAAGCCACCACACGCCGGGCAGAATCAGGCCTTCACTGCCATCTGACGCGCTGCACCGGAGGACGTCACCAGGACTGCATCGTGTAGTGGTCCACCAGTAACGCGAGGAATAACCCGCCCAGATAAACGATCGAATAGCGGAACGTCCGGATCGCGGCGTCGGCGCGCCAACCACACAGCAAGGCGGTGGCCCAGTACAAAAACCCGGTGCCCAGTCCGATCGCCGAAACCAGATACACGGTGCCGCTCAGGCCAACGATGTACGGTGCGAGGCTCGCAGCGATCAACGTCAAGGTGTAGAAAAAGATGTAGCGCCGGGTATGGGACTCGCCGTGGGTGACCGGCAGCATGGGGACGTCGGCCTTGGTGTAGTCCTCGAGCCGGTCCAACGCCAGCGCCCAGAAATGTGGGGGTGTCCAGACAAAGATGATCAGTACCAGCAGCAAGGGTGCGGTTTCGATGCTGCCGGTGACGGCGACCCAGCCGAACAGTGGTGGTGTTGCGCCGAACAGTCCGCCGATGACGATGTTCTGGGGCGTGGCGCGCTTCAGGAACAAGGTGTAGATCAGTCCGTAACCGACCCACGACGCCAGGTTCAACCAAGCCGTAAGGGGGTTGACCAGGTAGGTGAGGATCGCCATACCGGCGATGCCGATCAATGCCGAGAAGGCAATCGCGGGCGCCGGGGCAACCCGGCCCTGGGCGATGGGTCGGTTCCGGGTCCGAGCCATCCGCGCGTCGATTTGTGCATCGGCCACATGGTTGACGACTGCCGCCGAACTCGCTACCAAAGCGATCCCGAGCGTCGCGTAAACGACGATGTCCAGCGGCGGCAGGCCTGGAACCGCGAGAAACATGCCCACCGCAGCCGTGACCAACATCAGCGCCACCACGCGCGGTTTGCACAACTCCAGATAATCGCGCCAGCTCGGTGCGACGGCCGTGATGGTATCACTCAACTGATATTCCCTTTTCCGGTGCCCATAAGGGCCGCGGCAAGTCGCCAGTATACCCTCGCGCGATCCGCGGTCGAAGCCTTCACCCCTCCCAGAGATCCTGGGCCAGCTTCAGCGGGTCGCGCTCCAGCCCTTGCCGCTCGAAATGCTGACAGAGGTTCGCAATGTCCCGGTAGAACATCGGCCACGGGTCGGCCAGGGATTTGATCTCGCGTGCCTGGGGCAGGTCGATCAAGCGTGGGCGGTCGTGGTGATAGAGGATGTTATAGGCGGACAGATCGCCGTGAATGAGTTCGCAATCGAGCAGCCTGCGGACATCGTCGATTACCGCCTCGAAGGCGCGAGCCGTCGCGTTGCGGCTCAGCCGGGTGTGCACCAGCATGGGCGCGGCACCATCGGCATCGCCAATGTACTCCATCAGGATACCGGCCGCGCAATGGGCCCACGGCTTCGGGACCGACGCTCCGCACGCGTAGAGCGTGTTCAGCGCGCGCCATTCCTGCTCGATCCACATGTGGTGCGAGACACGTTTCCCCTTCTTCGAGCGCTGCTTGATTGCTTTGCGCAGGCGTTTGTCACGCACCGCGTCGAGATCCAGGTACTGGCTCTCGTTGGCGAACGCGCGGAACCGGCGTGCCCGATAGATCTTGGCGGCCAGCAGCTCGCCAGGGCCGTGGGCGCCAGGGCGGCCCTGGCACAGGTACACCGTTGCTTCCTTGCCGTCGTTGACGGTATCGAGCACGGCCGATACCTCATGGGCGAACGCGTCCGTGATGACCGCCTGTTCGGCGGCGGCCAGGCCGCCCCGGGTGAACCCGGGATTCTCCAGATCGATGCTGGAGTCATTGCTAGACATACCAATTCCCTCATGCCTCGTGAGCGAGGCGTCGAATTTCAAAAGTGGAATTGGCGGGCAGCCCGAAATGGGCGTGCGCAACTATCTCAGGCTGAACCGCCTGTGTGATGTGTTGCTGTCATTGGACTGCCTCCTGATCCTGGATGAGATCGGCGCCGAGATTAGACCCGGTGAGCCGTGCCGGTCAAGGTCGACTCAAGCCGATTGCTGTTTGCGGGCTGCGCGTGCTTTGGCCGCCGGAGACTCGGCGAAATTGATCCAACCGCCACCGACGCCGGCGACGAAGCCGCCGTCCACCGGCACCTCGACGCCGTTCAGCCAGCTGCATTCGCCGATGGCGAAGTATTCGATCACTTCCGCGATCTGCATCGGTTCGGCATGGGGCATCTGCGCCACGGTCCAGTCGTACTGTTCGTGGCCGATCTGGTCGCGGAAGTTGGGTGTCAGCCGGGTTTCGACGGCGCCTGGATTGACGCAGTTGACGCGCACGCCGCGGTGCCGTTCCTTGCCTGCGGCGCGCAGCGTATAGGCCACGGCGCATTGCTTGGAGAATGTGTAGGGGTCCTTTGCCCAGCGTTCTTCGTTGGTTCTGCACCAGTCGACGCCGGCGTCGAAATCGGCCGTGTCGAGCAAGCCGGTCACTACTTCGTGGCGGCGCAGCCAGTCGCGGCCCGCAACCGAGGCGACGATCACCACGCTGCCGCCATCGCTGATGCGAGGGAGCAGGGTGTCCGTGAGCTTGCGCAAGCCGAGGAAATTCACCCTTACCACCAGTTCCCCGGGCTGAGGTCCGGGAATGCCGGCGACGTTGATCAGGGAATCGATCTGCGCGGGCAGCGCCGCGATCGCCGCGTCGATCTGCTCTGGATCGGACAGGTCGCAAGCGATGTAGGTTGCGTCGCTCTCAGTGGGTTCGGCGATGTCGAGCAGATACACCCTGCAGTCCTTCGCCAAAAGACGCTCGACGGTCGCGGCACCCATGCCGGTGGCGCCGCCAGTGATAACGACCGTTTGACTCATCGCAGTGCTCCTCCTGCCATCGCTATGGCGTTACAGAATGCTGGCCTGTTGTGGGTTTTCGCCGCTGAGTATCGCCTTAGTCCGGTTCTCGACGATCTGATTGAAATTGTTGTGGGTCAGGATGTAGAGGCGTTCCCGGCGGATGTGATCGAACACGATTTCAGCCAGTTCAGCTGGCGGCATGCCTTGATTGATCATCTCGGTGACCATGTCGAAACGGGCCTGTTGCTCTTCAGTCGGTTCGAGCGCGTCGGAGTGGCTGTAGCGTTCCTGCCGGTTGCGGTCCGAATCGATGATATTGGTCTGCACGAATCCAGGGCACAGCACCGAGACTTTTACTTTGCTGCCTTTTTGCTCCAGCTCGAAATGGGCAGATTCAGAGAGTGCGACGACGCCATGTTTGGTCACCCCGTAGGCACCGCCGCCGTGGATCAATCCGGCCATGGATGCGGTATTGACGATGTGTCCCTCGGTGTCCTGGGCCACCATGATGGGCCCGAACACGCGCAGCCCGTGAATCACGCTCCACAGGTTCACCCCCATCACCCATTCCCAATCGGCCTGGCTGCTCTCGAGGACGCTGGGCGCGCCGCCGACCCCGGCATTGTTGAACAGCAGATGTACGGCGCCGAACTCGCTGATTGTCTTTTCGGCGAGCGCCTCGATCTCCTCCAGAATCGATACGTCGGTTTTTACGGGCAGCACGGTGTTTTTGCCCTGGGCCGCGAAGGCCTCGGCGGCACGTTCCAGCGCGGCTTCTTCAATGTCGGCCAGCACGACGTTCATTCCCTCATCGAGGCACTTTTGAGCCAGCGCATTGCCGATCCCGCTGGCGGCGCCTGTGACCACCGCAACCTTGTTCTCGAAGTCCTGCATGCCCGTCCCCGTGGTGCTGTCAGAGCCCACAAGCTTACCCTACGAATAGATTTGGACATCCATCAAAGTTCGGTACACCCATGGGCGAACTCTGATGGGTGTACCGAACTTTGATGGATGTCCAAATCCTTCAAGGTGATGGATGTCCAGAAATAGAGGTATAGTAGGTGCGTCCTAACAGATGAGCATTGCTCATGGACCGAGAAGCAAGTTCGCGAACCGAGCGCGATCTGGAAGCTTCCCGACGTTCAGGAGAGGACCGCAGGGTGCCAACGGATCGGCGCCGTGGGAGCAACAGATTGCTGGAATTGCATGCGCGACGGGATGGTTCCCTCGCCGATCGCCGAGGCGGTGACCGCCGTGATGAGGCGGGCCCGACGTGGCTTTCGTTCCTGATTCCCTGGAAGCGTAGCGTACAGTAACGCATCGCGCCGCATTTACCGACGGCGCTTCGGGACCGAACACGCATCACCGAAAGCGCGCATGGTTGCATGACTGCCGAAAACACGAGTGTGGGCGCGACGGTACGCGTGACGGTCGATCTCTCTGCACTCGAGTCGAATTACCAGGCGCTTTGCCAGGCTGCGGCGCCGGGGCGGTGTGGCGCCGTGGTGAAAGCCAATGCGTACGGCCTCGGCGTCACACCCGTAGTTGAGCGGTTGGTCCAGGCTGGCTGCTCGGCGTTTTTTGTCGCCACCCTCGAAGAAGGCATCCAGGTCCGGGCGTCTGCCCCGGCCGCAACGATATTCGTGTTCGCCGGCGTCGATGCAGAAAGCTCAGCTGGACTGGTCGAAGCCGATCTCACGCCGATGCTCAACGCCGCCTTTCAGATCGAGCACTGGCGCGGCCGTTCCAAGCCCGCGGCAATTCACCTCGATACCGGCATGGGTCGGTTGGGTTTTCCCTGGGACCAGGTCCGTCCGGACCTGTTCGAGGGGCTCGATATCACGCTGCTGGCGACACATCTCGCCTGCGCCGACCAACCGGACCACCCGCTGAATGCGTTGCAGGTGCATCGTTTTGCCGAGGTCGCGAGGCGCTTTCCCAGCGTGGCGACCAGCATCGGCAACTCGGCGGGGACATTGTCCGGTGCGACGAGCCAGGGTGATCTGTGTCGTCCCGGGATCGCCCTGTACGGCGGCAATCCGTTTGTCGATGGACCGAACCCCATGTCTGCCGTGGTGACGTTGGAGGCCCGCATACTGCAGATTCGCGAGGTGAAGGCGGGTGCCACCATAGGCTATGGCGCGACTCACGTTGCGGGAGCCTCCGGGTTGATTGCGACATTAGGCATCGGCTATGCGGATGGCCTGCCACGCAGTGTGTCGAACCGGGGTGAGGTGTTGGTCGCAAAACATCGTGCCCCGATTGTCGGCCGGGTGTCGATGGACCTCACGACCGTCGATATCAGCGACGTGAAGCCGACGCCGAAGGTCGGTGATTGGGTCGAGGTGCTAGGCAAGGACCTCGGGATCGATGCGTTGGCGTCTTGCGCGGAAACCATTGGCTACGAGGTGCTGACCGGATTGGGGCAACGCGCGGCTCGGCGTTACCTGGGGTGAGTGCACACGCGTCGAGGGCAACGCGGTGACGGATACCAAGGTCGTCCTGGTCAACGGCTACGACCAAGGCCTGAACGAGCGGATACTCGAACTCGCACCGCCGGGATTCTCGGTCACCGCCGTTGACAACGGAGTGTCCGATGACGAAAAGCGAGCCGCCCTGGCCGATAGCGAATTCGTGATGGGGCTGGGCGCGTCCTTCGCCGCCGAGGTATTGTGGGGCGCGCCGAAGCTGAAGCTCATTCAGTTGCTGCACGCCGGATACGATTCCATGGATATGGGCCCGCCGACCACCCTTGGCATTCCGGTCGCGAATTGCGGCGACGCCAATGCGGCAACGGTTGCCGAACATACCATCGCGTTGCTGTTGGCGGTCCTGCGCAAGCTTGTTCGGGCGGACGCCGCGTTCCGCGACGGTGCCGACCTACGCAACCATTCAGCCTTTGATATTTACAGTTACGGTGATCTGTTCGAGCGGCGCGTCGGTATCATCGGCATGGGCAACAGTGGGCGGCGCGTGGCGCGGTGCCTCCGCGGCTTTGACTGCACGCTACGGTACGCGACTCCACGACCCCTGGCGCGGCAGGATGAACTGGATCTGGAGATCGAGCACGTAAGTCTGGATCTGCTGCTCGAGTCGTCCGATGTCGTTACGCTGCACGTTCCACTGACGCACGAGACCCGGCATCTGATCGGGCGTGCCGAGCTTGCGCGCATGAAGTCGAGCGCGATTCTCGTGAACACCACCCGCGGCGCGGTCGTCGACGAAAGGGCGCTGATTGAGGCGTTGCGCGATGGTCAGATCGGCGGCGCCGGTCTGGATGTGTTCGACCCCGAGCCGCCCGCGCCGGACAATCCGTTGCTGAGCTTCGACAACGTGGTGGTCACGCCACATGTGGCGGGCGGTTCAGGCGCATCACTGTCGCGGATATTCGCCTTCGGCTGGCAGAACATCGTTGACGTGCGCGACGGCAAAAAGCCTCGCGCAGTCGTCAATGATCTGTCCTGAGGCGGTCTCAGCTGTTCATCGCCTTCACGAACGCCTCCTCGGCTTCCTGTCGCGCGACCAGCACCGGTGCCGCGTTGGCCCGCTCCAGATAGGCGCCGAGTTTCGGGTACTGCGCGGCATCGAGATGGTAGTCACCCCAGCGCCCTGACGCGAAAGCACTCAGCACGCCGATGTCGGCAATGCTCGGCGCGTCGCCTACCAGCGGGCCCGTTTCGGGGGTGATGCCTTCGAGGTAACTCAACACCGGCGGCAGCTGGTTCTCGATGGTGTCCTTGACCTTGTCTTCGTCGGTGGGTTCGTTGCGCAGGTTCGGCTTGAGGAACCGTTCGACGAATATCCCGCCGACCAGGCACTCCATCAACCGGGTATCGGCGTATTCCTCCAGGAAACAGGCGCGAGCGCGCTCCTGGGGATTCTCCGGGTAGATGGAGGTCCCACCGAGCACGTCATCGATGTAGCGGCAGATGATGCTCGAATCCGCGACGGTGAAGCCGTCGTGCTCCAGCACCGGAATTTTGTTCAACGGGCTGATGGCGGAAAACTCCGGGGACGTATCACCTGGGAACGTCGGAACGCTCTCGTACTCGATTTCCTTGTGTTCCAGGGCCAGCAGGACCTTGCGAACGTAGGGGGAAAGCGCGACGCCGTAGATCTTGATCATGAGATGCTCCTTGGAGTCTTTTTCAGACGACACCCGGCAGACAAACGGGCCGGTGGGATATCGACACTACTCCCTCAGGTTCGTTCAGGACAAGGATTGTAGGCATGTGTGTAGTAGGTCAGGCTGGCCACGCTTCCTGCGAAGATGAGAAAGCGATCGTGCGCTTGGCCTACGAAAACTCGCTCATGTCGGTCGAACTACGGCTCATTGGTACGGTGCTCGGTCATCGGCGCGTTCGCGATTCGTCTGCTTCGTCAATAATCACATGAGCGAAATATTCGATCGAAGCGGCGCAGCGGCTTTCGACGATGTCGGTGTCGCCCGCTGCTATCAGTTCCGGCCAGCCTACCCACAGGCGCTGTACCACGCGATGTTGGAACTGTCGCCGGATCGTGGGAGGGCCCTGGATCTGGGTTGTGGTACCGGCAAGCTCGCCGGGTGGCTGGCGGAGCACTTCGATCGGGTGGACGCCGTGGATCCTTCGAGACCCATGCTCGAGGTCGCCGCGTCGAGCTATCCGAACCCGCGAATCCGTTGGCTGGAGTCCATGGCCGAGGACGCGACATTAGATCCGCCCTACGACCTCATCTGTGCGGGTGCGAGCATTCATTGGCTGGACCATGAGCGTTTGATGCCACGCCTGGCGGCATCGCTCAGCGAAAGTGCCCGGTTGATGGTGATTGATGGTGACGGGGCGTGGCAGCCACCCTGGCAGGCTCAATGGAGCGGGTTCATCGCACGCTGGCTGGAACACATGGGGCGCCGCCACAATGAGACTGAATTTGGCGCCGCGATGAACCGCTACCAGGAGTTCATGGTGATCGAGGGCCGGGGCGAGTTCGTCGGCGCGGTCGAGCAGTCGCCCGACGACTTCATCGAATGCCAGCACTCGCGCGCGACCTGGGCGAGAGAGAAGCTGGGCCCCGAACCGTGCCGACGCTTCGATGCGGAGCTCAAGGAACTGCTCACCCCGCATCTGCGCGGCGGAGTGCTCCACTTTCTGGTTCGGACGACCCTCACCTGGGGGCGTCCGAACCTGCTGAACGCTACAACTCGACGATCAGCTGAAGTCCCCAACGGGACTCGGCACCCGGATGGATGAACGAACCGCCGAACTCGGGTGCGGTGATGTTTTCCTCCAGGTGGTCCTCGTCCGTTACGTTGTTGCCGAACACGACGACCTCCCAGCCATCGCCGGCCACGCCAGCGCGCAGATCCAGGGTCACGTAGTCGTCACGCCGGGTCCGGTCGTAGTTGGCCGTGCCAATACCCGGAACCCCCACGAAAGCGAGCGAATTTTCGAACAATGTCGTCTGCGAGTTGTCCTGCACCGTGTGAAACCACGTGTCGCCCACCCAGGTGACGTAAGCACCGCCGACAAAATTGAGACTGCCGGTGATCGGAAAATCCAATTCGGTGGCGAGGTTGAAGGTGAACTCCGGTGTGTAGGGCGATTCGTTGCCTTCGGTCGCCGGGCGTGAGTTGTTCTCTTTGATCTCGCTGTCGATGTAGGAAAAACCGCCATAGACCTGCAGCCAGTCCGAGACGATCGCGTTCGCGCCCAGCTCGAATCCGGCAATCTCCACTTCGTCGATGTTCGACACCACCCTGAGCAGCCCGAACGGCCCCACCAGGAACTCGAAAAACTGCATGTCGTCGACCTTGGTGTAGAAAATGGATCCGTCCAGATAGAAGCGATCGCTGATGTTGGATTTGAAGCCGATCTCGAACGCGTTCGACGTTTCTTCGTCGAACTGGTCGTTGATCACCAGATCGGTCCCGATACCGATGGGCGGTGGCGAGTTGAAGAACGTCTCCACGGTCGCCTGGGACCCCTGGTTGTTGAAGCCGCCACTCTTGAATCCGACGCCCCAACTGGCAAACAACGTGGTGGATTCGACGGCGTCCCAGGTGATTGTCACCTTCGGCTCCCATTGGTCCCACTCATCGTCAACATCCGGGATGGTGGTCGCGCCGCCGAACAGCGCGGGATTGATGGGCACGCCGCCGCCGAGCAGGTACTGCGTGGTCGCGTTGACGGGCACCTTGCTCGACGCATCGCGTTCTTCGCGGTCGTAGCGCAGCGCCACTGCGATTTCGACGGTGTCACTGATGTCGTACTCGAGCTGCCCGAACACCGCGTAGACATCGGTCTCGAAGTCGTCCCACAGCAATTGTTCGGTCGGGTTCAGACCGTTTTGCGGGACGAACAGCGACTCGGTGACGCCGAAGCCGAGGTCGATGCCGAGGTTCACCCCGACTTCACGGTCGATGTGCAGGTAGTAGAGTCCCCCGAGCCAGCGCAGTTGCTGATCATCGGGCGAGGCTACGCGAACTTCGAAGCTGTAGTCTTCCTGGTTGCGCTCCTGATACTGGGTGCCGTCGCACGACACCGGCGTGTAGGGCCCAAACACCGAGAACTCGGGTACGGGTGCCAGGATCTGGGGCGACGGCAAAGTGGTCCCGGCGGCGAACTCATCGGCCGTGGTCTGCCGGCAGGTTGGCTCGGGAATGAAGAATCCGAACGCGCCGCTGGTACCGTCTGCCGACAGGCTGTTTTCGATGTTGCTGTACAGCGCCCATGCGGTGACCGTTCCCCAGTCTGCGTCGTAGTCGAGCTTACCGGACAGTTCGAGCGAGTCCTGATCGTTCTGCGGGTCGATGTTGGCCTGAAACTCGAAGTCGTGATCGTTGGAGTCCTCGTAGAAATTCGGGTCGCCGAAGATCTCGGCGACGACGGGTAGCGCGAAGGACGCGTTGAAGGTAATCGAGGCGGCATCGACTTCGCCGTAGCGCGCCTTGAAGTCCAGGGTCAGATTGTCGGACGGTTCGAACAGCAGCCGGCCGTTGATGTTCCATGACTCGAAGTCATCGACCGAGTCATCGCCGGTGAAGCTGTTGCTGTGGAAACCGTCGGTATCCCGCCAGTCGGCCGAGACGCTGAAGTAGGAGCTACCTTCAACGAGCGGTCCCATCGCTGAGATGACGCCGGTGTAGGTGCTGTCCTCACCCGCGCTGCCTTTGAACTTGAAGCGCATCGTATCGTCGGGTTTCTGGGTCGTGACGATCACCGCCCCGGCGGCCGCGTTACGGCCATACAGCGCACCCTGCGGGCCCTTCAACACTTCGATCTGCTGGAGGTTGATGTACTCGCGGTTGAACGCGGCGGGGTTGGTCATCAGGATGCCGTCGAGGATGAAGGCGAAGCTGTTCTCCGCGTCCCGGGCACCGTTGATGCCGCGAATGTTGACCTGGGTATCGCCTACTTCGGCGGCGTCGACCAGGCTCATGCCCGGCACGAGCTTAATGAAGTCGGCTACCCGCTCGACGCCGGCGCGCTCCAATTGGGCACCGCTCAACACCGTGATGCTGGCCGGTACGTCGGTCAGCACTTCCTCACGTTTACGCGCCGTGACCAGAATTTCTTCGATGATGCGGTCCTGGGCGAAACTCGGAACCGCGGCAAAGGTCGCCCCCAGGAATGTGGCAGCGCCGACCAGCAGTGGCCAGCGCGTGCGTCGATTGTTCATTGGCTCTCCCCCAATTGTATACAACGCCTCAAGCTCGGGTCGATTGTATACAATGCCTGAGAGTCGCACCAGCCACTGTCAGGCGTTGTGACGAAATTCATGCCGCGCCGCCAGCACGTGAGTGCGCATGACCGCTTCGGCGCCTTCGGCGTCGGCGCTCTCCAGTAGCTCCACGATCTCCAGGTGTTGGCGGGCACTGCGCCGTAGCGCCTCGTCGGAATAGTGTTGAAACGTCCGGATCACCAGGGTGGGTTCGATGAGGCTGATGAGTATTCGATTTAGCCGCCGGTTTCCCGCGGCAGCGTAGAGTTCCTGGTGGAATTGATTATTCAGCTCGGCGATGCGGTCGAGACCGGGTGTCTTGCGCCGCACCTCTTCGAGTTGAGCCGTGGCCAACTTCCGCATCCGCTCGAGATGCTCAACGGTGATCCGCTCGCCCGCGAGTCGGGTTGCGAAACACTCCAGCATGGCGCGCAACTCGAAAATCTCTTCGGCATCCTCACTGGACCAGTTGGTGACCACGGCACCCAGGTTGGGTTGCATTTCGACCAGGCCTTGTGACTGCAGGCGTCGCAATGCTTCGCGCACCGGGGTGCGGCTGACCCCCGCGAGTTCCACCACTTCCTGTTCGGTGATGCGATCGCCCGGGGAGAACCGGCCGGAAAAAATACTCTCCCGAACGACTGCGTAGGCGGTGTCGACCGCTTTCATCGGCCCGAGTTTCGCCTGCTTCGCGCGCCTGTTCCCGCACGTCTTCCTGCCGTGGACGCCGTTACCCAGGTCTGGAACTCGGGTGCTCGGGGTGCGGGCAATCCGGTCTCGACCACGCAGCGCTGGCGCAGGGTTTCAATGTCGCCGCCCCGATCAAACAGCGCGAGGCGGCGTTTACCCCGTTTCATCCGCCCACGCAGTCGGCGAGTGGCCGAGTCGTCCACCACGAAATCATCGCCGATCACCACCCCGTAGCGGCGTGCCCCCCGGAGGCTGACCAGACCGGCCTCGACATCGAAGGCAACCTCCTCGATCGGCCGTTGCAGCGGATCGCCCCAACCGCCCCCACCCCAGGTGTCGTAGTGCAACAGGTCGCCTTTCGCAACCTGAATCCGATCGCACTTCGCGGGCAGCAGTTCCTCGCTGCCGTCCGTATGGATCAGCAGTTTGCGGGAGCGCATGCCCGGTGCGCCCCCGTTCACCCCCCACGGATAGGTCAACCAGCGGTCGTCGTGAATCGAGATCTCTCCGGGTTCCAAGAACCGGTAGCTGATGCGGATGCCGTTGCCACCCCGATGTTGGCCGGCACCGCCCGAGTCCAGGATCGTCTCGTAGGTTTCAATTCGCAGTGGAAAGTAGCTCTCCAGATACTCGTTCGGCACGTTGGTGAAACTCGGCCACAGCGAGTGCCCGTCCGGACCGTCCCCCGAAGGTTTGCCCGGGATGCCACCGAAGCCAATCTGGTACAACTGATACCACTCGCCACTCTCGCGGTAGCCCGAATACATGAAATGGGGACTGTCGGAGAACCCGGCCGCGCACAGAAACTCGGGATTGCCTTGACCGAGCAGGCCTCCGAGGATATCGAAGATTCGCCCGAGCGCGTGCGTCCGGCACGACAGGGCGGCCGGTGCGACG
>Ga0209987_10001553_pt1 | contig 12617 bp, 10 predicted proteins | sample N074metaG_FD_182134 | JGI IMG/M metagenome (GOLD analysis project Ga0209987, IMG submission 182134) | Deep subsurface microbial communities from Kermadec Trench to uncover new lineages of life (NeLLi) - N074 metaG (SPAdes) (version 2) | ecosystem: Environmental > Aquatic > Marine > Ocean trench... | reverse complement strand
TATCGTGGGGCGGTGGAGAATTTCGCATGCGAGATGGCAGCGAAGATGGTGGCAATGAAATCGGCCACCGACAACGCCGGCGATATAATCAAAGAGTTGCAGCTTGCCTATAACAAGGCACGACAGGCTTCGATTACACAGGAAATTTCAGAAATTGTCGGCGGCGCGGCTGCCGTTTCTGGATAGGACGAATTTATTAAGAGTTTTCGGCGGGCGATCCCGTTCGAATAGCTTAGAGGACCCAGGTATGAGCGCAGGAACCACCGTGCAAATCATTGGCGCTGTTGTGGATGTGGAATTTCCGTCAGGCCAGATTCCAAAAATTTACGAGGCGCTGCTTATCGATGATGTCGATATCACGCTCGAAGTGCAGCAGCAACTTGGTGACGGCGTCGTGCGAACGATCGCGATGGGCTCGAGTGAGGGTTTGAAGCGCGGCATGGCGGTGTCCAATACCGGCGGGCCGATCTGCGTGCCAGTGGGTGAAAAAACGCTGGGGCGCATCATGGATGTGCTCGGCAGGCCAATCGACAACAAGGGCGATATCGGCGCTGAGAAAACGATGCCGATTCATCGCGCTGCACCGACCTACGAGGAACAAGCTGCGACCTCCGAGCTTCTCGAAACGGGCATCAAGGTCATTGACCTGATCATGCCGATCACCAAGGGCGGCAAAGTTGGCCTGTTCGGCGGCGCCGGCGTGGGCAAGACCGTGGCGTTGATGGAACTCATCCGCAACATTGCACACGAACACGAAGGTTATTCAGTCTTCGCGGGTGTCGGAGAGCGTACTCGTGAGGGCAATGACTTCTACCACGAGATGACCGACTCGGGCGTAATCGACAAGGTGTCGCTGGTTTACGGGCAGATGAACGAACCACCGGGTAACCGTCTGCGCGTTGCGTTGACCGGCCTGACGATGGCGGAGGCATTCCGTGACGAAGGCCGTGACGTACTGATGTTCATCGATAACATTTACCGCTATACACTGGCCGGAACCGAAGTTTCAGCGCTGCTTGGGCGCATGCCATCAGCGGTGGGCTACCAGCCGACGCTCGCGGAAGAGATGGGCGTCTTGCAGGAGCGCATCGCCTCAACGAAGACCGGCTCCATTACGTCCTTCCAGGCTATCTATGTCCCTGCGGACGATCTTACCGATCCGTCGCCGGCGACGACCTTCGCTCACCTTGATGCGACCCTCGTATTGTCGCGGCAGATTGCGGAGCTAGGCATCTACCCTGCGGTTGATCCACTCGACTCCACCAGTCGAATTCTCGACCCGAACGTGATCGGCCAGGAGCACTATGACTGTGCCCGTGGCGTACAGGCGGTTTTGCAGCGTTACAAGGAACTGCAGGACATCATCGCGATTCTAGGCATGGACGAGCTTTCGGAAGACGATAAACAGTCGGTGACACGTGCTCGCAAGATTCAACGCTTCCTGTCACAGCCGTTCTTCGTGGCAGAGACCTTTACCGGCACGGCTGGCAAATATGTGCAGCTTGCTGAAACGATTCGTGGCTTTAATGGCATCGTTGCCGGCGACTACGACCATCTGCCGGAGCAGGCGTTCTACATGGTTGGCTCGATCGACGAAGCTGTCGAACAAGCCAAGACCATGCAATAGGCAAAAGAGCATTCTCTAATGGCTACCATTCACGTCGACATCGTATCCGCGGAAGGTGAGATTTACTCAGGCGAGGCGAAAATGGTGTACGCGCCTGCCAGCATGGGCGAAGTTGGCATTGCACCGCGTCACGCGCCGTTGCTGACCACGTTAAAGCCGGGCGAGGTGCGCATCGAAGATACGGAAGGCAAGGAACATTTTTTCTACATCACCGGCGGCATGCTCGAGATCCAGCCGCACCTGGTCACCGTGCTTGCCGATACGGCGCTGCGTGGCGAACAACTCGACGAAGCTGCGGCACTGAAAGCACAGCAGGACGCCGAAGAAGCATTGAAAGGCGTATCGGCAGAGACCGATCTTGCACGCGCCCAGCTGGAACTGGCCGAGGCGCGCGCCCGTTACCGCGCCGCCCAAAAACTCAAAGGCAAGCGTTAATTTTGCATCACCCGCTGGGGCGGGCTCCTACGATAGATTTGTAGGAGCCCGCCCCAGCGGGCGATTCACCCTGTTTTTGAATCGTCGTTAATGTTCAGAATACTGGCCGACCTAACGACTAATCTAGGAATTGTCCTTCCGGGCCTGGAAGAAAAACACCATCGCGCCGGTGTAAGCCGCGACAAGCAGCAGCAGCATGGTCGGCATTACATTATTCCAGGTCGACATGATCGAGATTAATGGCGCAAGATCCGATCCGATCCGGACTGGCTGGCGACAAGCTTTACCTGTTGGGCGGCCAGCACCATGCGATAGGATGCTGCGATAGTGGGGACAACGGTCGCCATCGAGAATAACGTGTAAAGACCTGAAACCAGCCAGGCCATGGCTCGCGACAGTTTTGCTGCCACGAAGTACGATGCTGCGAGCATGGCGAACAGCCCGACCATGAAGTCGTTAAGGCGAGCATACATTGTGTTGAAGAATTCGTTGAACAGGCAGATAAGCTCGAAGTCGGTCATCAATCTCCCCCTGGAAAATCTTTGTCGATTGGTTGTTTACGCTCAAAAAAATAGAATCGCCCGCTGGTGCGGGCTCCTACGGCCGCGAACCAGTTAAAATAGTCTAGCAGGCTTGTTTTGACCTCACCCCATGAGCCGCCTATGCTTGACTCAAAGCATAATTAACAGTCTCGGGGGCGCAATGAAAATCAGAAATAGGCTATGTCTTTTGGTGCTGGCAGTGGTCTCCGTTACCGCACATGCGCAGGATGGCCTCAAAATCTACATCTCCGCTGACATGGAGGGCGTTGTAGGCGTAGTTACCGGCGAGCAACTGGGTCCCGGTGGCTTCGAATACGAACGATTCCGTGAGTTCATGACAGCCGAAGTGAATGCCGCGATCGACGCAGCACGTGCGGCAGGTGCGAACGAGTTTGTCATCAGTGACTCACACGGCAACGGGCAGAATCTGCTGATCGAAAGACTGCCGGATGATGTCACGGTGATCCGCTCGTGGCCGCGGGAGCTGGCCATGATGGCCGGCATTGATGAGTCGTTCGACGGTGTAATTTTCATCGGCTATCACGCGAGCACTAACAACACCCGTGGTGTTCGGGCACACACGATGTCCAGTGCCAATATAACGAGCGTGCGACTGAACGGCATGACCATGACCGAGGGCAGCATGAATGCCGCGATAGCCGGGCACTTCGGGGTACCGGTGATCATGGTTTCCGGGGGTGACGTCGCGGTTGCCGAGAACCAGGTAATTATTGGCGATATTGAAGGAGCGGTGGTCAAGTGGGCCAGCGGATTCCATTCGGCGCGAACGTTGACGCCGGAGGCCGGGTACGAGGTCATCCGCACGCGTACCAAGTCGGCCATCGACCGGATTGAAGAATTCGAGCCCTATGTTCTGGAAACGCCGATAGAACTGGAGCTGAGTCTCAAGCACTATCGCCCGGTGGAATTGCTGTCATATTTGCCGAATGTTGAAAAGGTCAACTCGCACACGATCCGCTTCGTTGGCAAGGACATGATCGAGATATCGAATTTTCTGAGCGTAGCCACAGGTTACCGAATCGATTTGCAACCTTAGAATAATGAAGCGTCAACTCATCCTGTTGGGGATTTTCACCGCACTGCTGATGGCGTGCGCGAAGCCGCAGCCAAGCGGCACGGCCATAACGAATGTCACGGTTATCGATGCCGTCAACGGCGTTCGTGAACATCAGACCGTCATATTCGATGGCGATGAAATCACCAGTGTTGGATCAACAGGCGGGGAGTTATCCGTTGTCGAGATCATCGATGGGACTGGAAAGTTCCTGATTCCGGGCCTGTGGGACTTTCATGTACACCTGACTTACGACGACCGGTTTACGGACAGCATGCCGGCGCTGTTCCTTTCGTATGGCATTACGAGCGTGCGAGATACCGGCGGGCTCATGCACAAGGTGCTGCCTGTTGTCGAGAAAATGCGTGCGCCCGGTGCAGTGGCGCCCCGGGTATTCTTCGCAGGGCCGTTACTCGATGGAAACTTCGTCGTCTACGACGGGGAGTCCCGCCCTGAGATCGGCGTGCGCAATGCGACGCCCGATGATGCCCGAAAGACCATCAGGCATCTGCATGAGCAGGGTGTCGATTTCATCAAGATCTATGAAATGGTCAGTCCGGCGGTATTCGAGGCAATGGTCGAGACGGCGCAGGAACTTGGACTGCCGATTGATTCACATGTGCCGCTGTCATTGCGGGCAAGTACGGCGGGGCCATCGGTCGATTCCATAGAGCATCTGCGCAACATCGAGATGGACTGCGCGAGTAACGCGCCGGAGCTTCATGAAACGCGGCTCGAGCTTCTCAGGAATCCGCAGGGACTGTCCGGCGCCGACCTGCGATCTTCGCTTCACTCCCTGCAACGGTTGCCGGCCATCGCGAACTATGACGAGGCGCGCTGCGATCGGACACTGGAAACCCTGATGTCGACAATACAGGTGCCTACACTGCGTCTCGGCGCACTCAACCTGGCGCCGCCGTACAAAAGAGACGATTGGGCCAATGCGCTGTCGCGAATACGCGCGGATGCCCGGGAAGACTGGACTCAATCCTCGGCGGCGCTGGCTGAAAATCCCAACGAGGAATTCACTGCTTTTGCCGAGTGGAGCCTCTTCCTGACAGGCCGCATGCACGCGCGTGGCGTGCCGATCGGCGCGGGCACCGATACGCCGATTTTGATATCCGTGCCCGGTTACAGCCTGCACTCGGAACTCGAGATGCTGGTGCGTGCCGGGCTGTCGCCGCTCGAAGCAATCAGGTCCGCGACCGTCCGGCCTGCTGAATTTTTCTCGCTTGCTGATGAAATGGGAACAATTGACGAAGGCAAGAAGGCGGATCTCGTACTTCTCAACGCGAATCCCCTTGAAAACATTGCTCACACCAGGCAATTAGCAGCAGTTGTCAGCAAGGGCAAATTACTCACGCGAAAGGACCTGTCTGAGCTCATTGCGGCCGCCCACTCAGCGGAGCGAGGAGTACAATAGACGCATGCTGGTTCGCATACGGGAGAAGACCATGATTCGGACTTCTGGCTTGCTGATGCTTGCCTTGTTGCTTGCTGCTTGCGGCGATTCCTCCGAGCCACCGGTGGAATCAGGTGCAGCGGCCGAGCAGGCAGCCGTTGCATTGCCCGGGGCAGGAGCGGTCGCGTATACGGACGCCAACATCTGGAGCGGCACCGGCGCTGCTGCCCTGCATAACGCCACCCTTGTGATTCGCGATGGCCGGATCGAGAGCGTCAGCACCGCAGCCGCTCCGGAGGGTGCCGAAATCGTGGCTCTCGATGGTCAGTGGATAGTCCCGGGGTTCATCAATGCGCACGGGCATATCTCAGGTAGATGGGCGGCAGATGAGATTCAGGGCGATGCTGCCAGGGCGGCTGCTGATCTGGCGCTTTACGCGCGCTACGGCGTTACCACTGTATTGAGCCTTGGTGGCGCTCCCAACGGCGCGTTCGGAATTCGCGCGGCGCAAGACAGTCCTTCTCTGGATCGCGCACGGCTCCTCCTTGCGGGACCCCCTGTATTCAGCCAGGACCCGGCCGAAGCCGCGGCAATGACCCGCGCAAACATCGATGCGGGTGTCGACTGGATCAAGTTGCGCGTGGATGACAACCTGGGTGCCGTCGAAAAAATGTCCTGGGATGCCCTGGCAGCAGCATTGCGAGTTGCAAAAGAGGCAAACGTTCCTGTAGCCACCCATATTTTCTATATGGATGACGCGGCGAAGCTGCTTGAAATGGGCAGCGGTCTGATCGCGCACTCGGTACGTGACCAGGAGGTATCCGACGAATTCGTGCAGGCCATGCTCGATTCCGGTGTGTGTTATGTACCGACACTGGTGCGTGAAGTATCAACGTTTGTCTACGGCGAGCGCCCGGCATTCTTCGACGATCCGTTTTTCCTCGAGGCAGCGAAACAAAGTGAGATCGATCGTGTCAGCGATCCGGAATTCATGGCCAGAATGGCGGCGAACCCCGCGGCGGCAGTCTATCGAAAAGCACTGGTACAGGCACAGGAAAACCTGGCCGTAATACTGGCAGCCGGTGTCCCGGTCGCGTTTGGTACCGACTCCGGTCCTGCGGGACGTTTCCCTGGATACTTCGAACACATGGAGTTCGATCTCATGAGTGAAGCTGGCCTGACAGCAAGGCAAATCCTGTTGAGCGCCACCTCGGTGGCTGCCAGTTGCCTGCAGCTGGATGACGTTGGCACGCTCGAACCAGGAAAATGGGCGGACTTTGTCGTTATCGCGCAAAATCCGCTGGCGGACGTTAGTGCACTGCACTCCATACAAAGTGTTTATGTTGCCGGGAATGCCGTAGCGCGCAATTAACTACGCAGGATATTCTTTCAATCTGCTATGCCGGATGACGCTCAAGAAATTCCCTGATCGCTAAATTGAACTGTTCGAATGCAGGCTCGTGCTCCAGGAGAATGTGATTCCTGCCTTCAAGGGTCTTAAATTCCGCGCCAGGGATCGCGGATGCCAGCTCTCGGCCGGATGCATAGGGGATTCGCGCATCACTCCGCGCATGCAACACCAGGACCGGCACTGACAATTGCGCCAACAATTCAGAGACATTGAAATCACCAAAAGCGCTTAGCAAGCGCGCGGCAATTTCAGGCGTCGCGCTCTCGCGCATCAATACTTCGAATGCCAATCTTTGTTCCTCATTGGCGTCGGGGATGAACAGCGATCCGAACATCTGCACAAAAGCCGGATTGTCCTGACCCCAGCCCAGACGAATGAGGTCAACCATCGCTTGCCCCCGTTTGAGGTCCTCGTCAGTCGCGTTCTGCGCCCAGCCTTCTGCATAAGCGCCGTACAGGATCAGTGCACCGACCCTTTCGGCGTGCTTCACTGCGTAGGAAATCGATACCGCCGCGCCCTGCGAGGAACCCAGAAGTGCAAAACGCTCGAAGCCAGCAGCATCAATGACGCATTCCAGGTCATTAACCATTGAATCAAGACTGAAATCTTCAACGTCTCTGTCAGAAAGCCCGCAACCACGTTCGTCGTAACGAAGCAGTTGCATGCGATCGGACAAACCGATTAGCGAATGACGCCAGATGATGTTTTGCCAGTCAAGCTCAAGATTGGTGAGCCAGTGCGCGACTTTGACTATCGGTGGACCACTGCCTGACAACGCATACGCTATTCGCACGCCGTCCCGTGAGGAGACAAAACGAATTTTCCCCTGTTCAGCTGATCGCTTTCCTTCAATGGTGAACCCGTCGGGCGTCAACTGCACCGCCCACGCAAGTACGACAGCAACAGGAAAACCCAGCACGATGACGATCGTGAACGCCTGTGGCATCCACGCCGGTGCCTCGAACATCGGAAAAAGTGTTGCCGCAGCCTCGATCAACGCCCAGCCGACGACGATGTAGACGATCGATACCCGGACAACTCGTCGGCGCTTGAGTTCGCTGAAGAAGTTTTTCATGGGAGATTACTGTGTGCCAGTAAACCTGCGCCCCTCACCCGGTTGGTTAAATAGATCCTCACCCAGGAGTTCATCCGGCATGCTGGACGGATCCTCGCTGAACTGCGCAGGTACATGAATGCCGATCGAATGGCGGGCGTGAACAAGGTCATCCAGAATCTCGCGGCCGTCTTCCGAGACAAAAAACCAGTATGGAGGTAGCGCGAGATCAATCTGCCTTTCATCCCAGTACGCTTCGTCCTGTTCGAAATGAACAAGTCGGGCGTCGGCGTCACCAAGATGCAGGACCGTGCTTGCATCCTCCAGGGTTACCCGGAAGGTAATATTCTGTACGTCGGTGCGAGCGGTCGGCCAACCGGCATGTGGTATGCATAGTGCTTCGATTAACAAGCCATCCTGACGGACGAAAACCGGTGTGTCACCGTATTCGATGTCAAAGGTTGTCACTCGTTCAAAAATAGCCTCGTCATCGGGCGTCGCGATCTGCCGCATCTCGGCGACAGCCTGCGCCGGCGTATACAAGCGAATATCCGGCCGTTCCCGTAATAGCCGCATCATGTCACTGGCAGAGAAATGATCGCCATGACTGTGACTGATGAAAACCGCATCGATACCGTCATAAGGTGCTTGCCCTGCGAATATAGCGTCACGCATTTCCTTTGGAACCAGGCGGTATCTGTTATAGCTGTTATCAAAAAGCGGATCGAACAAAATTTTGGTATCGCCATGGGTGATCATGACGCCTTCGTTTGCCAGGTACTGCACGGACGTCGTTTCCTGACCTGCCGCAGTTGCGCAAAAGGCGGCGAGTATCACGCATTGCATCGCTCGTTTCATAATCACTCAGCCGGTGCCTGAAACGCTTTGGAATAGAACAACGCATTCAGGAAAAGTTTGTTGGTGCCGAACCAGGTGGCACGAAAATTCGGATCATCGGCAAATAATATGACGCTGCCGTTGCCTTTACGTTCGGCAATCAGTGCTGCAGTTCCCTCGATGGCCGTCTGATTTTCTTCCGACGCGAATCCGGACAGGACAGGCGGCGTCTGGTAACTGATCACCGTCGCAAAAGGATTAAGCGGGCGTTCCATGACGTCGCTCAGGTTTTTGTGTAAAGCAATGTCTCTGTCGGAGTAGCCGAAGCCAAGCGGGTGCGTGATGTCGAGATCGCCGGAAAATATTGCTCCGCGAATCAGGTCTGCTGCTTCAATATCCTGCTTGTCGGCGTAATCATACCGTTCGGTCTCGATCGCTTCCTCGTCCAGTAACTCATCGTGACCTGTGCCGGAATCCAGTTCCTCGTCGGGCGCGAGCTCTTCACCCTCTACCGGTTCAACGTAATCAAGCACATTGTCCCGCACCCAGTAAGCGCCCTGACGGATACCGATAATCGTCCCGCCTTCTGCAACCCATTGTCGGATACGATCCGCATAATCGGGCATGTAGTTTTCATACTCACCACCCGGGAAGACGACGTGCGTGTATTGCTTCCAGTCGATGCCATCAAGCCGGTCACGATCCCGCAGTGACAGTGTCATTTGCATACGGTAGTCGAGCAAGTGCCATATCTCGCCGGCGTTGTATAAATCGGTATCGCGACCGATGACCACCAGTACTTTTGGCGGCTCCAGTTCTGCAAATGACCTGCCGCCTACATTGACACCGGCCGTGCCGATTGTGCTCTGACCCGATGTTAATGAGTGCACAGTCACACCATCATTCGCAGCGACCGATTCCATAATGGCTTTTATTTCATCGGGGCTCTTCTCCTGCCGGTCGAATGGCACAACAATCGTGCCGCGGTCAAAGGATATGTCGCCCTGGGAGGTATGAACTGAAAACGGTTTCAGCGCGCCGCGCGCCATCAGGCCGGCGCTCAGAACCCGATTGAGTGCGCGCGGTGCATAGTAATCGGACCAGGCAAAGGCATAAGCGTAGTCGGGCCCATCCGGAGCTGCCGCCGTCGGCATCGCGATCGCCGACTGCTCGGCAAGCAGGCTTTCCTGGTAATTTCTGCCGGACAGTGCTTCGTAGTCGAGATCATAGGCAAGTGGATAGGTCCACGCCGACACGTCGTAGAATGTGGGGTCCGCAAATTCGCTAAATCGTTCGAAGATCACCCGAAGCATCCGGTATTGCGGCTGATTCATCGGCACGATCTTAGCCTCGCCGGCAGCGAATTCACGTCCGTTCACATTGATGTCGCGGGCAAGATCGTAAACCTGTATGCGGTGCCAGGTCAGAAGATCGAGAAAATGATACATCCGCGATTCGTCGCCCGGCGTTGCGAACACATAAGCTTTTACCGTATCCCTGGCTGCCTCGGTCAGCGCAGAATCATAAAATTCCTTTTGATAGTCAAGTAGTTGTTGGCGCGAGGCAATAGCGCCCCGGATCATGCCGAGACTCGCGCGGAAGTGCTTGCGAATGTTTTCCCGGTACGTGCGCAGTCCCAGTGGGGTTTGCAACTCGGCACCGCGGGCCGCCGCGGCTTCGTAGAGTATGCCGATGCCGCCGTTGACGAACGGCAGTCCGGATCCTTTGCCCAGAAAATAGGTGTCGTATCCTTCGGCGTGATAATAGAGTCTGCCTTCCGCATCCAGAAATTCTTCCGTGAATCGGACGGATGCCTCGGTGAGCGCTTCCGCGGCGGCCGGGATAATCGGATTGGTCCTGGCGGGCACGCCCGGGTGAAAATAATAGGTGCTGTCCGAACCCATCTCGTGAAAATCAACTGACACGTTCGGTCGCCATGCATGCCACTTCGACATCCAGGCGCGCGATTCGGGCTGCGTCACGCTGACCCACTGCCGGTTAAGATCGAACCAGTAGTGATTGGTGCGCGCAAATTGCCAGTGCATATCATGCTCGGCATGTTGCGGATCCGCATTTGGAACCTGGCCACCGTATGCGTCCAGCCACGCCGCGCGTTGTGCATGGCCATCGGGATTGAAAACTGCGGTGACCAAGACGACGCTGTTGGCCAATTCGTTTTCTATCCTGGTGCCCTGTGCTGCGGCGAGGTGATAAACGATCGGCAGCGATGCATCCATGCCGCTTGATTCAGCGCCGTGCACACCATAATTGAGCCAGGTGACGACAGGCATGCTGTCAGAAACTTGCTGACCAGAGCCGGGCTCTGTCAGCGCATTGTGCTGCGCTCTTATTTCATCGAGACGGGCATGATTCCCGGGCGATGTGGCGATGACAAACAGGATCGGCCGCCGCTCGTGCGTGTAACCGGAGATTTCGAGTTTGAGGCGATCCGACATATTCGCGACAGTTGTAATGTAGTCCACGAGTTCGTGATGCCGGATGGGCGCCGCGCCAAGAGGCCGGCCCAGGAAAGCCTCTGGTGTCGGGATTGCCGCGTCGTAGGCAATGCCGGCGGGAAACATCTCGGCATCGGCGTCGCGGACCGGATCCGCAGCCAGTACGCTGCCGGACAGCGTAGCAACTACAAGGCCCCACCAATATCCTGCTTCTGAATTCACACCTGTCTCCCCCGTACTTGCGTAACTATTTGTTGGCGGCAATGGTCTGCCGAAAGCCGGTCATCTCGGGTGTACCTTCGACCGATTCGTTCACGATTGTCACCAATTCGGAATCGAGGAACGGGTGGCAGGGATTCCGCTTCGCACCCGCCCGCTATGTGCCGAGTGTAAAGGGTATGACCTGCCGATAGGAAGCCCGGATTGTCACGTCCGGGGTGCAATGCCGGAACTGATACCACTTGCTTTGGTGACGGGAACAGCCAACGCACTGCCTCTATTGGACCGGTCGCGAGTTCGAACCGAAGAGCGCCAAGCGCGACGATAGACGCACGAAGTGTGCCCCGGGTTAACTTGTCAGTACCCGGAAAAAGGCCGGACGCTGAATAACAGTGCCCGGCCCGGGATTGATGATAGTTGCGAGCAGCCTAGGCAGCAGAGCGTTCGATGCTCTCTTCGCGGACGAGCACCAGCACATCCGACTGGATATCCGTCAGGATCTTCTCCGACGTATTACCGACCGTAATGCCGGAAAGGCCGCGTCGGCCGACATTACCTACGATAACAAGATCCGCACCGATCTTGTTCGCGAGTCCCGGAATGATATCCTCGGCTTTACCCTGCTGAACATGTGCCTGAGATCGATCAATGTTGAGCTTTTTTGCCACATCAGGCGGATGCACGAACTTGTCCGAATCCGGGTATGCGGAGACGGCGTGAAGCTCTATCGTGTCACTGGAACCACGAATTCGGCTGCCAAGATCGATAATCGCATCGTTCAGAGCCGCATGATCTTCATCACTTGCATTGAAATCAACAGCCACCAGGACTTTCTGCAGATCCCTCGAGGGATCGTGCTTGACCAGTAACAATGCACTCTTTAACGATCTGATGAGCTGCCGATCGGAACTGGCCAGTGAGCCCGGTCGTCCGCTTGCTCGTTTAATGACCATGTCAATTCGATTGACACTCGCAACATTGCAGATTGCTTCACGCCAATTCTCATGCCACTCCACAAATGCTTCGATATCGACACCGGCATCGCTGATGCTGGCGATGATTTCATCCAGCCAAATCGTGTGACGTCTCAGTTCGACGGTCCGCAGTTCTTCCGGGTCGTCACATTCGGCCTCCGAATGTGCACACAGGAGTGCATATACTTTGGCATCGTCCCGGTCCATCGCCATCGATATTGCTTTTTGCAGAGCCCATTGATCAATACGCGTTGGGTCGATTACCGCCAGAAACCGGGTTTTCTCTTTCTTCATTTGACAGATCCTTTTCTTCATTAGGGGGCACGCGCCTAATATAGGGACGGCCCGGCCGATCCAAATCAGTACTTTTACGTACTGTGATCGAAACTGTGAAACAGTTCCGTAATGAAGTGAATCAAGGTGCCGGATCACTGGTGTCCCATGAAATTGTGACCGGTGTCAAAACGATGCGATGTCTTACCATGAAGTTTGCTATTCGCGGCTGGAAGCCGCTCCTACGATCCTGCCAATGGTAACGTAGGAGCGGCTTCCAGCCGCGATTGCGCATAATCCACCCGCTGCGGG
>Ga0209987_10001551_pt1 | contig 12619 bp, 13 predicted proteins | sample N074metaG_FD_182134 | JGI IMG/M metagenome (GOLD analysis project Ga0209987, IMG submission 182134) | Deep subsurface microbial communities from Kermadec Trench to uncover new lineages of life (NeLLi) - N074 metaG (SPAdes) (version 2) | ecosystem: Environmental > Aquatic > Marine > Ocean trench... | reverse complement strand
GCATTCCCGAACCGGCTCTTCAGTGGAGTCGTGACGGAGATCGGTAACAGCGCGATCAGACCTCCTTCGTCCTCGGCCGGGAGCGGCCAAGCGGCCGCCATCGACTTCGAGGTGGTGATCACGATGGACAATCCCCCGGGAGGAATTCGCCCGGATCTGTCAGTCACGGCCGACATCATCACGGCGACCAGAAAAAATTCCCTCTCCGTGCCGATCATTGCCCTGACGGTTCGGCCCGAAGGGGACGGCGCCGGAGCCATGCCGGACGAGGTGGGGGACGACGATGAGCGGACACGAGGTCCGCTCGCGCGCCAGCAACGTGACGACGTGGAGGGCGTGTTCGTCGTACAGGACGGGCAGGTCAGATTTGCCCCGGTTGAGGTCGGCATCACCGGCCAAGAACACTTCGAGGTGCTCACGGGTGTCAACCAAGGGGACACCATCGTGGCCGGTCCCTATCAACAGATTCGCGAGCTCAGCAACGGTGACCGGGTGCAGGAAAGCGACGGGTCGTCGGCCACGCCGAGATCAGGTCTGTTTGGTAACGGCTAGCCGCACCTACAGGTCCGAACGGAGATCTTATGCAGTTCACCGAGGGAATCCGGCTGGCGCTTCAGCAAATCTGGACTGAGAAGCTGAAGAGTTTTTTCAGTCTGCTCGGCGTCATCGTCGGGGTCATGTTCCTCATCGTGGTAGTGAGCATCGTCGAAGGACTCGATCGCTACATCACGGAGGATCTAGCAACCACGGCGTTCGGCGCCCATACCGTCACGCTCCAGAGGTGGGGGGACGGGCCGGACTTTGGAGGCTCCGGTGCGCGTGCCCGGCAACGGCGGCCTCGGATTACCTACGAAGATTGGGAAGCCGTGAAGGAGCAGATCACGATCCCCGCGAACGTGGGCGCGGAGAGCAACACGGGCGGCGAGCTCGTCGCCGACAATGGTCAGTCGGCTGAGAACGTTCAGATTCACGCCGTCACCCCCGAGATCATGGTGATTCGCGACTGGGTCATCGAGAGGGGGCGCACGTTTTCTGCTCAGGAGGCCGAGCGTGGCACCGCAGTCGTCGTGCTCGGCACAGAGACCGCCGACCTTCTCTTCGAGAATCTCGATCCCATCGGTCGCCGTGTACGTATCCGCGGATTCCCGTATCGCGTAATCGGCATCCTCGAAGAGCAAGGCAGCATGTTCGGGCAATCGCTCGACAATCGGGCCATCGCTCCTGCCCGGTCGCCGATTCAGGCGGTGACGAACCCGCGCGGTATCGTGGACCAGGTGGTGGCGCAGTCTCTGGATCAGGCCGACGTGCGGGCCCTCCAAAGCGAGATCGAGGGCATCATGCGGGCGCGGAGGCGTCTTCGCCCAACCCAGAACAACAACTTCGCGGTCCAGACGGCCGAGGATGCTCTGGCCTTCTGGGACGACATTTCCAGGATCCTATTTATTGCACTTCCGGGGTTGGTCTCGATCTCGCTGGTCGTAGGCGGCGTTGTCATCATGAACATCATGCTCGTATCGGTGATGCAGCGAACACGTGAAATCGGGGTGCGCAAGGCGATCGGCGCCCGCCGGCGAGACATCCTGAGCCAGATCCTCATTGAGAGCGTAACACTCTCCGGGGTCGGGGCGGTGCTGGGCGTGGCGGTCGGGGTCGGACTCACCTACCTGGTGAGGACACTTTCTCCTCTCCCAGCCGCTGTGGATGTGAAGTGGATCGCTCTTGGTGTGTCGCTGGGGATAATCGTTGGGGTGGTTTCCGGCGTTTACCCGGCTGTGCGGGCTTCCAAGCTCGCCCCTGTCGACGCCCTGAGGTACGAGTGAGATGGAAGTGACGAGTGGGACGGAAATGAGCAGCCTCACCACGCTCAAGGAAGGTGTCAGGATCGCTTTCGACTCGATCGGCAGCAACAAGGTTCGCTCCGGCCTGACGATCCTCGGTGTTGCGATCGGCGTGGGTGTGGTGGTCATGATCTCGGCGCTTATAACCGGAATTCGAACGTCGGTCATGGAGGGGTTCGAATCGGCGGGTCCCGACAATTTCGGCGTCATGCGCTTCGATTTTTCAGCAGTCCGCGCCTCGATAGCAAGTGGCCGTGAGCCCTGGTGGAATAAGCCGGTCATCGAGCCCGAGGAGGCCGAGCGTATAGCCCGTCTCCCCGCGGTCCAAGACGCGCTGTACAACTTCAGCTTCAGTACGACCATGGCGGTGGACGCGCATCGGGTGCGTGGGGTGCAATCCTCCGGATATTCATCCGGCTGGCCGGCCTACCAGCCGGGCACATTCTCTTCGGGCCGCGACTTTACGCCGCAAGAGGTCGCCCAATCCCGTCCCCTGGTCGTGGTCTCACTCTCACTCGCCGAAGAGCTCTTCGGAGCGCTTGATCCGGTCGGAAGGAAGATTCGTGTCACAGCAGGCAACCGAGCCGTAAGTGAGTCCTTCACGGTCGTGGGCGTCTTCGAGCCGGAGGAGAGCATCTTCGCGGCCGCGGTACCACATTTTGCCGTTTTTCCTTACAAGTCAGCCATGAAAAGGCTCAGAGCTTCGAATTTTCAAGCCAATATCTGGATCGTGCCGAGGCCGTCCTTTGGTGCAACGGAAGCGATCGACCAAGTGATCGGCTCCATGCGCTCTATGCGCGGCCTGCGCCCGAGGGATCAGAACAATTTCGCCGTCATGCGCTCAGACCAGCTTGTCGAGATGTTCAACACGTTCATCGGAGTGTTCTTCTTGATCATGCTCGCGCTCTCCTCGGTAGGTCTGCTGGTGGGCGGAATCGGTGTCATCGGCATCATGATGATTTCCGTGACCGAGCGTACCAGGGAAATCGGCATTCGAAAGGCGGTGGGGGCCACCCGCCAGGAGATCATGTGGCAGTTCCTGGTCGAGTCGGCGGTGCTCACGCTCCTGGGCGGCGTAGCCGGATTGGCTCTCGGCGCCGCACTTGCCGAAGGAGTCGCGGCCTACACACCGATCCCAGCATCTATCCCGCTGTGGGCGATCTTCACGGCCATGGGGATGGCAATCGTGACGGGCGTACTCTTCGGCATCGCCCCGGCGTATCGGGCGTCCCGTTTGGACCCGATCACCGCTCTCCGTTACGAGTAGGCACCGGAAGGCTGTTGAAGGAGTACAGCGGGTCGCGCACATGGCGCTTGTGCGCGTTCAGACAAGAAACGACGACGAGGCGTAGCAAAGCTACTCCGAGGAGGAGAGACGTCGGATCAACCGCACAACCGCCATGTGCCCACGAACATGAATGGAATGACCTTACAAGTCGAAGGGTTGCGGTGGCACGACCCCATCTCCGTTGTTGGAACTCCTAACCATAGCGAATGCTATGGCGTCGTCGCTCCGCCTAGGATCTGGGGCCATGGCATCCGCAACGCGGCCCACTGTACTCCTTCAACAGCCTTCTAACCGACGCGAGAACCACCGATGACCGAACCCCTCGATGTCCTCGCGATCATGGCCCACCCCGATGACGCCGAGCTCTTATGCGGCGGCGCGCTGTCAAAAGCAGCCGCCCGAGGCGACCGGGTGGGGATTCTGGACCTCACACGTGGTGAAGCGGCGACTACCGGGTCCGCGGAAACCCGTGAGCGGGAAGCGGCTCGTTCCGGCGAGGTGATGGGTCTGGCCGTGCGTAGGAACGCGGGGCTCCCCGACGCAGGCCTGATCAACGATGTGGCGTCGCGAAGTGTCGTGGTGGAACTGATCCGAGACCTGCGGCCAACGGTGATCGTGACCCATTGGCGTGAGGGCCGGCATCCGGATCACCGTGTCGCCGCTCAACTCGCCTATGACGCCTCTTTCCTCTCCGCGCTGAAAAACTACGATGCACCCGGACACGCCCACCGGCCGGACAAGGTGGTGCACTGTCTGCTCTTCCGTGAGGACGTCCCACCACCGTCGTTCGTGGTGGATATCACCGATCACCTCGAGACGAAGATGGCGGCGTTGGCTTGTTTCGAGTCACAACTCTCCGGGAAAACCTCCGCAGGTGAGGTGTTCGGTGCGGGCGACCGACCTCTCGCGGACCAGATCCGTGTCCAGTGCGCCCACCACGGCTCGCGGATTCGTTGCGCCTACGGAGAACCTTTTTGGACTCGGGAGACGGTTGCGCTGGAGTCGCTCGGGAGTGACCGGGTCTCGACGTTCTGACCACAGCCGAACCGACTCTAGCCCGACCAGGCCTCTAGCCCGAGCGGGCCTCTGGAAAAAGCAGGTGTCTAGAGCGAGCAGGACACCTCGAGTAGTAATCTCCGCCAACTGGGGACATCCGAACCGTGGATCTTCAGAGCCTTTGCGCTGGCGCCCCCGCCCTCGGACAGCCATGGCCCCAGCCACTCACTGATTTCGGTAGGTAGGTGGCCAAGGAGGTCGCCGCCCCGCCGATGCACCCATACCTCTGGCGTCTCCTGATCCGGCGGATCGGGGATCAAGTAGAGTGAATCGCCTGCCTCGAGTGCCTCCAGATGGCGATCCCGGTCGGCGAAGGCGATGCCGTGGACAGTAGCACGAAAATGCGGGGGACGGCCATCCGGGAAGGGCGGACGATCCCTGCTCATACAGGACGAAACGTTTGGACAGGATGGAACGTTCGGATCACGGTTCACTAGCCAAGGGTCATTCAGTAAGTTGTCCAACATAGGAGGGGCCTCGGCCCGGGGAAACACCGGGTCCGAAACGATCGCTTACGAGGAAGGCATGTCGTCGATTTATCTCGATCACGCGGCTACGACGCCGATTCGCTCCGAGGTGCGCGAGGGGATGATCGCCATTCTGGATGGCGACTTCGGTAATCCGTCCAGTGCGCATGGTTGGGGCCGCCGTGCGGCTGCACACCTGGAGGACGCGCGGCAACGAGTGGCCGAGGCCATCGGAGCCGACCGAAGTGAGATCTACTTCGTGCGCGGCGGAACGGAATCAGACAACATGGCCATCCTCGGCCACGCCGAGGCCGTGCGGCGTCAGGGAGGCACACCCTTCGCCGTCGTCTCAGCGGTAGAGCACAAGGCCGTTTTGGGCGCCGCCGCCGAGGTCGGAGAACGGGGCGGACGATGGAGTACCGTTCCGGTTTACGCCGACGGCACGTTAGACATGGATGCGCTAGACACGGCGCTCGCAGCAGGCGCCTCGATCGTGTCCGTCATGACCGTGAACAACGAGGTCGGCATTCGCCTGCCGATCAAGGCCGTAGTAGAGCGGACGCAGGACCATGGCGCCGTTTTTCATACCGACGCCGTCCAGGCCCTCGGAAAAATTCCGGTCAGCGTCGAAGACCTCCCCGTTGATCTTCTCTCCCTGACCGGACACAAGATTTACGGCGCGAAGGGCACGGGCGTGCTGTTCGTCCGGCGAGGCGTCGACATCACTCCACTTATCTTTGGTGGAGGCCAGGAACAGGCCCTACGGCCAGGCACGGAGGATGTCGCGGGGGCCGTTGGGATGTCCATCGCGGTGGATCTGGCCGTACAAGAACAGGAGTCCGAGGCCGTTCGGCTCCGGGGACTCTGCGACCTGCTCCAATCCCGGCTGGAGGACGGCATTGCCGATCTCCGAGTCCATGGCGACGTGCCCAACCGCGCCCCACATATCCTGAACGTAGGCATTCCGAACGTCGATCCCGAGGCGCTTCTCGCCGCTCTCGATCTGGAGGGGATCGCCGCCTCGGCAGGATCGGCGTGTGAGAGCGGCGCTCAGACGGCAAGTCACGTCCTCCTGGCTCTGTACGGCCGGTTGGAGGGGGTCGCGGCTCTTCGGTTCAGCCCTGGACACTCCACGACGGAAGACGATGTGATTCGCGCGGCCGAGGCAACGATGAGGGTACTGGAACGTATGCCGCACGTTGGGGCGCGGGCGTGAAGAACGCGACGAGGAGTCAACGGATTCTGGTCGCTATGTCCGGCGGCGTCGACTCCTCGGTGGCGGCTGCGCTTCTGGTCGAGCAGGGGTACGACGTCGTGGGCGCTACGATGAAGACGTTTTGTTATTCCGGCGGCGGCGGCGAGGCGCCCTCCAAGACGTGCTGCGGGCTCGACGGTATCACCGACGCCCGCCGTGTCTCGGACGCGCTGGGCATCCCCCACTACGTGTTCGACGTGGAGGAGGCCTTCACGCGCGACGTGATCGACGACTTCGTCTCCGAATACGCCCGTGGGCGCACGCCAAATCCATGCGTGCGCTGCAACTCCAACACGAAGTTCAAGGATCTGATGAAGCGCGGGCGACTCTTGGGCTGTGACGGGATCGCCTCTGGCCATTACGTCCGGATCGATCACTCGAACGTTTCTGCACCGGCCCTCTACCGGGGTGTTGATACTTCCAAGGATCAGTCCTACTTCCTCTGGGGCCTTCCCAAGGAGATGTTACACCTTCTCCATTTTCCTCTCGGAGACCTGACAAAGCGGCAGGTACGGGAGCAGGCCCGGGCGCTCGGCCTTGTCACGGCCGACAAGCCGGAATCTCAGGAAATCTGTTTCGTGCCCACGGGTAACTACCGGGATCTTCTCGAGAAGCGACTCGAAGCACGTCATCCAGCTCTGGAGCCGGGCCTTATCATCGCAGGCGATGGCGAGGTGCTCGGTGAGCACTCGGGGTACGCCAACTTCACCCTCGGTCAGCGCAAGGGACTGGGTGGCGGTTTTGGCCAGCCCCTCTACGTGATCGAGATCCGGGCGGACTCTCGCGAGGTCGTCGTCGGTACGGCCGAAGAGGGCGCATCTCACGGCGTAGAGATCGGTGAGGTGAACTGGCTAACAACTCCGCCCCCGGACGACTCACCCATTCACGTGCAGATCCGGTACCGTGCTTCGGCCGTTCCAGCGAGGGTGCACTCGACGGACGGGTCGGTTACCCTGGCCTTCGACGAACCTCAGCGAGCCGTGACGCCGGGACAATCCGCCGTTTTTTTCGAGGATGAGCGGGTTCTTGGCGGTGGTCGGATCGAACGCGCCTTGGTCACCGCAAAATCCTGTCAGTAGCCTTCTAGTGCTTCATTCCGGATGACGAAGCGAATTGCTCCATCGCCTGCCGTTGCTCGTCGGTCAGGGTCTCGGGGATAACCACCTCCACCTCGACGATCTGGTCCCCAACGCGCTCCCCTTTTTGGATACCGTGGCCACGAACGCGCAGCTTCGTGCCACTCTGTGTACCCGGTGGGATCCGGAGATGCACCTTCTTACCGTACACCGTTCGTACCGCCATCTTGGAGCCTAATGTGGCCTGGACGAGATTGACCTCTATGGTCACATGAACATCCAGCCCTTCACGGCGGAAGAAGTCGTGGGGTTTGACCTTGTACGTGATCAGCAGGTTTCCGGGTTTTCCGCCCCGGCTGCCGCGTTCACCCTTGCCGGACAGGCGGACCTTCGATCCCGTTTCGACACCCTTCGGCACGGTGATCTTGAACCGCCGGTTCTGGCGCACCGTTCCGCTCCCGCTACAGGCCTTACACGGTGACTCAGGGATCTGCCCACGGCCGAAGCATGCCGGGCAGGGCCGATTGACCGCGAAGCCTCCCTGGCCGAAGGAGATCGCGCCAGTACCTTTGCACTCACTACATTTTTCGGCCCCCGTGCCAGGCGATGAACCCGATCCTTCACAGGTGGCGCACTCCTCGGTTATCGGTACGTCGATGGAAATCTTGCCTCCCTTGGCTGCAGTAAGGAAGGAGATCTCCACCGAGTACTCGATGCTGCGCCCCTTCGCGGGCCCTCTATTCGTTTCCCGCGCGGCGGGCTTGGGCCGGCGATCGAAGATTGAACTGAAAATGTCTCCGAGGCCTCCGAACCCCTCGAGATCTTCGAACGAGAATCCGCCGCTTGTATCCGAGCCTGAACCCCTCGGCGCTCCTCGCCCTCGGCCGAATCCGAGGTTGGGAATGCGGCGCATCTGGTCGTAATGTTTGCGCTTCTCGGGGTCTGAGAGCACGGCGTACGCCTCTCCGATCCCCTTGAAGCGCCCCACTGCCTTCGCTCCCGGCCTTGCGTCGGGATGGTACTTCTTCGCCAGTGCGCGGTAGGCCAACTTGATCTCGGCCTGGCTGGCCTTTTCCGAGACGCCGAGCGTCTTGTAGAAGTCCTTGGTCCCAGTTGCCACGACTCTCGCCTATTCGTGTTTGAAGACGCCGACTCGGGCAGGTCGTACGAGGTGGCCCTTGAAGCGGTATCCCTTCTGGAACACCTCCTGGACCTTTTGATCGTTCTCGGGATCCTCTGTCGGCACGCCCAACATGGCCTCCATGATATTGGGGTCGAAGACCTCATCGACCGGGTCAATCAACTCCACGCCCGCGGCCTCGAGCGCCTGCCTGAATTTCCGCTCAACGAGGTCGACACCTTCGACCAAGGCCTCCACGGTCGTGCTCTCTGCCTGCCATGCACCGACACGCTGGAGATCATCCAGGCCGTCGACAAAACTTCGGAGCATGTCGGCCTGGCCTCTCGCCCAAGCCTCGGACAACTCGCTCTCGGCCCGACGACGATAGTTCGTGAACTCCGCGACCAAGCGAAGATGACGATCCTTGATGGTGGTGAGCTCCTGATGCAAATCGGCGAGAGCGGTTGACGGCTCGGCCTCGGCACGCTCTTCCTCGACCTCCTCGGTCGACGCCTCATCCACCAAAGTGGTTTCGGCTGAAGCTCCGTCGCCCTGAAGGGCGCTGGTCCCGCCCTGAGGGGCGTCGGTGGGTGTTTCTAGCTTCGGAGAATTGCTCTCTTCCGTCGCCTCCCCTTCGGAGGTCACCGTTTCCTTGGGCGGGTTGGTCTTTTTCTTACCCATTGTGCTCTCGATATCCCTTTTTGGCGGCGACGCATCCGACCGGCCGCCGATGCCCTGGGGGCCGAACCCCCCCCTGAGGACCCGTGTTTTATATGCCTGTGAACTTACTGCTTCTTGAGCCGTCCGGGAGCCCCGACGGTTACCGAACAAGCGGGATTCAAGGCGCGACCGTCAACATCTGGTACAGGAGAAGCAACGCCGCCTGGCTCGCCCGTTCCCGGACCGCCTCGCGATCCCCGCTGAAAACCCGGTGTGACGTGCGCACACCTCCCTGCGCCGCTACGGCACACCACACGGTGCCAACCGGTTTTTCAGGCGTCCCTCCCCCTGGGCCAGCGATCCCCGTAATCCCGACTCCGACGTCGGCGTTCAAGAGGTCGGCGACACCACGAGCCATGCCGGCAGCCGCAGCCTCAGAAACCGCTCCGTCCTCAACGAGCACCGCCTCCTCGACGCCGAGCAATTCGAGCTTGATCCGATCGGCATACGCGATCACGCCCCCACGGAAGTACGTCGAGGAGCCGGGGAAATCTGTGATCCTCTTCGCCATGAGTCCCCCAGTACAGCTCTCGGCCACCGCCAACGTGTGGGACTCGCTCGTCAGGACGTCGGCCACGGCCTCGACCAGGTCACCCTTCTCCAGCCCAATGCGGTAGGGCGCCACGATCGGGTCCAGAACAGCCTGAGCTTCGTCCAGCAACTTCGCGGCCACATCCGCCCTCGACCGGATCGAGATTCGTATCGAAACGCCCCGTAGACCGGGAAGGAACGCCAGATCAACCTCTTCTGGGAGCCCCGCCCGAACTTCATCGACACGCTCGCCAAGTACGGACTCCGGAATCCCAGTCGTATAGAGGGTCCGGTGCACGAGTGGAACCAGGCGATCTTCGAACCGATCACGTATGACCTGCCCGAGTACACCCTCGAAGATCCCCCGCATTTCGCGAGGCACCCCCGGCAGGAGCGCCACCGAACGGCCCTCATGCTGCATCAGGAGTCCCGGTGCACTCCCAAGCTTGTTGGCCAGCACCTGAGCCCCGCGAGGCACCTCGGCCTGCGACAGATTGCTCACAGGAAGGTCAGGAAAACCAGCGACTCGAAACCGTCCGCGTAGGTCGTCGACGATCCGGGGATCGGAGCGAAGGTCGAGGTCCAGGAAGTCCGCGACGGCCGGCCGAGTCAGGTCGTCCCGGGTCGGTCCGAGTCCGCCAGTCACGATGATCAGGTCGGCCACTTCCATGGCCGCGGCAAGTGCGGCCTGAATCGCCTCGGCGTCATCCCCTACGACCCACCGCCGAACAACAGGCGCACCGAGAACCGCCAGCTTCTTACCCAGCCAAGGCCCGTTCGTATCTGTCGTCTCACCGGAGAGAAGCTCCTCACCGACGGCGACTACCGCAGCCTCAACCGTCTGTTTTCGGGACACAAAAGTTCAGTTCCGGAAGCCCAACAGGGCACGGTAGGTCCATAGGTAGTCCACCATGGAGTAGATGGTGAGGATCAGCGCCAGAATGAGGGTCATACCGATCCAGGCCGAATGGACCTGCACGAAGGCCCGGTATGGAAGGTTGTCCAGCCCCCGCGCGTTAGCGAATTCTTGCAGCGGATACCACAGCAAGAGTCCGCCCGAAAACAGGTTCTGGAGAAGCGCCTTATACTTGCCCGAAGTCCCGGCGGCGATGACCACATCCTGCCGGACGGCCCACTGCCTGAAGAGCGTAACCAGAAGCTCTCTTCCCCCAATCACGATCAATACCCAGATCGGAAGCGCGCCCCACCAGGGAATCAACCCCGATTCCCCTTCCCGATGTGAGATGAGGTAAAAAGGGATAAACGTCGATGCGAGCAGCAGTTTATCAGCCAGCGGGTCGAGTAGTTTGCCCACGTCGGTGATCCAGCCGTGTTTCCGCGCCAGATATCCGTCCCAGAGATCGGACAGGCCGGCCCCGACGAAAAGGACGAAGGCCGCAAAACGTGCAGCCACGGAGGGTGATAGGGCCAGAACAAAAATCGCCGGACAGGCTACGATTCGCCCGACCGTGATCACATTCGGGAGGTTACGACTCCCTTCCATGGTCGCCTCAGTTAAGAGCCTGAACGACCATCTTACTGACCGCGCCGAGCGTCTCGAAGACGCCTCGGCCCTCGATCGCTACTCCCTCGAAGTCGGGCACTCCCATGGGATTGAGTTGCGCCCTGAGGTCGTCCATCGGCATGGCGTTGGGCAAATCACGTTTGTTGTATTGCATGGCAAACGGGATCGTCGTGAGATCGTATCCGTAGGAGTCGAGGTTTTCGTAGAGATTGTGCATGGCCTCGATATTCGCCTCCATGCGCTCCGCCTGAGAGTCCGCCACGAAGATGACGCCGTCGACACCCTTCAAGATTAGCTTACGACTCGCGTTGTAGTACACCTGACCGGGAACCGTGTATAGGTGAAACCGGGTCTTGAAGCCCTTTACATCACCGAGATCGATCGGTAGAAAGTCGAAGAACAGCGTCCGCTCGGTTTCCGTTGCGAGGGAAATCATCTTGCCCTTCGCGTCGGGATTTACCTTCGAATAGACGTATTCCAGGTTGGTGGTCTTTCCGCCCAACCCGGTGCCGTAGTAGACAATCTTACAGTTGATTTCCCGGCCGGCGTAGTTGATCAGCGACATGAAGGGCTACGCTCTCTTCCGGTGTGGCGCGTCGATCAGTCCCTCCAAATGGTCCTCCACGATCTCTGGCCCCCGCATGGAAGCCAAGTTGGGATTCAGTGCTGTCCGAGGCGGCGACAAAGATGAGCCTTCTCCCCAATCTGGGAAAGCGAAGCACAAGGTCGGGCAGACGGTCATGAAGGGCAACTCATCCAGCGGACAACGCGGGACCCTTCGCGTCCTGCTCCATCCGCTCGACGATCGCCTGAGCCCGGCGGCGAAGCGCTTCTCGTGACTCCCATGCGACAAAATCCTTCATCAGATTAATGTGATCCACGCTAGCCTCGGCTTTGGCCATGTACCCCAAGGCGGCAAGACGCCGAAGAAAAGACGGGCTGAAAAGGTCTCGGCTATGCCGCTGCATCTGATCACGAATCACCCACGCAGCCACCGCTCCCGCGGCGGCGGCCGCGAGAACCACAATGCCCGTATTCCGTGCCGTTCTTTCCATGTCCTACATCTCCCGTCGCCCCGCCAGAGCTTCGACGATCGTGGAACCGTCGACGTACTCCAGCTCGCTCCCCACCGGAAGGCCGCGTGCCAAACGTGTTACCTTAGGTCCCAGAGGCCGAATCACTCCCTCCAAATATACAGCGGTGGCCTCTCCCTCGACGCTCGAGTTCGTGGCCACAACAATCTCCTTTATCGCTCCCCCAGCCGACCGGATCCGTTCCAAAAGCGGCGTGATGCTGATCTCGTCCGGACCGACTCCATCCAAGGGCGAAAGCCGACCACCAAGCACGTGGTACAGACCCCGGTACCCCCCTGCCCTCTCTATTATTCCGACCTCGTACGCCTCCTCAACGATGCAGATTGTCGCCTCGTCTCGATTCGGACTCGAGCAGATTTCGCATTGCGCCAATTCCGTAAAATTCCCGCACACCTCGCACGGACCGATCTTCTCCGCCACGTCACGAATCGCCGCGGCGAGGCTGAACGCCTCCTCGCGAGGCCGCTTCAGGAGGTAGTATCCAAAGCGTTGCGCGGTCTTGGACCCCACGCCCGGAAGCCGGGAGAATTCCTTTATGAGTTGTTGGATGACTGACACTAAAAACTAACTGGTCGGCGGGGGACTGGGGGGGATTTTCTTACCACCACGATCCATCCAGACGGGCCAAGGGGCTAGAAGGCTGTTGAAG
>Ga0209987_10001550_pt1 | contig 12624 bp, 10 predicted proteins | sample N074metaG_FD_182134 | JGI IMG/M metagenome (GOLD analysis project Ga0209987, IMG submission 182134) | Deep subsurface microbial communities from Kermadec Trench to uncover new lineages of life (NeLLi) - N074 metaG (SPAdes) (version 2) | ecosystem: Environmental > Aquatic > Marine > Ocean trench... | reverse complement strand
CGATCAGGGTCGGCGCTAAAGTACGCAAATCCCCTTTCCAGCGTAAACCAGGCAGAACCACACATCAGTCGCCGGCCAGCCTCGACTAGCGTGACGTCCGAGAGCGAACCGTCATACACAATGTCTGAACTCTTTCGATGCCGCTCAACCTCGATGAACGGAATTGACCTCGTTTCCTGCGCGACGACTGCTGTGGTCGTGATACACGCCAGACTCAAGGCGGCCAGATGCCGAATCAAGCTCTTGAGCGCCATTGCTATCTCCAGGTCTCTCCAACTTGCTTACTATTCTACACTCGATCGGCTGCCGATGGTCTAGGCCTGCGACGGCTATACGTTTCTTGAGATTTCTTCGTTTGACCGGCATGGAGGAGCCGCGCTAGGATCAGCCTGCCTTATAGCGCCTTACTGGCCAAGGAGTTCAACATGCGTCTTCGTATTACCCCCCTGTTCCTGATCCTCGCGGGCCTCTTGCAAACGAGCCTCGTCGTCGCCCAGGGAACGCCTCCCCAGGTTCGATTTGCCGAGGACGCGCCAAAGGTCGGCGATCTGATTCCAGACCTTACCCTCGTCGACGACCAAGGTAATCCGGCCAATTTGAGAGACATCACGCGCGGCCATTACACGACGATAACCCTCGGCTGCCTCACGTGACCCCCTTTCTTACGTAACGTCCCCAGTTTGGAGACGGTCGAAAGAGATTATTCCCCTCAGGGCGTGATGTTCTATTATGTCTACAAGCCCCTCGCGCACCCGGAATACAACAACTACATCGCCCCGGTGACGATCGAAGAGCGGTTGATGCATGTCGAGGAAGCCAAGCGACTCTTGGGTACTTCGGTCAACTGGCTCGCCGACACGATGGCCAACGTGTTTCATGACGCCATGGGCAAAACGCCTAACAGCGAGCTGGTGATCGATCCCGATGGTGTTATCGTCGTCTCACGCGCCTGGAGCGATCCGGAGGAGCTGCGCCGGGACCTGGAGCGCCTGATCGGTCCGGTGGACCATCCCACGACTATCGCTGATCTCGACTTACCGACTCAGCCACCGATCCCGACCGTAGCGAAAGGCATCGTGCCGCGTATCGACAAACCGGCCGGCATGTTGCCCATCGAGATCACCCCCGTATTCGACGACAGCGAGACTCCGTTCTACGTCAAGATTCGCGCCGAAGGTGATCCGGGTATTCTCGCCAATGGCACGGGAACGATGTATCTCGGTTTCCACCTGGATCCCCTCTATCGGGTGCACTGGAATAACGAGGCCGGACCGGTCACGTACAATCTCACGGCACCGCCGGGTGTGACCGTAACACCGGCGAGAGGCGTCGGCCCTGACGTCGAGGCGCCTGCCGATGCGGACCCGCGTGAGTTCCTGATTGATGTCACCGCGGCAAATATTGATCAGCCGTTGAATCTGGACGTGTTCTACTTCGCCTGCGACGATGAGTTGACGTTCTGTATACCGGTCAACCAGAGTTACGAGATCACGCTGGCGCGCAATGAGAGTCACGACTGGAGTATCCAGACCGGCGCCGACGGACCGGTCTTGGGCGGCGGTCCGGGTGGTGGACGCGGTGGTGCTGGTGGTGGCGGTCGCGGCGGCCGCAGAGGAATGCCGGATTTGACCAGTCTTGACGCCGATGGCGACGGCCGAATCAGCCGGGATGAAGCGCCCGCGCAAATGCAGGGCTTTTTCGGCCAGATGGATGCAAACGGTGACGGGTTCATCACAGCGGATGAGCTTCAGGCCGGCCCCGGGGCGGGTGGAGCGCAGCGCCAACGTTAGCGAGCGCTAGACCAAGACACGTCTCAGTAGATTAAGTCGAAAAGTCAGCCGCGCACCCGGTCGGGTGCGCGGCTTTTTTCTTAGCCCCATGCAACAACGAGCGCTCGGGCAACCTGGCTTAGAGTCGCCGCAGTCAAAACTCCTCGTAACTGGCGTCCTCCAAGACGCAGTCAAACGGTAACCGCGTCAGACCCGGCCTATGGACATAGGTACGGGTTGTGATCCACGGCGTCGCAAAAGCTACCGGGTCGTCGTTCGTTATCTCCAGCACGAACGAGTCTCCGTCGCTGCTGAGCGTCAAGCGCTCGACAGTGTGTAACGACTCGGTCTGGGGGATGCCGGTGATGGTCGAGATGTAGCCCGACGAGTAGCCGATCGTGTCGACGACCAGCGTCGAGCCCTCGTACCAACCGATTGAGTGCCCGACCTGACGGGCGGCTAGACCGGACACGTGACCTTCCTGATCTAGGGGAATCGACCGCTCGAAATCCAGGTATTCGTGAATAAAAACGACACGGTCTTCGTATTGCAAAATCTCTGTCGGCGTAGGATTGTCCCAGAGACGGCTGATGCTGGCCGGGTTACAGCCGTAGCCGGGATCATCGACGAAGAGATCGTAGCCCTCCAGCGCCTGTCGTCCTGCGGCCGTATAGTCCGGCGTTCTCGCATCTTGTTCCTGCCCCCCGTCACGGGACCCTACCCAGATTCCACTTAGATCGGGTACACCGTCGGCTGCCGGCAGCGCCATACACCACAGGCTCGCAACCGGGATTAGAACCCAGTGCAACCGTCGGCCACAGCTCCTCGTAAAATCGAACAGTTGGGCCAAGCCCGAGCCTAACGGTGAAGCCGTCATTCGACTTGTCATGCTACTCTCCCGTACGCAGCGCTATTTCGGACTGCGCTTCCGCCCACATTATTACAAACGCGCGCACCTCTTGCACAAGCTTCATCTCGAATCGCACGGAGTTCAATACTTGGCTCGACGAACCTGACCGCACAAACTTGAGTTCTGAAACGGGCAGCACGTATGATACGTCGGATTTTTCTTTCGGATCATCCAAGGAGACTAAGAATGGCCGACGCAGTAATCGCCAGTACCAGCCCTTTCGTTGTAGACGTCGAAGAAGGCAAGAGCTACTTCTGGTGCGCGTGCGGCCGTAGCGATAACCAGCCGTTCTGCGACGGCTCACACAAGGACACTGAGTTCACGCCCGTACAATACCAGGCCGAATCATCCGGACCGGTAGCATTCTGCGGCTGTAAGCGCACTGCCGATCAACCACGCTGCGACGGCACACACGCCACTCTAGAGTAGCCTTGCCGATCGACCGGCTAGGTCTCGTCGGTACCTGCGTGACTGATAACGATTTCCTTGCCCTCGATACGCAGGGGCGCAGTGGCCGCACCGCTGAGTCGCACGAGTTCGAGAAACATTCGCCGGCCTTCCCCGAAGTTGGGATCCAGCAGAATCGGATTGTTCTCTGCATCGCGAGTTACCGGTACAGCGGACACACGAGCCAGATGACCGTCGCTGATGACGGCACGCACCAGCAAGCCATCCTTGGTTCTGTCCCGTAGAAACCACCAGTCGAACGCAAAATTCGCAAGGCTGTAGAAAATCGGTTTTCCTTGCCAGACCTCGATTGGCTGCAATACGTGCGGGCCGTGTCCCATGATGATGTCCGCCCCGGCTTCCACGGCCGCGCGGGCTAGATCACGCTGATAGTCGTCGATACGCGACTGCAGCGAGACGCCCCAGTGAAACGAAGCGACGACAATGTCAACCGAGTCGTTCAAGACCCGGATATCCGCCAACATCCGCTCCCGAGCATCCCCGTCCGCCGAAGTGACTATGATCGGCCGTGCTCCCGGCTTGTGCAGGACATCCGGCGGTGGCCTATAAGAGGTAAAGATTTTTACCGCTGCTACCCCAGGAGCTTCCGGCGTGGCTGCATGATCATAGGGCCAGTACAAGGTCGTATATTGCAGGAACCCGAAGCGTACGCCATCCCGAGTGATGATCAGCGGGCGATGCGCTGCATCGATATGATGGCCGCCACCCGTATGCCCGATATTCGCCTCGTCCAGAACGGCGAGACTTCTCAGCATCGCCTGATACGGGTAGGTCACATTATTCGCGACGCCGACACCGTCTATACCCGCCGTAATGAGGGCTTTGACCATCTCAGGTGCCGAATGGGTCCATCCCACTTTATGCTCGATATCGGGTAGCAGCGGATTCGAAGATGTTCCCGCGAGTGGTCCTTCCAGATTCGCAAAACGGATATCAGCCGCTCGCAATGTCGGCAGGACATTCTGGTAGGCACTCGCCGGATCTTCACGCTGCTGGATGTTCGTGTCTCCCATCAACAACAGCGTTACGGCACTCTCGCCGCCAGAAGTAACTACCCAGGGCCAAGGTGATGCGTCGCCTGAATCTTGGGCGCACGCCACACCGACGATGCCACCCAGCGCCAGCGCGATGAACACGGCGACGCACTTCAAAGTTCGACTTGATTCCATACTCTGACCCTCCACTCTGACGACCCTCTTGCACAACGGTGAAGTTTTTTTCTACACCGATCTCCGTTGAAGTTCGGATATGTCTACCGGTCTGTGAGATTCGGCTCTTCTCGCTACCAGTGACGGCCGCCGGGAAGGCATCTCTATTGAATCTCGCAGGGTTCATTCTCATCACTACGGTACCAGGCAGATCCAGACACGGATGTGCACGCAATGACACTGCCGTCGGAATAGACAATTTCGCCCCCGACGAGCGTCAGGACCGATTTCAAAGACCTCAGATCTTCATCCGCCACGGTCAGGTAGTCGTCCGAGAGCACGACCAAATCAGCCAGCTTGCCTGGTTCGATCGAGCCAAGTCGGTCCTCCTCTTGTGCGAACCAGGCGCCACCGATTGTCGAGATCCGCAGGGCTTCCATCCGCGTGATTCGTTGATCCGCGAGGATCGGATCGCCGCTGGAAGTCTTCCCCGTCGTCATGTGATAGATCCATACCCACGGCGTGTAGGTACCCGCATCGCTGCCGGCACTCACGACGACGCCGCTGTCCAATATCTGCCGGAACGGCGGCCCGACATCACCCATGGGGAAAAAGCCGTGATACCAATGTATCTGCATGGCGACACCCGCTCCGATCCGGCGCAGCCGGGCCAGGATATCGTCGTCGATCTCTTGTACGTGGGAGAGATTCCAATGCAGATCTGCTATTGGCGTTACTGCATTGACTCGCTCGAACGCGGTCGTGTGCATTTCGAGCTCTTCCACATCCACCGAGTGTTGATGTATCAGCCAACCGTTCGTCGCGGCAATCGTAAAGGCCTCTTCGAATAACTCCAGCGGTTGGATCGGCGTCGTTTCCGCCACGATGTTTTCCCCGAATCCTGCGATCTTGAACATATCATCGCCGAACCCCATCATCATATTATCGACCCGCGCTTGAATAACCGCTGTGCCGGAAGCCGCCGTAGCCGACGCTTGGATCTGGGCGCGAATCCGGACGGTTAGACCATCTTCGCGCCAGAGAGCAAGCACAGCGTCATAGTCCTCGTACTCATCGAAGTGTCCCGGTCCCGGGAATGAGCCCCCACCTTCGAGGATGGTGAGCATACCGACTGTATTGGAGTGCTGCATGAGCTCTCTCAACGATCGCTTCTTGTCATCCAGCGTTTGGTCCTTGATCAGTACCGCGTACGCCGAATGCGCATCGGCAATCGCGCCGTCATCGGCCACCGGTACACCGTTCGCCTCCAGATAGGATTTCCCCTGACTGTTCGTAACGGCCGGCCCCGCAGGATAATGCATCATGAACACCGGATGTCGGGGCGCCGCTGCGTCGAGTTCATTGAGTGTCGGGAATCTCTTCTCGGCAAGCTGATAAGTATTCCACGCATCGATGATCGTGATGAAGTCATTGCCGCGCAGATTACCCGCTGCAACGGGGACCGTCGCCGCGCGTTCGGTTATCGCTTGCAGAACCTCGGCGATCGAGAACGCTGTTTCGACAGCGCGAACATCATAGCCTGGTCGCATGGCTCCGCGAAGATAGTGAGCGTGATTGTTGATGAGGCCAGGCACGACCGTTCGGCCCTGTAGATCGATAGTTTGTGTGCACGCGTCTGCGTCGCCGACTTCGTCACCGACTGCGACGATTCGATCGCCTCGGATTCTGACAGCCACCGCAACCGAATCATTGTCATCAACCGTCAGGATCTTGCCATTCGTTAGCACGAGATCGCCAACGCTCGCACAAGCCGCACTCGACTGCGTAAGTTCCGGTTCACGCTGCTCACAACCTGACATCCAGGCTGCGAGCACGATGAGCGCAGCAGCAAAGCTGCAGCGCCAAGAGGTCATCATTATTGTTCTCAACACGGCACCCTGCACAGTTAGCGATTCATGCGCCGGTAGACTCAGCGATCAGGTTACCGGAGAGACCTTCTCCAACTCGAACTGATCGATAATGTCACCGGCAATATTCTTGAAGTAGCAGCCGGCTTTATTCGGCTGACCGCCGGCTCTGAAGGTGCAAAACAACGCGCCCGGCAGCGCGTCCTGAGTAGATGTATAGATCGATGCCCACCAGTCACCCTCTCGGATTTGCGGCCTGACGTCCTGCCCGCCCGTACCGGTCACTACGACGAAGCTCTTGCCCTCCTCGATCATCAGCGTTCCGCTGGTAGACACGACACTTTGGGTTTCAAAACTATCCATGAGGTGGGTTCGGGAGTAGCTGTGCTCGTGACCCGTTACGATGATAGCGCCGGCCTCGCGGCAGGCGCGGTAAGGCCCCCAACCAACCGCATCTCGCTTGCGGCCTAGCTGCATCTCCGTCTGATTCATATGCCAGGAGCAGATCTCCCAGGTCGCATCGCTCGCAGCCAGTTGTTCGCGGATAAAAGCGATATGTTCCGGGTTGTCCGGTTCCCGTGGCACCCAGCCAGCACCGGAGAGAATAAAGAACAGGCCATCGTAAGTGCAGGCCGCCTTGATTCCGAGCTCACCGATACAACGTGCTCCCGCTACTCTGTCAAGCCGGGCCTGCAACTTGGCTTGATACCCGTCCGGTCCATCCCACGCCCGACTGTCATGATTGCCGATGGAAGCGAAGTATGGGAAGTCGGCGCCGAGCTCCTCGGTTACCATCGCATCCCACGCCACCGGATCGTCCGCGTAATCCAGATCTCCCTGGTGAAGTACAAGGTCCGCGCCTTCCGCGACGACCATTCGCAAGACGGCGCGCGCGTCGTCACTCAGACCCTGGTCACCGAAAAATGCCACGGTTACTGGGCCCTGTCTCGGCGCGCATCCGGCGACGACCGCGATCAACACGCCAATAGCTAGGGCCTTGATGATTCGTGTCATACGTCTTCCCCTCGTTATCGAGCTCGGCCGAGCTAACGATTAGTCTATAAGGATACCCTCACTGGGCCAAACTCTGCGAATAGACTCTGCTGGTCTCCGCCCGTCTGCCTCCAGGAGCCTGGCCCGCGAGCTATCACAGGCGCAGACTTCAGTAACTCCGGGTCTTGGGCCGACGCAAGCGCTTAAAAGCCCGGAGACCGTCTTCTGCGCTCGAGTGACCTTTATTATGCCTTCTGAGCATATCACCGGTGGAGAAAGCATTGGCAGACACGATGTACCTTGTGGGATCCTGGCGCGCGCTGGAGGGCCAAAATGGCGCGCAGAGTCCTGACTAGATAAAGGCAACTACAGTATGCGAATCTTGAGACCAGTTAACGACGACTTTATGTCGACGCAGCTACCTGATCGAGCCCCGACTCGAGCCTCGATGGTCTATGAGAAGCTGCGGCATGATATTTTAAACGGCCGGCTGGAACCTGGGCGCAGGCTGCGCATGAAAGCGCTCAAAGAGAGATACGACGTCGGTCATTCTCCGCTGCGTGAAGCTTTGAACCGGTTGACCGCCAGTGGGCTGATCGATCAAGTGGACGGCAAAGGCTTTCAGGTGGCCATCACCAGCGCTGATGAACTTCAAGAACTGATCACGACGCGGTGCTGGCTTGAAGAAATCGCACTGCGTCGATCCATTAGTGCTGGTGATGCAGCTTGGGAGGAGCGGGTGCTGTTGGCGTGCCATCGACTCTCTAAAATCCCTCGTGCTATCGATGAGCATCCCTTCCAGAGCTCACCGGATTGGGACAAACAGCACGGCGAATACCACACGGCGCTAATCTCGGCCTGTGGTTCGCGAATACTCATCGGCTACTGCGAGCAGCTTCATGAGCGAATGCTTCGTTACCGCAGCCTTGCCGCGGCGGTAGCTCGCAAGAAACGATCCACGAAAGATGAACATCAAGCCATTCAAGATGCGGCCCTGGATCGCGATAGCGATCTCGCGGTCGAACTGCTTACCGCCCACTACAGAAAGACCGGTAAGATCGTTGCCTCCACCCGGCCGTTAGACACTCGAAGCGTGGACTGGGACGACGGATAGATACTCCGCTCTGCTCCTAACAGCTCGAACCCCGCGAGGCGTCGTCGAATCGCTGCTCATCAAACATCAGTTCTTGATCGTCAATCGCTCGGCCATCGCCTCAAGGCCATCAAATTCTCGCCCAATTTGAATCCGAACGCGGCGGTTTTATCCGGATTAGATGAGCTATGCTTTCTTATTACTCGATGACAGACGATCCTGTTCGATGAACGACGTCTATATCATTGGCTGCGGTCAGACGCCCGTCACGAAGGGACGGGGCGAGCATGCACACCAATTGGCCCGTGACGCGATTCGGCTGGCAATCGCCGACGCCGAGCTTGAGCCGGGCGCAATCTCGGCGCTCTATGTCGGAAATATGATGGCGGGCATACTCGGACGTCAACAGCAGTTAGCTGCGCTCTGCGCGGAGGTGTCCGGTCTCCAGGGCGTCGAGGCGTTTACGCTTGAAGCCAGCTGCGGTTCAGGCGCGGCAGCCGTCAGGGTCGGGGTGATGGCAATCGCCGGAGGCTTCCACGACGTTGTCGCTATCTGTGGCGTGGAACAGATGACGCACGCATCGCGTGAAGCTGTGACCCAAGGTCTCTCCACCGCCGCCGACTGGGAGTTGGAAGGCAGTCAGGGCGAATCCTTCATTTCGCTAAACGCCGTACTCATGGCCCGGTACATGCAGAAGCACAGCTGGCAATCGGCCGATTTCGCAGCTTTTTCGATCACCGCACACAACAATGCAATCAACAACCCGAATGCGCTATTACAAAAGCCGCTAGATCTTCCGGGTTATTTGGACTCAAAGGTCCTAATCAGTCCTCTACGACTGATGGACGCGCCACCGATCTGTGACGGGGCCGCAGCGATCGTTCTCACTAACAAGAACGGCGCTCGGGCCATGGGGAAGAAGGCACGGGCCCGAACAAGAATTCTTGCCTCGGCAGTGGCGACCGACTCATTGGCCGTGGAGAGACGCCGCGATCAACTCAAACTATCCGCTGCAGAGCTTTCGAGCCAGAGAGCGTACGAACAGGCCGGCCTACGTCCCGAAGACATCGATTTTTTCGAACTCCACGACGCTTTTACGGTCATCACGGCGCTTAGTCTGGAGGCAGCAGGCTTTGCTCGCCCGGGTGAGGCCGCCGCCCTCGGCAGAGAAGGAACCTATGCGCTCGGGGGCCGGCTCCCCATCGCGACGATGGGTGGTTTGAAAGCACGCGGGCACCCGGTCGGAGCGACGGGCGTTTATCAGATCGTCGAGGCTGTACAACAGCTGACAGGAAGCGCGCATAAAAACCAGATAAGCAATCCTGAAATCGCGATGACCCAGAACATCGGCGGCACCGGCGCAACCGTCGTCACGCACATACTTGGCACCGCGTAGTCCTCCGCTACCACGCATCTATCAATAATCCACGAGTCCTGATGTCAACCGCCACCGACCCGGTGCGTTAGGCCTAGGTACCGAAAATCGCATCGCGAGGCGGATAATTATGTTCAATACACCGACAGGACCGCGACGATCTCGCTCGCGGTTGAGTTCTATGCTGTGGCTGACTCTGTTATGCCTCGGCATCACGGCCTGTGGAGGCGGTGGAGGCGATGCGGGCGGCGGTAACACCGGCGGCGGCACCGGCTCGGGTAACCAGGCGCCGAGCATCAGCGGCTTTCCCGCAACGACCGCACAGGTGGATCTGGTCTACCTTTTCGCGCCGAGCGCGAGCGACCCTGACGGGGATAGTTTAAGTTTTTCGATCGACAGCGTACCCGTCTGGGCGCAATTCGATGCCGATACCGGAACACTGACAGGCATGCCCAGCTCCAGTGATCTCGGCACCGACGATATACAAATTACCGTCAGCGATGGCACGTTGACTGCCAGCCTGAATTTCTCGATCACCCTTGTCGAACCGGGAACCAGTATTTCGTTCAAGGCGATGACGTTTAACGTACGGATCGGCTCGAATTGGGCCAGTCGTGAGGACGACGTCTATACGGTCATCGAGGTCGAGCATGCCCCTGATATCGTCGGTCTACAGGAACCTCGTGGCGGCGGATCCGATCAACAGGCGGATATCGCAGCCCATTTTTTAGCGTCGTCGTACGCGTTCTATCGGTGGGACGTTCCGGGCAATATCGACCCGGCCGATATGGATGTCACCAACAAGAACCCCATTCTGGTCAATACCAATCGTTTTCTCGTATTGGACTTCGACTCCGAAATTATCGAGGTCCCGGTCCTCATCGCTGACGTCAGCTACGATTGCGGCGTCGTGGCCGGAGATCCGCTCAATACGGCTAGACGCCATCACAATTGGGTGCATGTTGAAGATCGAAGCACCGGCTGGAGGTATGTTTTCTATAATACGCATTACATCTCACCAACGTTCGAGCCGTCCGCGTTATGCCAGCACGCGTTACAAACCGAGTTGTTGCTCGCTCTGATCGCAGAAAACAAAATAGCCTACGGCGACAATCACAAAGTCGTGATCCTTTGCGATTGCAACGTCGAAAGTCCGGAAACCGAGTCTTTAAATGCCCTGTTGCTAGCAGACTATATCGACGATTGGCAGTACCTCAGTGGGGTTAACGAGACTCCCTCAGCGGCAGGTGTGGATCATATTTTCAGCGGCGGGCTGTGGATCAATGCTGCGTTCTACGATAGCTCGGCCGCCGGTAGCAACGCCTCGGACCACAGGGCCTTGATCGCCGAACTCGCGTATTGCGACGACACGTCGACGACATGTCTTTCTCCGAACGTCCCGATGCTCGCCGCTCTCCCAGCCGACCTGGATAGTCCGGTCAATGCGGACATGGAGACCGTTTTTCTCCTCGGGGGCTGTACGTTGTGTCATGGGGCACAGGTTGGTCTTGGAGGACTCAGACTAGGCGTCGATAACTGGCAGGCCGAGTTGGTCGGCGTTGTATCAGACGACGAGTGTACTGGGTCGGTCCGCGTCATCGCAGGCGATCCAGCGGCTTCACTGCTGTATCTTAAAACCACCGGCATGCAGGACTGCGGCGGCTCGATGCCGGCAGGTCTGGTCAGCTCTACGCTGACCGCCGACGCAGCCGGGTTGATCTACACCTGGATCAGAAATCTGGTACCCGACCCTACGAGTGTGATCGCGAATCCCATGGACTTCGAGGTGGCGTCGATCTTTTCCACGGCAGGTTGTTATCTATGCCACGGCGTCGGCGAACAATCCGCCGGCCTCGATCTAGAAGCGGTGGATTGGAAGGATCAACTGGTCGGCACTGCGGCAGGATCGGCGGCGGAGGGCGGCGTTTGTAGCGGCACCGGGTCGGTTCGCGTGGTCGCAAACGATCCAGCGAGTTCGCTGTTGTATCAAAAGGTCACCAGGACACACAGCTGCGGCGATTCGATGCCGTTCGGCGCCACGCTGCGTACCAATGAGGCGGCCACGATAGCCAACTGGATCAATAACCTCCCCTAGATACGACCCGAGCCGCTAAAAAAGCGTTAATTCACCACACACAGGTCGTCGCGTTCGGCGGGGTACCAGACTCCATCGGCGTCGGAGTCTCGGCAGGCAATCAAGCTGCTGTCCGAATACACGATTCTGCCATCAACGACGGTCAGGACCGACTTGACCGAGCGGAGATCTGCATCGGCCACGCTGTCGAAATCATCTGAGAGCACGGCGAGGTCAGCGAGCTTGCCAGGCTCCAGAGAGCCAAGGCGCTCGTCGTCGAATGAGAACCACGCGCTGTCGATCGTATACATGCGAAGGGCTTGTCGGCGCGTCACCGTTTCACCGTCTTCCTCGTCATTTGACAAAACTTGATCCCCACGCGTGTTTTTGCCGGTCGTCATAAAATAGAGCGACGTCCAGGGATTAATCGTCGTGACGTTGCCGCCATCGCTTCCCGCACCGGCATGAACAGCGTGCTCGAAGGCTGTTCGGTAAGGCGGCACGCCGTTAACGTACTCCGGAACATGAGTCGTGTATTTATGTGATTCGAGCGCAGCGCCGGCGCCCAAGGCATCAAGCCGGTCCAATTCATCCGTGCCGATGTCAAACAGGTGGGTCAAAGACCAGCGCAGCTCGCCGATCGGATATTCGTTATTGATTTCTTCCCAGATGGTTAAATAGTTTCTGACCTCCTCGACGGGTATCGAATGCTGCTGATAGCTCCAGCCATACTTGGCGATGACACGCGCAGCCTCGTCATAGTTCGATGGTATGGGAACGCGCCCGAAGACATCACCCATCACGACGACGTTCTCGGCGACCTGTTGAATCCTGACCATATCGTTGCCAAAATTCGGGAAAGCATTTCTTGCCACAACCGCTAGCTTCGGCACGGCGAGCTCGGGAGGTTCGACGCGATCCGGCAT
>Ga0209987_10001549_pt1 | contig 12629 bp, 9 predicted proteins | sample N074metaG_FD_182134 | JGI IMG/M metagenome (GOLD analysis project Ga0209987, IMG submission 182134) | Deep subsurface microbial communities from Kermadec Trench to uncover new lineages of life (NeLLi) - N074 metaG (SPAdes) (version 2) | ecosystem: Environmental > Aquatic > Marine > Ocean trench... | reverse complement strand
CTCAATATAAACCCTGTACCTAGATACAGGGTCAACACAAAAAAATTTACTACAAATTCCTGCTTATTCCAGGCTAAGCTCCGGGACTTCCTTCACCACTCGATCCACCTAATAATTTGTGGATTATTAAACATTTTTAGCTGTTTCAATGGCCTCTCTCAATAGTTTTTTAGGAGGCACTCCCTGAAAAACCCAATTATATTTATACACCCGACATTTCAAACTAAAATCTCCACCGGTGGTCTTGCCATTGCCTTCAATATCCACCCCGTCAATTCGAATGGAAGGTGACCCCATAAATTTAACTTTCCGGGCCTCTTCCGTCGTACTCACCTTCACCAATTTAATGGGGACGGCGACATCGCATACCGCCATTAATTCTTTTAATAGTTCAAGAGCTGGCGCATGATTCGGACAATCGTCTATATAAAAAAACTCAATCACCATAAATTTGTAACCCTCTGAATTTTTGTAAAATAAATCTGTATGGTGAGTCCTAAAAGCAACGGAAAATCGGTTTCCAACTTAAAATCATCCTCCGACCAAACTGATACTAACCAGTAACTCTATTCAGTCTAACCGAAACGTATTGATTTCCTTAAAAATAATCAATTCATATAAATTTTATCTACTTTTTTTAGAGTAGACACCGACTTCGATATGATTCACCTAGCTTTTTTAAAAAATTGAATCATCCAGGGAATGATATCTTCATAAGCATCTTCCACCACATAATGCCCAGCATCATCGACTTCGTGAATTTCTGCATCCGGAAAAATTTTTTTCCAACGCTCCAGAAAATAATCGTTGAAACAAAAATCCTGTTTCCCCCAAATGATCATTGCCGGATGGTTTTTAAACCGTCCCAGCTGGGATTCAATGGCCGCCACCACGGAATAGCTGGGGACGTCGGGAGTCATCGGTATATCCTGAACAAAACGCAAATTTCCGATCCTGTTCCGGGGCGAGTTGTAGGGGGCCAAATATCCTTTTCGGACCTGACCCACCATGCGCTCCTTCTTTTTACAAGCCCAGCGGACTGCCAATCTGGCAAAAGCGTTGAATCCTAAAATGGCGATCGGCCCCAATATCGGTAGACGGCAAAGATTGATACTGAAAGGAATTCGATTGGATAGAAACGCGGATGTATTGAAAATGACCAGCCGTTTGATTTTTTCAGGATGCCGGATCGCATAGCCCATCCCAATAGCGCCGCCCCAATCGTGCATCACCAAAGTAAGTTCATCCAGCTTCAGATGATTTATAAGTTGTTCAAGGTTATCGATATGCTGGGCGAGGGTATAATTGTATTCCTGCGGTTTGTCCGATAGACCGCAACCGATGTGATCCGGCACCACACAGCGATAATCATGACGCAATCCCCGGATGAGATTCCGGTAGTAAAACGACCATGTCGGATTGCCATGGAGCATCAGGAGAGTTTCGCCCCGGCCCTCATCCAGATAGTGATATTGATGAGTGCCTAATTTTATGTAACAGGATTCAAACGGGTACAGATCCTTGAAGCCTGCCATGGAAACATCGCTCACCATTCCACGCCCAGCATGAGGCAGTTGAGGCCACTGCCGATGCCAAAAAGCGCTACCTTGTCACCGGCCTGGACAAATCTTTTTTCTGCGGCCAACGCCAGGGTCACCGGCAAGGCCGCCGCCCCGGTGTTCCCTAAAAACTCCAATGTCGAGAAATCCTTTTCCAATTCCAGGTTCAGGGATTCCATCATCAGTTTACGGTGTTGCGAACCGACTTGGTGGCCAATCACCTTATCCACATCTTCATTGGTCCAATCCAAAGTGGCCTTGGTGAGGTCCCAAGTCTCTTGCGCTAAAATGCAACCTTCCTTCATCAAGGTTTCTGCATCTGTTTCCATAAGAGGAGAAGCGTTCGACCCCATACCGCTATCTTGATTGCCGCGACACAGATCATTGAATTTTGTGTCGGCCCGGCTTTCACCGCCCACCAACCGGTGCCCGGACGATGACAAACTTTTATGTGTGAGCAAAACAGCCACAGCGGCAGAGCCAATGGTCAAGGAAGCGAACGAGGTTTTAATTTTAGACCGCGTTGGATTTGGATCTGCCAGTAGCGCTTCAATGGTCGTATGGACCAGTGGACCGCCGTTTTCTCCAGCCACCACCAGGCCGGCTCGAATCTGCCCCAGTTCTATCATGCCGGCGATGTGCACCATGCCGTTCAATACCCCCAAGCAGGCATTGGATATATCAAACACCTGGCAAGCTTTGGGTAGTTTTAATTTGTGGTGAACAACCGAAGCGGTGGCTGGTTCCAGAAAATCCCGGCACACTGAGGCGGAAATCAGGCAACCGATATCGTTTCGGTCGAGGTCGGATTGGGCCAGGGCATTTTCACCGGCGAGGGAACCCACCTGGCTGGGAAGCGTCCCCTCATTCCAAAAACGCCGCTCCTTAATGCCGCTCATCATTTCCAAGCGGCCTTCCGGAAGTTTCAATCGATCATACAGGGGCTTCAGGCGTTCTTCCAGAGCAGACGAAGTGACAACGTTTTCGGGTAAATGGTATCCCAGGGATTCTATAGCTACATTATTGAATCGCATTGATTGGAACCAACAAATGATTTAATTAGCAGTGCTCTTGAATTGCATTTGATAGTATTTCTGATATTGAGCACAATTGGCGAGCAACTCCTCATGAGATCCTATCCCAACCATTTCACCAGACTCCATGACAAGAATATGGTCCGCATGCAGGATAGTGGATAAACGGTGGGCGATCACAAACGTGGTCCGGTTTTCCATCAAGTGGTGCAAAGCATCCTGAACCAGTCTCTCCGATTCAGAATCCAGCGCGGAGGTGGCCTCGTCCAACACCAGTATAGGCGCATTTCTCAAGATCGCCCGGGCAATCGCAATGCGCTGTCTCTGCCCACCGGAAACTTTCATTCCCCGCTCGCCGATCACCGTGTCGTACCCTGAATCCAGATCCTTCACGAAAGAATCCACATGCGCGGCTTCGGCCGCTTTCATAATATCATCCCGGCTGGCATCGAGCCTACCCGAACGGATATTTGCCAAAACGGTATCGTTGAAAAGAAAAGTTTCCTGGGTGACCAACGCCAGATGTTTTCTGAGAGACCGGCTGTCGAAGTCATTGATATTGACGCCATCGATGGTGATTTCACCCTGCGTCACTTTAAAAAATTTAAAAAGTAAATCCACCAGAGTGGTTTTCCCCGCTCCACTCATACCCACAATGGCAAACACATCGGATTTATTAATTACAATATTAATATTTTTAAGCACCTGAGTATCTCGCGTCGGATACTTGAAGGAAACATTTTTATACTCGATGCGGTCATTGAAACCCTTAAACTCCAAGGTGCCATCATTGGCCTTTTCCTCTTTCAAGTCCAAAATGTAGAATACCCGCTCGGCCGCCGCGAGAGATTTTTGAACATCGGCATAGGTTTTATACAACAGACGCATGGGGTCATACATCATGAACATCCCCAGAATAAAAGCCAGAAAGGTTCCCTGGCTGACTTCCCCGGAGAGCACCTGAAAACCGCCGTACCACAACACAGCGGAGCCGCCCAGCACTCCCAGCATTTCCATCAAAGGCGACGTGATCTCGGTATATTTCACATCTTTTTTCATGACCTCAAGGAACTCGTCATTATGGCGTTTTAGTTTTTTTTCTTCCTCCGCTTCCAGTCCGAAGGCTCGCACCACTTTGATGCCTGAAAATGATTCGACCATTGTGGAATTGATATCCGCCAACAACTCCTGCCCCCGCCTGCCGAGTTGCCTCAGTTTTCTGGCGATGCGGGAAATCGGAATCAGCGCCAGGGGAATTACAAACACTGCGATCACCGCCCAATCCCATTTCAAATAGAAAATCCAGCCCAACAAAACCACCAGCATGACAAAATGCTGCAGAGTATCTTTGACCTGTTTGGTGATGGACAGCAACATTGCATTGACGTCATTCACCACCCGCGACATCAACTGCCCCGTGGTGTCAATTTCGTAATATCCGTAGGGTAGTTTATGTATGTGCCGAAACAAATCCAGCCTGACCTGGGCGACAAGTTCCCAACCGATCTGATAAATGATCCGGCTTTGAATGTAACGCAAGGACCCTTTGACCATGTACAGGACAATGATTACCAGCGGGAGCATCTTCAGCATGAATGCGTCTTTATTGACAAAAATCTCGTCGAAGGTTTTTTGTACCAGGGGCACCGGGGATGTGGAAATAACACCAACGATCACGGAGGTGAAAAGGGTAAAAATCACTTTACCCTTGTACGGGAGGAGATAACATACCAGACGTTTATATAAGCCGGATTTCATTGCAAAAGAAAGGAGTTTGAAGGACTATTCGATGCTATCCAAAGACAATAAAAAACCCCCGCCCATTGGCTCAACGCCAACGCAACAGGGGCTCCATTCCCTGGAATACAAAAATTCGCGAAGAATTAAATTAGGTTTTCGCAATTTTTTAAATATTGACCTGCCTGCCGTTATTTCTGTGTCGGCAGAAAATCTTCCAAGGTCGCTCCATCTTCAACCATCTGGGTCATGACTTTAACCGATTCCTCGATACCCTTCAGGCAAAGTTCCAAATCTATTTCACGAGCGCCAACGGAGTGGGCGTAATCCAGAACCCGGGAAGACGTGTTGTCTCTCATGAATCCCTTGGGAACCTGTTCAATGCGACCCAGGGCTTCGGGCGTCCAGGTGAAGTCATCCGGATCAATGGTCTCACCTTTGCTGAAATGCTTGGCTTCAAATTTACCCAAATCGCCTTCTGGACGGAGGCCATTGCCATTCTTTTCTTTTTTCACGGTCTTTTCATTGATGATGCTTTCAGCAAAAGCCAGGGAAATGGTGAACACCTTTTGAACTCTGGCATTTTTTTCGATCCGCGCATGCGCCCGGTTACGAATGTGGCCTTCCGCAAAACCGTTCAAAAAGTCCAAAGAATCCTGGGTCCAGGTGACTTCCACAGAATCAAAAGTGGTGACCGTGGTCGAAACACTGCCTTCTTCCGCGCTCGGCTTGAATTCCGCCTTATTCACCGGCACAAAGCTTTCTACGCCAGCCCCGCAAACACCACATTTGACAACATCAAAAGCGACATAAGTTCCGCACTGACATTGAAGGGTTTTGTCCTCTTCCTTTTCCTCTTCCTCCGCCTTGGCTTTTTTTTCGGCCTCAACTATGGCCAGTTCCTCAGCGTATTTCTTTTCAAGATCGTGCTGACGATCATCAATCATGCCTTCCAGAGGATCTTCACCTTTTGCCATCTTATCCCGCATTTGATCACCAATATTGTACATGGCCTTCATGGCGCCTGCCGGCAGAATTTTTTCGCAAGCTTCGGTAATGACTGAAGATGTGATCATGCTATGGCCGCGCTCCAACGCATAACGCAGGATGGCGGAGGTCGCCATAGGCCGTACGAAGCCGGGAATTCTTTTCAATCGCTCCTTGGCTTCAGCGGTCCATTCGATAGTCTCCTCGGCCTGCATGTCGATCGGCGGCTTGTAGACTCTACTGGACAGTAAAACATTACACGGTACCAGGCGAAGCAGGTTTTCAGTATTGCCACCGATATCCATGTCCTGGTCACTGTGTATCCCGATGCGACCCAAAATCAGAAGGTAGGGGTTCTCCTCGCGCGCGTATTGCAGGACCTTCTCAAAAACCTTGCCATCCAGCAAACGGATGGTGCACTCATAACCTTCGTCTTCCACAATTTTCCTGGAAATCTCAAGATGGGATTGGTAAATCTTGGCCAACCCCTTGTCGATGATGTCTTCGTGCAATTTTTCCTGTTGCTCAAACTTGAAGACCTTGGCCGCATCCTTGGAAAGAACGCCGGTCAGGCTGTTGAACATCGCGTAATGAAAATAGGGATCGAAGGTCGAAATCACTTCCAAAGGACGTTTGAGAGCTTTGGCCATAGTGATCGCGGTCATCAATCCGCCAAAGGCCTGACCACTGCCATCAACGGCCACGACGATTTTACCGCTGGAGGGTTTTTCCTCATGAATCGCCGGCACATTCTTAACGACGAGCGTATCCGTTTTAATGCGGCGAATCACGCGCTCAGCCACGGTGCCAATCATGCTGTCCTTGATGGCCCCCAGCCCAACGGCCCCTAAAATCACCAGATCATAATCCGATTCTTTAATGTCGCGCACCAGCTCAATCCAGTTTCTGCCTTCCAGAGATTTCCCCTCATACGGAATGTTCCGGGCTTTACATTTAAACTTGGGCACATCCAGATAGGAATCCGTAATGACTTCCATACCTTTAGTGATCAATTGATCGTGGATAGCACGCTGTTTTTCCAGTTCTTTTTCATCCTGATACTCTTCGGGAAGGCCGCTTTCCATTTGGCGGAAACGCACATCATGCATCTTGGCGGCATAAACGTGACTGGAGGTCACCTTGGCTCCGGAATCCTTGGCAAATTCCAATGCGAGATCAATACAGGCATTCGAATAGTCGGAATTGTCGACTGGGATATAAATATGCTTGAACATGGGGCTTGATTCTCCCTTGACTTGATGTTTGATGAGGCCGGGCAGAAACTGGTTGGCCCTATAATACCTTATATATCAAAAAATTTAATGTAATTTGGATTTAGTTCTTGAAGGTGCAAATTAAACAATTGCGGGAGATTTTAGCAAAATTTTTACCTCTGTCAACCGTTAAAGAATGACTGCCGTGGAACACCGATTAAGGGTCCGGATAAATCGCTAAATATATGAAAAACCGGAGAAAACCTCCAGCGCGAGGTCCCGCTCCAAAGCTTTCTATTAAATTGTCCGACAAGCTCCAACCAACTAATTGATTTTATTAACGTAATCAAATATATTGCGCATCCAATTTTTGCTTCTTAAATCCAGGTTGGATGGTATATAATCCGACTGCGCGGAACCCGCCCTTATCTGGCCACATAAAACGTATGCTTTGAGACACCATACTCAGGTTTCCTGAAAGGAGAAATTAGATGTTATTTGCCGCAAAAGAGGATTTGGCAACCCATTTAAAGGGTTCGGTCAGCTTGACCAACGGACACGTCGCACTGGTCGACGCGGAGAAGTTTCAACAAAACGCTCTGGATGAATTGGTAAAAAACGCGGTCCTCAATGAAAACAAGGAAATCAGAGGGTATTCCCGCTTCATCATCAAATCCATTGCCCAGCAAATGGGAATCATCTCTGCCTCGATTCAGGGCTTGTATGAAACCCGGGGCCAGGGGAAGCATCAGGGCTACACGGTCCCCGCCATCAATATCCGGGGGCTCTCCTATGAAATGACTCAGGCCATTTTCCGAACCGCCCATGATCTGGATGCCGGAGCTTTTATTTTTGAAATCGCCAAATCAGAAATCGGTTACACCCACCAGCGACCGCATGAATTGATGGCCGTCATCCTGGCCTCAGCTATCAAGGAAGGACACCGGGGTCCAGTTTTCGTCCAAGGCGATCATTTCCAGGTCAACGCCGCCAAATACCATCAGGATAAAGAGACGGAAATAAGCGGTCTGAAGGATCTCATCCAGGAAGCGATCAGCGCCGGTTTTTACAATATCGACATTGACACCTCCACTCTGGTGACCCTCGAACCCTCTGACGTCAACGAGCAACAACGCCTCAATTATGAAGTCGGGGTGGAATTGACCTGCCACATTCGCGAGCATGAGCCGCCAGAAATCACCATTTCGGTAGGCGGGGAAATCGGCGAAGTGGGGAAAGTGAACAGCACTGAAGCCGAACTCCGGGCTTACATGGATAATTTCAACGACCAGCTGGCCAAGGCCAACACCGCCTATAAAGGAATCAGTAAAATTTCCATCCAGACCGGAACCAGCCATGGCGGCGTGCCTCTTCCCGATGGCACCGTCGCGGACGTGGAACTGGATTTTGACACGCTGGCAAGTTTATCGAAAATTTCGCGAGAACAGTATCACTTGGCGGGCGCCGTTCAGCATGGCGCCTCCACCTTACCAGCCGATTTGTTCCACAAGTTCCCCGAACTCGAAACCGCCGAAATCCATTTGGCCACTAATTTTCAGAACATGATTCTCGACAGCAAACATTTCCCCGCTGATTTCAAGGAGGAACTCTACCAGCATTTGAGAAAAACTTTTGCGGATGAGAAAAAATCCGGAATGACGGATGAGCAGTTCATTTACAAAACCCGCAAAAAAGGTTTCGGCAATCCGTTCAAGCCAAGATTTTGGAACCTGCCCGAAGAAATCAAATTAAAATTAAGGAAAGAGCTGGAAGGCGAATTCAACTTTCTGTTCAAAAACCTGAAGGCCGATAATACCAATACCTATGTAAAAGATTCGGTCCAACCGGTCGCCATTCCTCCCAACCTGGAAGAAGAAATTCAATACGCCTGATTTTCAGAAAAGCAAAAAGCCTCTCCACGCATTGTGGGGAGGCTTTTAATTTCAGCTTGTCGCTGGCTTACTGACCTTAAGACTTTTCTCCGGTGAGTACGCCCGCCTGTTTATTTTTCCTGTTCTTAAATTGTTCCACCTTGGTCAAAACGCCTTCCGGTACCGGCTCATCATTGGAGTTCGATCGGATTAAAAAAATCGTTCGGGCAATTTCCGGGTCCGCAAACAATCGTTTCCCTTCCGCCACTACATCCTGCTTGGAAATGCTTTTAACCACTTTCACCATGTCTTTGCGGTAATCGAAGTTGCCATCCTCCTCGGTGGCGGCATAATAATAATCGCCGGCCTTCTCGGAAATGCTGTCGGCCTTTTTTTCCAGGGACACGATCAATCCCTGGCGGTGTTTTTCAAACTCTTCGTCACTAAGACCGTCAAACAGTTTAGAGGATTGGCTCATCCAGGCCTCCACCCGCTTTTGCAATTCAAAAGGGCCGTAGGTGGATGATTGAATAATAAATTTAAAGAACAACCGGTCTTCCATCCGGCCGTTAAAACTCCATACAATGTATCCCAACTGTTGATTGGTTCGCATCTGGGTATAAAAATCGCTTTTAATGATGGAAGACACCAGCGAGACTTTGGCCGAGCTCTGCAAAGTCCTTTCTCCCACCTGCAAAGCGTAATAGAGCGCGTTGTTGTTGTCTGCCACTTTTTTGGAAAATCGAATGAACTCGCCTGCATCCAGAACCTCCACCACCTCTTTATACTTGTCTTCCTCTGGCAAGGAACGGCTTTTCATTTCCGTGAGTAAAATATCCAAGCTCTCGCGCACTTTGGCCTGAGTCCAATTGCCGTGAACCACACCAGTGATAAAAACCCTTTGGTAAAGGGTACGCGCATAATCTTTGATGTCCGCCAAGGTGACTTTGTTCAAAGCCGCCAACGCTTGCTCATGACTATATTGTTTCACCAGCCATATTTGTTGATTATAATAAGAAGCCCGCGAGTACGCTTGCCCCAGTTTCCGGTTTTCCAAATTCCGAATAATGGCTTCCTTGATATCCAGAAATTTTTGCTCGCTGATTTGCACTTTGGTGAGATTTTGAGCCACCAGTTTCAGCAAATCGGAGATCCGCTCGGTGTACCCTCCCAAACCCAGGGTCATCCCCTTTTTCTCAATCCCTAAATTATAAGAAAGGCCCGCCAATGAAATCGGATAGGTCATTTCGTTGAGACCTTCATGGATTGCCGCGTCATACAATTTGGACCGGGCTAGGTTGTCAGCGGTATCGTATATATGCGGAGTTTCAATCCGTAGTTGCATGTAAACCTTGGGTTGTTTAAAGCGATCGTCAAACTTGAACCAGACTTTGGCGATCTCATCATCACGCACCAAAGTGGGGGGCTCCTCGGTCAAAGTCAGGTGGTAAGGAATGAAGTCGTTTTTCTCAGGATAAGTCAAACCGGATACCGGAGCCGGATGCGCCAGACGCTCAAAGGCCTGCCCCCCTATTTCTTCAAGAGAATATTCCGTTCCAAAAAATTTCTCTACTCGATCCGTTGCAACTTTTTGAGAGGTTAAAACGGCCAACATATTTTCAGGCGTTAAGGTTTTCAGGATGGCCCTTTGGGCAGATGGCTCGTACTTCCTATACAGAAAGGGCAGTGTTTCAACTTTATCCAACTCATATTTTTGCATCAAAGACGCCTTGGAAGCGGCAAAGCCCATGCCTTCTTGCGGACTTTTCCAGTCAAAATCAATTTGCGCCATCGCTTGGTTTTCTTTAAAGGTGTACTCCGCAAACCCGCGATCCTTGAGCGTTTGAATGTAAGCAAAGATATGTTCCAGCACCCGCTCATACTCCTTTTCGCCTTTTTGAGTGAGCGAAACTGAGATGTCAAATGAAGACAAATTGGGATGACTCGAACCGCCGCCTGCCGAAAGGGACAGGACCCAACCCTCTTCTTTCAACTTGGAAAGTAAAGATCCTTTTCCTTCATACCCAATAACAGAACCCACAACAGATGCCGGCTTGCTGTCCAGATGATCGTGCAGGCGGATGGTGGGAAATTCAATGCTCAGGCTACGCACATCCTTGATGGATTTTATTTTCAGCAACCGGTATTTTCCTTTTAAAGGTTTCCGGTACTCTGAGTCGACAGAAATCAACGCCACCGGCCGATTCGGAATGTCTGAAAAATAATTTTTAATCATCGCCTCCTGTTCTGCCAGGGAAAGGTTGGACAATACGGCCAGCTTCATATTGGAGGCGGAATAAAATTTCGTGTAAAAATCAATCAATGCCGAACGATTGTCACCTGCCAGGGTATCTTTATTGCCAATTCCAAATTTTCTGAGGGGATGCCCCTCTTCTGAAATTTGGTTGATCAGATGATTGGAGCGCCAGCCATCTTGCAATTTATTTTTTTCAAACTCGCTGTTGACGGCATTGACTTCGCGCTCCGCATATTTCTTATCAAAAAGTGGTGCCCGAAAAAAATCACTGAACCGGTCCAAAGCTCCTTCCAACGCGGTGTGGCTCACCTGGAAAAAGTAATTGGTGATATTCGCACCGGTGTAAGCGTTGCTGGCTCCCGAATTGGCATTCAGGTATTCCTTATAGGAACCCACTTTGGGAAATTTCTCGGTCCCCAAAAACAGCATGTGCTCCAGGTAATGCGCCAGGCCCATTTTACTTTCGGGATCATAAAGGTGCCCCACCCCTACGGAAAGCGCGGCCGCGCTCCGGTCCACCTCAGGGTCCGAAATCAGGATCACTGCCAGCCCATTATCCAATACCAACGTCCGCGTTTCGCGTGGAGCGGCCTCAACAAATGAAGCGATGAAGGTCAAAACCATTGCAATCAATACGCTGAATTTCATTGGCACACGAACTGAACTCACAGGACACCTCCAAAAATCATTTAACAAATTCGAAAACTTTCATCATGACGCCTGCAATTCTATCAAAGGCCAGGCAGGGAACAGATTAATTCTTTTTAATTTAAACGCCGGGATGGGTCCAGGTCATCATGCCAACCCCAATCACCATCAACACCGCTACCAGCAATCTTTGTTTTCCCAAGGGTTCGCCCAATCTCCAGGCCCCCCAGAACACGACCATCAAGACACTGGTCTGGCGCAGGGCCACCACAGAACTGACCGCCTCAAATTGCAATACCACGCAAATGAGACCGTAAGACAACAAGGTCGCCACTCCCGCGACCAAACCTCGCCGCCATTCCTTTTTCCATACACTAAAAATATCCGAGCGGGGGAAAACTCCAAACAAATATAAATTACACAGGGAAAAACCAATCGCCGATTCCACGAAGAAGAATATAAAACCGTTGGCAAAAGCTTGTTCGGGATGAATGCTGATGAATATTTCCATTCCTCTTTTATCGACTACACTGTAAGCCACAACCAGCCCAAGGGTGATGAACGCCCATCTCAGATCTTTATGAAAAATCGCTTCGCCCAGTTTTTTAAAACCTCGAATCAAATGCCCTTCGAAATGGAGAAGGTAAACCGCCAGAAGAATAATACCGATGGATGAGAACGAAAAACCATCCAGGCGTTCTCCCAAAAAAGCCCAGGCAAACACGGGCACAAACACCGGCGCCGACCTGGCGATGGGATACACATATGAAATATCCTGGGAGCTATAAGCTCTGGAAAGGCTGAGAATATACAAACCATGAAGCACCCCCGAGAGGATCATCCAAAGACGGACTTCAGGTGGAAACATCTGGTAGTCAAAAAGCAGATAAAACCCCAACCCCAGAGCCATAATCCATATCCCTTTCAAACCTGAAAGAAAAGTGGAATGCCTGCTGGTTTGGGTGAGGATATTCCACAGGGCATGAAACACGCTGGAAATCAGAATCAGACCAATATTCGCAAGTGACAATTTCCCACTCCCAATGAACTGACGATCACACCGTCATCCAATAAAAAAGGATAAAAATGATACAATACACTGCTTGATTTGTTACCGGAATTCCGCAAACGTAAGATCATCCCCATTAAATCATCGGCAGGCAAACTTTTCGTATGGCACACAATCAATTCACCCTCCTCAAAACCCGGCGTTTTCTGCCGCTGTTCATCACTCAGTTTTTAGGAGCGTTCAACGACAACATTTTCAAGAACGCTCTGGTCATATTGATCGCTTACGTACTCGCTGAGCAAGCCGGATTGAA
>Ga0209987_10001548_pt1 | contig 12631 bp, 11 predicted proteins | sample N074metaG_FD_182134 | JGI IMG/M metagenome (GOLD analysis project Ga0209987, IMG submission 182134) | Deep subsurface microbial communities from Kermadec Trench to uncover new lineages of life (NeLLi) - N074 metaG (SPAdes) (version 2) | ecosystem: Environmental > Aquatic > Marine > Ocean trench... | reverse complement strand
CGAGGTGTCGTAGGAGCCCGCCCCAGCGGGCGAATCCAATGCCAGGAGATATGAGGGAGTGTCGTAGGAGCTCGCCCCAGCGGGCGAATCCAATGCCAGGAGATATGAGGGAGTGTCGTAGGAGCCCGCCCCAGCGGGCGAATCCAATGCCAGGAGATATGAGGGAGTGTCGTAGGAGCCCGCCCCAGCGGGCGATTTGGTCAAATTACGGGATCAGGTAACCCAGCTCCAGCAGCCGACCAGAGAGCCATATCATCGGCATGCCGATGAGTGCGGTTGGGTCGTCCGTTGCCACGGACTCAAACAGGACAAAGCCGGCGCCTTCGATCCTGAAACTGCCGGCGCAATCGTAGGGCTTGTCATGTTTCAGATAAGCATCGGCCAGTCGCCGGTCGAAAGTTCGAAAGCGGACAACGGTCTTGTCCACATGTTCGTATCGTCGTTTGCCGATCGGGTCGAGAACACAAACCGCCGTCAGAAATTGCACTGATTTTCCGGAAGATCGCAACAGCTGTTCTACCGCCGTTGCGTGATTGCCGGGTTTTCCAAGGACCTGACCATCAAGCACGGCGAGCTGGTCAGCGCCGATAATGAGGGCCTTGCGATAAGCGGTGGCAACTGTTTCCGCCTTTTTGCGCGCAAGAAATGCCGCAAGCTCCTGCGGGTCATCAATATCGGCTGACTCGTCAACACTCGGCGATACGGACTCGTAATCGTCGAGGAAGCGATCGAGCAGGTGCTGCCGGTAATCCGACGATGACGCCAGCACGATCGTTGCAGCCGAAGGATTTTGCATAGGTATCAGTATGTTGGGTTCTTTCTTTAGTTTAACCTCAATGCCGCGTTATTTCGCCAGGTGCAGCGGCCTGGTTTGCCTGGACTCTTTGACAGTGGCCGGTGACGTCCTTATCATGCGCCCGCCATGGCCAATCCACTGCTAGATCGCGTGCTCCCGGAAGAGTTGGCGGAACGCGGTCAAGTATTTGAATTTGAAGGAAAAGTTGAAGATTTTCGGCGGCTGATCGAGATTGTGGAGGCGGATCTCAAGTCAGTTGCCGTGCAAATTCGCCCGCGCGAATGGCGGGCTGCGCCAGTAAATATTAGACTCGGATTCGGCTGGGCGGATGCCCGAAGGGAAATTCCGACCCTGGAGGGCGAGATCTCAACGGATATTGTGGCGGTGTGTCAGCGCTGCCTCGAGCCGTTCGAGCTGCCGCTCAGGACGACGTTGAAGATGCTGCTACTGAAGACAGCAGATGCAACGGCGCTACAGGATGAGTTTGAAATCTGGGAGGTCGAAGGAAACGAGATCCGGCCCCTTGATATCGTAGAAGAAGCGCTGATCATGGCATTGCCATTATCCGCAGTGCATCCGTCACGGGACCTGTGCGGGCCATTGGCTGAAAACGTGACGGACGAAAATAAAGAGACCGTGAGACCGTTTGCTGATCTCAGGTCGCAAATGAACAAATCGACCCAGTGAGTGCCGGGCGAGGGCCCGGCTTTACCAATGATTTTGATGATGGCCCGCAAGCGCTGTCATATATTTGGAGATAAAGATGGCTGTTCAAAAAAGTCGAAGAACCCCCTCAACGCGCGGAATGCGGCGATCCCACGACAAATTAAAAGGCCCATCGCTGTCAGTAGACCCTACCTCGGGAGAAACGCACCTGAGACATCGCGTATCGCCGGATGGTTTTTACCGCGGCAATCAGGTCGTCATACAGCCCGAAGAAGACGACGAAGAGTAGACGCTCTCAGCCTCAGGTCCGGCGTTCGTAACAGTAGAATGCCCTGACCCTACGCTCCAGTGCAAACCAGCTCCGTAATTTCACTCGATGCCATGAGCGGCGACCTCGGTGCCGAGGTTGTCGTGCGCGCAGCGAATGCGTGTCTTGAACGGCATCCCAATCTCGAATTAATCCTGGTCGGCGATGAAGCCGAGCTGCAGGGCCATGTCACGCGTATTGTCGGTAAGGAGAGCAGGCTCTCTTTGCGCAATGCTTCCGAAGTTGTCGGTATGTCCGAGGGGCCTGCGGACGCACTGCGCAAAAAGAAAGACTCATCGATGCGGGTCGCGATCAACCTGGTCAAGGAAGGTATCGCACAGGCTTGCGTCAGCGCCGGCAATACCGGCGCACTGATGGCCACCTCCAAGTTCGTTCTGAAGATGTTGCCCGGCATCTACCGGCCGGCGATTATCGCCGAGCTGCCGTCGATTGGCGGCACCGTGCATATGCTGGACCTCGGCGCAAATACGCTTGGCGATGCGCAGCAGTTATTCCAGTTCGCGTTAATGGGTTCGATCGTAACTGCGGACATTCGCGACATTGATCGGCCGAGGGTCGCGTTGCTCAATATCGGAGTGGAAGATACAAAAGGGCATGACACCGTCAAAGACGCCGCTGCCCTGCTAAATGCCAGTGGGCTGAATTACGTCGGCTTTATCGAGGGCAATGAAATTTTTTCAGGCAAGGCAGACGTCGTGGTGACGGATGGTTTCACCGGCAATGTTGCCGTGAAAACGATGGAGGGTACTGCCGGCCTGGTCGCGCATTTGCTGCGCCGTGCATTTACCCGCAACCTGCTTTGCAAATTGCAGGCTTTTGTTGCCAGCCCGGTTTTGAAACGCTTCGCTGTAGAAATGGATTCGCGAAATTACAATGGTGCATCATTAGTAGGTCTTAATGGTATTGTTATAAAGAGCCACGGCGGTGCCGACTCATACGCGTTTCAGCACGCGATTGAGACCGCATTGGTCGAGGTCAGGAATCAGGTCCCACAGCAAATCGGAAATTTGCTACAACAGGAAGCCGCATGATCTATTCGAAAATCGCTGGCACCGGCCGTTACTTGCCGGAACGTGTCCTGACGAATGCGGATCTCGAGAAAATAGTCGAAACCACTGACGAATGGATACGCACTCGCACCGGTGTTGAGCGGCGTCACGTTGCTGCCGATGACGAAACAACATCCAGCCTGTGCATAGAAGCGGCGAAAACCGCAATGGCAGCGGCCGCTATCGAGCCCGAAGAAATTGACCTTATTATTATCGGTACCACGACCCCGGATCTCGTATTTCCCAATATTGCTACGCTCGTGCAACAGGCCCTGGGCATTCACGGTTGTCCGGCATTCAGCATCGAAGCTGCATGTACCGGGTTTATCTATGCCCTGGCAACCGCCGACAAGTTCATTCGATCCGGTGAAACAAAGTGTGCCCTGATTATCGGCGCCGAGATCATCACCAAGCTGGTCGACTGGAGTGATCGCACGACCTGCGTATTGTTCGGGGACGGTGCCGGTGCCGTTATCGTCAAGCCGTCGGACGAACCGGGAATCATCTCAACGCACCTGGGTGCCGATGGAAAATACAAGGAATTGCTGTATTACCCGGTAGGCCCGTCAAAAGACCTTGCGACTGCGGGTACCGACAAAGTTGGCATCATCATGCGTGGTAACGAGGTATTCAAAGTTGCTGTCAAGACCCTGGGTGCTGTTGCTCAAGAAGCGCTCAAAGCAAACAATATCGACCAGAGCGAACTCGACTGGCTCATTCCGCACCAGGCAAACCTGCGCATCATCCAGGCCACTGCCAAACGCCTGAAACTGCCGCTCGAGAAAGTCATCATTACTGTGCAGGATCATGGCAATACTTCAGCCGGGTCGGTGCCGATGGCACTCGATGTCGGCATTCGGGATGGCAGGATCAAACGAGGCCAGTTGATATTGATGGAGGCTTTCGGTGGAGGATTCACCTGGGGCTCCGTCCTGATGCGTTATTAGGTCTTAAAGGGGTCTTAAAGGGGTTGGATCCAATTAATTTGTTCGGGACTAAGCCCGAACAAATTAATTGGATCCAACCCCTTTAAGACCCCATCGACATGCAATTGAAACTGATTATTGGCAACAAGAACTACTCGAGCTGGTCGCTGCGGAGCTGGTTTCTGCTGACCGAGGCGGGCATCGAATTCGAGGAATACCGGATTCCCCTGGACCTGGGAAACAGCGCAGCAGAGATTGCTCGCTATTCCCCGTCAGGACGGGTGCCGGTCCTCATGCTGGGCGAGCAGCCGGTCTGGGACACCCTGGCGATCGCAGAAACGGTCGCTGAACAGTGGCCGGAGAAGCAGCTGTGGCCGTCAGATTCGGCGGCAAGAGTGCATGCACGTTGTATTTCTGCGGAAATGCACGCAGGATTTCCGACGTTGCGTGAAGCAATGCCTATGAATTGCCGGGCGATGGGGCGTAAAGTGTCTCTCCCGGACGCGCTGGCGGCCGATATCGACCGGGTACTGGATATATGGTCAGACTGTCATCACCGGTATCAGTCGCAGGGAAACTGGTTGTTTGGCCGTTTCAGCGTGGCCGATGCCATGTTCGCACCGGTAGTGCTGCGCTTCAGAAGCTATGGGATCAACCTGCCTGACGCCGCTAGCGCTTATCCGCGACGCATGCTTGAAAGTGAATCGATTCAGCGCTGGCTTGCGGCTGCTGAATCGGAAATTGAAGTCATCAAGACAGACGAGACAGGACAATGAAATTTTGGCAGCGCTGGCTTGCGCTGATTTTCTTCATTCTGCCGTGCATCGGAAATGCGGAGGTCTATGACCTTCCTCCTGCCGGCAACGATGTCGTTGGCGCGCTTACGGTCATCAAAGCCAGAGCCGATGACACGCTGATCGAAATTGCCCGTCGCCATGGCCTTGGCTACGAAGATATTGTTCGCGCGAATCCGGATGTCGACACCTGGTTACCGGGCGAGGGCACAGAAATCGTTCTGCCGACCCGTTTTGTTTTACCGCCGGGGGAACGCCGCGGTCTCATCCTCAATCTTGCCGAGTACCGCCTGTATTATTTTCCGCATCCGGAACCGGGTAAACCGGCGATCGTCATGACCTATCCGATAAGCATCGGTCGAATGGACTGGGAAACACCGCTTGGTCGCACGAGCGTCATTTCCAAAGTCAGAAACCCTGCCTGGTATCCGCCGGCGTCCGTACGTGCAGAACATGCGGCAGATGGCGACCCCCTCCCAAGAATCGTGCCGCCAGGACCGGATAACCCGCTTGGCCAGTACGCAATGCGACTCGGACTGCCGGGATACCTGATCCATGGCACGAACCGGCCGGCCGGTGTCGGCATGCGTGTGACGCATGGCTGCATTCGCCTGTTCCCGGAGGATATTGGATTCCTGTTTGGCCAGATCGATATCAATACGCCGGTGCGCATTATTAATGAGCCGGTCAAGATCGGCTGGGACGGAGACGAACTGGTGGTAGAAGTACACCAGCCGCTGGAATTAACGCCGCTGCCGGCAACCGAACTGACTGACGATCCGGAATTTGCCATGTTGGCAAGCGAAGATAGCGAAGCCGTTGCCGAATCAATTCCCTCGGCACCTGTAGTGCGCGACAAATTAACGGCGCTCACCGAACAATTCGTTGCTGCGACGAATGCGCGTCCTGGCGAGCTTTACTGGGAGGTTGCCGAGCAATTGCTCGAGCGTGCCGACGGAGTTCCGGCCGTGGCAGGGCGCCGGATAAAAAACGCCGCGACAAGCGCGGCGTCAGAAAAAGTCCCCAGTAGTCTATAGCTACTTAACTTACTTACTACTTGGACTGTGTCCTCTGGAACATGCGTTCCAGGCGATCGCGGTTTGCGTCACAGCAGGCTTGTGCATCTGTTGCTGCTGACAGCGCCCGATCGGCTGTGCTTTGAGCGGCTGCAGCTGCCTGAGCTGCGCTATCGGCTGCTGCACGTGCAGCTTCAGCAGTAGATTTTGCTGCCGCTGCATCTCTGGCCGCAGCGTCCGCAGTGGCTTGCGCTTGATCGGCACCGGTCGTGGCACAACCAGAGGCCAGACCGAGGACGAGCACAACAGCGCTCACTTTTAGTACGTTCTTAATCATCATCCAAATTTCCTCTGTTGGGATAAAACTGCAGGCGCATTATTTCCTAAAGTGCTGCCAGCTTCAATGAAATTCCTTACTTTCTCAGGATTTGTTGCCACTTAACGACATGGCTTGGCCGGGTATGAAATTCTGCCAATAGTGAGGTTTGGACTAAAGATCAATCCGCACCGGCCAATCGATACTAATGCCGTTTCAAGCGGATTGGGTATTTTCCTGACACTTTTCTTTCGTGATGTGGCACCCGAATTGAAAGAAACTGCGCCAACAAAAGACCGGTCAGCGAAGCTGGACCGGTATGAGCCTCTACGATTCAGGTCAATCAGCGGCGCAGCAAAGCTTCGGCTGCTGTATTGACGAACGATGCTAACTGTATATAATTGCATTACTGTTTATTTATACAGGTTTTCCTGAGATGCGCCAGCTAACCCCGCGACAGAAAGAAATTCTTGAGTTAATTCAGTCATTTATCGACGAGCATGGCATGCCGCCCACGCGTGCTGATATCGCCAGGGAGCTCGGATTCAAATCAGCCAATGCCGCCGAGGAGCACCTGCGGGCCTTGCAGAAGAAGGGCGTGCTGGAGCTTATACCCGGTGCCTCGAGAGGCATACAGCTCAAGGACTCGTTGCGTGAGCAGATGGGTTTGCCCCTGGTCGGCAGAGTCGCGGCCGGCAGCCCGATTCTCGCCGAGGAGCATATCGAGACGCATTACAAAATCGATCCGGCCTTATTCAATCCCAAACCGCATTACCTGTTGCGTGTGCATGGCATGAGCATGAAGAATGCGGGCATCCTTGATGGTGATCTGGTCGCCGTACACCGGACGCCCGAGGTACGCAGCCGGCAGATTGTTGTCGCCCGGGTTGGGGATGAAGTGACCGTCAAGCGCTACCGGCAGGAGGGTTCCCTGGTCTGGCTGATGCCTGAGAACGAGGACTTTGAACCTATACGGGTCGATCTGAATGAGCAGACGATGGTGATCGAGGGTGTTGTGGTCGGCGTGATTCGCAACGGTATAGCACTCCACTGAACTTTCGGTGAATGAGGCGCTTGAGAAACTGCTTGCAAACCCGCGAATCTGGCGGGGGCAAGTTCAGGCCGGAGATCAGGGCTGGCAGGGTCTCGCCAGCGGCTATCCGAAACTCGATCAGCAGCTGCCCGGTGGTGGCTGGCCACTTAATGCCCTGACTGAAATTCTGCTGGAACACTACGGCACCGGGGAATTACAGCTCCTGATGCCGGCACTGGCACATTTGAGCCAGCCACGCGATGATGCCGCCGAGGCGGGCTGGATCGCCTGGGTGGCGCCTCCCTTCGATCCCTATCCGCCCGCACTTCAGCAGTGGGGCGTCAATCTGTCCCGGGTGCTGATTGTGCGTCCGAAAAGATCCACCGAGGTTTTGTGGGCTGCCGAGCAGGCCCTGTCTTCAGGTACGTGCGTAGCAGTTCTTTTGTGGTCGTCCGCACTCGACGATGCTGCCAGCCGGCGGTTACAGCTGGCGGCGGAGAAAGGGCAGAGCTGGGCGATTGCCTTTCGTTCGATAAAGGCCCTGTCCCAGCCGTCCGCTGCTGCATTGCGCATCCGGCTTAGCGCAGGTGACAAGGGCACCGATCTCGGCATCCTGAAAAGCCGCGGCGGCAGGCCTGCTGTCATACATGACTATGCAGGTTGTAGGAGCGATCGTGGGAGCGGCTGTGGGAGCGGCTTCAGCCGCGATTCCTTTGCAGGTATAAAGAGTTGCCCGTAACATGGCCTCGTCTCCAAAATTACCTGCTGCTTCGCGGGGGTCCTCCCCGACTCCCTCTGTAAAAAGACGCCGCCCTGAAAACCCCGAACAACAGTCGCTGTCACTCGCGCCTGTCGCAGATCTGGGCTCGCCACCGCTACCGATAAATGCCAACTGCCATTTGTGGTTTTGTATTTATTTGCCGGCATTGCCGCTGGAGGCATCGGGCAGTGCAGTCGACGCCAGGGCTGTGTTCGAAGAACGTAAGGGCATTCGCAAGATTCTGCTGGCGAATGCAGAAGCCCTGGCTGCCGGTATCAGGCCCGGTTTATCGATCAATGCAGCGCTGGCGCTTACGCCAACACTTTGCCTTGAAGAGCGAAGCCCACACCGGGAAACACAGGTACTAAAAGGGCTGGCGGAGTGGCTCGAGAAATTCACATCTTTTGTCTGTATTGAAGCACCTTCCTTGCTGCTCCTGGAGATTGGCGGCAGTTTGAAACTGTTTGGTGGCCTGAAAGCGCTGCGGCAACGCATCGTCTCAGGCTTGGCAAGCCAGGGGTTTCAGGCGGCCACAGCAATCGCACCCACGCCACTGGCAGCTACCTGGCTTGCCAGGGCCGGACGCAAGGTTTGCATCCTGGATGCGCGGCATCTCAATGCGAAACTGGGTCCGCTGCCACTTTCCTGTCTCGGCTGGCCGGATTCTGTTGCTGCATCTTTAAGGGGCATGGGGGTTTCCTGCATTAGCGAAGCCTTAAGACTGCCAAGGCAGGGATTTGCCAAACGTTTTGGTGCTGCGCGCTTGCTGGAACTTGATCGTGCACTGGGCCGTTTGCCGGATCCACGCGCGAATTACCGGGCGCCCGAACGTTTTTCAGCAAACTACGATTTGTATGAGGAACAAAGTTACGGCGTCTTGCTGTTGCCTGCCTGCCAGGAACTGCTCATCAGGCTCGAGCGTTTTTTACTGACCCGGCAAATGGCCGTGCAACATGTGCGGTTCAGTTTTTTTCATTTGCAGGCGCCCGCAACGCACCTGACCCTGGGTTGTGTACAGGCGGATCGGGCAGTGCAGCACTGGTTTGACTTGCTGAAGATCAAGTTCGATCGCTTAGGCTTGCCTGCGCCGGTCATCGCTATTCAGCTGCGGGCTGGCCGGACTCAACACTTCCCGGCAGAGACGGATATCCTGCCTTTCAACAAGCAGGCAAAACGGCAGAACAAACTATCGATTGCACATCTTGCCGAACGCCTAAGTGCGCGCATCGGCGACGGATCAGTGCATGGGATTACGACGGTTGCCGAGCATCGCCCTCAATATGCCTGGCGGCGCCAGGGTGTATTCGGCGATGTCCCGCATTGCGCAAACGTGCCGGGTCAGCGTGCGAGTCACGCGCCGTCAAGATTGCTGGACGAGGGTCAGCGCAATAACAGCCTGGTGCTGCGCAGGCCTTTGTGGATGCTTGAGGAACCGAGATTGCTTGCGGTTGAACAGGGAAAGCCTGTTTGTGAGGGCATCTTGCAGTTGCTTGACGGGCCGGAACGCCTGGAAACCGGCTGGTGGGATGATGATGGTATCGCCAGGGATTACTTTGTGGCGCGTAATCCTGAAGGCATGCATCTCTGGGTTTACCGGAATCGCAACAAGGAGAGTCATTCCTGGTTTTTGCATGGGATATTCGGGTGACCGCGTATGCCGAGCTGCATGCACTCAGCAACTTCACCTTTCTGAGAGGTGCCTCGCATCCGGAAGAACTGGTGCAGACGGCCGCTGAGCTTGGTTACGAGGCACTGGCGCTTACGGATGAATGCTCGGTCTCCGGCATCGTCAGGGCGCATGTCGCGGTGCGAGACTGCGGACTCAAAAAGCTGATTATCGGTTCGGAGTTGCGGCTCGTCAGTGGTCTGAAACTCGTGGTGCTCGCACAAAACCGCGCGGGCTATACACAACTGTGTCGTCTCATCACCTGCGGCAGGCGCGCCGCCGGGAAGGGCAGCTACCAACTCACGGCGGATGATTTCAGCGACGGATTATCCGATTGTCTCGTGCTGTGGATTCCCGGTAATCAATTGCTGCTGTGTGCCGAGGACGGATGGATCACTGCTGCATTTCGCGATCGGCTGTGGATTGCGGTGGAATTACTGGCAGATGGCCTGGAACGTCAACGCCTCGGGCGCCTGCAGCACCTGGGTGAAGCCCTTGCTTTGCCACTCGTCGCCAGTGGCGATGTGCATATGCACTGCCGCGAACGCCGCGCTTTGCAGGACACCGTTACCGCAATACGCGAAGGACTGACGCTCGATCGGGCCGGGTTTGCCCTGTATTCCAATGGTGAGCGCTATCTTCGCTCGCGCGCAGTGGTCGAGAACATTTACCCGGCCGAACTTCTGGAGGAAACATTACGCATCGCGGATACGATTCAGTTTTCCCTCGATGAATTGCACTACGAATATCCCGATGAACTGGTGCCCGACGGGATGACGCCGACGACTTATCTGCGACAACTGAGTGTTGAGGGCATGCATAAGCGCTGGCCTGACGGCGTACCGGAGAAGGTGGTCACGCTGGTCGAGCATGAACTCGAACTGATTCGCGATCTTCAATACGAACCTTTTTTCCTGACGGTATACGACATCGTCGCTTATGCCAGGAGGCAGAATATTCTTTGCCAGGGACGAGGTTCGGCAGCGAACTCCGCAGTTTGTTTTTGCCTTGGCATTACGGAGGTCGATCCCGCACGCATGGCGACACTGGTCGAGCGTTTTATTTCGAAAGAACGCAATGAGCCGCCTGATATCGATGTTGATTTCGAGCATGAACGCCGCGAAGAAGTGATCCAGTACATCTATCAGAAATATGGCAGGGACAGGGCCGCACTTGCTGCTACCGTGGTTACCTACCGGCCACGAAGCGCGTTGCGCGATGTCGGTAAGGCGCTTGGTTTAAGTGGCTTGCAGGTTGACAGGCTCGCGAAGTCGATGCAGTGGTGGGATGGCAGTGGAGTCGATGACAGCCGCGTGCTGGAAGCGGGGCTGGATCCCGGGAGCCCGGTGATCAGGCGATTGTTGTATCTGGTCCGTCAACTCCTGAGTTTCCCGCGCCACCTGTCGCAACACGTTGGTGGTTTTGTCATCTCCAACGGGCCGTTGTCGGAGTTGGTGCCGGTTGAAAACGCCGCGATGGAAAATCGCACAGTCATTCAGTGGGAGAAGAATGACCTTGAAGATCTCGGTCTTCTCAAGGTGGATGTGTTGGGTCTCGGTATACTGACGGCCATACGCCGGAGTTTTGACCTGATCAGGGAGTACGACGGGCGGGAATACACGCTCGCCACGGTGCCTGCCGAGGACCCGGTCGTCTATGACATGATCTGCGATGGCGACACGATGGGTGTTTTCCAGATCGAATCACGCGCGCAGATGGCGATGCTGCCGCGGCTGAAACCGCGCTGTTATTACGATCTCGTCATCGAAGTCGCGATCATTCGCCCGGGTCCGATACAGGGCGACATGGTGCATCCATACTTGCGCCGGCGTTCAGGCGAGGAGGCGGTCGAATATCCGAGCGAGGAGGTCTGCGAGGTATTACAACGCACACTCGGCGTGCCGATTTTCCAGGAGCAGGTGATGCAACTGGCGGTGGTCGCGGCCGGCTTCACGCCGGGCGAGGCGGATCGCCTGCGGCGTGCGATGGCAGCCTGGAAACGTCGCGGCGGGCTTGGCCCGTTCGAGGAAAAACTGATACAAGGGATGCTGCAGCGAGGCTACGAGGAAGATTTTGCGCGGCAGATCTTCAAGCAGATCCTGGGTTTCGGTGAGTATGGTTTCCCTGAATCGCATTCAGCCAGTTTTGCTCTTCTCGTCTATGTTTCCTGCTGGCTCAAATGTCACGAACCGGCTGCCTTCACCTGCGCGCTACTCAACAGCCAGCCCATGGGGTTTTATTCGGCGTCACAACTGACGCAGGACCTCCTGCGTCACGGTGTCGAGGTGCGTGCCGCCGATGTCAATCAAAGTGACTGGGATTCGAGCCTGGAACGCGCTGCTGACGGAAAGCCGGTCTTACGTCTTGGCTTGCGTCAGATCAAGGGGCTTTCGGAGCAGGCAGGACTGCAAATTGTCCGGCAACGTGCTGCTTGCCGGTTCGGCAGTATTCAGCAATTGCTCGAGCGCAGCAGGCTCAATCGCCGCGAACTCAGCGCGCTGGCGGCCGCCGGGGCGCTGAAATCAATTGCCGGTCACCGGCACCAAGTGCGCTGGACCGTGGCGGGTGTCGAGGAGCCCATGCCGCTCATCCCCTCGATGGATCGTTACGAGGCAGTCCCGATGCTTAATAAGCCTACGGAAGGGCAGGATATCGTCGCGGATTATCAGAGCCTCGGACTGACACTGGCACGTCATCCGCTGGCGCTTATTCGCACGCGCCTGGATTCATACTGCTATGTCACAGCCGATCGTCTGCAGGACCTGCCAGGCGGGCGGCCTATCCGGGTAGCAGGCCTGGTGATTACCAAGCAACGTCCGGGCACGGCCAGTGGCGTTACGTTCGTGACGCTCGAGGATGAGTCAGGTTGTGTAAACCTGATCGTGTGGAAGAAAATCGCCGATGAACAGCGGGAGGTGTTGTTACATGCGCGGCTGATGGGCGTCGAAGGGGAATTACAGAAAGAAGGGAAGGTAATACATGTGATCGCCAGGAAACTGATCGATCACAGCGGGCTCTTGGGAGAATTATCCGTCAAATCGCGCAACTTCAGATAAGCTCGCCCGCAGCAGCCCTTCCTGGGCGCGCGAATCCAATGCCAGGAGATACCGCGAAGTATCGCAGGAGCCCGCCCCGGCGGGCGAAGCCATTGCCAGGAGATACCGCGAAGTATCGTAGGAGCCCTTCCTGGGCGCGCGAAGCCAATGCCAGGAGATACCGCGGAGTATCGTAGGAGCCCTTCCTGGGCGCGCGAAGCCAACAATGCCAGGAGATACCGCGGA
>Ga0209987_10001545_pt1 | contig 12641 bp, 8 predicted proteins | sample N074metaG_FD_182134 | JGI IMG/M metagenome (GOLD analysis project Ga0209987, IMG submission 182134) | Deep subsurface microbial communities from Kermadec Trench to uncover new lineages of life (NeLLi) - N074 metaG (SPAdes) (version 2) | ecosystem: Environmental > Aquatic > Marine > Ocean trench... | reverse complement strand
CCGGTTTCCTGGCCCGGAAGATCTCGTTCAGCACCCCCGCATCGATCGTCTCATCCTGCCGGCCGACAATAACTGACGGCGTTACCACAGCCTCAACATTGTTCGCGGCCGCAGCGAATGTCTGGCCATCCTTCAATGCCTCGCTGAATCGCCGCGCCCGGTCCTGAATCATATTCAGCGCACGCTCCGATTGCAGCGTGAACGTGATTTCATCACGGACGTCATCGACTGTCTTGCGGACCTCCGGGTGATACGCCTTCACTTGAATAACCGCCGTTCGATTGATGTCGATCTCGATGACATCACTGATTTGTCCGTCGGTCAGAACACTCTCGTCGAACACCGCGTCTATGACGACCTGGCTGCCACCAAACGGCGCGCCACCGGTGCGCGTGTAACCCGTTGCAAGGGCGACCTCCAGGCCGCTGGTTTCAGCCATGACCTGCAACTCGTTAACATCGAACAGCGCGTCAGTGAGCGTCCGCTGCAGCTTGAGGAATTCGGCGTCAGCTGCCCGTGTCTTGAGCTCGCCCTCGAGTTCACCGCGCACCTCGTCGAGCGCCAGGGGGCCGCCACCGGCAATGCTGTCGAGCCGCACCACATGAAAGCCGAAATCACTTCTGACGGGGCCCTGAATCTCACCTTCGCGCATGGCAAATATCGCGTCACCAAGGGCGCCCGGCATCTGCGATTGCAGAATGGTGCCCAGATCGCCGCCCTGCTCAGACGTGCCGCCGTCTTTCGAATACTGACGGGCAAGATCCTCGAACGGCTCGCCCGCCCTGGCACGCGCGCTCAGCGCGACAGCCAGCTCCTCGGCAGCTGCTTCGTCGCCATCAAACGTTATCAGGATGTGCCTTGCCTGGCGTTGCTCATCGTGCTGAAAGCGATTCGTAGACTCGTCGTAATACTCGAGGAGTTCTGCTTCGGATATTTCGATCGCCTGCATCAGCACATCGCGACGTAACTCGATGTACTCGAAGTCAACGGTCTCGGGCGAGAGGAAGGCATTGGGTCGCGCATCGTAGTAGGCCGTGATGTCCTCATCCTTTACGACTACCGTTTCGGCCAGTGCAGCCACATCAAAGGTCGCAATTGACACCTGTCGTTGTTCACCAAAAAGGTTCAGGTAGCGGCGATATTCGGCCGGCGTCACAAATGCAGTTGCGCCGATCCCGCGCTGCAACTGACTGACGCGAATGCCCTGACGTTGCTGCGCCTCGAACACGCTTGCATCCTGCGCCGTTTGGTCGAGCCAGGTGTAGTAAAGGTCCTTGTTGAACACGCCGCCTTCCTGAAACCGCGTCGCACCCTGAATCAGTTCGGTGACCATCGCATCGTCGATCCGGTAGCCGGATTTCGCGACATGCACGCGAACCAGCGTGTCACGGATCAATCCTTCCAGGATGCCTCTCTTGATCGAGGTCAGGTATTCGGCAGGCAGCTCGCCGAACTCCGACAACTGCAGCAGCTGATTCTGGTAGGCGTTCTCAAGTTGAAACTGAGAAATTTCTACATCGTTGACCCTGGCGACCCATGCGGCGGACAGGAAGTTGAAGTTGCTGATGCCAAAGAAGGCGAACGGCACGAAGATGATGGCCAGTAAGGCCATCGCAAAACCACCGGTTAATCGGTCACGAATTTTTTGCAGCATGTCGTCAAGTCAGGTTGATGAATGGGTGCCTGCAGCAGTGAACTGCCAGGGCTCAAAATGGTTCGCAAGGGCGAATTTCAGGCGTCGGATGATACTTGAGCGCCGGCGTCAGGCCAAGCGCCGGTCGCCCGCGGGGGGCGGGCTCCTACGGTTCTTGCTCCGCCCATTATTGCCCGGTTGCGGTGGGCTTCGACAAATGTGTCGTAGGAGCCCGCCCCAGCGGGCGAATTGAGTCCCGTCCATTTCGGCAAAAAAAAGTCAGCCCCCTTCGGGGCCGGCATTTTTACTTGGCGGAGTGGAGGACGGGATTGATCACGACCATCCCTGGTAGTGACTTTCGCTTCGCGAAAGCGACTCTGGCGTCCAAATTCGCTCCAGGCGAATTTGTCGAACCCCCTTGTATATCGTCGCGGGTTCTCGTCCCGTCACCGCAGACAAAAAACAAAAAAAAGGGCCCCTTAGGGACCCTTTTTCCGTTTCATGGCGGAGTGGACGGGACTCGAACCCGCGACCACCGGCGTGACAGGCCGGTATTCTAACCAACTGAACTACCACTCCTTAGCCTGGTGGGTGCTGACGGGATCGAACCGCCGACCCTCGCCTTGTAAGGGCGATGCTCTACCAGCTGAGCTAAGCACCCGGTTAACAGATTTTGGGGACAGTTACCTTAATTGGTCTGCCCGACGCCAATGCGGCCGGCAAACTGTCAATTAAGGCAACTGTCCCCAAATCTGCAGCGATTTTCCGCCCTTGCTAAAGGGCGCGCTAGTTTACGGCTTCCTTCAGGGCTTTGCCAGCCTTGAATCCAGGCACATTGCTCGCCTTGATGTGGATAGCTTCACCCGTTCTCGGATTGCGTCCCATGCGTGCTGCACGGGCCTTAACCGAGAATGTGCCGAAGCCGACCAGCGAAACTCCGCCACCGCCCGCCAGTGTCTGGGTCACACTTTCGAGTACCGCGTCGACCGCCTTGGTCGCATCTGCACGCGACATTCCTGCCTTTGCTGCTACCGATTCAATTAATTCGCCCTTGTTCATGCATTCACCCTTGCCAGATTGATAATGAAATGTACCAATGCGGAATGCCAAAGACAGTTCCCGCATCTCCGTTAACGTTCACATTGAAGAACGCTTGCTACCCTGTCGTGCCGACAAAATCTCACCTGATTTCGTCAATGCCCCGTCAGGCATGACCTGCAGCCTGACCTTGAGCACGCGTAGCTTATACCAAGCGCCCAAAACACCGTCAACAACCCAGTGTTTCAGCGCTTTCAGAAATTAATGAGGGCGGACAATATCGGTCGATTTTTGCCCTTTGGAACGCTCCAGAGACTCGCCTTTTTTACCCTTGGATTTAGACGCCGGAACCGGCATGTGTTGTAAAGCAAGCTCCAGGACCTGATCGATCCATTTCACCGGAAGAATATTCAGTTTGTCTTTGATGTTCTTCGGTATTTCAACAAGGTCCTTTTCGTTTTCATACGGTATCAATACGGTATCGATGCCGCCCCTGTGGGCTGCAAGCAACTTCTCTTTGAGACCGCCGATTGGCAATATTTCACCCCTCAAAGTGATCTCTCCGGTCATCGCCACGTCACTCTTCACCTTGATGTCGGTTAATGCCGACACGAGGGCAGTACACATGCCAACTCCCGCACTCGGACCGTCCTTTGGCGTCGCCCCTTCGGGCACGTGGACGTGCACATCGACCTTCTGATGGAAATCCTCTGCGAGGCCCAGGACGCTCGCCCGGCTCCTGACAACGGTCATCGCAGCCTGAATGGATTCGGTCATTACATCGCCCAATTGGCCGGTATGGGTGAGCTTGCCTTTGCCCGGAACGACGGCTGCCTCGATCGTCAGGAGTTCTCCGCCGACCTCAGTCCAGGCCAGACCGGTGACCTGGCCGACCTGATCATTGTCCTCTGCCTTGCCGTAACGGAAACGACGCACGCCAAGGTACTTCTGCAAGCTTTTCGGCGTTATCCGGATAACCGAATCCCTGGCCTTCAACAACAGTGACTTGACCACCTTGCGGCAGATCTTCGAAATCTCACGTTCGAGATTACGCACGCCCGCTTCACGCGTGTAGTGCTGAATGATGTCGAGCACAGCCGGCCTGGTAATCAACAATTCTGAATCCTTGAGCCCGTGTTCTTTCAACTGCTTCGGAATCAGGTAGCGGATTGCAATGTTCAGCTTCTCGTCTTCGGTATAACCCGCGAGACGGATCACTTCCATTCGATCGAGCAACGGTGGCGGAATGTTCAGGCTGTTCGCCGTGCACACGAACATGACATCCGAGAGATCGAAATCGACCTCGAGGTAGTGATCGTTGAAGGTAGAGTTTTGTTCGGGGTCCAGTACCTCGAGCAGCGCCGACGACGGATCACCACGGAAATCCATGGCCATCTTGTCAACCTCATCAAGCAGAAACAGCGGGTTCCTCACGGCCGTCTTGGCAAGGTTCTGGATGATCTTGCCAGGCATCGACCCGATGTAGGTGCGACGGTGACCACGGATTTCGGCCTCGTCTCGCACGCCGCCCAGCGACATGCGCACGAATTTTCGGTTGGTCGCGCGCGCGATGCTCTTACCGAGCGACGTCTTGCCAACGCCCGGCGGCCCGACCAGGCAAAGAATCGGACCCTTGAGGCGCTTCACACGCTGCTGAACGGCGAGGTACTCGAGGATGCGTTCCTTGACCTTCTCCAGCCCGTAGTGATCTTCATCAAGCACCTCCTCGGCACGATTGAGGTCCCGCAGCACTTTGCTGCGTTTCTTCCACGGTGCTTTCAGCAACCAGTCGATGTAGTTGCGCACCACGGTCGCCTCGGCCGACATCGGTGACATGAGTTTAAGTTTGTTCAGTTCGGAGGAAGCCTTTTCCTTGGCCTCCTTGGTCATGCCGGCTTTCTCGATCTTGGATTCCAGATCGGCAAGCTCGTTCGGTGCGTCTTCCAGCTCGCCAAGCTCTTTCTGAACCGCCTTCATCTGCTCATTCAGGTAGTACTCGCGCTGGCTCTTCTCCATCTGTTGCTTGACCCGGCCACGGATGCGCTTTTCGATCTGCAGCATATCGATCTCGCCCCCGATGATGCCGAGGATCTGCTCGAGACGTACCTTGATGTCGCAAAGCTCGAGGATTCGTTGTTTCTCGGCCAGTTTCAGCGTCATGTGCGCGGCAACGGTGTCGGCGAGCCTGCCAGCCTCATCGATGCCGGATAACGAAGTCAGGATCTCGGGCGGCACTTTCTTGTTCATTTTTACGTACTGTTCGAACTGCGCAATGATTGAGCGCACCAGCACCTCGATCTCGCGGTCGTCGTGCTGCGTCTCCTCGGTCAGGATCGTAATTTCGGCCGAGAAATGATCGCCAACCATGATTTTGTCAACCGTGGCGCGTTCGCCGCCTTCGACCAGAACTTTGACGGTGCCATCCGGCAACTTGAGTAATTGCAGGATTGTTGCGAGGGTGCCGACCTCGTACAGGTCCTCGGGCTGGGGATCGTCGAGATCAGCCCTCTGCTGTGCAATCAAAAGTATTTTCTTGTCGGCATTCATTGCACGGTCGAGTGCAACGATCGATCTTTCACGCCCGACAAAAAGCGGAATCACCATGTGCGGATACACGACAACATCGCGTAGCGGCAGCACAGGCACGCCGCTCACGTCATCGACGTCTTCGCTTACATCACTATCAACTCTGGGATCGTCTTCAGACACAGATTCAGCCCTCGCGCGTGTTGCCGGGTAGTTGCTTACAAGGCGTGGGAGATGCGTCCGCTTCGGCCGAAATCAAGCGGCGCATCAGCCATAAAAAGGGCTCTGACCCCTTTATTTACCTGTCGAACGCCTCCGCGGCTCGATGTCGACCAGCGCTGGCTCCTCAGATTCATGGATGATGTACGGTTGCGTCTCCCCAACCACAACCGCTTCATCCAAAACGACTTTCCGGGCGCTGGTCGATGACGGAAGATCGTACATCGTGTCCAGGAGGACGCTTTCGAGGATCGTCCTTAAGCCCCTGGCGCCAGTCTTGCGCTTCATCGCCCGTTTCGCGACTGCGCGTAATGCATCGTCGCGGAACTCGAGTTCCACGCCTTCCATGTCAAAGAGTTTCCGATACTGCTTCGTCAGCGCATTCTTCGGCTCGAGCAGGATTTGCACCAGCGCATCCTCGTCGAGTTCTTCAAGCGTCGCCACCACCGGCAAACGGCCAACGAATTCAGGTATCAGCCCGTAGCGAATCAGATCCTGTGGCTCAACCTCATGCAGAAGCTCGCCGATGCTTTGCTCTTGTTCGCTGGTCTTCACATCGGCCATGAAGCCAATGCCGCTCTTCGAAGAGCGGTCCAGAATAATTTTCTCCAGGCCGGCGAATGCGCCGCCGCAGACAAAAAGAATATTGCTGGTATCGACCTGCAGGAACTCCTGTTGCGGATGCTTCCTGCCGCCCTGCGGCGGCACGGAGGCGATAGTGCCTTCGATCAGTTTCAGCAGTGCCTGCTGGACACCCTCGCCGGATACGTCGCGAGTAATTGACGGGTTGTCCGATTTGCGGGAGATCTTGTCGATCTCGTCGATGTAGACGATGCCGGTCTGCGCCTTTTCGACATCATAGTCACACTTCTGCAGCAGCTTCTGGATGATGTTCTCGACATCCTCGCCGACGTATCCTGCCTCGGTCAGGGTCGTTGCATCTGCAATCGTAAATGGAACATTCAGCAACCTTGCCAGGGTCTCGGCGAGCAGTGTTTTACCGCAACCGGTCGGACCTATCAGGAGTATGTTGCTTTTCGCAAGTTCGATGTCGTCTTTGCTGCGATCGCGGGCGCGATCCTCGAGGCGCTTGTAATGATTGTAGACCGCAACCGCCAGTACTTTCTTGGCCTGCTGCTGGCCGATCACATATTCGTCGAGGACTGCCTTGATTTCCTGCGGCTTCGGCAGTGCGTCCTGACCAGGCTCGCCGGCATCCTCGAGCTCTTCGCGGATGATGTCGTTACAGAGCTCTACGCATTCGTCACAAATGAATACCGAGGGCCCCGCGATCAGCTTGCGAACTTCGTGCTGGCTTTTGCCGCAAAACGAGCAATAGAGGAGCTTGCCGTCCTCGTTCTTGCCGCGGGAATCATCGCTCATTCGTCATCTGCCTCGGTCGACCAAAAATCAGTCTGTTACGACTACCTGTTTATATAACACGCGACCCTGGAGGGTGCAAAGCGCCAGGTCTCATATGTGCGGATTGCCTCCTTAAGCAGCTGATTTTAATCAGAATCAACCTTATCATCAGGAGTTATTTCCGTGCGCCGTTCGAGCAGCGTATCGATCAGGCCATATTTCACGGCTTCCTCGCCGCCCATGAAGTTATCCCGCTCCAGGTCTTGCTGGATCTTCTCAACTGTTTGACCGGTATGGAAGGCCATAATTTCATTCAGGCGCCGTTTTAGCTCCAGCACCTCCTTCGCGTGAATGTCGATGTCCGTCGCCTGCCCTGAGTATCCGGCGCTGGGCTGATGCATCATCATTCGTGAATGCGGCAGCGCGTATCGCTTGCCCTTGGCGCCACCACCAAGCAGCAAGGCGCCCATGCTGGCGGCCTGGCCGATGCAGATCGTGCTGACATCGCAATTGATAAACTGCATCGTGTCGTAGACGGCGAGACCCGAGGTCACCGAACCGCCCGGAGAGTTGATGTATAGCTGGATATCCTTGTCCGGATTCTCGGATTCGAGATAAAGCAGCTGCGCGACAATCAGATTGGCCATCTGATCCTCGACCGGGCCGACGATAAAAACCAGCCGTTCCTTCAACAATCGTGAATAAATATCGTAGGCACGTTCTCCGCGTGCAGTCTGTTCGACCACCATCGGGACCAGGTTCAATGCTTGTGCGCTCATAAGTCTTCCTGTTGTCGTTCGTTGTGGCTATGCAGAGCCAATCATACGATCAAGGCTTCATATATTCCTTGAAGCTGATCTTCTTTTTCGTCTCGATGCCATTCTCGATAATCCATTCCACGGCCTGTTCTTCCATGACCATCGGCTCGATTCGCGACATCACCTGCGGGTTAGCCAGGTAATTCGTGACCATCGCCCCGGAGTTCTCATAGCCGGCGCAGATTTGCTCAACGCGCTCGCGCAGCCGGGCCGCATCGAGCTCGAGATTGTTGTCAGCAACCAGTTGCTGGATCAGCAAGCTGAGCCGGACGCGCTTTTCCGCGCCCTCCCTGAATTCATCGAGCGGCGGCGCCTGTGCGTGATCCTCAATACCCAGCTGCCGCATCGCCTCATGCTGCATCGAATGCGCCTCCTCGTGGATTAAAGATTTCGGCACCTCGATGGGGTTAGCTTCGAGCAGTCCGGTCATCGCCTGTTCCCGAACATCGCTGCGAATCTTCTGCTCGGCTTCGCGTTCCATATTCTCGACGATGTCTGCACGCAACTTGTCCAGCCCGCCCTCTTTTACACCGTAGGCTTCCGCCAAGCTGTCATCCAGTGGCGGCAATTCTTCTGCCTCAACCCGGTGTACCTGAATCGTGAAGTCGACTTTCTTGTTGGCCAACTGCTCGACCTGATATTCCTTGGGGAATTTGACCTTAAAGGACTTTTCCTCGTCAGCCTTGACGCCGGTCAAGCCTTTCTCGAAGCCCGGCAGCATCTGACCCTCACCGAGCACGACCGGCACCTCGCTCCCGCTGCCGCCCTCGATCGACTCACCCTTCAGCCGCCCGTCAAAATCAACCACCACACGATCACCCTCCCGGGCCTCACGTTTGACCGTTTTCCAGGTTGCTTTCTGCTTGCGAAGATTCTCGAGCATGTCGGCGCAATCTTCGTCAGTGATATCTATTTCGGGTCGCGCGACTTCGATCTTGTCCAGGTCTTTCAGGGTGACGTCCGGCAGCACCTCGAAGGTCGCCACGAATGCGAAGCCGTCACCTTTGCCCGAGACTTCCGGTTCGATCCTTGGCTGCGCGGCAGGATTCAGGTTTTCCTGCGCCACGGCGTCGCGATAGCTCTGCCCCATCAGGTCCGTAAGCACTTCCTGACGTACCTGGGTTCCGTAGCGCTGGCGCACGACCTTGGCCGGTACCTTGCCCGGCCGGAAGCCCTTGATTTTGGCGTTCTTACCGACTGACTTGAGCCGCGACTCGACTTCTTTTTCAATGCGCTCAGCGGGCAACTCGACGCGCATGCGGCGCTCCAGCGTTCCCGTCGATTCGACCGTGACCATCATCTTCCAAACCCTTTTTTCCGGACCGGTTGTGACCGCAATCCCGATCGGAAAAGATCGTTAAATTCGTTAATTGTCAATGAGTTGCCGTAAGCAGGGAAGCCTGGTGCGAAAGGAGAGACTCGAACTCTCACGGGTTGCCCCACTGGGTCCTAAACCCAGCGCGTCTACCAATTCCGCCACTTTCGCGTATGAGTCCGCTTCCCTCGTCAGCCGCTTAGTATAACGCGAAATAATTGGGCGCAAATCGCGAATTTCCAAGAATTGAACGAACGTGGTTTCGGCCGTAGGAGCGGCGGGACGCCGCTCCTACGACTGGCTACAACCCTCATGGGCCGTGACAGGTATTTAGATACTCTTAAAGTCGCAGACAAAAGAAAACCCGCGCGCACACCAATGAAGATGCAGAGGCACGGGGCGTGTTGCTGTTTAGCAGGCAGTCTTTTGGGTTGACGTCAAGGAACCGGTGGGGCGCCAGGAACTCGAAACCTGAACCTGGCGGTCAGGAGTCTCCGGAATACCGGGGCGATTCCACGGCCACCGTTGGAGTCAGGCTTAGCGGGACAGTTTTCGCAGGCGGAATTTGAATTGCAGAAAGAATACGCCGCCGATGTTCGGATCCACCACCTTGGCTTGCGCGAAGTCGCGCACCGCAGCTTTCGGCAGATAGGTCAGATTCACGCCGACGCGTTTCGTGCCAAAGGACACTGTCGGCAGAATGCCCGGAAACGGCAGATAGTCATAGATGTCGGCGCGCGCCATAATGAACGCGATCAGCCCCGCATCCAGGTAGAAACCGGCCGGGTGCTCCGACTGCAACAGTCGTCTCTTCAGGCCGCCGCCGGCCATGTATGAAATGTTGTTCTGGCTATCCAGGAACGCGTTGCCGTTGACCGACCACAGCCAGCGCGAGGAACTGTCGTACTGGTACTCGAGTCCGAGGCCATAGTTGTTCTCGTTCCAGTCGTAGTCCGAATTGACGTGGTGCGAACGCCCATTGACGATCAGATCGAGTTGCCCGGCCACTGCCGTGCCGGCAGAGGCACATAGCACGATTAAGGGGATACAGATGAGATTGCGTATATAAGTAGTCATGGCAAGTATTAAGCAAATGCCATGCCATTTTTTTTATGCTTTTATATCAGTCACTTAAAAATAGAACTTCCGCGATCGTTAAAGTAATCGACATCTCTGGCGTGAAAACTGAGACGCCATTCACACTATCGATTCGGCTCGGCACCCGAGGGCAGGCATAAGCCGGCAATGCCGCCTCAAAATCGCATTCGCTTGCGTGACTTTGTAAGAATTTCCGACCGTGGTGACAATATGTGAAGAAACTGTGCATCTTCAATCCATATTCGGCGAATTATGTAAAATCAAAAGTGACTGCCGTATGAGAATTGGTGGGGAGCCAGGGACTCGAACCCTGAACCTAGCGGTTAAGAGCCGCTTGCTCTGCCAAATTGAGCTAGCTCCCCAATTCTCCCGCGTTGATCAGAATAACTTTGTTGATAGGTGAGGATTGATCTTTGGTGATCCGCTATTCGTGCTTCCACGTTATCTTATTCTTCGAATATATTACTAAAGATTAATTCGCACCGTTCTAATACGCTAATCCAAACAGAACAGGCGAATTGGGGTGGACGATGGGACTCGAACCCACGACGACCGGGATCACAACCCGGGGCTCTACCAGCTGAGCTACGCCCACCACAATTTCCGAATCTTACTGTTAATCCAAAGCCCGCACATATTATTACCGAGTTTGGCGCGCCCGGCAGGACTCGAACCTGCAACAACTGGCTTAGAAGGCCAGTGCTCTATCCAGTTGAGCTACGGGCGCTCTCAATTGGTGATTGAATCTCCCAACAAAAAAATGATTGGTCGGGGCAGAGAGATTCGAACTCCCGACCCTCTGCTCCCAAAGCAGATGCGCTACCAGACTGCGCCATGCCCCGATGCCAGGTCGCTACATTGTAGCGTCCAGTCTCCGTACCGCCGAGGCCTGGCCTGGCGGGCCACGATGATACGACCGGCCCCGGGGGCAGTCAATTTACAACCATCAGCGTCCGTGCCCGCAAGGTGATCGGCCTGGATCGCCCGGTGGGCCGGGCTGCTACGACCGGATCGAGGGTTGGCGCGCCCGGTGGGCCGGGCGCTGCTACGAAATCACGACCCATGGTATCGTGCGCGGGACCTGGAGCTAGACCAAAGGACCTGGCCGGCATGAGTAAGACACTGATCCTGTTCTTCCTACTGAGCTTTTCGGCCGCCGGCCTGGCGCAGGACCGGGTACCCGCGCATCCGCACATCAAGTTCGAGACGACCGAGGGCACCATCGTCCTCGAGCTCGATGGCCGGCGCGCGCCAGTCACTGCCGGAAACTTCCTCGAACTCATCGACAGCGGCTATTTCGATGGCACTGTCTTTCACCGCGTCATCGCGGATTTCATGATCCAGGGTGGTGGATTCACGCCGGACCTGAAACCCAAAGAGCCGGGTGACTTCATATTTAATGAAGCCGGCAACGGCATGACAAATATGCGCGGCACCATTGCCATGGCGCGTACCGACAACCCGCACTCAGCCAAGGCGCAATTCTTTATCAATGTCAAAGACAACACCGCGCTCGACCCGCAGCCGGATCGCTGGGGTTACGCCGTGTTTGGCTATGTCATCGAAGGTATGGACGTCGTCGATGCCATCGCGAATGTGCGCACCGGTCCCGGCGGGCGGTTCTCACGGGATGTGCCGGCCGTGCCCATCGTCATCAAGAAAGCTTCGCGCGTCGTTTACGACGATTAGAATTTCCAGGCTCTCATTTTGACGACGCTGTTTATTTCAGACCTGCACCTGGATGCCGGGCTTCCGGAGATTTCAAAGCAGCTGCTGATTTTCCTCAAAGGCGAGGCAGCCAGCGCTGACGCGTTGTACATCCTGGGTGATTTATTCGAATCCTGGGTTGGCGACGATGATCCAAATCCACACTACGCGACTGTCAAAAATGCCCTGCGCAAGCTGGTCGGTCGGCGCGTGCCCGTTTACTTCATGCACGGCAACCGGGACTTCGCGATCGGCGAGAAATTCGCGCAGGAAACCGGCGTGCAGATCCTGCCTGATCCCCACGTCGTTGAGCTGTACGGCGAAAGTGTGCTGCTCAGTCACGGCGACCGCTATTGCACGGATGATGTTCAGTACCAGACCATCCGCAAGATGACACGTGACCCGAAATGGCTGGCAATGATGCTGAAGAAGCCGCTGCGCGAGCGGCTGGCTTTCGCCGCACAGGCGCGTGCCGCCAGTGCGGCACACGGCGGCGCCATTAACCAGAAGATCGCCAACGTCAACCAGGGCGCCATCGAGCGGGCGTTGCGTGAAGCAAACGTCGACACCATGTTGCATGGTCACACGCATCGGCCCGGAATCCACAGGTTCAACCTGGACGGCGAGCCGGCGTCACGGATTGTGCTGGGTGACTGGTTTACACAGGGCAGCGTTGTGCGCTGGGATAAGAGCGGGCCGGTGTTGAGCGTGTTGAAGCGTTAGCCAGGGTTTCGCTCGCTGGGGCGAGCTCCTGCGACACCGCGTAATCATTACCGCCATTGCTTCGCTCGCTGGGGCGAACTCCTGCGACACCGCGTAATCATTACCGCCATTGCTTCGCTCGCTGGGGCGAACTCCTGCGAGACCGCGTAATCATTACCGCCATTGCTTCGCTCGCTGGGGCGAGCTCCTACGAGACCGCGTA
>Ga0209987_10001544_pt1 | contig 12642 bp, 9 predicted proteins | sample N074metaG_FD_182134 | JGI IMG/M metagenome (GOLD analysis project Ga0209987, IMG submission 182134) | Deep subsurface microbial communities from Kermadec Trench to uncover new lineages of life (NeLLi) - N074 metaG (SPAdes) (version 2) | ecosystem: Environmental > Aquatic > Marine > Ocean trench... | reverse complement strand
CCCGATGTCCACGCTTGGGCACAGGAGTTTTTAGTCTCTCTCCCGGCGCATCTACCACTATCAAAATTCGCGGTTTACCGGAATTTGGATTGACCGCGCCGGTAATAAACTCGCGGATCTTCAGGCGGCCGTGTAACTGGTCAGCAAAAATTGTGTACACATAGTCACCCACCTTGAGCCGGGTAGGGGTCTTACCGGCCATGTGGAACTGGTATTCTTTGCGGCTGCTATCGTATAAGGAGTTGAGCGTTTCGACGCCGTCAGTTGCCGGGATAGTTTTGGTGATTCCGAAACTCATACGGGTATTCTCTACCAAAGGGTAGCTTTATTCCAGTTTGCATTGTTATACCGCCCGGTAATTGTGGAATATTGCCAGTTGCTGAGTCTGGTTTGAATTTAATTAATTTCGGAACTCGATGGTCGGTCTTAACTCAATAGTTTAATAAACCCGAAACAGGCCTTTCAATTTAATAATCTGATTGCAATAGTAGCTTATCCAGACTTAAACCCGCCTATTGCACGATGTGATAGCCAGATTGAAAAATACATGACCAAATTAACCTTAATCGAACGACGACTACGAATCACCACTGGGTTGATTCTGGCGATTTATATCATCGTTCACCTCAGCAACCATACCCTCGGGCTTGTTTCGCTAGAGGCTATGGAATCGATGCGCAAGTTTGTCACTCCTTTTTGGCGAAGCTGGGTCGGCGGTTTGTTGATATACACGTCGTTATTAACCCATTTTGGACTGGCGCTGTTGTCCCTGTATCGGCGCCGCACATTGCGTATGCCTGCCTGGGAGCTCGCCCAATTGTTGCTCGGTCTGTCGATAATCCCGCTGCTCGCGGGTCATGTCGCTTTTACCTGGGGTGCGCGGGTATTGATGGATTTCGACATTAACTACGAATTTTTATTGACTGGCATTTTAAGCGATAACTGGCTCCTAGCCAGGCAGGGCTTGTTGTTGCTCGTGGCCTGGAGCCATGTAGTGATCGGTTTGCATTTCTTCTTCCGCCTGTTTTCCTGGTACCAGGGCTGGTCTTTACATTTGTACCCTGTTTCTATTTTGATGCCCTTGCTGGTGGTTTTATCGATGGTGCGTGTCGGGATCGAACTGGAAGTTTGGCAGCAAGACCCAGAGATACCAGCATATGCCGATCGTTACGAGGATGATTACGGGTCGAGAAATGACAGTTACTACGTTGCCGAAGCAACTTCCCCTGAAAAATCGGCCAGCGAAAAATTGCGTGACGGAATACTCATCTCATTTTACGGATTATTGTTTTTAACCCTGGCGGCACGGGCCTTTCGAGGAAAAATACGGAATAAAACAGGTAGCGTCACGATTAAGCATGTTAATGGACAGGTATTAAAAGGCGTGCCCGGTCAAACAATTTTAGAAATTATCAGAAGTCATTCGATTCCGCACGCTTCGCTGTGCGGTGGCCGGGGTCGTTGTACTACTTGCCGTGTCAGGGTGGGTGAGGGGAGCCTTGACCTGGAGAAGCCAGCAGCTCTGGAAAAATTTGCTCTGGATCGAATTGGTGCGGCACCGAATGTTCGCCTCGCCTGCCAGACACGTCCGCTGTCTGCATTGCAGATTACGCCGCTAATGGCGCCCGATCTCAGCATTAACAGTGACTGGAGAGAAGGGGGCGTCAGTGGCGAAGAGCGAGAAATAGTGGTTTTATTTGTTGATCTTCGCGGCTCCTCTAAAATGAGTGAAATTCACCTGCCCTACGATGTATTGTTTATTCTGAACCGGTTCTTCCTGGAAATGTCAGACGCTTTAGCAGCAAGTCACGGCCACTATGCTCAATTCGAAGGGGACGGGTTGCTGGCGCTTTATGGATTGGAAAGAGGACTCAAGCAGGGCTGCCTGGATGTATTGCATGGGGCGGTCGATATGCAGTTAAGGATTAATCAACTCAACCAGAAGTTAAAAAGCGAACTGAAAGAACCGCTAAAAATTGGTATCGGAATACATTGTGGACAGGCGATTGTCGGCACCATGGGACCACCCACTGCGCCCAATTATTCTGCGATTGGCGATTGCGTCAATGCGGCAGCACGACTGGAAGGAAAATCCAAGGAGCTGGAATGTGTGCTGGTGGTTACCGATGATGTTGTGCAGAATGCGGGCCTGGACTTTAGCCGGTTTCCATCACGGGATATCAGCTTGCGTGGAAAAAAGCTATCGGTTCTTGCCTACGCGATCAAGAATCCTCTAGAGGTTTCCTCGAGTCTTGAAAACTGAGCGGGATTAATTTTATTGCGAGTTGTTAGTGTTAGTATTATTTCTACAGGTGGTTTTGAACTGGTAAATCAACGGGAGTAGCGAAAGTGAACAAGAAATATTTTCCGATGTGGTCGATAGTTCTGGTCTATATATTATCCGTTACGTTAGTGAATACCTTAGAGGCAGGCTGTTACGATAAAAAGTCACCCGGAATGGATTGGTCGAGTTGTAAGAAAACCAACAAGATGCTCGACGACGAAAATTTTTCGGGCAGTAAATTTGATAACGCCAACCTGAGTTCGAGTAATCTCGATAATAGTAATTTTACCGGCGCGAGTTTTGTCAAAGCTGATTTGACTCGCGCCAGTTTTAATCAGAGTAACTTTTCGGGGGCCGATTTAACCAAGGCCGTAGGCTATCGTACCAAATTTAATGGAGCTATTTTTTCAAAAACTCGGATGACCAAATCGGAGTTTCCCCGGGCCAGCTTTGAAGGTGCAGAAATTTCTAATATTGACTGGTCCCGGTCCGAACTGGGGCGTGCCAGTTTTCAAAATGCCCGGTTAACAGACGTTAGTTTTGAATATTCCAATATATCGAGAGCGATATTTAATGGGGCCAAACTGACCAGGGTCAATTTTTCGGGTGCCTACACTTTCCTGACACGTTTCGAGGATGTTGATTTGCGTATGACTTCAGAGCTTTCCCAGGCTCAAATTGATATTGCCTGCGGCAATGAAAAAACACAGCTTCCGCAAGGACTGGCAAAACCTGCTAACTGGCTCTGTCTGGAATAAACTTAGGCCAGAGATATGGATATCAGGCAAAAAACAAAACAACTCCGGAGCAACTCTACCGATGCCGAAAGAAATCTTTGGGCACATATACGTAACCGGCGACTGGAAGGCTGGAAATTCCGAAGACAACTACCCGTCGGCCAATACATCGTAGATTTCGCTTGCCCTGAATTGCGATTAATTATAGAAATCGACGGTGGTCAACATGCTGAACAAATACATTATGACCTGGGCCGCACCAAATTTCTGCAAACGAAGGGATACCGGGTAGTCAGATTCTGGAACAATGAGGTACCTGGAAATATCGAAGCGGTTCTCGAGGCCCTCACCCTGACCCTCTCCCAGAGGGAGAGGGAACTCAAAAGCTCATCCTCCTAAAGGGAGAGGGAACTAGCTTACTCCCTCTCCCCTCAGGGGAGAGGGCAGGGGTGAGGGGAAGTAAGAGAAGTTAATTACTTAACCAGTTCCGCCAGGCTCCGAGCAACAATATCCATGCCTTCATTGATCAGCTCGTCACTGATATTGAGCGCAGGCAGGAACCGGACTACGTTACCGCGCGAACCACAGGACAACAGGACCAGTCCTTTTTCATAAGCCTTGCCCAGAATATTTTTGCTTAGTTCCGCATCGGGTTGATCAGCATCGCCGTTTTGCACCAGTTCCATTGCCATCATTGCGCCATGACTGGTGCGCAGGTGGCCGATAACCTGCGGATATTTAGCTTGCAATGCTTCGAGGCGGGAGGCAAAGGTATCGCGCACGCGATTTGCCGAGTCGATCAGATTTTCTTCTTCGATGACCTCGATCATCGCTAACGCGGCGACGCAGCCAATCGGCGAACCCGCGTAGGTCCCGCCCAGGCCCCCTGGCAATGGTGAATCCATGATCTCGGACTTACCCACTACAGCGGCAATCGGAAAGCCATTCGCCATACCCTTGGCAACGGTTACCAGGTCAGGTTCGATACCTGCATATTCGGCGCAGAACATTTTTCCAGTTCTGCCGAAGCCAGTCTGGATTTCATCCGCGACCAGGACAATGCCATGTTCGTCACAGAGCGCACGCAATGCCTGTAAGAATTCAACCGGGGCGGGATAAAATCCACCTTCACCCTGCACCGGTTCGACGATAATCGCGGCCACATCGCTGGGTGCAATATCAACCTTGAACAGATTGTCGAGCGCTTTTAATGATTCGGTGACCGAGACCCCGTGATATTCGATCGGGAAGGGTGCGTGGTAGAGCTCAGCTGGAAAGGGCCCGAACAGGTTTTTGTACGGTGTAATTTTTCCGGTGAGTCCCATTGCCAGCATCGTGCGTCCGTGGAAGCCGCCACTGAAGGCGATGACGCCACGTCGGCCGGTGTAGGCGCGTGCGATCTTGATGGTATTTTCAACCGCTTCCGCGCCGGTGGTGACAAAAATTGATTTTTTCTTCGATGGGCCAGGAACGAGTTGATTGAGTTTTTCTGCGAGTCGCACCGAACTATCGTAGGGAGTGACCATCACGCAGGTGTGGCTGAAGTTTTCCAGTTGTTCAGCGACTGCGGCCTTAATTTTCGGGTGGCTGTGCCCGGCGCTGCAAACCGCGATACCGGTGCCGAAATCAATATAACGCTTACCCTCGACATCCCAGATTTCCGAACCTAGTGCACGTTCTACAAATATCGGTGCCAGGTTTCCCTGGCCACGTGCTACCGCGTCATTCTTGCGCACCTGCCATTCACTGTTCGAGAGTTTTGTGCCTTGCGCAATTTTTAATTGTGCCTTGCTCATTGGTCGATTCCTCCGATACACATATATTTAATTTCGAGATAATCGTCGAGTCCGTATTTCGAACCCTCACGGCCCTGCCCCGATTCCTTGATCCCACCAAAGGGTGCCATTTCGTTTGAAATTATACCCTCGTTAATGCCGACAATGCCGTATTCGAGGGCCTCGGCGACCCGCCATATACGCCCAATATCGCGTGAGTAGAAATAACAGGCGAGGCCAGACTCGGTGTCGTTGGCCATTTTGATCGCCTCTTCTTCAGTTTTGAATTTAAATAATGGTGCTACCGGGCCAAATATCTCTTCGCGAAATACACGCATATCATCGGTGACATTGGTGAGTATAGTGGGTTCCACAAAGTTAGTACCCAGATCTGAACGCTTGCCACCGGTGACCGTGGTGGCACCCTTGCTGACCGCGTCTTCGATAAATGACATGACGTCTATCGCGGCCTGTTCGGTAATCAGCGGCCCCACGTTGACACCCTCCTGGCTACCGTCGCCCATCTTGAGTTGGCCAACCGCTTCAGTCAGCTTCTCGACAAAGGCATCATAGCACCCTTCCTGCACCAGGATGCGATTGGCACACACACAGGTTTGACCCGCGTTGCGGTACTTGCTGATCATCGCGCCTGCGACCGCGGAATCTATATCAGCGTCGTCAAATACTATAAAGGGTGCATTGCCACCGAGTTCCATCGAGGTTCGTTTTACGGTTTTTGCACACTCGGCCATGAGTTGCTTGCCAACCGGGGTTGAGCCGGTAAAAGTCAGTTTTCTGACAATTGGATTGGAAGTCATTTCGGCGCCGATTGCCTTGGTTACACCGGTAACTATATTGATGACACCTGCTGGAATGCCGGCCCGATGCGCTAACTCAACGAAGGCATATGCCGAAAGAGGGGTCGCGTTAGCAGGCTTACACACCACGGTACAGCCTGCTGCCAGCGCTGGCGCAATCTTGCGAGTCAGCATCGCGTTGGGAAAATTCCAGGGAGTGATACAGGCAACTACGCCAACCGGTTGTCTGATACAGACAATACGCTTGTCGTTAGAGGGCTGCGGAATCGTGTCGCCGTAAATACGTTTACCTTCTTCAGAAAACCACTCGATGTAACTCGCACCGTAGGCAATTTCGCCTCGCGATTCGGCCAGTGGTTTGCCCTGCTCGGTGGTCATGATTATGGCCAGGTCCTCCTGTGCCGCCATCATCAGGTTAAACCAATCGCGCAGATAGGCGCAGCGCTGTTTAGCGGTTTTCTGACGCCAATCGGGGAGCGCTGCTTCAGCAGCTTCGATGCCGCGACGAGTTTCTGCGGTGCTGCACTTCGCAACCTCTGCAATCACTTCGCCATTAGCGGGGTTGGTAACTTCCAGCGTAGCGCCGCTGTCAGCGTCTATCCATTGTCCGTTAATATAGGCCTGGGTTTTAAACAGGCCCTGGTCGGAAATTTGTATACTCATAGCGTCGACGGTCCGGGGGTATCTATGGTGGAGAACGCGACAGGATAACGACTAATTTTGAATCTCACAAATACTATTTGTCATGCAATTCCCCCGAGAGGTAATCTTTGTGGGCCTGCTAGTTCGAGGATCGGATTATCCACATGATAAAAATCCTGACAGTATAAAATTGATCCATTTCATTCAGTAAAATTTTCACGGTTAGAAGTATCTATTTTGCTAGACTAGCCCCCAGGAATCACCCCCGGAGCCAAGATGTCTAGCGAAGATACTGCCAAGGATATCCCCTTGGCCACGAAAGCCCGTACCAATCTGGATTTTTATCACAGCCCAACCCAACTGCGGTTTGATACCTGGCACCGGCTCGCCGGATATGCCAGTCGCCTGAGGGAGAAGCAGATGCGTAAGGCAGATGTGGCTGAATTGCGTGAAAAAACCAAGAAAGCCATTAGCTTGTTGCACACCATCGAAGACTACACTGCCTTCCCTTCGAAGGAAGATTTCAAATTGATATGGCAACTCTACGAACAGCAGGATTACGATTTGCTCGCACGCATCGTTGCGCGAATCGTACGCGCGTTGACCAGTGGCACCTATCGATCACGCCAGATCAATTTACGTGTTCCCACTGAACTCGAGGATAAGGGCGAAGTTAGCCAATACTACGACGAGGATAGTAATCAACAGAGACCCTATTTCGAAGTTCTGTTCGTCGATGAAAGCCCACCCGAAGATGTGAAATATATTCGCGACGGTTTGCGCAAGCTACGCCGCCCGGAAGACAGTTTCGTTTATGATATCGTTGTTGTGCCAAGCCTGGAGGACGCGTTGATAGCTGTTTTATTCAACTACAATATCCAGGCCGTTGTGATTCGCTACGGCTTTCCGTTGCGCTCGGTGAATCATCTGGAAATTCTGCAGCGCTACCTGGCGAATATAAACGAATCGGATTATGAGGATTCCCTCGACACAGACCGCGGTCCTTTACTGGGCAGCCTGTTGTCAGAATTACGGCCTGAACTGGACCTTTACCTGGTAACCGATGCGGCGGTGGAGGATATTGCCGGCAGGGTAACGCAAAAGTTCTCACGCATTTTCTACCAGCAGGAAGACTACCTGGATTTGCATTTGAATATACTGCGGGGCATTCAGCAGCGTTATGAAACACCCTTCTTTGATGCCTTACGCAAGTACAGCAGAATTCCGACCGGCGTATTTCATGCAATGCCGATTTCGAGGGCAAAGTCGATCACCAAGTCGCACTGGATTAAGGACATGGTGCAATTTTATGGCATGAATATCTTTCTTGCCGAAACCTCGGCCACATCGGGGGGTCTCGATTCACTATTGCAACCCCACGGTCCGATCAAGAAAGCGCAAATAATGGCGGCGCGCGCATTTGGGTCGAAACGCACCTATTTTGTCACCAACGGTACTTCTACTGCCAACAAGATAGTAGTACAGGCCCTGGTGAAACCAACCGATATCATTCTGGTCGACCGCGACTGCCACAAATCCCACCATTACGGCATGGTGCTGTCGGGCGCGCATGTCTGTTATCTCGACTCCTACCCGTTGAATGAATATTCGATGTATGGCGCTGTCCCATTGCAGGAGATCAAGCGTAATTTGTTAATGTACAAAAAGTCGGGCCAGCTTCACAAGGTGAAATTGTTATTGCTGACCAATTGTACTTTCGACGGCATCGTCTACAACGTCGAACGTATCATGGAGGAATGCCTGGCGATAAAACCAGATTTAATTTTTCTCTGGGACGAGGCCTGGTTTGCGTTTGCCGGTTTCACCCCAACCTATCGGCGCCGTACCGCGATGGCGACTGCGAAACGCTTAAAAGCTCGTTATCGAAGTGAAGAATATGCGAATGAGTACGCGGGTTATCAAAAGCGTATCGCCAAACTGGATGACGAAGCGTTGATTACCGAACGCCTGCTACCCGATCCTGAAAAGGTGCGAATAAGGGTCTACGCGACTCAATCGACGCACAAATCGCTGACTTCGCTGCGCCAGGGGTCGATGATTCATATCCACGACCAGGATTTCAGAAACGAGGTACAGGAACCGTTCAACGAAGCCTTCATGACACATACTTCGACCTCACCGAATTATCAGATTCTGGCATCGCTTGATATCGGTCGCCGCCAGGTTGAACTCGAGGGTTTTGAAATGGTGCAAAAACAGATTGAGCTGGCGATGGCTATTCGTGAAAGCGTCGCTTCACACTCATTGTTGAATCGGTATTTTCGCTTTCTCGAGGCCGACGAAATGATTCCCGGAGAATATCGGCCCTCGGGCATTAAAACTTATTTCAGCCCGGAAAAAGGCTGGCGTAATTACAGTATGGAAGAAGCCTGGTCGACCGATGAATTTGTCATCGACCTATCGCGTTTGACCCTGTACATCGGAAAAACCGGAATCGATGGTGATACCTTTAAGAATGAATATCTGATGGATAAGTACGGCATTCAAATCAACAAGACGTCACGTAACACGGTACTGTTCATGACCAACATCGGGACTACTAGAAGTTCGGTAGCATTTTTGATCGAGGTGCTGGTGAAGATAGCCACCGAACTGGACCACCAGCGCGAGGATGCGAGTCGGGTCGAGCGACGTATTATCGACAAGCGCATCAAGTCACTATGTGTTGATTTGCCACCGCTGCCCGATTTTAGTTATTTCCATCCAGCTTTTTGCCCGGGGACGCAACAAAAAACGGCAACCCCCGAAGGCGATATTCGCACAGCATTTTATCTTGCTTACGATGGCGAAAATTGCGAATACCTGACAATCGACAAGGGTTCTATTGGAAAAGTGATGAGTTCTGGTCGTGAACTGGTATCGGCCTCGTTTGTCACGCCCTACCCACCGGGTTTCCCGATCCTGGTGCCCGGCCAGGTTATCAGTGAGGAGATACTCGAATTTATGCGAGCGCTCGATGTAAAGGAAATCCACGGCTATAAGCCGGAAATCGGTTTGCAGATACTGACCGAACAGGTACTCGAAGAATTGCTGGCCAAGGGTAACAACAAGCGTCAGAAGTCAAAATAATTACAAAGCTGGATTAAAACGCACTCGTCGTGCGATCTACCTAAAAAGACAACCCTGGTAGTTTATGGCTGGTATAAACCTCGGCATAGGGCTGCCCGATTACTGGATAGCCTTCGGGGTCGATAAAACTGATGCGGTATTCGGTTTCCTCAAAATTTTTGAAACCAAAACGCCAGGCATGATCGCGCCAGAGGATGTGACATTCGCCGCGGCAGGGGTAGTAGGCCGCGGTATATAATGTGCCGAATCCGCGCGCAAACTGGGTATTAAACAGGGGTGGTTGTAAAAACAGTTGGGCGAATTTGTCAACACTGTGTTTTTGGTGCGCGACTAGTTCGCTCAGATGCTCGAATCGTAACGCGGTCTGTACTTTATCTTCATACTTAAGCCAACTGCTACCGCGTTGATGATTGGTCGCAATTCCAGCCGGGGTTACTCGCGAGGGCTTGCCGGGGGCTATCGCAATGGTGGCATAGTCAGCGTTACGATCGAGTAGTGTCACGTTGTAAGCGCCGTGTACCGGGATGTCCTTTACCAGCTCAATGGCCTGTTTAACGCTGGTAGCGTATTCGAGTATATAACGTAGCAATATCGTAATGCCGAATCCCTCGCCAAATTCCTCTCTACCCCCAAACGACATAGATACCGCCAGTCCGTCCTCGTTCATACCATCGAGAACACCTGACATGCAGTCGATCATCGCGATAACCGAACGTTGGTCAAAATGGCTGCGCATTAACAGGCCGTCGAATACATAGGGTGAGTAATCATAATTACGCACGATGACGGGTTCATTTTGAATGTACACAGCTTGTGAGCAACCACGAAACAGGGGTGGCGGACAAAATTGTGCGAGAAAGCGTGCGGCATGGTCACCCCCGCCAGCGAGTTCGACCATGGTTTCGTAAGTCGGCAGTAACTCGGGCATATGTTGGCGTAGTGCCTGAAGTGACTGCAAATAGGTGGGCCTGTCGCCCTCGCCGTCGCGCAAAAACCAGCGTCGGTAGGCAGGCCACAAGGTATTAAATTCACGTTGCCAGACAGTACCGGGCTTTCCTTCAATCAATGAACGGAAAGTAAAATCCATCTGGGTCGCTAGTGCCATTAGAGGGTCGTATCAGGCGGTTCGGGTAAATCGGCAGGATGTAATTCGCCTGGATCTTCCAGTTCTACGAGGGCCGTACCCAGGGGTTCAAGGTCGTTTCGAGTCCACCAGTACCAGAAACCCTGATCGCGTAACCAACCGCCGAGCCGATCGATACTATTCCACTCACGCCCCGCACCCCGTGCATTAAATACACGACAAAGTTGGCTATTTACATAGACCGCAACCGCCCAGGAGAATGGATGTTTATCCTGATCGCCGTAGCCGCCACCTTGATGCCGGCGTTCGACCCGGTAAACCACCGCGTAATCGCCAAGCCGGGCTGCTTCACGCAATGGCGCCAGGTCGGCCTGGGTGACCGAACCAGCAATACCTAAAAATGCATCTTGGCTCATGGTGTTGACAAATATTGTTTTATAGACTACATTATGTACCATGATGTCGAAAGCTACAACTCATTGGCATCAATTACTGTTAACTCAATAAACTCAGGGCGATCCCTGACTCAGGAGAATCTAAAGAAATGAGCAAGAAAGTATCACCAATCCCTCGCGGTTACAGAACCGCAACCCCTTGCCTGACGGTTATCAATGTTGATAGCGCTGTGGCATTTTATCAGGCCGCGTTTGGTGCGGAACTGCTGACTCGTCACACTGCTACTGACGAATTAGCTGCAGTACATGCAACCATCAAGATAGGCAATAGTATTATCGCCCTTAACCAGGAAGCCCCTGAGCAGGGTATTCTATCTCCTCTGACAATGAATGTTTCTGCTGGCCAGATACATCTGTACCTGGACGATGTTGACGCTAGCTGGAATCGCGCAGTAGAAGCCGGTGCTGTTGTCCGTACCCCGTTATTTGACGCTTACTGGGGAGATAGAACTGGAATTCTGGTCGATGGTAATGGTCACCTCTGGTCGCTTGCAAGTAAGGTCGAAAATCTGTCACAGGAAGAAATTAGTAATCGTGCAAAATTCGGTGTTGCCACAGTTGAAGAATTTGTTGCAGATTCTGAAATTCCCGCCGCAGTCTATGCTATAGAAGTACCAGCGTTTGAAGAAACTGCTACGGCCTGATCCAGCGATGATGGGTCTTGAGAAAGTTCTGACTCATTCAGAGGCACCTTAATATCAGGGCCTGGCTACTAAAAACACTGGAACGATTGTACTATCGCAACGACGAGCCAGTAGCGTCGGTCGTAACACAATCGTTATCCTGTTCAACGGGCGGTGCAGGTATTCACCGCCCGTTGTTTGTAAATCCCGGGTCCGGCAATATGCAGTACATAAAAAAAACAGCTATACAACAAATCGCTGCGTTGAAAACAGGTGAGATCAGCGCTACGGAATTACTCGAACAAACCATTACGCATGCGGAAAAAATCGATCCCTACCTTAATCCATTTGCGCAAAAGCTGTATAACAGGGCACGCCAGTTAGCCAGCGAAGCTGATAAAAAACTCGAAAGAGGCAAAGCCGGGCTTCTGGGCGGTCTGCCAATTACGATAAAGGATTCACAGTTTCTCGCCGGCTATCCCTGCGCTAACGGGTCCAAAACTCTCAGAGAATTTGTGCCCAATGAAACCTGCAGGGCAGTTGAATTGCTCGAACAGGCGGGCGCTATTATATTTGCTAAAACAACCTGTCCCGAATTCAGCCTGACCGGTATCACCAGTTCAGAACTCTATGGTCTCACCTCAAATCCCTGGAACCTGGGGCGTACCTGTGGCGGGTCTTCAGGTGGTGCCGCTGCTTCGGTCGCCGCCGGTTTGGGCGCCTTTTCGCTGGGTGGCGATGGTGGTGGATCGATCCGAATTCCGGCTGGATTTTGTGGTATCGTCGGGTTTAAACCCAGTTTTGGCGCTATCCCACGCGAACCCTGCTTTCCGTCATGGCAATCGATAGTATCCTACGGACCGATGACGCGAAGCGTCGCGGACGCGCACCTGATGTACAGCGTGTTGAACCCGGATGCAGCAGCTTACCAGGAGTCCCAAACGCTGGGCCTTAAAGACTACCCATTGATTGTTTCCGAAGATCTCGGAATCGCACCGGTCGATGGTGATGTGCGGCAGGCATTTCGAAGCCTGCTTGATAAATTAGCGAATTCCGGTGCTCGCCTGAATGATGATAGTCCCGGCCTACCGTCATCTGTAGTGACCTGGGCCGTTACCGCGAGCTTCGATGCCG
>Ga0209987_10001542_pt1 | contig 12646 bp, 2 predicted proteins | sample N074metaG_FD_182134 | JGI IMG/M metagenome (GOLD analysis project Ga0209987, IMG submission 182134) | Deep subsurface microbial communities from Kermadec Trench to uncover new lineages of life (NeLLi) - N074 metaG (SPAdes) (version 2) | ecosystem: Environmental > Aquatic > Marine > Ocean trench... | reverse complement strand
CTACCGGACGCAACTCGATTCCGATAGCCAGGATGGCGCCACATTAACGAACATTGCCGGTGCAACACAATGGTACAACGGCGACAGCAGCAACATCGACCGCATCGGATTTACACGAACTGTTGTTACGGGCACTCCCGGTATTGACGATCATGAAGATGCCCATACCACGACCGTCGCGTTATTCGGCTACTTCTTCGAAAAAACAGTCGAGAATCTAACGACCGGTGTCTACCCCGCCACCGTAGCGGCACCCGGCGATACGTTGCGTTACTCCCTGCGTTTGCAAACAACTGATGGCGGTCTTGCCGACTTTTCTTTCACAGATGATCTTGGTGCGATGAACCCGACGGCGGTTTTTGTGCCGGGCTCATTGACGCTCATAGCCGCCACGATTCCGCCCGGCGCTGATACCAGCAACACAGATCCTTTCGGCGGTACAAACAGCGCCGGAATTATCGACATTCGCAGCATGGATCTACCGGCGAGCGGCGAAGTCCTGATCCAGTTTGATATCGAGCTGCAGGCCGGGCTTCTCGGTGGCACCGTGGTTACCAATCAGGCGGACCTGATGGGTGCGGTAAAGCTGGCAGACAGTGACGATCCGTTCGTCAATGGTCAGTCCGATCCGAGTATCGATGGTGACGAAGACCCGACGCGTGTTGTGATCGAGGTCGTACCACCGCCGCCGCTGCTCAAGGAAAATACGCAGGCTACCGCGACTATCGGTGAAGACTTCAGCTACAGAATTACGGTACCGACCGCACCGCATAGTGCGGACCTCTACGACGTGCGGATTCTCGATGACCTGACGGCATCGGCGGCGGATCTCGAGTTCGTCGACGTCACCAAAATTTCAGGATCAGGTCCGTGGACTCCGGTTAACACGGGTACTGCAACCAACCTCGTCATAGAAGATCCGGTAATTGGCATCGATATACCGGCCGGTGAGCAGGTGGTGGTTGAAATCACGGTGCGCCTCGTGGATACAGCTACCAATGTCGCTGGACTGCAATTTACGAATGCCGCGTGGTTTACCTACAACCAGCTCGACGGCGATGCAGCGACCGAACTGACCGGCGATTCCGGCACGACCGGGCCGATGACCATCGTCGAGCCAAACCTGACCATGACCAAGGGCGGCCCGTTGCAAATGCGCATCGCGTTGCCGGAAACGTTCACGCTCGATATTCACAACGCCGGCGATTCGCCGGCCTACAACCTGACGATAGGCGACCTGCTACCGAATCAGGCCGATGGTGGCATGTGTGACGCTGCGCCCGTGCAGATCACGGTGCAGGTATTCGCGTCCGACGGTGTTACGCCGGTGTCGCCTGTGCTGGTTGAAGGTACGGATTACACAGCTATATTCGCCGGCGACCCGATCTGTTCGTTGACGCTGACCATGTTGACCGCCAGCAGCGCCATTGGTGTTGACGAGCACCTGATCGTCACTTACGAAACAGAGCTCGACGTCGATAGTCAGGAAAATGTCGCACTCACAAATATTGCCGGTGCGACCGAATGGTTCAGCCTGGATGTCGAGGATGCCGCCGCGCTGGCTTATGCGCGTGATTACGTTCGCGTCATTACCGACGGCACGGTCAATGTTGTCGATCATGAAGATGCACATACCATTTTGGTATTCACGCCGACACTGATCTTCGAGAAATACGCGGTCAACCTTTCGACTGGTGAAGACCCGGCGACCATTGCGACGCCGGGCGACACGATTCGTTACACATTGCGAATTGAAAACGCCGGCAACGCACCTATCGACGGTTTCAGCATTGTCGACGAACTCGATAGCCTGAATGCGGCAGCAATGTTCCAGGCCGGGACACTGACCATAACGAACCTGCCAGCCGGAGCTGATGGCTCGAACACCGACCCGAACGGCGGCGCCGCAGGCACCGGCTTGCTGGATATTAGAGATCTGAGTATCGGTGGGCTTGGCGAAATAATTTTCATCGAGTTCGAAGTTCAACTCGCGCCCGTCATTGCCAATGACAGCGTTGTTCTGAACCAGTCGACAGCAACCTACGTCGGTTACCCGGTCGCGATTAGTGACGATCCCAATATCAATGGTGCGGCAGACCCGAACGTCGCGGGCGATGAGGACCCGACAGAAATCCTGATCCAGTCGGCGCCGTCATTCGTCGTTGAAAAAATCTCGACCTATCTTGACGGCGATCCGAATGTACTGCTCGCGGGCGAAACCTTGCGCTACACGATCACCGTACAAAACGTTGGTACCGACAATGCGACTGGCGTATGGATCGTCGATCAGGTGCCGGCTAATACGGTGTATGTCGCTGACAGCACCACGCTGAATGGTGTGGCCGTGCCCGATGGTGTGGGCTCACCGTTGATTGACGGAATCTTGCTCAATGCACCGCAGGATACGACGCCCGGTGTGTTGAACGCCGCTGTTGCCAACAACGTCGCGACGATAACTTTCGATGTCATCGTTAATGCGGACGTGCCGGATGGCACCGTCATATCGAACCAGGCATTCGTCAGCGCAGTAGATCAGGGTATTGCAGACCAACCTTCCGACGATCCGCGCACAGAATTGGTGGACGATCCGACGCGCGATGTCGTGGGCAATTTCCCGTTGTTGTTCGCCACAAAGTCTGCAGCGCTGCAGGTCGACAATGGCTCACCCGGAATCGTCGATCCCGGCGATGTGCTGCGCTATACGATTACGATTTACAACAACAGCAACGTGCCCGCAACGCTTGTCGAACTGTTCGACAATGTGCCGGCCGACACGACCTATGTTGCAGATTCGACGACGCTCAACGGCCTGCCTGCTGGCCAGCCGGACGGCGGCACGTTTCCGCTGGCAGCACGCCTACCAGTCAGTTCGTCAGATCTGACGCCGCCGCTTCCAGGCGCCGGCGAGGGAATATTATCTCCGGGCGAGTCTGCGATAGTGCAGTTTGATTTGCAGGTTAATGCCGGTGTAGCCCGCGGCACCCTGATTGTTAATCAGGCGATTGTGTACAGCAATGAGCTCGCGAACCTGTTGACCGATGGCGACGGTAACCCCGCGACCGGGCCGGAGCCGACGGTGGTCGTTGTTGGTGACGCGCAAGTACTTACAATCGTAAAAGAGGTTTCCGTCGTAGACGGCGGGCGCGCGATTGCTGGTGCGACCCTGGAATATGTCGTTACGGTACAAAACGTTGGCTCGGTTCCGGCGCTGTACGTGACCATTCGTGATGATCTTGATGAGACGAATCCCGGATATCTGATCTACGTCGACCAGTCTGCGACCTTGAACGGCTTGGCTACCGGTATCAATGTCGTGGCTCCGCTTATTACGGCAGACTATTTCACTGACTATGGTCCGCTTGCTCCAGGCGAGTCCGTGGTGTTGCGTTTTCGAGCCGTTATTGATCCGACCCTCATTGAGGGAACGACCATCGTTAATACGGCGCGCGTCTATTGGGACGACCCGCAGCAGCAGGCAGAGGCGACCGTCATGATCGACGTCGGCGCCATGCCGGACGCCGGAATGCTGAGTGGCAACGTCTGGCATGACGCTGATCACGACAACACACCGGGTGGTTTCGAGCAGCCTCTCGAAGCCTGGCTGGTTGAATTGCTGCTGGACGATCAGCCGGTGCGTTCGATGCTTACGGATGCTGATGGCTATTACCTGTTTACTAACGTTATTCCGAATTACGCCACGGGTCAGATGTACTCCTTGCGATTCAGCGCACCCGGAGCTGTTTCGACTACGGCGTTGCTGGGCGAGACCGATTCTGACTTCACAGATGGCCAGCAGGAAATCACCGAAATCGACGTACAGGAAGGCAGCAATCTGCTTGCCTTGAATATGCCGATCGATCCGAACGGTGTCATTTATGACTCCATCGGCAGGACCCCGGTTCTCGGCGCAACCGTGACGCTTGTGGATCCTCGCAACAGTCTTGCATTGCCCGCGACATGTTTCGACGATCCGAACCACCAGGGTCAGATTACCGTTTCGAACGGCTACTACAAATTCGACATCAACTTTTCGGATCCATCGTGCCCCAGCGGTCTGAATTATCTGCTTCAGGTTACGGCACCCGACACGAGTTATGTGTCGGGCGTATCCATGCTGATTCCACCGACGTCAGATCAGACAACGCTACCGTTCGATGTACCATCCTGCCCGGGCTCAACGAACGACGCAGTGCTCGGGCTGTCGCAGACTTGCGAAGCCCAGCAATCAGAATTCGCACCTCCGAATTCGGTTCCGGCTCAAAGTACGGCAACTGACTACCATCTATTCCTGAGACTGGATGCGACCCAGATTCCAGGCTCAAGTCAGCTTTTCAATAATCACGTACCGGTGGATCCACGTCTCGACGGAGCTGTCGCGATTACCAAAACCACGCCGTTGTTACACGTGACTCGTGGGCAACTGGTTCCGTACGTGATCACGATCAGAAATTCGTTTGGCGTCGATCTGCAGAACGTCAACGTCATTGACCGCTTTCCGGCAGGGTTCCGCTACATCACAGGATCAGCGAGATTCGATGACCAGCCGCTGGAACCAACCGTCGTCGGCCGCGAGCTGATCTGGTCCAACTTCACGCTCGCCGTTGATGGGCGCCACACGATTAAGTTACTGCTTGCCCCCGGTGCTGGTGTTACCGAAGGCGAATTCGTCAATCGAGTACAAGCGACGAATTCAATACTGGGCAGCGCCATTTCGGAGGAAGCGACTGCAACGGTTCGCATCATCCCGGATCCGACATTCGACTGTACAGATGTCACAGGCAAGGTCTTCAACGACATCAACCGCAATGGTTACCAGGATGACGCTGAGGAAGGATTGCCTGGCGTTCGATTGGTAACCGCAAAGGGATTGGTTGCGAGTACGGATTCCTACGGCCGCTATCACATCACCTGCGCGATCGTGCCGAATGAGAGCCGCGGCAGCAATTTCATATTGAAACTGGATGACCGGACCCTGCCGAGCGGGTTCCGCTTGTCGACGCGCCCCGTGCAAGTGCAGCGGGCAACGCGCGGTAAGTCCTTACGAATTAATTTTGGCGCGTCGATTCATCGTGTCGTCGGACTCGACATCGCCGATGCGGTATTCGAACCGAACGAAATTGCGATGCGCCAGCAATGGTTGCCGCGAGTCAATTTGTTGCTCCAGGAATTACGAAAGTCACCCGCAATATTGCGTCTTTCTTATGTTGCCGACGTCGAGTCGGAAGCACTCGTCGAGCGACGATTGGAGAATTTGAAATCACGGATTAGCGAGAGGTGGGAAGAACTCAATTGCTGTTATGAACTTGTCATCGAACCCGAGATTTATTGGCGACTCGGCGGACCGGTCGCCAAGTCGCGGGGAGGTGAGCAATGAACGCACTGACCCGACTAGCCTTATCGTTACTGTTACTACCGATCGCCGCATTCGCCGAGGATGTCGATGAGACACCGATGGGTGAGGCCGTTGAACGCCATCTGACAGACGACATCGACTTTACACCGTGGGTACAGGACCCGGATCGCGTCGCTACCGAAGTGAGTGACAAGATAGAGACGCGCGAAACGCTGGAGGATGGATTCGAAACCGTCAAACTCGGCAACGTTGTCGCGCCGATTCTTTTCGAATCGGGTGTCGCACAAATTCCCGAGGGTACAGTTGAGGCTCTTGCTGTGATCCTCGACGGCATGAAGGATCGAATGAATGTCCGGTTGCACATGGTGGGGCATGCAGATAATCAACCGTTGTCGCCACGCCTGGTCGAGATCTATACAGACAACATGGGTCTGTCCCACGAACGCGCTGGCGAAGTAGCCGAGTACATGCAAACGGCGCTTGCGCTGCCGGCCGAAGCAGTATCGTATTCCTGGCAGGGCGATTTACAACCAGTTGCTTCCAATAACAGCGCGGCAGGCAGGGCGAAAAACCGCCGTGTTGAAGTCGAAGTATGGTACGACGAGCTACGAGATCTGGTTGGTCTCGAAGAGTTCCTGGTCGAACGCGAAGTGCAAACGATCAAGGTTTGCCGCATCGAAACGGTGTGCAAGCTCAGATACGTTGACGGCCACGCGAAACGAGCCCGCGTGCAAAATTTGATTGCGCCGCTGCACTACAGTGCGGAAGCGGTTGAGGTCAACGACACGTTCATCGATCAGGTACAACAGGGCTTTCATAATCTCGAGAGCAAGGAAAACGTTGTTGTCAAATTCGTTGGCTTCACGGACGGACTTCCGCTAACGGGGCGGATAGAAAGAATTTATGGTAATCATGTAGGTCTGTCGAAAGCTCACGCGCGTCGTGTTGCACTGGCGATTCAGGATGAACTGAATCTGCCAACGATTGCGATCGAGAGTGATGGACTGGGCGCAAAGAAACCGCTAAGTACAAACGCAACGGCGCAGGGACGTGCACTGAATCGTCGTGTCGAAGTTGAGTTCTGGTATGACGATCCTCTGCAGGATCTGCCCGACGAGCCGCAGATGTGTCCGGGTGATGCCGGCGCTGAGATGGTCACCAAGATTTACGACCCACCCTGGGGTGAGATTGACAACATTGCCTTCGTGAATGGTCGGCCGGTCGTTAAAGGCGGGTATACGGCTACATTGATGCGTGGACTGCAGGACGTAGCTGATAAGATCAAACCGCGACTTCGCTTTGTCGGCTATACGCGAAATGAGCGACTTGCTCGACGCACGGCGGGTGTCTACGAAGATGATGTTGGGCTGTCTGCGTCGAGGGCACGGCGCGCGATGGAACATATTGCTGCCGACATGCAGCTCGATGCTTCACAAGTAGAATTCGAGGGACGTGGTTTCGTACATTCAGACGATGTAGTCAACGCCGGATTCATTCAGGGCGAGACCTCGCATGTTGCGGTTCAGGTTATTTACGATGAATTGGCACTATTGGACGACTACGATGGTGTCGACGTAACGCGAATGACGCGCGAACTGAGTCCCGTAAATCCACTTGGTTTGAATTTGATGCGAATCACCGTAGACGGTGAGCCGATCGACGATCTGAAGCGGAGTTCATCGGACATCCAGCGTTGCACAGACGTTGCGCTGGCCAAAGCCGATATTCAGTTCGGTTTCGATAACCTGCGTTCAGTTCCGAGACTAAGCGTGCTGGCACAGCCGGAACGCATTGCCGTCGTAGCACTCAAGGACGGGGACACCTATGCATCCGAAGTTGAATTCCGGATGTACACAAATTATTCGCACTTCGTAAATCGCGCCGAAATTCGTGTGTTCGAACCGAGCCAATCTCTCGAAAGCGAGCCGCTCGACGTATTCGATATCAAGGCCGACGGGACGGCTACATGGCGACCAACGACCGGCAGCTTCCGGGCACCCGCAAAAAAACTGGCCTACGTGCTGCGAGTGTACGGCGATGACGGCAATTTCGACGAAACCGAGCCGCAAGCATTGTGGATTGACTATGACAACGAGTTTCCACTAGAGGAAATCGAACTGTCGGACAGTGTCGAAGACCCCGATGAGGGCGCCGTACTATTCTCAGCCTACGGCGAAAATACGCTGGGTCTGCAAAACATCGCATTGAGCAGCGGCACAGTGAGTGTGCGGGGTAGTGGCATCGCCGAAGATCAGGAAGTCTGGGTAGCCGGACGGCCAATTCCGGTTGACGACAATGGCGAATTTATCGCCGAAGAAATTCTGCCACAAGGATTGCATACGGTTGAGGTCGCCATTCTGGACAAGGACGGGCGCGGCAATCTGTACTTGCGCGATCTTGAATTCGAAGATAACGACTGGTTTTACGTTGGCATGGCGGACCTTACGGTTTCCGGTAGTCAGTCGAGCGGACCGATCGATCTATTACAAGGTGCAAATTCAACGAACGACCCGAACTCAGTAGTCGATGGACGACTGGCGTTCTTTGTAGATGGCAAATTTGGTGACCACTGGCGAGTGACCGCCAGCGCCGATACGCGAGAAGGACCCATCAAGGATGTCTTCAGCGGCATCATGGATAAGTCACCCGATGCGCTTTTCCGTCGAATCGACGAAAAGTACTATTACCCGACGTTCGGTGACGACAGCACTGTCGCAGAGATGGCACCAACAATGGGCAAGTTTTTCGCGCGCGTTAGCAAAGACGACAACTATGGTCAGTGGGGCAACTTCAAGGTCGCCTACTTGAATAATGAGCTCGCGCATGTCGATCGTGGACTGTACGGCGCGAACGCTCACTATCAGTCTGGAACAACAACCGAATTTGGCGAGCAGAAATATTCCGCCGACGTTTACGCCGCTGAACCTGGAACGATAAGCAGCCGCGAGGAGTTCAGGGGTACGGGAGGTTCACTCTACTTCCTGCGCCGCCAGGATTTACTGGTCGGGTCAGAACGAGTGCGCATTGAGCTGCGCGACAAAGCATCCGGCATCGTGACCGGTGTCGTCAATTTGACGCCGGGAATCGACTATGACATCGACTATTTGCAAGGTCGCGTTGTGTTGGCCGAACCGTTGGCATCAACAGTCGACGACAACCTGCTTGTGCGTAGCGGTTCTGTTTCCGGCGATGAGGCGTACCTTGTTGTGCGTTACGAATACAGCCCTGGGTTTGACACTATTGATGCGCTGTCAGTAGGCGGCCAGGCGCATTACTGGTTTGGTGATCGAGTGAAACTCGGTGTGACGTCAAATGTTAATGAGCAAGACGGCGAAGACAGCACGCTGCTAGCGGCCGACCTGACTGTGCGGTTGACATCCGAGTCGTGGGTAAAAGTTCAGCAGGCAAGGAGTGAAGGTCTGTTGTCATTGCCGTTGTTCTCGGCAGACGGCGGTTACGAATTTAGCAGTTACGATGCGTCACAGTTCATCAATGCGAAGGCGGATGCCAGCCGCGCAGATATCAGTTTGCGCTTGACTGATGTCATTGATTTCGGAAGCGATGCTCGGATGACGCTGTATGTGCAGGAGGTTGACGCTGGTTACTCTGCACCGGGAATGACGGCCTTGACGGACACAAAGTATTACGGTGGCACATTCAGTCTGCCATTCGCGGATAGATTCAATTTTGGCGTCAAGATCGACAATCGAATCCAGTTGCAGGGAATAGAGACCCGGGCCCAGGAGTATAATATCGGTTACAAACTGGGAGAGCGCTGGGATATCAGCGTCGGTTACCGTGAAGACGAACGCATTGATCGATCGATCATTGTACCGTTAACGCAGGACGAGGGTGAACGCGCTGATGCAGTCGTTCAGCTTGGTTATGATTCGAAAGATGACTGGAATGTTTACGGCTTCGTGCAAGATACACTTTCCGTAACGGGGACCCGAAATGAAAACGCGCGTGCGGGTGTTGGCGGCACCGTGCAGTTTTCGGAAAATCTGCAGATCGATGCGGAGATTTCCAGTGGTGATCTTGGCGCCGGCGGGCGGCTAGGTACGAATTACAAGTACTCGGATCGCACCAGCATGTATCTGAATTACACACTCGAAAATGAGCGTGCCGATAACGGATTGAGTACGGCAGGTGGCAGCCAGGGGAATCTGATCGCTGGCATCAAATCTCGCTTCTCGGACAGCGCTAGCGTCTTCCTGGAGGAGCGTTACCAGCGAAGCGATACGATGATCGGATTAACTCATTCGATGGGCATCAGCGTCGCGCTTGGCCAAAAATGGAGTTTCGGTTTGAATACTGATATCGGCACATTGCATGACAGCTTTACGGGCGCGGAGACTGACCGCCTGGCCGCAGGTGTTCAACTCGGTTTCGCCGCTGGTGATCTGCAGTTCGTGAGTGGCATGGAGTACCGGGATGATGACGTCGAGCAACTGGACCTCAGTCGCAACCAACGCACGACCTGGTTGTTCCGCAACAGCCTGCAGTATCAGATGGGTTCGTCCGGGCGGATTATCGGCAAGCTCAATCATTCGGATAGTGAGAGCTCACTCGGCACGTTCTACGATGGTGGATACACTGAAGCCGTGGCGGGTTACGCGTATCGCCCGGTTAGCAACGATCGCCTCAATGCATTGGTCAAATACACCTATTTTTATAACGTGCCGACCGCAGATCAGATCACGCTGCAAAATATTGCCGCAGAATTTATTCAGAAAAGCCATATTGCGGCTGTTGATGTTACTTACGATTTGACACCGCGATTCTCTATCGGTGGCAAATACGCTTATCGATTAGGACAGGTCAGTCTCGATCGCGAGAATCCGACATTCTTCAGCAACAACGCAAATCTGTACTTGCTCAGGGGTGACTACAAGTTCGGCAAGAAATGGGAGTTTATGGCCGAAGCTCGCATGCTCGACATGCCGGATCTGAATGAGAGCCGCATCGGCTTTCTTACGACCGTATCACGTTATTTTGGCGACCACCTGAAGGTCGGTTTGGGCTACAACTTCACGGACTTTTCGGATGACCTGACAGACTTGAGTTACGACCATCAAGGCGTATTCCTGAATTTGACAGGCAGTTTGTAAAGGTGTGCCTCCTATCAGCTCGTCGGCGTGATCTGGCCTTTGAAAACCTTTCGCGCCGAATTTGTGGCGATCCTACTCGCGACTGAAAATCCGCGTGTCGGTGGTTCGATTCCGCCGTAGCAATAAGAAAGCCAGCGCCAGGCTCCAGATTCAGTTTCTATTGTGACGGCCACCACTCTTCGGCTTACTCCGAAGGCGCATCTCCTGCGAGAGCTTCATCCAGCAGCTCAACCAACTGATCGCGGCTGTAGCTGTAAGGACCCCACTGGTTCAGCTGAACAAGCTGGGCGACCTTCGTGCGAATGGTCCACTCCTGCTCTTCCGCGTTGGGGACAACCATGTAACGGCGCAACGGATTGTCGTCGAACAGGGCATGCATGAATGCTTCGGAAACCTCATCAGGTTCCTTATAGGATAACTCACGCTCGGCCGTCGCTTCGTAGGCCTCTTTCATTTCTTCGGTCACTTCGCCACCTGCGGCTATCGCTTGCTCATGCCCACGAGACACGCTGCTGCGGCGGATGTTGGACTTGTAGTTGCCGGGCTCAACGACACTAACCGCGACGCCGTGCGGCTCCATTTCCGCTGCTAGCGAGTCCGTATACGCTTCGATCCAGTGTTTGCTGCCGGCATAGGCGCTGAAGCCTGGGAAAGCTGCGAGAGTGCCTGCTATCGATCCCGTCGTCACAATGCGTCCCTTGGATTCGATAACCAGTGGCGCGAACGCCTTGGTCGTGCGGTAGACGCCCTCAACATTGACGGCGTAGACAAACGTCTGATCTTCGATCGGCGTGTCGACAACCTCTCCGCCGCCGCCAACACCGGCATTGTTAACGAGGGCATACAGGCCTGTACCTTTTTTCTGGATCATTGCGACAACAGCATCAACCTGATCCTGCTTGGTGACGTCGAGTCTTACGGCCGTAACGTTCTCAATTTCATTCAGCGCTGCGAGATCCTTGTCTTTACGCGCGCCGGCGTAGACGTGATAGCCATTTTCGGCCAGCGTTTCGGCAAGGTTTCGGCCGATGCCTGTACTTGCGCCCGTAATCAGGATCGACTTGTGATCGTCATTAGCTACGGCATGCGGTGCCGCGAAAAAAACGACTGCGACGGCAATGACAAACTGGAGGAGCTTATTCATGGCGTTCACCTGTTATTTTTGATGACGGTGACACTAGCACAATCAGATGCGATTTAGCCCTCGCATCGTGGGTGATCTGAGTGCGTGAGATTTGCGTGTATCAGTTGTGCATTGTTATGCACCGTAGTGCAATCTGAGCAACGGACGCCCCAGTAACCTGCTGAAAAATATAGCCAGAGATCCTTCACCAACAAACTGAAAATCCGCGTGTCGGTGGTTCGATTCCGCCCCTGGCCACCACTTCCTCAAGGTCCTGACCGGGGACATGGGTTACAGATTATTCCGGAGACATAGGTAACACTTTAGCAGCAAATGGGTTTTCGATGGGTTCGAGCCTGCAGGTTTCATGATCGAAGTAGCCAAGATCATACTGCATGAAGCTGACGAGCCAGATTTTGTTGCTAACCTGCTTAATGCCGACCTTTTGGCCGGCGAAGACGGTGCTTAAGTTGATTTTCCGGCGTTTGTAACAGATACGGCCACATGTAGTGACGGTGGCGGTCCAGTCATGGATCGGATAATCGAGATCGCCCAGTCCTTTGTAGGGTCTGGGCGATTTTGTATAGAGGTCAGCCGGGACCTTGAGGCCGATCGCCTGATGCGGGCGTTCCTGGTTGTAGTAGTCGATGAAGTCATCGAACCTGGCCTGTTGCTGCAGGAAGTTTTCAGCGGCGGGCTTGGTGGCCTCGTTCTTCAAGGTCAGGTGCATGCGTTCATGGCGGCCGTTCTGCTCCGGATGCCCCGGCTTGATGCGTTCGATGTTGATGCCCAGGCGTAGCCACCACACCGAGAGCTTGGAGAGGCCGTAGAGGGCATTGCAGCAGGAGAACGGCACCCCATTGTCGGTCCTGATTGCTGTGGGCAGCCCGAAGTCCTTGAAAGCTCTCTCAAAAACACTGAAGGCATAGACCTCCTTGGTGGTCGAGAGTGCATCACAGGTCATCAGGTATCGGCTCGCATAGTCGGTGATGGTGAGCGGAGCGCGAAGCCTGCCCTCGGGGTATAGCAGTACTGGTGGTTGGCGAGCATGAACTCGCC
>Ga0209987_10001541_pt1 | contig 12647 bp, 11 predicted proteins | sample N074metaG_FD_182134 | JGI IMG/M metagenome (GOLD analysis project Ga0209987, IMG submission 182134) | Deep subsurface microbial communities from Kermadec Trench to uncover new lineages of life (NeLLi) - N074 metaG (SPAdes) (version 2) | ecosystem: Environmental > Aquatic > Marine > Ocean trench... | reverse complement strand
AGGCACCACAGAGCCCTGCGCCACAGCCGTACTTGGTACCGGTGAGTTGCAGATGATCACGAATAGCCCACAGCAACGGCGTTTCGGGTTCTGCTGCCACGGTTACGGACTTACCATTGACCCTGAGCTTAATCATATTTCCGTCCCCTTTTTAACAAGTATAGACGTCAAACACGCAATCAGTCCTTCGTTCACTCAGCACTGGATGAATTCATACGCGCGGCTGCCGTGTAGACAGAATCTCCCAATGCCGAGGCGTCGTCGTTCGCCGCAACAGCGGCTACAGAAATGATGAGTTCGCGATTACCGTCGGGCGCAGTCCAAACCACGGTCCATCGAATGCCGGAAACGTCCTCGCGCCTCCTTCGTGGTTTGATGTGGTGAATGTAGCTATTGCCGCTTATGCTCATTATTTCTTCGTCTCCGGGATTTGCAGTGAGCTTGCCGGCTGGATTGCCGGCGATGTCCTGTATCGCGAGCTGAAATCCGCCGATCGGCAAAACGTTGTGCTCGAGCGTCACCGATATTGCGTATTGTTGCCCGTCCTGATAAGTCGCGGGCACTCCGTCGAGTTTTACGCTGCCGCCCTCGGTGTTAGCGTCGTTGCCGAAATGGCAAATCGTACAGTCGGGTTGGCCCGGGGCACCCGAATGCCCCGGCGGTGGTCCATTCTCGAATGCGGCGACGACGCACCATGCACATGACAGTGTGGCTGTAAAGGCGAGCGGAATCCTAATGAACCTTGGCACGCCCGACATAATTGGTGTCCGTGCCAAACCAGATTTCGCCGGAGGGCTCGTGGTAATACATATGGCGTATCGTACCGCCGCCACTCGGGACATCGGTGCCCGAGAAAAATTCTTCGCTCGCCGTGTCGAAGCCGATGAAACGATTGGGTGACACGCCGGTTTCCACCAACCAGATGCGGTCCTCGCGATCGACAGCCATGCCGTAGGGTCGGCTCGCGGCGCCTGAAGGAAGGTCCCATTCCTTGAACAACTTGTCCTCTGGAGAATAACGACCGAGGCGTCCGAGTGCGTAGTCGACGTACCAGACAGTGTCGTCCGACGTAATCGCCATTCTGCGTGGTCGCGAGTCAGGATTCGGCAACTCGATTTCTTCAACCGTTCGCTTGTCGCGATTGATGCGCAACAATTTGTTGCTGCCAAATTCGACGACCCACGGCTCATTCTTTGAATTAAGTTTTATTCCGTAGGGCCTGGCATCCCTGGTAGGGACTTCGATTAAAGAGATCTCACCCGAATGGGTTGCAAGACGACCGACGAAATTGCCGCCCTGAACGGTGAACCAGATATCGCCGGCTGAATCCAAGACCAGCGTATGCGGGTCCCGGGCTTTCTCAATGGGCATGGGAAATTTCTGAATTTCACCGGTTTTGGGGTCGAGCCGCCCGATGTGCGAATTACGGTTGCCCGCGTACCATACGATGACGTCGTCACCGTCTCCGACAACAATCAGGTTGTGCGGTCCGGTGCCCGCTTCAAGGTCGAACCGTTCGAATTCACCGCTTTCAGGGTCGAGGTTCGCCACATAATGACCACGTTGGCCGACGAACCAGACACGGCCGGACGGCTCGACGAACGGATCGCGCGGCCTGGATTCACTCCAGGGAACTTCCCACTCGCGTATGTCGACGTACTCGGACGCAGTGCTCTGCGACGCCCAGGGCAATATCAGGAGCAAGCCCGCCAAAACAATGCTCAAGCGCACTGAAGACCTCCCGACAGCAATTTCGCCTGTCGCTATTCTGACCCGCAAACGCGCAGCGCGCTACTAAGTCGTGTTCGTGGTTCCGTTCAAAGGGCTGCCGATCACCAGCGGCCCAGGATGCAACGGCCGGAATCGATTCGACACGACGTGGGCGTTACTCCTCGGAACATGCGCGTGTACGCGCCGTGTTGGCGCGGTGTAGGCGTCGGTAAATACTTCGGCTCTCGAATTCAGCACGCGAATGGCTTTTGTGAATACGCGTTGTTCTTCTTCCGTCAGCGCTTCGAGCAAGCTTGCCTCGAGCTCGCGAGCAAGCGGCGCAATCTGGTCATGCAATTCCTGACCCTCGGCTGACACATTGAGGACTGAACGACGCCGATCCTCGCTGTCAAGCTCACGAATAATCAGGCCTCGGTCAAGCAGCTTGGTCACGGCCCGGCTGACGGCCACTGTATCCATCTGTGCGAGACGGGAGACGGCCACAGCCGACAGGCTCGGTTTGTCACGGATGATGGCGAGAACTTTCCACTCAGGCAAGGAGATGCCATAGCGATCCTCAAACAGCGAGGCTACCGAGCGCATGATGGATTGAGTCAGTGTTGCCAATTGGCACGGGATGTAGTCGTTCAAATCGAATTTTTTCAACGATTTTGTCATAGCGATGCCCTCTCGATCGCAGTGCGCTGCTTTCGGCACGGCAATCGGCAATTCATCCCTAAATGCCTGCCCCAGAATCAATGGTGCCCAGCAAACGCGATTATTCTGAACAAATACGATACTACTACGTCGCGGTTATGGTAATTGACTTATTCTCTGTTTATCATAACCAAATGGTTATAGAAACAGACGTTAGCCCGACAAAACAGCAACTTGCGCGAATTCGGCATCGGCACCTCAATTGTTTTCTCGAGGCAGCACGCTCACGCAAAGTCAGTTCTGCTGCGTACGCGCTCAATGTCAGTCAACCCGCCGCATCCAAAACGCTGGCTGAACTGGAGCGCATTCTTGAAACTCGGCTGTTTGATCGCGGGGGCAGAGGAGGATTGACACTGACGCTTTCCGGCCGGGTTTTTCTTCGTTACGCGGGGGCGAGCATCGCGGCCCTGAAGGAGGGGCTCGACGGGCTTGCTGAGGCACGTACGCACGGATCGCGAGTCTTGAAGATTGGCGCGCTGGCCGGTGTAGCGGCGCAATTTATGCCGCGCGCCGTCAAAGAGTTCCGTGAAAGCCATTTGACCATCGTCAGTATCATTACGGCCTCGAACGCCGTCATGCTCAATCAGTTACGCGTGGGGGAGCTTGATCTCGTCGTTGGCCGACTGGCGCGGCCGGAAGAAATGCAGGGTCTGTCCTTTACGCATCTGTATTCAGAGCCGCTCGTTTTCGTCGTCCGTCCGGAACATCCGTTGGCCGGCCGCGACGTATTCGACTTCTCGATGCTGGAGCAACTGACGTTACTGTTGCCGACTTCCGATGGTGTCATGCGACCGATTATCGATCGCTACCTGATCTCACATGGTCTGGGCGCCTTGCCGAACAGTATTGAAACGCGCTCGCCAGATTTTTGCCGGCAATATGTTCGCGACTCCGACGCAATCTGGATGATTTCCCGGGGTGTTGTGCAGCACGATATCGACGATGGCACGCTGAGCATATTGAAAGTCGATACCACTGATACCCAGGGCCCGGTCGGCCTGACGATCAGGGCGGAAACGGATCCGTCGCCGACACTACGCATGATGATGGATACCGTGGCGCGCGTGGCTCGGGACTTCGCACACACCTGATAATTGATTTCGCGTGACATCAGAAAGTGCGTGGCGCAGCCGCTGCGTTCTATACTCGAAAAAAGACGCGGATTATTTATGACGAAACCAAAAGTCAAGAAGCGAATTGCCGTGCTGCTGGTGACATTGTTGGCTGCGATGCCCATGTTCCCACAACCCGCAATGGCAGCCGAACATGAACTACCGGCACTGCTGATTCGTTACGCGGACATTGTCCTCACCAATGGTCAAGTACTCACGGTTGATGCGGACTTTTCGGTGGCAGAGGCGATCGCGGTTCGGGATGGCAGAGTGCTCGCGATCGGCACGTCAGACGAGATGCTCAAGCTTGCGGGACCGGACACGGAACGCGTCGATCTTGGCGGACGTACGCTGACGCCAGGTTACATCTACAACGATGGTGACAATGCGGTTCCGGGTGGAGACATATACAAAGACACAATGGTCGGCGGCTGGTTGTCGGGGCGCATTCCCGGCGACGACATGGAAGTACTGCTGAGTTCCCTCGACAATGTGCTGGACCGGGCTCAACCTGCCGAACCCGTGTTCGTCAACATGCCGAAAAATTTCCCGGCCGAAGCGTTCGATTGGACCGCCGACGATCTCGATCGGATTGCCCCGGAAAATCCGATCGCGCTCTTTTATACGAGCAGCGACGTGCGCGCCAATCATGCGATGCTTGAGCGGGCGTTTGCGATGGGTTTGCCGCCAAATCATTTTGGCGTGATCAAGGACGCCCACGGTGAGCCGACCGGCGCGCTGGTACACGAAGCCACTGGATTTGTTGGCTGGCAGGCGCGACCGTATCCGAGCCGCGCGTACATCGAAAAGGGCATGCGCGATGCAAAGGCTTCATTTCTCGGCTACTTGAGTGTCGGTGTGACGACGACGACCGGACACATGAGCGGACTGACGATCAGCATGCTCAACGAAATTTTTCACAGCGGTGAATTGTCGATGCGCGTATTTCCGGGTCATGACATGACGCGACAAAACCCGTTCTCGGAACAGTACCTGAAGCGTGTCGGCAATCTCGTCGACTTTTCGTTGTATGACCCGGAGCGAGGCCCGATGGTCAAGATCGTCGGTGCCGCGCTTGCCTCACTGGATGACGGCCCGAACAGCCCATCCGGAATTCTGACCATTGTGCCCAAAGACCGCATCATGCCGGAGCTCGGTGGCACGCCGCACGGGTGGAACAAGTGGACCGGAGAATCCGTTACCGGCTTGTCGTGGGAGGACCTGAGTGACGAGCAAAAACTGCAGACGGATTGGAACACGATGCGTCTCCTGATCAAGTACGGCTGGAATACAAGCGGCAATCACAATATGGGCAGCGGTGCGATGAAAGTCGTGCTCAACGCAGTCGACAATGCCTACAACACCGATGAAGTACTGTTTAAGCAAATCAAACCGAACGCTTACGATCACAACGTGATTTGGCACGAAGACAATTTTGCGCTGATCGACAAGTACAATGAGCAACTTCGATTTGGGTTGAAGATCAACGAGTACTTCGATCCGCGACTTGTCGACGGCAAGGCGCCGTTGCTTTACGAATACGAGAACCAGCTCGACACGCTGCAACCCGTCAAGGATCTGATTGAGCGCGGCGTCAACGTGCATTTCGAAGGCAGCGACGCGTCCAACCATCCCATGACGATTATCAAGTGGGCCGTGACACGCAGCGATGACCAGGGACGAGTTATTGCTCCGGAGCAGGCAATCGATCGCAAGACTGCGTTGCGCATGATTACCTGGAATGCGGCGCGCTTTGTTGGTGAAGAGACCAACCTGGGCTCGCTCGAACCGGGCAAATGGGCCGACCTCGTCGTGCTGAATGGTGATTTTCTCGGCGTGTTCGACGATGAGATCGACACCTTGCACATCGACCTGACCTATGTGGCGGGCAGGCTTGCCTACGATGCCAGGCTATGGCAGTGAATGGCGCCCTGCGTCTTGCCGGTCCGCTAGCAATCCTCGCAGCCGTATTACTGCCGGCGATCGCCTATCCTGGCGACGAGGACACAAAACCCGCTTACATGATTTACATCGATTCGGAAACGGGAAAGTACACAACCGAGGACCCGGGGTCCGGTAACACGAACGACAGCGTTGTATCGGCCAGACCGGCGTCCGGGAACAGCCAGCCTAAACGGACATTGCTCATCGTGGGCGGCAGCGTGCTTGCCGTGTTACTCGTCGTCGGCCTGCTCAAACATCAACGTAGACAGATTACTTGAGGCGATAATGAACCTGATTTCGAAGAACAAAATTGCGATTGCAGTGCCGGCACTTCTTGTTAGTTTGCTGGCATGCGAATCGGATATCACGGAAACCACCGGTACTACAGATGCCACGAGTTACAAGCCGCCATCCGTCGTGCCGCTCGAGGCGATCGTTGCGGCATCGAACGACCTCTTGAGTCGGCCGGACATTCCGGTGCGAGGCGACAATGGCTATGTCGAGGACATCATTCGTTTCGAGGTTGCGGAGATGGAATGGGACGTTGGCATGTCCGTACATGAACCGGCGGACAGCTCGCAAATTGCGGTCGGCTCTGATGGTAAGAAAGTCGGTATCTTCCTGCTGCACGGTGGTTCTGGCGACTTCAAGCGTATGCATCGCCAGGCGAGCATTCTGTCCCAGAAGCTCGGATACAAAGTCGTCTCGATGAGTTATCCGGGCCGGCATGCATTTCATACCGAATCGCGCGATTGGCCGGGCAAGAACGTTCGTGACGATGGCTCGGTGCGTACACCTATCTGGTTGCGTGGTGAGGAAATTTCACGCGATGAGTACGACATTGTTTTCGATACGGGACAACGGCCGCGATATGGCACTCGGAGACTCGCGAAGGCTAAACCCGGAACCAACTTCTATTATCGTATGGCCGGATGGCCACTGGCGCTCGAGGCCGGCGGGGTTGCGGCGATGCAGAAGCACTTCCCCAAGAACGAGTTCTCGATTTACGTGCACGGTCATTCAACCGGAGGGCCGCTCGTAAACATGCTGTCGCAACGCGTGCCCAACGTCGTCGGTGTTCTGGCGATCGAGAACTCGCCGTTCGGCTACATTTATCGTGCCCAGGCTGCCTGGGGAGGTCAGCTTGGCAAGATCAGCGAGTACGATGTGCCGTCCGAAGATGTTCTGTTGCCATCACGGTCGGATCCGTTCGACGAGTTGTACATTCGCAGCTGGCGTGATTCAGCACGTTACGTTGGTCCCGAGCTGCTGGGCAGCGAAGGGCCGCAAGCATTGATGCGGCTACCGATGGTGATGGAAGACATTCTTGCGGGATGGGAGCGCTCGCAAAAAAGCCCGCAATTCAAAGCGGAATATGTCATCACGCATGGCATTGAGGCGTCCATGACGGCGGCTGCGCAGGCGACGGCGGAGCGCCTCGAGTATGACGCCGACGAAACGGCTGCGCTGGTCGAACACTATGTTGGCATGACGCGCGAACTCAGCGGGCCGGGCGTCAAGCCAGTGCCACCGGTCATGTTTCAGATTTCCGCGTTCAGTCGCGATCATAGTCGCGCAGTTTACGAAGAGGTCACGATTCCAATGTATGAGGCAATGAACCCGGCGCCGAAATATTCACTGACGCAATATATGGCCGGAAAGCACGGTTACATGGCGCAGGACGATGAACTCGGGCTGCCGTCGGGCATCGGTCCGGCCGTGTTCCTGCAATGGGACGCAGCGATCAAGAGCGGCTGGTTCATCACAGACTAGGGCGCGGCGAGCCAGCGCAGGGCGGCGACAAGGCCGCCGGCCAATTCGCGCGGTTTCTCGATGTGGCCGTAATGCGTCATCGGGACATCGAACACCAAAACACGAATCGGGATACCCGGATTTGCCGCACGAAACTCGGCGGAAATGAGAACCTCGCGCGCTTCGGCAGGATTTTCGTGCCAATGACCCGTGTCTAGTTTGGCGGTTGTCCAGATCATTTTCTTATAGCCAATCACCGGTGAATTCATCGTACTGAAAAGATCGTCAATAACTTCCTGAGCCTCAATGCCATAAGGATTATCCGCGAGCGTATCGCGGATCTGCGTTGAAACTTCCGGCAGCAGATTGATCGCGCTTGAATGCTCCATGTCCTGCAGCGGTTGTTTGAACTGCGCGCGACGGTGCTCCTCGGCGCCCATCCAGGCTGTGGCGATTTCCTGCCGCGGCACGGCAGGATCCCAAAACGGATTCAGAGGTCCCAGGTAGCCACGTGAGTACTGATCGGGCGTACGCGCGCGCAATTTCGTAATGTGCAGGAAGTCATCAATTGAACGGACGCCGCGAAATTCACGCATCGACTTTAACCCGGCGGGTCCGCCGGTACCCCAGCCCATGGACAGGCCGCGGTTCTTTTCGGCGAGCGCGTCCTTAAGCATGAACTGTACTTCGCCGCCGGTCGAATGCCCGATGATGACGGCAGGTCCCGTCACTACGTCGTCGATGATGGCCAAGACGCCGTCTGTTATAACGCGAAACGTGTACACGGCATTGCGTATTTTTGTTTCTTCAGCAGACACGTCACGATCCAGCAGGTAGCCTGGGATTCGCTCGCCGAATTCGGAATTGGTCCAGCCACCATGCCGATAGTTGCCCGGTATCGATAGCAACAGAACCGGGACTCGCTGGGCAAGAAATTGACCGAGACCGGGACGATTCTTCGGGTCGATAAAAAACTCGTACCAGTTCGCCGCGCCGCCGTTAATGATGACCATCGTCGGCAGGCCGGGGACTGGATCGCGGGGCGTCAATTGCAGGCCGCTGATGTCCCAGTCGAACCCGTAGGTGTTGAAACGAACTTCGTGCCAGCGCGCCGTGTAGCCGAGCGTCTCCTCGGAAATTGACTCGAGGTCGCGAGGATCCAATGCACCGCCTGGCGCCGCATTGGCGAGCTTCGTTACGGCCGCTCCGCCGTCGGGGAGATCCCAGCCGAGTTCGTCGAACAGCTCTTCCGGGACGAGGTGATAAGGCGCGTCGTCGGCGAGCAGTGCGACAACCTGATCTTCAGCGGATGGGGTTTTGGAACAACTCACCAGTGTCAGGCAGAGCACAGACCCGCATAGAATGCTGACAACTTGACTGCTCTTCTCGTCTTTAATCATCGTTTCATTGCATATGAAAGCGAACATTCGTCGACAGAAATCATGCGGTATTGTACGACATTACGTCATCGTTACTACAAAGGTATCACTAATGAAGTTCACTCGATTGTTGCTATTACTTGTGGCGCCCGCTTTTGCGCAGGGTCAGGATCTGCCCGAGGAGGTGATTCGCTACGCGGACTTTGTATTTTTCAATGGCCAGGTGCTGACGGCAGACGCCGACCATTCGTTCACCGTTGCCGACGCGGTCGCGGTTCGCGACGAAAACATACTGGCGGTCGGCACAAGCGACCGGATTCTCAGGCTCGCCGGGCCGGAGACGCGGCGTATCGATCTTCGTGGTCGCTCACTGACGCCCGGCTTCATCTACAGCGACGGCGACAATGCGGTCCCGGCTGGTGACATTCTCAAGGACAGTCAATGGGGCGGTTTTACTCATCCGCACCTCGGCGGCGACACGATCGATCAGGCGTTGGCGACCCTGTCATTCGTCGTCGACAGGGAGGGCGCCACTGGTGTGCCAATGTTTTTCAACCTGAGCGACTCGTGGGCGAGTGTCGCGATGCAGTCCTGGGACATTGCAACGCTCGACGAGATTGCTCCGGAGATACCGGTCGCAGTGTACCTCGACAGCAGCTACGCCTTGCTGAACACAGCGATGATCGACCTGGCGATCGAGAAGGGATTCCCGGCCGATCACTTTCATCTTGATCGCGACGATAACGGCGACTATACCGGTCGTGCCGGAGCGCAGCTCGCGGGATTCGTCGGCCGAGAAGTTCGGCCGTGGCCGTCGCCTGCCTGGTTCGACGAAGTTGCGGTTCCCGAGGCTGCGGAGACGCTTGCCAAGTATGCACGGCACGGCGTCACCGTGGCGACCGGGCACATGAGTGCGCCGACAATGACCGTGCTCAACCGGCTGTTTCACGAAGGTGATGGCCGGCGACTCGCAGTGCGTGTTTATCCGGGACTCGATTTTCTACGACAAAATCCTGAGGGCGAACGCTACCTGAAACGGATAGGCAACCTGGTCGATTTTTCGTTGAGTGACGATCGTGGCCCTATGGTGACAATCGTGGGCGCGTCGGTCGGTCCTCATTCGGGTTCTCCCGATGCTGCGGCAAGTCTGTTGACAATCGAGCCGAAGAAAACCGTCATCCCGGAGCTGAGCCCAAATACACACGGTTTCAATCGGTGGACAGCCCAGTGGTTCACGAACCTCGGACAAGGCGACCTCAATGAGTTGCAGCAAACGCAGACCGATTATTACAACGTGTTGCTCGCACGGCAACATGGCTGGAATGTCACGGGCGTGCACAACATGGGCAGCGAGGCGATTCGCCTGGCAATGCAAAATGTCGCGACGGCCGAGGCGCAGGAGGAGATGTACGTCAAAGAACTCTGGCGGCCGCAGGGATTTGATCACAACATCGACTGGATTCCCGAAGTTTTCGATTACTACAGAGCAAATCCAGAGCTGCGTGACATTATTCGTTTTGGCGTATCGCTGACTACCGGCATCAATCAGCGCGATGCCCGTCCGCTCGGTATCGTGAAGGTGATCGAGGCACAGTGGGGCAGGGAAGGACTGGAGCGCATGGCGCCGCTCAGGACGCTGCTCGATAACGGAATCCCGTTCCACATCGAAGGATCGGAACCGAACGATGACAGAAGTTACCCGACCTGGTACATGCATTTAGCGGTGACGCGTATTTCGAAATACGGTGATGTTGTTGCCCCAGACCAGGTGCTCAATCGCGAGGAGGCCCTGCTCGCGTTGACGCGCTGGCCAGCACGCTTCATCGGTGCGAGCGATAGTCTCGGTTCGATTGAGCCTGGCAAACTGGCCGATCTCGTCGTGTTCGACGGTAACATCATGGATGTTCCGATTGAAAATCTTGCCAAACTGATGCCGGTGCTCACACTGGTCGGTGGCAAGATCGCCTACGAGTCGGCGTCGCTGTAGCCCGGGTCTTCATCATGCCGAGGTTCGTGGTAGCGGTTTTGCTACTCATGATTTTCGCTATTCCAGTTGCCGCGCCGGCAGGCGATGAGGTCGATTATTCGGCGCCATACCTCGTTGTCGAGGATGGCGAGCTGGTCACAAAATATCCCGCGCGTGAACACGACGGCGGCGACACCGCAGCTGGCACAGAGGTTGACATCGAGAGCGACATGACACCTTCCAACACATCGTCGAACCGACTGCAGTTGGTAGGCGCGCTGGCTATTGTTACGGTGTTGGCATTTCTGCTGTGGGTCAGGTCCCGAGAGTAATGACCTCGGGAGTCCGCCGACCAAGGCGCTCAGCCCCATGTTCCGTTATCAACACCGCGTCGCCGAATTGTGCTGACGGTGTGGCAACGCCTTCGATCGCAAATCGCGGTTTGATCGTAAACACCATGCCCGATTTGACGACGAGATCGCCATTTTCGTCAGGCCGCTTGGGCCCCATGCGCGGTCCATCACCGGACGCGCCGCCCGTGTGGAACACGACACCCCAGTAAGCCGTGCCACGAGCCTCGACTTTCCTTTTATAGAGCTCACTGTATTCCTGAAAACTCAAGCCGGGTTTCGCCACATCGACCAGGTATTCAAACACCTCGATGCAATATTTCATCGCCGATTCCCATTGGGCCGGTGCGGGTGGACCAACGCAAACAGTCTGGTTGACCTGCGACGCGTAGCCGAGGACCTGGCCGGCCAATTCCTGGCTGCATATCTGGCCCGCAAGAAAAGTCTCGTCGAGCGGTCGCCCACCGGCAGTATTGCCTTCGTCGCCACCACGTATCGAGAGGCGTTGCGGCTCTTCACCTGACGCGTCCAGCAGTACTTTGAATACCTGGAACCAGACGTCACGTTGCACGACACCGGGCGCGGCGGTTTCGACGATAGCGCGAATCGCCAGCTCGCTGACGCGGCTCGCGAGCCGCAATACTTCGATCTCTTCGGGTCCGCGCTCGAGCTTCACTTTCATGAGCAGCTGCACGGCGGATTCGAACTTCGCTTTCGGAAAAGCATTCTTGAGGTTTGTCATCGTGATGTGACTAACGCCGCCCTCGTCGTTACGCATCTGACCCGACAAGTTGCCGACGCCGATGCGGGCTTTTTGCATGCCCAGTTCGTTGAGGCGATCGATGATCAGTTGCGAACGATTGAAGCGGCTTACGCGAAGGTCAAATTCAACCGGTGAATTGTCTCGTACGGACTTGCTGTCGTCGCCGCCGCGAAAAATCAATGTTGGTGGACCATTGGTCGGGAACACGGCCCAATTGGCGTTGCTTTCTGATACCCATTTGACGTCCGCATTGCCGGCGGGACGGGCCGGGATGATCAGGCAGTCGAATTTTTCGCGGTTCATCCAGCGGCGCAACTTGTTCCAACGCCGCTCCATCTCGTTTTTCGAAAAAGCCTTGGGCATGTTCGCAGGTACGAGTTCGTCCGAGCCCGGGAGGTCAATCGACCGACCCGGTTCGGCTCGCGCCGTGTTTGATGTCGATGCAAGGAGTGACGCAACCGTCAGCGCCGCGCCCGACTTCAACAAGTTTCTGCGATCGATTGACATGGCGAACTCCCCTTGTGTGTGATTGTCTTTAATTCCGAATGTCCTGAAGGAACCAGTCCGTCGGTATCTCGTTGCCCAGCTCTCGTTCCTGTGCGAGTTCGTACACACGACCAGCAATGGCAAAGAACTGTGCGCCCTGCAGGTTGCCCCGCTCGGAATAAGTAATTTGCTCAGCAGACGAACGTCCTGGTTTTTCACCGGACAGCAGATCGGCGAACGACACCATGCGATCGGGCAGCTTCACACCGTGCGCGCGTTTGCGCTGCGTGCCCGTACTTGCGGTTTGGCCTGGCCGCGCCTCCCAGGCAAGGTATTCGTCGTCGAGCAGGAGGTCGGGCCGGCCGACCGGCGGCGGAGCACTACCGAAGCGGAAATACACATCGACGCGCTCGAGACTGACGGCATCCGGTGACCCGCTGCCGCCAATGTTAAGAATATGTTGCCCGT
>Ga0209987_10001539_pt1 | contig 12654 bp, 13 predicted proteins | sample N074metaG_FD_182134 | JGI IMG/M metagenome (GOLD analysis project Ga0209987, IMG submission 182134) | Deep subsurface microbial communities from Kermadec Trench to uncover new lineages of life (NeLLi) - N074 metaG (SPAdes) (version 2) | ecosystem: Environmental > Aquatic > Marine > Ocean trench... | reverse complement strand
AAAAAACTTTAATATTTATTTTAAAAAGAAATAACTATCTATAGGTTAAATTACTTGGATGATGATATCTTGAATGAAATTATAGTTATTTATGGTGAGAAAAAAAATCATCATAATAATACTTATTATTTTATAGAAAATGATTTTCATGTTCCTCCTGGTAGTTCTGCTTTTAGGATTCCTCTTAATGAGTTAAAAAAAATTCAAAATTCTTATGTTGATAGAGTCTTATTACAAGATCTTTTTGTGTATGAAGATATATCATTATGGTGGTTTTTACACCCAACCATATTCCCTCAATTTAAAAATGTAGTTAATTTTGTATCAAAATTTTTAGAAATGATAGAACAAAAAAATCCGTCAATGATTATATTAAAAGATTTTTCAAATTATGAAGTTATTAAAGAAATATGTAATTCTAAAAAGATAACACTTAGATATTCAAATTTATCATTTTCATTTTTTAATTCGAAAAAAATTTTAATTAAAAAATTAAAGAAAATTAAAGTAGAAAAAATTTTTAAAAATAAGACAAATAAGAGAATTCATATCTTTAACAATCATTCTAATTTACTACCTGAAATAGATAATAAAAATATTTTTGTAATTCCAACAATTTATAGAAGAAAATTTTTTGATTTAGTTAGTAAAACTACAAAACAAGGCGAATACATACAAAAACAATTAATTGAATTATTGGAAAAAGATTCTACTGTTTGTATTGATTTCGATGCTACTTACAAAGGAGATTTTACAAAGTCAAAAGAAAGATTTAATGAAAATCAACCTTGGTTTCCAATAGAAGCAATTCTTTCAAATAAGTTAAATGATAATCATAAAACCTTCTTAAAAAAATATAATGACTTAATCTCTTCAAAAAGTTTTCAAGATCTATTCAAATATGAAGAAATTTCGATATGGGATCAACTAAAAAATATTTTTGAAGAATTATCTACCTCTCCGTACATCCCAAATTATTTAGATCTAATTGATTCCATACATAGAAAATTCAGTGAATCAAAACCAAAGGCAATCTTTCTTCCATATGAAACAGGACCAGTAGCCTTAGCCTTTATCTCTGTTGCAAGAAAATTTGCCATCAAAACTATTGGAATTCAACATGCAGCAATTTATAAAAATAGTCCTATGTACTCATTTCATAATTTTTTAGATGATGAAAACCCTCATGGATTTCCTTTGCCTGATAGACTTCTTTTATTTGGAGAATTTTCAAAGAATGTATTAATTGAGCAAGGATATCCTTCTGAAAAACTAGTTGTTTTTGGTAATCCCCAATTTTTTAATTTAGAACAAATAAAAAATACATTGAATCAATTACAATTAAGAAAAAAATATTCTATTGGAAAAAATAAAAAAGTTATTCTTTTTGCAACAGGTAAGCTCCAAGAATATTATATTACTTATGGGAAATTAAATTTTGATACACAAGTATGGAATTATTTACTAGAAAATTTTAGTGACTCAAAAACTTATGAGATAATTCTAAAACCACATCCGAATGAAAATACACTTGTTTACCAAAACTTATTACAAAAAAAAGAAAACACTAATGCTAGAATAATTGATGGAGAGATATTTGAATTAATTTATACTTCTGATTTGATCATTTCAATTTTTTCTAATTTTATGCTGGATGCATTGTGTTTCAATAAACCAATAATTCGAGTGAAGTTTAATGACGAAGAACCAATTCTTCCATATGATGATTATAATGTAATATTATCATCAAGCCTTGAAAATCTAAAAAGTAATATCAATAAATTATTTGAAGATGATTCCTTAGAAACCAATTGAGTAAAAATTCAAATTTATTTATGAAACTTCAATATAATATACCGGAATCAAAAATTGATTTTACAGATTTATTAAAAATATAGTAATTTGATAGCTTAATAGAAACCATGGTATTAAAATAACCATCAAAGTTAACAAGTAAGTAGTATTGTCAAATATACGGGTAACATATTCTGGATTAATTTCATTTGCGATTTCTCTATCAAGTATATTTACTGGATTAATTTTTACAATAATTGTAACACGTCAACTTCCTCAAGAAGAATTTGGAACATGGGCATTGATTGGAGGATTAATATCATATGTTCTAATAATTGAGCCAATAATATCATATTGGACAACTAGAGAAATTGCAAGAGGTGTTGAATCAGGGACAACATCTTTAGTTAGTAGTGGAGTTTTTTCTATTTTTGGACTTATTGGATACTTGATAATTGTTTTTTTTGTAGGTCAGAAAGCAGGGATTAACTTAGATTTTTTGTATTTCGCTGCTTTATTGGTACCTGTACTATTTTTGACAAAGACTCTTAATGCAATTAATTATGCTTGGAAACCTCATTCTATAAGTTTTGGTTATCTTGCATTTGAATTAACAAAAATTCCTGCAGCTTTATTACTAATTTATTTTTTAGATCTAGGATTAATTGGTGCAATATCAGCTGTAATAATAGCTCATATTTCAAACATAATTGTTCTACTTTGGTACGCTAAACCAAAACTTAAAGAATCATTTAAGATTAAAACTCTCAAAAAATGGCTAAATCTTTTTTGGTTACCATTGTATCCAGCATCAACTAATTTTCTTTTAGCACTTGATGTGGTAATTTATACTACCATTACAGGTTCGGTATTTGGTCTTGCCTTTTGGGCAGTTAGTAATTCAATAGCAAATCTTGTAGGTCAATCACGACACATTTCAAGGGGAATTTACCCAAAATTATTAGAAAGCGGTAAACCAGAATTTGTTCAAGAAAATCTTCTTTTATCATTTTATTTTGCTGTACCTTTAATGATTACGGCAATAACTTTTGCAAAACCTGGGTTATTCATATTAAATCCATTTTACATTTCTGCAGTATCAGTTGTTATAATATTGTCATTCAAAGTATTTTTAGATATATTTTTTGGATTATATTCATCTGCTATTTTGGGTCTAGAAAAAGTGGATCTCAAAAATTTTACATTCAAAGAATATTTAAAAAGTAAATTATTTTTTCTACCTACAATACGATTAATACAATTTGGTTCTTATGGTGCATTACTTACAATTATGTTACTTGTCGTAAAAATTGAAGATGAACTTACTTTAATCATTTATTGGGCCTTAATTTCGTTAGGTACAGAAATTGTTTCAGTTCTATATATGCATAAAATAGCAAAAAAGGAAATTACATTAAAAATGAATTGGAATATTATAATGAAATATTTTGTTGTAAGTATTGTAACATCAGGAATTGCATATGTGCTAATGGATAAATTTTTAATTTATGATGAAAGTGTATATATTTTCCTTCCAAATTTGATTCCATATTTGATAATATCCATATTTGGGTATCTAGGGATTACATATTGTATCGATAAAAGAACACGAAAATTATCAGCATCAATAATTAATGAACTTTTACATAAATCTTAGTGACAGAGAATAAACAAAATGACAAATCTAATTTATTTATTTGATTATGCAACAATCTATTTATTAGTAAAACATGGGATTGATCCATCACCTGTTGAGCCTATAGATTTCATTAAAAGTAAACTTTAGAAATAGAGATATTTTAAAAATCCTTAAGAAAGTGCTGAGATCTATGATTCAAATTAAATTAAAACAACAATTGCAACAGTTAGAGAAACAGCTAACTCATTTACAATTAGATAAAACAAACGTTTGTGTAGTAGGAAGTTATGTATTAGCTCTAAAAAATATTCGACAAAATAGAGATCTTGATATAATCATACTTCCAAAACTTAAAAAGAAAATTAGTAAAAAAAAGAAAGCCTTTCACATTACTAATCATATAGAAGTTGTAGGTGATAATTGGGCGTCTACAATTAAAATTAATGACGAATCAATGATAAATGATTCACGTTTTTATAATTTAATTTATGGTTTTAAGGTTGTAAAACCTGAAATATTGTTTCTTGTGATGTTATTTAGAGGTAAAGAAAAAAACATCAAAGACTTGGAACTACTAGAAAAATATGCATTATCAAACAAATCATGGGATTGGGATTTAATTAAAAATGTTATACCTAAATCAAAAACTCACGATTTTAAAATTAAAAAAACTCGAAAAAATCAAATTCATTCCATCATTCAATTACCTGAAGCCATAAATTCATCACTAAGAAATCAATTAATTTTGAAATTACCAATATCTGTTTTATTAAATGCACAATTAAAGAATGGAATATTTTATCATTATGACTTGTTGCTATATTATATTGCAATTCAATCAATAATTACAAGAACTACAAAAAAGTATTCAAATGTTCATAAAATATTACAAACATTAGATCCAAATTTTTTTAGTGATTTATTAAACCTAGTAACTAGCTTCAAAACTAATGGTTTTTTTGCTCGGTATCCTATAGTTATTACTCCTAATGGATTAATTTTAGATGGAATTAAACGAATAGCATGTGCACTTTACTTTGATATTCAAGAAATACCTGTCTTGATACAGAGAAATAAAAAACTAGTTAGTTATGATGATAAATGGATAAAACAAAAACTTGACAAAAAACTTTTGTTGAAAATAGATATTACTAAAGATAATCTTTTCCGAAAATATGGCATATGGACATGGATAATGTTATGGTCTCCATCTAAACCCTGGTTTAATGAAATAAGTAACGAATTATCAAGGTTTGGAAAAAAGAAATGGGAAAAATCTGTCTATCTAGGTAAATCTCTTCCTGATTTTATTCGAAAAACTTACTCTGTTGATGATATACAAAAATGGAAAATAGAATTAAAAATTAGTGCTATGAAAAATTATGAACCAATTATACATATTATTGCTCTAGAATTCCCATCAGATACATATAGAATCAAAAATGACATTTATGCTTATCAATCAAAAACTACCGTTCGTCTAAAAAAATTAATCAGGAGAAAATATGGACAAAAAATACCTGACTATTTTTATGATATAATTATCCATATTGGGGATAATCATGAACATAATAGTAAAATCTATGAATTTCTTGAACAAAATAATTATTTGACTGCCAAAAAATTCTAATTATTTTTAAACAGTTTACAGTTTATACTTTTTCCAATATTTAGAAATCATTTCAGCCATAAAAAAATCAAAAATATTATCTATATCGATATTAGATTCATCATGAGATATTATTGGTTTAATTTTTGGTCCAAACATATGTCCATACTTGGCTATGTTCTTATTCCAAAATGTTGAAATGCCTGAAGTTGAATAATAACACTTTGGAAACATTTGTCTTTGATGATATTTTAAAAAATCCTTCTTTAATGGTTTTAAAAAATTATTCTTTAACCAATAAGCGCGATATGGATGAGTTGTTATTTCTTTTACCTGTACTGTAATATCCGCTTTAGATTTTACCAATGTTTCAATTGATTCATCAATTGCATCTTCTTTTCTAAATGGCACAGTCGGATTTAGAAGTGTGACAATATCTGGTTCGTATTGAAATTTATTCTTTAGTGTTTTTAGTGTATGTTTTACCACATCAATAGTTTTTGCAGAACTAACAGCTAAATATTTTGGTCTCACAAATGGAATTTCGGCACCAAAAGATTTTGCTAAATTCGCTATTTTTTGATTATCTGTACTTACCACAACTCGATTTACATATTTTGATTTTTTTGCAGTCTCCACAGTATAGCCAATTAATGGTTTTCCATTTAGTTTCCTTATGTTTTTTCCAGGAACTCCTTTAGAACCTCCTCTTGCAGGAATAATTGCTAACACTTTCATGTTTTTTAGACTTTTTTCTGTTTTCAAACAAATTCTATTTTTTTATCTGAACTAAATTGTATTTATTATTTTGTCATGTTTAATTTATTGACATTTATTATGTCAAAATTTTAAACTAAAATTAAGAAATTGCTAAAATCAGTAAAAATGAAATGCAAAAAAATTAAGCTTGTTCTGACTGATGTTGATGGAGTATTAACAGATGGAGGAAGATATTTTTCGGATAAAGGAGAAATTATAAAAAAATTCCATGTTCGAGATGGAATGGGAATAAATATTCTATTACGAAATGGAATTAAAACTGCAATAATTACAAAAGAAAATTCAAAAATTGTAAAAAAATGGGCAAAAGAAATGAATGTTTCAAAAACTTATTCTGGAATTAAAAATAAAGAAAAGGATCTGGATAAAATTTGCAAATCTTACAAAATTTTACCTTCAGAAATTGCATTTATTGGTGATGATGTAAATGATATTGAATTAATGAAAAAAGTTGGATTTTCTGCAACCCCTTTTGATGGAATTTTACAAGCTAAAAAAATTGTAAATTATGTTTGTAAAACGTCAGGAGGTAATGGGGCTCTAAGAGAAATTATAGATTTAATTCTTAAAGAAAAATCTCCAAATAAAACTAATTGGTACTGAGTCAAATTTAATAATCTATATTTAACAGAATAAACATGGTATTCGTCACTGCAGAAATTGGAATTAATCATAATGGTAATTTAAAAATTGCAAAAAAGCTAATAGATATGGCAGTTGATGCTGGATGTGATGCAGTAAAATTTCAAAAACGAACTGTTGAAAAAGTCTATACTAAAAAATTCCTTGATTCACCTAGAGATAGTCCATGGGGAAAAACACAAAGGGATCAAAAAAATGGTTTAGAATTTTCTTTAAAAGATTATGTAGTAATTAACAAATATTGTAAACAAAAAAAAATTCCATGGTATTTATCCTGCTGGGATATAGATAGTCAAATTAAAATGAGAAAATTTAAAACAAAATATAACAAAGTAGCCTCCGCTATGCTAACTCATAAAAAATTATTAAAAATTATTGCAGAAGAAAAAAAATATACTTTCATCTCAACTGGAATGAGTTCAATTGTGGAAATAGTACAAGCTGTAAAAATTTTTAAAAAATATAAATGCCTGTTTGAATTAATGCATTCTCATAGTTCATATCCAATGTCTTGGAAAGAAGCAAATCTAAAAACTATACAAACTTTAAAAAGAAAATTCAAATGTGATGTTGGATATAGTGGTCATGAAACTGCTAGCTATTTGGTTAGTTTATCAGCTGTTGTTTTAGGTGCAACATCAATTGAACGTCATATTTCTTTGGATAGATCTATGTATGGTTCTGATCAGGCTGCCTCCTTGGAGTCTGCCGGTCTTAGACGATTAGTTCGAGATGTAAAAAAAGTGGGAATTGTACTAGGTGATGGTAATAAAAAAATTTGGGATTCGGAATTACCTGCACAAAAGAAACTTCGTGAGATTTTTGCTTAGATTTAATATGATAAAAAATCAAATCCAAAAATCATTTGAGGAAAGTATCACATTAATAAAAAAATCTAGTTCCTTAAATTATGAAATTGAAAAAGCTACCAAATTAATCTTAAAATCATTAAAATCTGGACATAAAATTGTCATTTTTGGAAATGGTGGTAGCGCTGCAGATTCACAACATATTGCTGCAGAATTAATTGGCAGATTCAAATCTGAACGAAAAAGTTTTCCTGCTATTGCATTAACCACTGATACATCAATAATTACAGCTTTATCAAATGATTATTCTTTTGATAAAATTTTTAGTAGACAATGTGAATCTTTGGTGAAAAAAGGAGATATTGCATTAGGAATATCCACAAGTGGAAATTCATTAAATGTTAAAAATGGATTAATTGCATCTAAAAAAAATGGTGCTATAACAATTGGATTATTAGGCAATAAAGGAGGCATAATAAAAAAAATCTTGGATGTTGGAATAATTGTAAACTCCTCTACCACTTCTAAAATACAAGAAGTACATAGAATTATTTACCATATAATATGTGAAATTGTTGAAAATGAATTAAAAAATGGATAAAGTGAAAATGAAAAAAAAATTGCTTGAAAATAAAAATTGTTTACTTACAGGCGCAACTGGTGGATTGGGAAAAGAATTAGCATTAAATTTACTTTCTAAAAATTGTAATTTATTTTTAACATCTAAAAATGAATCTAAATTAAAACAGTTTTGTAAACAATTAAAAAATAAAAATAATCAGCAAATAATTAAATGTAAATCTGCAAATTTAGAAAAATCAAGTGATATTGAAAAATTAATAAAATATGTTAATTTAGAATCTTTTAAAGTTGATATTTTAATTAACTGTGCTGGAATTTTCCCTGTAAAATCTCTTTCTAAATCAAAAATTTCTGATATTGATTCATGTTTTTCAATAAATGTTAAAGCCCCCATTCTTTTTTCAAAAGAATTTTCAAAAAATATGATTGTCAAAAAATGGGGTAGAATTGTAAATATTGCTTCTTCATCTGCTTATGATGGATTTGAGAACACATCCATTTATAGTGCTTCAAAACATGCACTTTTGGGTTTTTCTCGTTCTCTTCAAAAAGAACTTAAAACTAAAAACATTCGTACAATTTGTGTTTCACCAGGCTCAATTAAAACAAAAATGGGTAAAAAAGTTCTAAACCAAAATTATCAAACCTTTATTGATCCTAAAGAAATCTCTACACTAATCATTTCTCTTTTAGAACTAGATAATGAAATGATTGTTGATGAGATTAGATTGAATAGAACGAACATATCATGAATTACGTAAATGAATTATTTTCTCTGAAAGGAAAAATTGCTTTAGTAACAGGTGCTGCAAATGGAAATGGTAAATCTATATCGAAGGCATTACTAAAAGCTGGTGCTAAAGTAATACTTGTTGATAAAAATAAAATTGAACTTTCTAAAACAAAATCGCAATTTAATAAATTAAAGTTAAAACCTCTAATTTTTCCTTGTGATATTACAAATCATGAAAATATTTTAGATTTGCAGAATTTTGTTTTAGATAAATTTTCACAACTTGATATTTTAGTTAATAATGCAGGTGTAACATTTAGTCATGAATTGAATACTTTTCCTGATAAATATTGGGATGAAACATACAAAGTCAATCTCAAGGCGCCATTCGAATTATCTAAAATGTTTAGTAGAATAATGAAAAAACAAAAATCAGGAATTATTATAAACATTACAAGTATTAATGCTGAACTTGCTTTTCCAAACAATCCTGCATATGTATCTTTTAAAGGAGCTCTAAAACAACTATCAAAATCTCTTGCACTTGATTTAGGGAAATTTGGAATTCGAGTGAATAATGTGGGACCTGGATACATTAGAACAAATATGACAAAAAAAAGTTGGGAAAATAAATCCCATCGAAAGAAGATAGAAAATAAAACCATCTTGGGTAGATGGGGAACTCCTGAAGATTTATCAGGAATTATTGTATTCTTATCTTCTGATTCATCTTCATATATTACCGCTCAAGATTTTTATGTTGACGGTGGTTGGCTTTTTAAAGGTCTTTGAAGATAATTCTTAATCTTTGCTTTTTAGAATTTATCTTTTATGTGTTATGTGGAGCATTTTTATTTTATATTTTATGATTAATACTAACTAAATGACTAGTATATTACTGGATAATAAAGCACGAAATCATTCTCATTATACTACTTTACAACGATTTTTAGAAAGGATAGATCACCTGAGAGAAATTTTTTTACCAATAAAATTTTTAGATCCAAAAAAATTACTTACATCAAATAGATTAGATATTGAATATAGAATAAATTTTTTAGAAAATGTTTTAGAAAAGAAATTACTATTCAAAAACACATTATATTATCAATTTGTGTCAGATAAGGAAAGAAATCTTTTCTTAACTGGCGATGAATTATCAAAAAAATTTTTACAATTAGCAGATGAAGTTAAACAAAGAGGAATACAAAATCCAATCATTGTAGGTAAATTTGAAACTAAAATGATTAAAACGCAGTATTCGATTAATAAAAAATTTAATTGGAAAGAATTTCAAAATGAAACAGGATACCAATTAATTGATGGTGCACATAGACTTTCATTAGCACTATTTTTAAAATTAGATTCTATTCCAGTTAAAATATACTCTCCGCTGTATTTTGAAATACCAAATTTTACAGATTATATTCATCTAAAAGAGAAGGAATACAAGAAAAAAGTATAGGTGATTAGAGGGCGATATAGAGAAAATTGTCGGAACTGAACGTAAGAAACGAATATGGGATTCGGAAACCCCTTCTATGCAAAAACTAAGGCAAATTTTACTATAAAAATTAATTTGTTTAGTAATTTTCTAAAATATTATTTAGAAGTGTTTCACAAGAATTATTGAACTAGTAAATGACAATAAATTGTGAGATAGAAAAATGCTTATTCAATTCAGGAGATAATGTTATTGAAGAAATTATCAAAACCATGTCAAATGCAACATCAAATATCTACGTAATGCATTTTTGGTTTAGTTGGAAACCAATAGCTGATGCTCTAATTAATGCACATAAAAGAGGTGTAAAAATAAATATTCTAACAGATCAAAGAAGTCTAGTAAAGTATATGCAAGATGATCATAAAACTTATTCGTTATCTGTTCCAGAATATCTATTTGATAATGGAATCAAAAGAGTAGCCATTTATTTTAATCAATTAATGCACCACAAAGTCATTATAGTTGATGATATAGTAATTTTAGGTTCGTTGAATTTGTTTAAAATATCAATATATGAAAATAGTGAGAATATTATTTTTGTAAAAAGTAAAAATATCTGTGAATTTTATAAAAAAGAATTTGAATCAATTTTCCAAAATTCACAACTTCATGATGTTATGAAATCTACTTGAGATATTCTAGTATAAAATTTAAGAACTTAATGAAAACGCCAAAATGTATGTATTTACAGAAGATGTCATAGAATCATATAGTAACAGAATCACCATTTTCCAAAAGAGATCTTACAAGATACTTTCCAATAAAACCAGCCCCGCCTGTAACTAGAATTTTCATAAAATACTAAAATGAACTAGGGTTATATTTTATGATTGTTTGATTACAATTGATTTTTAAAAAGCCTGATTTTGAGATTATTCATGAATGATATTGTGATTGATTCATCTCTTAGAACAGTAGAATGGAAAGATAACAAAGTAGTCATGATTGATCAGACAAAGCTTCCAAACAAGCTAGAGTTTGTAGAATATGATGATTATAATCAAGTTGCAAATGCTATCAAAACTTTGGTGGTGAGAGGCGCTCCTGCAATTGGAGTATCTGGTGCTTTTGGATTAGCATTGGCAGTATTACAAAGTAAAGCAACTACAAAAGATGAATTGATTTCAGATTTGGAAAAAGCAAAACAAATTCTATTTGAAACAAGGCCTACTGCTGTGAATTTAGGATGGGGATTAGAAAAAATAATGAATGTTGCAAAATCAGGAAATTCGATTGAACAAATTAGAGAATTAGTTATTTCTACAGCCAAAAAAATGGCAAATGAGGATATTCAAATAAATAAAACTATGGGAAAGAATGGTTCTGTTCTTTTTGATGACAATGATACTATAATGACTCACTGTAATGCAGGTGCACTAGCAACTGTTGCATATGGAACTGCATTAGGTGTCATCCGAGCAACTAGAGAGAGTGGAAAAAATATCAAAGTAATAGCTACTGAAACAAGACCAGTTCAACAAGGTTCTAGATTGACTGCATTTGAGCTAAAACATGACGGATTTGATGTTAGTCTTATTCCTGATACTGCAGTGGGATATACCATGGCAAATGGTCTTGTAAACAAGGTTATAGTTGGTGCAGACAGAATTGTAAAAACAGGTCACGTCTTTAACAAAATTGGAACCTATCAAATTGCTACTATGGCAAAACAACATGGAATTCCATTCTATGTAGCAGCTCCATTATCGACATTTGATATGAAAAGCGATGCCAAAGATGTGGTAATTGAGATGAGAAAGGGAACTGAAGTCACAGGAATTGGTGATAAAAAAACTGCACCTGATGGCATTAACGTCATAAATCCAGCATTTGACATAACTCCACCTGAACTAATTTCTGGAATTATTACAGAAAAAGGCGTGGCTAGAGCTCCATATGAGGAATCCATACCAAAATTATTTGAAGCTAATAATTAGAAAGTTTTTATTGTTTTTTAAACTGCATTTAACAATATGAGTACAGTTTCTGCACAAGCAATTGAGGAATCACTCAAGCAATGTATGGATCCTGAAGTTCCATTAAACATTGTAGAAATGGGATTAATTTATGGAATTGATGTTGCAGAAAACAATGACGTTAATATCAAAATGACAATGACTACTCAAGGATGTCCACTACATGAAACTCTAGTTCAAGATGCAACAAGATATGTTAAGAAAGTTCCAGGAGTAAATAATGTTAATGTAGACATTGTATGGGATCCTCCATGGTCAATGGATAAAATGTCAGAAGAGGCAAAAATTAAAATTAAGAATATGGGATCTGGACTGAATACTCCTGCACCAATTAACTATGAAACTGCACTACCACAAGGTGTAGGTAAACTAGTCAAACAAGAAGATGGTTCTATGGTATTGGCAAATGAACATGATCAAAGTTTTATGGTAAACCAAGCAATTGTTGACTTTTGGAAATCTTGCAACGGTCAACGTAAAGTCACTGAACTAGTTGAAGTGTTTGCCAAACAAACAGGATTACAAAGAAGCCAAGTTGAAAAAGAAGTTATGCAATTACTACAACAACTACGTGATGGTGGAT
>Ga0209987_10001538_pt1 | contig 12657 bp, 9 predicted proteins | sample N074metaG_FD_182134 | JGI IMG/M metagenome (GOLD analysis project Ga0209987, IMG submission 182134) | Deep subsurface microbial communities from Kermadec Trench to uncover new lineages of life (NeLLi) - N074 metaG (SPAdes) (version 2) | ecosystem: Environmental > Aquatic > Marine > Ocean trench... | reverse complement strand
GGTCCCGGGACCGAATCGAGATGAGCTGGACCACGAAACCACCCGTCGTGGCCTCCGGCAAGGCGGCGACCTGCGGCGCGACCGGGGCCGTAACCGGGGCCGTAACCGGGGCCGTAACCGGGGCCGCGACTGGGGCCGTAACCGGGGCCGTAACCGGGGCCGCGACTGGGGGCAGGGTTTCGCTCGCCGGCTCGGCGGCCGGCTTGGCGGCCGGTGGCACGGGCGGTGGCGCGGGCGGTTCGGGGACGGATTGTACCACTGCGGCCTCAGGCGGCACCTGATCCGGCGCGGCCTCGGCCTCCGGCGGTGCCGGTTCCGGCGCGGCCTCGGGCGCGGCCTCGGGCGCGGCCTCGGGCACGGTCTCGGGCGCGGGCAGCACAGATTCCGGCGTGGCTTCGGGCGCGACTTGAGGAGTGTCGGGTGGCAGGGCCACTTTGGCCGTCGGCGCCTTGACGGTCGGCACCGCCGCGGTTTCGGGCGGCGGCCTCAGAAGCTCTTCGGCCTCGGCGACGGTCGCTGACGGCGGTGTCTCGATCTGCGGCGGCGGTGGCGTTTCCGGCGGCGGCAGCAGGCGCTCGGCCTGGGGCTTCGTCGGGTCCGGCACCGGGTCGTTCAGCACGGCTACGTCCTGATTGGGCACCTCGATGCCGCCCGGGTCTTCGGGTCGCGACTTGATCGGCGTGGTATCCGCCACAATCACCGGCAGGTCCACGGTTTCCAGCTGCCCCATGCCCCAATCGTAGGCGTACCAAAGAATGCCGGCGAACACAGCGAGCGCCGCCACGAGGGCGACAATGGATCGCACGCCACCGCGCGCCGGCCTGGCGCCATCGTCGAGCAGATCGATCTCGGCATTGGGATCGTCGTAGTACGCCGCGCCCCGCTGCCCGCCCGCCTCCTCGCCGCGCACTCGATCGGCCGGATCGCGATCGCCGTAGGGGATCTGGTCGTCCGGGCCGGAACGCCGTTTGCCGATGAACAGGGATTGTTTTAACGCCATCATCGCATCTCCTCGACCGGCTCGACGCCCATCACCGCTAGGCCCGAGGCGATCACCTGTGCGATCGCCTGGACCAGCGCCAGGCGCGCGGCCGTTAGCTCGGGCTCGTCCTCGAGCAGGAAGCGCAGCCGAGCCTGGTCCCTGCCTTTAGTCCAAAACGCATGAAACGCCGCCGCCAGATCATACAGGTAAAACGCGACCCGGTGCGGCTCGTGAGCTTCGGCGGCCCCCTCCAGCAGGCGCGGCCACAGCGCCAAGCGCCTCATCAGATCAAGCTCGCCGGAGTCCGTCAAGCGGGCCAGCGGGCCGGCCGCCAGTGCCTCGGGGTCCTGAGACACCCCGGAGAAGGCCTCTTCCGCGTGGCGCAGCACCGAGCGGCAGCGGGCGTGAGCGTACTGAACGTAGAATACCGGATTGTCGCGGCTCTGCTCCAGGACCTTGGCGAGATCGAATTCCAGCGCGGCATCGTTCTTGCGGGTCAGCATGATGAATCGTACGACATCCTTGCCGACCTCGTCGATGACCTCGCGCAGGGTGACGAAGGTGCCCGCGCGTTTGGACATCTTCACCGGCTCCCCATCTCGCAGCAGCTTGACCATCTGGCACAGCTTGACGTCGAGTTCGACCTCACCGCCCGACAGCGCCTTGACCGCCGCCTTCATGCGCTTGACGTAGCCGCCGTGATCGGCGCCCCAGACGTCGATCAGCACCGCCGCGCCCCGCTCTATCTTGTCGAGGTGATAGGCGATATCGGGGGCGAAATAGGTCCAGCTACCATCTGATTTCTTGAGTGGGCGATCGACGTCGTCGCCGAAATCGCTGGAACGAAATAGCATCTGCGGCCGCGGCTCCCAGTCGTCGGGCTTCTTGCCCTTGGGCGGCTCGAGCACGCCGGTGTAGATCAGGCCGTTGCGCTCGAGCAGTGCCACCGCCGCCTCGACCCGGCCGGCGCCGACCAACGCGCTCTCGGTGGAAAACACCTCCTGATGCACGCCGAGCGCGGCGAGGTCGTCGCGGATCATCTCCATCAGCATGCCAATGGTGAAATCGCGCACGACAGGTAGCCATTCGTCCGATCCGGCATCGACGAACTTTGTACCGAATTTCCTAACCAGCGCTTCGCCAACGGGAACCAGGTAATCGCCCCTATACTCCAGATCGGTATCCGCAAGAAAATCTTCGATAACCTCTTCTGAAATTGCGTCGCCGAGCGCTTCGAGGTAGCGCCAGTAAACCGCGTAAGCAAGCTTGTCGACTTGGGCGCCGGCGTCGTTGATGTAGTACTCGCGGGTGACATCGAAACCGACCCGTTCGAGCAGCGCGGCAAGGGCATCGCCGAACACGGCGCCGCGCGCATGACCGACGTGGAGCGGCCCGGTCGGGTTGACCGAAACGTACTCGACGTTGACCTTTACGCCGGCGCCCAGCTCGCCGCGGCCATAGTCGGCGCCGGCGCGCAGCAGGCCGGCCAGGCAGTCCTGCCAGAATTCCGCCGCGATGCGCAGGTTGATGAACCCGGGTCCGGCGACCGCGGCCTCGGTGACCATCTCCCGCGCGCCGAGCCGTTCGGCCAACGCCGTGGCCAGGTCGCGCGGTTTCATGCCGGCGGGCTTGGCCAGCACCATGGCCGCGTTGGTCGCGATGTCGCCGTGGCGCGAATCGCGCGGCGGCTCGACGGCGACCCGCGCGGTGTCGAGCCCGTCGGGCAACGCGCCGTCGCGCGCGAGCGCGTCGAGTTCGGCGATAACCATGGCGCGCAGGTCTTGAAACGGGTTCATCGGTCCGGCTTGAGCTAATCGGCTGAGGCTGAGTGGGGCCTAGGCATTCGTCAATTCGTTCTGTCACGGCCAAGCAGTCTGCCGTGTTCTTCCTGGGCGAAGCGGTCGGTCATGCCGGCGATGTAGTCGGCGACCAACCGCGCCCGGGCCGTGCTGTCCGACTCCGCCGCGCGGGGTTGCCATTCCGCGGGCAGGTGTTCGGGCCGCTCCATGTAGTTTGCAAAGAGGTCGCGCACCACCTTGTGCGCTTCCGCGGTCATGCGGACGATGCGCTCGTGGCGGTACATATGCTTGAACAGGAACTCCCGCAAGGCGCGGTCGTTCTGACGCATCGGCTCGGAAAAGGCAACCACCGGCGCGTCCAGCAGGCGCAGCGCCGCCGCGCTTTCCGGTGCCGCCGCGCGCAGCCTGCGGTGGGTCTCCGCCAGCAAGTCGGTGACCATGAGGTCGATCAGGCGGCGCACCGCTTCGTGAATCAGGCGCGGGGTCTCGATTCCGGGATAACGCGCCGCGACCTCCGCGAACACCGGTCCGACCAGCGGCAGTGGTGCCACATCCTCGACCTTGAACAGGCCGGCGCGCAGGCCGTCGTCGATATCGTGGCTGTTGTAGGCGATGTCGTCGGCGAGCGCGGCGACCTGAGCCTCGGCGCCGGGAAAGCTATCCAGCTCCAGATCGACCTCGCGGCAGTAGTCGGCGATGCTCGACGGCACCGCTTCATCCGAACCGGGCCGTTTCCCGCCCGCCGCCAAGGGGCCGGTCAGTGGCCCGTTATGCTTGACCACGCCTTCCAGGGTCTCCCAGGTCAAGTTGAGTCCATCGAAATCCGCGTAGTTATTTTCGAGCCGGGTCAGGATGCGGAAGGTCTGCTCGTTGTGGTCGAAGCCGCCGTACGGCGCCATGCCGGCCGCCAACACGTCCTCGCCGGCGTGGCCGAAAGGCGGATGGCCCAGGTCGTGGGCCAGCGCCAGGGCCTCGGCCAAGTCCTCGTTGAGGCCAAGCACCCGCGCGATGCTGCGGGCGATCTGGGCGACCTCGAGGGAATGGGTCAGCCGGGTCCGGTAGTGGTCGGCCTCGTGGGCGATGAACACCTGGGTCTTGTGCTTGAGCCGCCGGAACGCCACCGAATGCACGACCCGGTCGCGGTCGCGCTGATAACCGCTTCGGGTCGGGCTTTCGGGCTCGGGGACCCGGCGGCCGCGGCTCTCCCCGGGATGGCTGGCATAGGGCGCGAGCCGGGCCGGGACCGGACGAAAGGGCTCCCAGCCGCCCGTGATCGGCGGGGCATCGGATTGGCCGTCTGGCGGCCGGACGGGCGTTGAACCGGGCAAATCCATCCCCAAATAGACAGGGCCGGCAAAATCCATGCTATACTACCGGCTCGGAACCAAGAAGGCGGGAATCATGGGCGATTCGGTGGATACTGTCGAGCGGGCCGCGATCAGCCTCAGCGCCAATGCCGCCAGGCGGATCGCCTGGATGATCGAGCGCGAGGCCCAGGACGGCTTGATGCTGCGGGTCGCGGTCAGCGGCGGCGGCTGCTCCGGCTTCCAATATGGCTTCTCCTTCGACGATACGGTCAACCCGGACGACCGCACCTTCGAACGCGACGGGGTGACCGCGGTGGTCGACGAAGCCTCGCTCGAACTCCTGACCGGCTCCGAGGTCGACTACGTCGAGGACCTGGTCGGCGCCTCGTTCCAGATCAAGAACCCCAATGCCGCCTCCTCCTGCGGCTGCGGCTCGTCGTTTTCGATCTGAATCGGCCCGTCAAAGCTGGTAAGTTTGGTGGCCCGTCCCGAAGGCGGGCCTTTTGTTATGGTGGGAACGGGCGCGAAGTATGGTCAAGATCGCCACCTGGAACGTGAATTCGATCAAGGCGCGGCTGCCTAACGTGCTGGCCTGGCTGGCCGAGGCCGCCCCCGACGTGGTCCTGCTCCAAGAGCTCAAGGGCGTGGCGGAGAACTTCCCGCGCCTGGAGATCGAGGCCGCCGGTTACCACGCCGCGGTGGTCGGCCAGAAGAGCTACAACGGGGTCGCCATCCTCTCCCGCGAACCGATCGAGGACGTGGTCGAGCGGTTGCCGGGCGAGCCGGAGGACGAACAGGCGCGCTACGTCGAAGGCACCACCTTCGGCCTGCGGGTCGGCGCCATCTACCTGCCCAACGGCAATCCGGTGGACAGCGAGAAGTATCCCTACAAGCTGCGCTGGATGGCGCGCCTGCGCGACCATGCCCGGGCGCTGCTCGCCAGCGAGCGGCCGGTGGTGCTGGGCGGCGACTACAACGCGATCCCGGCGCCCGAGGACGTCTACGACCCGACCCGCTGGACCGAGGACGCGCTCTACAAGCTGGACACCCGGCACGCCTACCGGGCGTTGGTCAACCTGGGCCTGACCGACGCCTTCCGGGCGCTGCACCGGGAACCCGGCGCCTACACCTATTGGGATTACCAGAGCATCGCCTGGAGCGCCGATCGGGGCCTGCGCATCGATCATCTGCTGCTCTCGCCCCAGGCCGCCGACCGCCTGGCCGCCTGCGAAATCGACCGCAAGCCGCGCGGCCGTGAAAAACCCTCCGACCACACCCCGATCTGGTGCGAACTGGAGGCGTGAGCGGCCGAGGCCCGTGGTGACCGCCCGGTCCGCGCTCGCTCTCGCGCTGCCTCTCCTGCTGTTGCTCGCGGCCTGCGATTCCGGGCCGCCGAAGCTGGCCAAGCTACCGGCCGATGGCGTGGTGCTGGCCTTCGGCGACAGCCTCACGCACGGGACCGGCGCACGCGCGGCGGAGAGCTACCCGGCGGTCCTCCAAAGCCTGATCGGACGCCGGGTGGTGCGCGCCGGGGTTCCGGGCGAGGTCACGGCCGAGGGACTGGCGCGCCTGCCCGGGGTGCTGCAAGCCACCGCCCCGGACCTGCTGATCCTGATCCACGGCGGCAACGACTTGTTGCGGCGGACAGCGCAGCAGCGCATCGCGGCCAACCTGCGCGCCATGGTCCATCTGGCCCGAGAACGGGACATCGCCGTGGTCGTGATCGGCGTGCCCGACCTGGGCTTGATTTTCGGCCGCAGCGCCGAGCTCTACGAGCACCTGGCCGAGGAACTCGATATCCCCTACGACGGCGCGGCCCTGCCCGCCATCCTCAAGCAGCCCAGCCTCAAGAGCGACGCCATCCACCCCAACGCCCCAGGCTACCGCAAGCTGGCGGAGGCCGTGGCGGCGCTGCTGAGGAAGAGTGGCGCGATTTAGGGGTGGGGCCTCATGTCATTCCCGCGAAAGCGGGAATCCACGGCAGCATCTGGACTCCCGCTTTCGCGGGCGTGACATTCTGGACGTGAAGAACCCCGTCCCTGAGATCAACCGCGGTACGCGCCCGTCACTCCACCCAGCCTCGGTTTAGGTAGGTTGTGCCCGCGACGGTGCTGACCGAAAGGTGGCTGCGGCGGCCGGCGGCGCTTTCGGCCGAGTGCACCGTCTCCACGGCGGCCGGGCGTGGCTCGTCGGCATGGTCGGCGAGGGCCTCGCGCAGCACCCTCCCTTGCGTCCCCGGCGGCGCTTCGAGGCCGAGCAGGTGAAGTACCGTGGGCAGGACGTCGACGATGCCGGTCGGCAGGGTGGAGACCGTGCCGCCAACGAAGGCGTCGCCCGCCATCGCAAGCCAGGTGTTGAGCTCGATCGGATGCAGGCCCCCATGGGTGCCGCCACCGGCCGGATAGTCGGAGTCGTGGCGGCAGGATCCCGGCAGCCCGTGCGCATTCGCGGCGGCATCGCTACGCGGCACCAGGACGATGTCCGGCGCCCGGGGATGATCCAGCCCGGCCTGACGGTGGGTCAGGCAGCCGCGCCCGTCGCGGGTCAAGATCGGCCCACACCAGGGCTGATCCTGGAGCCAGGCGACGACGCTGTCGATGTGCCCGGGGTCCGAATCGCGCAGGGTGATGCCGATGGTGCCGCCGAGGACGAGGGTCAGCTCCGCGCCCTTTTCCGCCCCCTCTTCCCCACCCGCGCCCGGAGTTTCGCCGACCGAAAAGCCGGCTTCGGTCAGCTTCGCGCGCAGGTTCAGCGCCGCGCCGGCAATCGTCAGCTGCCCGTGATCCGAGACCGTGACGATCTGCAGGCGATCCCCCAGGCCCGAGGCCCGCCGTCGGTCGAGAATGCGGCCGAATTCGGCATCGGCGTGGCGGATCGCGGCCAGATTCTCCGGCGAGCCGATGCCCCGATAGTGGTAGCTGTTGTCGGGCTCGCACAGCCACAGGATCGCGACCTCGGGCGCGAGCTCCGGCTCCAGATATTCGAGATAGGCATCGGTCGCATAGCTCAGCCATGTGAGCGAGGGGATCTCGTGTTTTGGAATCGGCCCGATCCGGTCGATGACGGCGGCGATGCGCGCGGCCGGGACCGAGGCGTCCGGACGGTGCAGGGAGAACCGAAATCCGCCCAAGGATTCGGCCTTGTGGTGCAGGATGCGCGTCCCGCCCGGTGTCCCGGCAGAGATCACCGCCAGCGACATGCCGTGGCCGGCCAGAATTTCGCCGAGCACCGGCACGCCCATCAGCTTGCCGCCCAGGCGCCGGTCGCCGGCCGCCAAGGCGGTCTCGTCGCCGGTGTTGAACAGGTCATTCGGCGCGGCCACGGGGTCCAGGAACTTGTTGCCGACAATGCCGTGGCGGGTGGGCGTGCAACCGGTCACGAGCGCCGATTGGTTGACCCGGGTCTCGGTCGGAAAGGTCGCCCGGCTGTGGCTGAATCGAACCCCGGCCGCGGCGAAGGCGGTCAGATTGGGCATCGACTCGGGCGTGACCATGTCCGGCCGCAGGGCATCGAAGGCGACGATCAGGATTCGCTTGTCGGTGGATTTCACGATCGCGTTTCCTTGCATTCCCGCCACGCCGTCAAAGACGCGGCGCGCGCGGCATGACCCGAACGCCGGGACGCAGGTTGCGGTAGGTGAGCTCGTTGTGGTCGAGGGGGTTGGGGCCGGGCGCGGCGACCACCAGGATGTCCTCGGCGATCGGCTGGAAATCGGCGCGGAAGTGCACCGAGGACTTGAGCGCCAGGATCTTCTGCTCGGCCGGCTCCACGCCCAGGTGGCGGAAGCAGGATTGATCGGCGGCCTGCAGCTTGCGCGAGGCGACCACGACCCGCACCCCGCCCAGGCGCAGCAGCGCCATCGGCCCGAGTTCCATGCGCGCGCCCTTGTAGAACGGCCCGGTGCCGGTCATGCGGCCATCGCCCAGGCGCTCGACTTGGTAGGTCGCCTCGAGCGGGCGATGGCCGGCCAGGCCCGACTTGGCGCCCAGCCCAAAGGTGAGCGCCGCGCCCTCCCCGGCCGCATGCGCCGCGGTGGCGGCCGCCGGGTCGTAGAGGATGGCGAGGACCGCATCCTCGGCCTTCTGGCGCACCAGCTCCTCGAGCAGACCCACGGTATCGCCGTTGCCGCCGCCACCCGGGTTGTCCTGGGAGTCGGCCAGCACCACGGGACGGCGCGCCGCGGCGGACAGCTCGATGGCCCGGGCGACGCCGTCGGCGGGGGTCAAGACCGGGAGCAGGAATTCGGCCTCGCGCGCCAGGACCTCTTCGGCCAGGGCATCGGCCGCGGCCTCGGCCGCCTCCTGGCTGGTCCCGTAGGCACAGACCGACGGGCCGCAATGATAGATATCCGCCGGGCCGAAACCCATCGCGAGGGTCACGTGGTCGACGCCCGGACGGTCCTCCAACTCGGGCAGGCGGCCGTAGAGGCTCTGGGCCGGCTCGTAGAGCGTGCATCCGCCGAGCACCGGAATCAGGAAGGGAAATTGCCGGAACGCCTTGTGATTCGCGATGTCCCCACCCAGCAGGCGGTCGAGCTCACCCGCCGCGCGCGCGCCGGTATCGGCAAAATCGATGTGAGGATAGCTGCGATAGGCGACCAAACAGTCCGCTAATTCAATCATTTCCGGGGTGATATTCGCGTGAAGATCGAGGCTGGCCACGATGGGCACCTCGGGCCCGACCCGGGCGCGCACCCGGGACAGCACCGCGCCCTCGCCGTCCTCCAGATGCGCGGTCACCATGGCGCCGTGAAGGTCGAGGTAGACCGCGTCGACCGGCCCGAGCGCCGCCAGCCGGGCCATCATGTCGCCGATCAGGCGCTCGAAGGCGTCCTCGGTGACTTGGGCCGAGGGCGTGGCCGAGGACCAGGAGAGCGGCAGCAACTCGTGGCCCTGCCCTTGCGCCGCCTCGATGAACCCGGCGATCGGCAGGTTGATGCCCGCGACCGCCGCGAAGATCTCCGTGCCCGTGGTCAGGCCCGGCCAACCGTCCGGCTGTTCGAAATCGGCATAGGTCGCCGGCGAAGGCGCGAAGGTGTTGGTCTCGTGCTGAATGCCGCCGAAGGCGATGCGTGGCATGGGGTCTGGTCCCTGTGTCAGTCGATCGCGATGGTCTGCGGCGCGGCCCTTGAACGCCGTATCGCCACCACGCCGTGGCTGGTGATGGCGAGGAAGATCACGGTCCCGCCGGCCAGCGTCAAGGCGCTCGGCACCTCGCCGACGCCGAGCCAGACCCAGATCGGCGCCAGCACCAGGGAAGCGCGGCCGATCAGCGCCACTTCGGCGGCCGGCACGTGGCGGATCGCCAGGGTCAGCAAAATGTACTGAAATCCGAGCTGCACCACACCGAGCGTGGCCGCGAGGCCGAGGTCGCGGCCGCTCACCGCCAAGCCCGCCGGCGCGGCCAGGGCGGCGACTGCGGCGGCCAGCAGGCCGGCCAGACAGACCGCCGGAATCATGTCGACCGACTGGCCCTTGCGCATGGCGACCAGCGCCGCCGAATAGCATAGGCAGGCGCCCAGCGCGAGCAGGTTGCCGAGCACCGTGCCGCTGACCAGGCCGTCGCCGACCAGCAGTCCGATACCGGCGACCGAGGCCGCAATCGCCACGAAGGTGCTCCGCGCCAGCGCCTCGCGCAGCACGACCCAGGCGAAGACCGCCGCGAACAGCGGCGACAGGCCGACCGTGAACACCACGTTGGCGACGGTGGTCTCCAGCAGCGCGAAGATGAACAGCGAGAAGGCGCCGGCCAGGCAGACCGCGGCCACCAGCCCGTTCCGTCCGACCGCCCGGAACGCCGCGCCCGCCCCGGCCCCGTAGCGCCAGGCGATGTACGGCACCAGCGTCACCACCAGCGCGCCGGAGCGGTAGAACAGCACCTGCCAGCCGTCCGCCTCCTCGATAAGGCGCAGCACCACGCCGGCGATCGAGGTGAATAAGGTCGAGGCGAACATGATGCTCAAGCCGAGCCGGTAGGCGGCGGCCTCCGCCTGCCCGGCCGTCATGCGGTTCAAATATCCGCGTAGATGTGGGTCTCGGATTTGGCGCCGGGGTGGGTGACGGCGCCCTTGTTGGCGGGGCCGACGGTCTGGGCGTAGCGCCACAGCGCGCCCGACTGGAAGTCGTTGCGGGGCGCGGTCCAATTTTTGCGCCGCACCTCGAGGGTCGCGTCGTCGACCTCGAGGTCGAGCACGCCGTCGATGCCGTCGATGATGATGATGTCGCCCTCTTCGATCAGCGCGATCGGCCCGCCGAGCGCGGCCTCGGGTCCGATGTGGCCGACGCAGAGCCCGCGCGTGCCGCCGGAGAAACGGCCATCGGTGATCAGTGAAACGCCGCCCAGGCCGAAGCCATGCAGCGCCGCGGTGGTCGAGAGCATTTCGCGCATGCCTGGGCCGCCGCGCGGACCTTCGTAACGAATCACGATGCAATCGCCCTCCGAAATCTTGCCGCCGACCACGGCCTCGAAGGCGTCCTCCTCGCGGTCGAAGACCCGCGCCGGACCACGAAAGCGCTGCCGTTCCTCGGACATGTGGGCGACCTTGACGATGGCACCCTCGGGCGCCAGCCGGCCGCGCAGGCCGACCACCCCGCCGGTCGGCGACAGCGGCGCCGCCACGCGCCTCACCACGTCCTGGCCTTCGGGAAAACTCACCGCGGCGTGGTTCTCGGCCAGGGTCTTGCCGGTCACGGTGATGCAATCGCCGTGCAGCAGCCCGGCGTCCAACAGCTCCTTGATCACCACCTGGACGCCGCCGACGTCGTAAAGGTCCTTGGCGACGTATTTGCCGTTGGGCTTGAGATCGGCGATCAGCGGCGTGCGCTTGAAAATGTCGGCGACGGTCTGCAGATCGAAGTCGATACCGGCCTCGTTTGCGATCGCCGGCAGGTGCAGCCCGGCGTTCGACGAACCGCCGGTCGCCGCGACCACCACCGCCGCGTTTTCCAGCGCCTCGCGGGTGACGATATCGCGCGGCCGGATGCCGCTCTCGATCAAGCGCATCACCGTCTCGCCCGATACTTCGGCGTACTGGTCGCGGGACTCGTAGGGCGCCGGCGCCCCGGCCGAGCCCGGCAGCGCCAGGCCGATCGCCTCGGAGACGCAGGCCATGGTGTTGGCGGTGAACTGGCCACCGCAAGAACCGGCCGAGGGACAGGCCACGGTTTCCAGCTCGTGCAGATCCGCGTCGTCCATCTTGCCGGCGGCGTGCTGGCCGACGGCCTCGAAAACGTCGACCACGGTCACGTCGCGGCCCTTGAAGCGGCCGGGCAGGATCGAGCCGCCGTACATGAACACCGAGGGCACGTTGAGCCGCACGATGGCCATCATCAGCCCGGGCAGCGACTTATCGCAGCCGGCCAGGCCGACCAGCGCGTCGTAGCAGTGCCCGCGCATGGTGAGTTCGACGGAATCGGCGATGGTCTCGCGGCTGACCAGGGACGATTTCATGCCCGCGTGGCCCATGGCGATGCCGTCGGTGACGGTGATGGTGGTGAACTCGCGCGGCGTACCGCCGGCCGCCCGCACACCCTGCTTGACCACCTGGGCTTGGCGCGCCAGCGAGATGTTGCAGGGCGCCGCCTCGTTCCAGGTGGTCACGACGCCGACCAGCGGCTGATAGATCTCCTCCTCGGTCACGCCCATGGCATAGAGGTAGGACCGGTGCGGCGCGCGTTCCGGGCCGATGGTAGTATGCCGGCTCGGCATTTTCGACTTATCGAATCTCGGTTTTCCCTTACCTTCAAAGGTCATGCGCCTGTTCCTTCTATCCTGTTCTCAATCTATTTTTGGGAACGATTTGACCATTGCGCAGGAGCATAGCGGCGCCCCGGCGCTGCCTCCACCGCTTTTTCGGCGGGTCTGGCATGCGCGGCCTCGCGCCGCTATGGTCGCCGAATGGCCATTGAATGCCAGGAAACGGGGTCTGCCGGGTTTACGCCGGAGCCTATCGGCCTCAACGAATATGGTCCCTTGCGTCGGGTTGCGCTGCGCCACCCGCGCGCGGCCTTTGGCGGTCCCGAGGCCATTGCCGCGACTTGGCACCAGTTGAACTACCTGGGTCCACCGGATTTCAGCCGGGCGCTAGCCGATTACGACCGCTTCGCGGATATCCTGGCCGAGACCGGCGCCGCGATCGATTACCTGCCCACGGCCGAGGGTTTGACGCTGGATTCGTTATACGTCCACGACGCCGCGGTGCCGGCCCCCCAGGGCATCGTGCTGTGCAATATGGGCAAGCCCGCCCGCGCCCAAGAACCCGCCGTCATGGGTGCGGCCCTCGCCACGCTCGGCCTACCCGTCGCCGGACGCATCGAAGGCGACGGGCGGCTCGAAGGCGGCGACCTGGTCTGGTTCGACGAGGGCACCTGCGCGGTCGCCCGGGGCTACCGGACCAACGACGAAGGTATCCGACAGCTGAAGACGCTGCTCGGCCCGAGGGTCGAGGTGGTGACCGTGCCCCTGCCGCATTACCGCGGCCCCGGCGACGTGTTTCATCTCATGTCGATTATCAGCCCGCTCGATGCGGATCTCGCGCTGGTGCACTCGCCGCTCATGCCGGTGCCATTTC
>Ga0209987_10001535_pt1 | contig 12665 bp, 10 predicted proteins | sample N074metaG_FD_182134 | JGI IMG/M metagenome (GOLD analysis project Ga0209987, IMG submission 182134) | Deep subsurface microbial communities from Kermadec Trench to uncover new lineages of life (NeLLi) - N074 metaG (SPAdes) (version 2) | ecosystem: Environmental > Aquatic > Marine > Ocean trench... | reverse complement strand
CGTCTATGAAGCAGTAGGCGGCTGGTCATCGGTATTGCAACAAGTTGAAGCCGTCGCACCGGGATGGACCTCACCAACGGGAACCCAATGGTCCGGCTGGTACATGGTGTCCTGGTACCTGATCTGGCTGGTGGCCTACAGCACCAGGCTCGAACTCGTTACAAAAATGTACGCAGCCAGGGACGACCGGATCGCGCGCGCCTCGATACCGATCGCGATCGGTCTCGTCTTGCTTTTCCTGCTCTATGGCAACTTCTACCTGGGCGCCGCCGCCAGGGTCATGGTGTGGGACCAGCTCGCATCCGTCGATCAGGCATTTCCGGTGCTGGTGACACAATTGCTGTCGCCAACACTGGCTGCCATCGCGCTGACCGGTATTGCCAGTGCGGCGATGTCCACGACGGACTCACTATTGCTGATGTCGGGATCGGCAATTGCGCACGATCTGGTGCGTCGCTGTCACGATGAACCAAAGGGAATCAAGCGCGAAGAAAGGGAGTACCTGCGCATATCCAGAATTGCCATTGTCGCTGTTGGCGCGATCGCGTTCGTGTGCGCAATCCCGGACCTGGCGCTGATTTTGCGCATCGTGTCCTTTGCGATCGCCATTGTCGGTGCAGCATTCTTCTTCCCGTTGCTGGTCGGCATGACTTCGCGCCGTGTCAGCCGGCAAGCTGCTCTCGCGTCATCGATTGGCGGGACGCTGATCACCTGCGTCTGGATCGTCGGCGCGCTGACGAATGCTTCCTGGGCTGGCGTCGTGCACCCGGGAATCGTCGGCCTTGGCACAGCAGGCTTGTTGATGCTCATTGTCACCCGGTTCACACCGCCAGTTGAGGACGAGGCAATTAACAAATATTTTGGGGAGGCGACATGATCCTGGGACTCCCTACATTCAGCTTTTGGCTGCTCCTTGGGATCCCAGCGATTATACTGTTGTACATGTTGTACGATTGCTGGCGTATTCTGACGAAGCGCAAGGATTAGCCACGGAATCCGACAATAAATAACAAGGGTTTGTGAGGGGGAAACAATGTCACTGCAAAACCAGGTTCGTGAATACCTGCTGGTCCTGTCAGCGATCGCGTTGCTGGCCGGATGTGGTCAGGCGCCAGCACCGAGCGCCCCGGACGAGGCCAGTGTCACCGAGCAATCCGTTGCCATGGTGCCGATCGGTCCCTGGGCGCAGGGCGATCAGCAAGGCATGGCAAATACGATCGGCGCCGGCACCTGGATGCGTTGCGCGTACTACATGTCGCAGCCCGGCGCGAAAAGCTACGAACTCTCGCATGTCCGGTCGAATGAAATGACGCAATCGCCCTTTGGCGTGCCTCTCGTCTACGAATATCGTCCGACGGTAGGAATACCAACCACCCTGCATGCCTTCAACGGTGAGCAGATCGTAAGTGGTGAGCCGGGCGCACAGGGCACGCAAATGGATGCGCTGGGCCACTTCGCTTACCTCGACGAGCCGTGGGATGGGCAGGGCGACTTCCCTTCCGATGGCGCGAACTACTACGGCGGATACAGCCAGGCAGACGTCAAACCGTCCGCCGCATCACCCCTGTTGAAACTCGGCATCGAGCACGCACCCCCGATCGTCACCAGCGCGGTATTGTTGGATGCGCGCAGCCACCTCGGCAATGGTGACGTACTCGCTGCCGGCCATGCGATTACCGCCGCCGACATCGAGGCGATGATCGAAGCGCAGGGACTCGCCTGGCGCGGGCTTCTACCCGGCGACGTTCTCTACATTTACACAGGCTGGAGTGACATCTGGACCACGCCGGAGTACTACACGAAAGGTCCGGGCCTCGCTAACGATGCGCTTGCATACATTGAAGAGAAACAGGTCGTCCTCGTGGCGCTCGACAATCCATTCACGGATCCGGTCAACGAAGGACAACTGATGGGTCAGGCGGAACCGCCGCCAGGCACGCCCGACGGCCTTCCGTTCGTTAACCATCATTACAACCTGACGCAGTCCGGCATCCACCAGATTCAGAACATGAAGCTGGATGAACTCGCGAGAGATAAAGTCTGGACGTCCTGCACGATGATTCTGCCGTTGCGATCGCAGGGAAATTCCGGATCGCCGGTGCGGCCGGTCGCGATTGGCAGCGGTAGCTAACAGCAGTCAATGAACTAAACTGCAGATAACGATATGAATTATGGAAGGAATTGGAACGACTGCGATATAATAATATCCGAAAATTTAGCTTGATCAATGTGAATTGATGGTTCCATTCAAGGGGGAAAATCATGAAACGTATTCACAGGATGGTTTCGGCCTGCATGGCTGGAGTACTGGCATTCGCCGTCGCACAATCTGCAATCGCGCAAGGTGTACTGGAAGAGATAATAGTCACCGCGCAAAAACGCGAACAGAATATTCAGGACGTCGGCATCGCAATCACTGCGTTTACCGGTGACCAGATGAGAGCACTTGGCATCGAGCAGAGTTTCGATATTGCAAAGTTTGCGCCGGGCGTTCACATCAGTGGCAATCTCGCGGGCCAGAATACGCAATTCACGATACGCGGCGTAACGCAGAATGACTTCAACGACATCATTGAAGCGCCCACGGCAGTCTATCTCGATGAAGGCTACATACCGATAGCGCAGGCGCAGACATTTGCCCTGCTTGATATTGAGCGGGTTGAAATTCTCAAAGGCCCACAGGGCACACTGTTTGGCCGAAACGCGACCGGTGGCACCGTTCAATACGTTAGTCGCAAACCAAGTTTTGATGAAAGCAGTGGTTTTGCAGATATAACTTTTGGTCAATTCGACTCGGATGCCGACGCAAATTCCATGAAAATCGAGGCAGCATTGGGCGGCCCGATTTCGGACCGAACTGCCGCTCGCGTCGCAGTCTTGTACAACGATGTGGATGGGTATCTGAACAATCTCTATCCACTTGACGAATTTGGTGCAGGGACATTCGGCAGCCCCAATGGCAATTCGCCCGGACCTGGAGCCGGCGCCGACATGGGTGGGGGTGAAACAATTGCCGGGCGACTTACGTTTATGTTCGAGCCCAGCAACGCCATCACCTGGACCGTTTCGGCCAATGTCGCCACCAGCGATGTCCCAACCGGTCCGTATCAGTCCAAACCCACCACCGCAGTCTATGACGGCACCGGACCGGATCCTGCTGACGGGCAATTCCCCGGTGAGTTGGTCAATGTGATCGACATCGACCCCAACGACGCTCGCTACAGCATATGTGCACCGGGCGGCGTCGACGACGGCACCGATTGTGGCTCCGATCAGAATGTCGACGGAGTACCGGACGACTTCAATATGGATGGTATGGCTGATCTCGGCCGCTTCAACAATATGTTCCAGCCCGCCCCTGGTGCCGATTTCTTCGGCTATATCGATCCCGATGGTGACGGTTTCGATACCTCCGGTGACTTCGCGTTTGAGGATAGCGGCCACGTAGATACGTTTGGATTGAATGTGCGCCTCGAATGGGAATTCAACAACGGCGTGTTGCTGACCTCGGTTACCGACTTCAAGGACTACGACAAACTTCTGTTCATCGATGTCGACTCGGCGCCGGTTAACCAGGCCGCCAACTATGCAGGCGTTGACGCGACCAGCTTCACGCAGGAATTCCGTTTCAACGGCGAAACTGATCGGTCACGATGGGTGGCTGGTTTTTACTACCTCAACATCGACACCGACTCTGACAACGGCTTGAAATTCGCGCCGAATAGCCTCGGAGAGAATCCTGACCTCGGCGGCCCGTTTGACCTCGCCGTTGATGCCCAGCTGGAAACAAATTCATACTCGTTATTTGGCCAGTATGAATATGACATCAACGATAACTGGACGCTGATTACCGGACTGCGTGTGATTCAGGAGGAGAAAGACTATGACTTCGTGCAGAGTTTCTATACGGCTCCAACCAATGCGCGGGAAATCCACCAGGGTACGCAACTGGTTATCGGACCCATCAATCCGTTCGCTATTTTTAGTGGAGGCACATCGTCCCCGTTCACCGACAGCACCAGCGACACTTTGTGGGCCGGCAAGTTACAGCTCGACTTTCGGCCGAGCGATAATATGCTCTGGTATTTCGGCATCAACCGGGGCGTAAAAGCAGGAAGCTTTAACGCACAACTGGCAGGTGGGCTGCCTGTCCCGATCAGCGCTATACCCTACGGTGAAGAAACCCTCCTGAGTTACGAGGGCGGCTTCAAATGGACCAGCAACGCTGGTACCACTCGAATAAACGGTACCGCCTTTTACTATGACTACTCGGACTACCAGGCATTCCTGTTCACCGGAGTTAGCGGCGTCGTCGTAAATAACGACGCGGATAACTCCGGCGTCGAACTCGAATTGCAGTCTTCTCCAACCGACGGACTCGATCTGCTGCTCAGCGTGGCGTGGTTCGATGCAACCGTAAAGGACGTGCCATTGCGTGTCGACGGGCCCATTGTGCGCGATGTCGATCCGGTGTATGCCCCGGAATTACAGATAGCCGGCCTGGTACGCTACGAGTGGCAAGCCCTGGGCGGCATGATGAATGTGCAAGCGGACTTCAGTTATTCCGACGAGTACTTCTACAACCTGCGAAATTTCGATGCGGATAAATATGACAGTTACACGATTGTTGGCGCCCGTCTCGGGTGGGTCAACACTGAGGGTAATTGGGATGTTTCTTTAAATTTCCGCAACCTCACTGATGAGCGTGCTGGCATCCAGGGATTCGACCTGGCGACTTTGTGTGGCTGTAACGAGATTTCATACCGGCCCCCACGATGGGTTGGCTTCACGCTGAGATATTCGTTCTAGCAGAATGTTGAAAACCATCCATGGGTTGTTCAACAGCCTGCTAGCTTGAATCTCCGTGGTCGCTCTGCCTGACAAATCGGCAGAGCGACCACGCTTTCAAACAGGTTGTCGATGGCGCAGACCCGAAGAAGCTTTCTAAGAAATACCGGCATCGGCCTGTTGACGTTTTATGTCAGCGGCTGCGAAGTCGAGATGACGCCGCAGGAAGCGCGCGAGAGGAAAGTTGCGTTCGGCGTTTTGTCGGGTACTGAGGTCACAACACTCGATGCCCTGGGCGAGATTTTACTGCCAGGGAGCTCTGCTGCCGGCTTGTCGCACTTCATCGATCACCAGCTCGGCGCTTCGATCGAAGATCAATTGCTGATGATCAAGTACCTCGGCGTGCCCGCTCCGTTTGCGCCTTTCTACCAGGGCGGCCTCGCGGCACTGAATGGATTTTCCCGCGCACACAAGAGCCAGACCTTTGCGGATTTGAGTCAGGCGGATCAGACCGAACTGGTCGGGCAGTTCGCACAGGCGAATCCCGACGGCTGGGAGGGTCCACCAGGCCCGTTTTTCTATTTTGTGTTGCGTAACGATGCGGTTGATGTGGTCTACGGCACACAGGCAGGAGTCGAATCGCTCGGCATCCCATACATGGCGCACATCGAGCCGCCGAGCAGGTGGGGCGAATGAACGTGCCAGATGAAAAAGTCGATGCGGTCGTCGTCGGTTCCGGTGCGGCCGGTAGTGCAATCGCGGCGAAGCTTGCTGTTGGTGGCAAGAAAGTAGTCATCCTCGAAGCAGGGCCCGAGCGCGGCAATGATGACCTCGTCAGCTCGGCAATCTGGGCACGACGGCTGAAATGGGGCGGCGATCCGGTGATCGAGGACGGCGAAAATCCCGTCGGCCATGTATTCAATGCAGGCTATTGCGTCGGCGGCACCGCGATGCATCACTTTGCTGTGTGGCCGCGATTGCATGCAGAGGACTTTCAATCGCGTTCGCTGTATGACGAGGGCGCCGACTGGCCGATCACATACGACGACATTCAGCCTTACTACGACGAGGTGCAGGAAGAATGCGGTATCGCCGGCGATGCCGAACGCGAAATCTGGCGCCCACCGGGCGATCCTTACCCGATGCCCGGCGTGCCCTTGTTTGCACAGGGCGAGATTCTCGCCAGTGGATTTGAAAAACAGGGGATGTCGACCGCGCCGCTGCCGCTTGCCGTCACCAGCACCGAATACAAGGGACGGACTCCCTGCATCTGGGACGGTTGGTGTGACGCCGGTTGCCCCATTGGGGCGCTGGCGAATCCGCTGACGATCCATCTGCCGATCGCGCTAAAAGCCGGCGCGATTCTCGCAGCAAATACTACGGTGACCCGCGTACTGACGAATGCAAGCGGCGAATATGTTACCGGCGTGGAATACGCGACAAAAACTGGCGAGAAAAAACAAGTGATGGCCGATCTTGTCGTGATGGCCGCATTCAGCATTCAAATCCCACGGCTGCTGCTCGCGTCTTCGTCAGACGAACATCCGCATGGCCTGGCGAATTCGAGCAGAACGGTTGGCCAGTACATCATGACGCACCCTGCGGCACTCGTTTATGGAATTTTTGAAGAACAGACGCAGTGTTACATGGGTGCAGTCGGCGGCCAGCTCGTCAACCAGGACAGTTACGCCAAAAACACGCATGCCGCGTCCGGCGCATTCGGCAGCTATCAATGGATGATCGCGAATGCAGTCAAACCGAACGATCTTATTGGCATCTCGAATACCCGCCCCGATTTGTTCGGTAATGACCTGCATGACTTCATGAAAAATTCGGCGCAACATTTTGCAACCATGACCGGCGTGATCGAAGACCTGCCTGTCGCTGAAAACCAGGTAACACTAAGTGATCAGGCAGATGCGCACGGTACGCCACTTGCCAAAGTGACGCACTCAACGCATGCAAAGTCGAAGGCGCTTTGGGTCGCCGCACTAGCCGAAGGCAGGGCGGTATTCGAGGCGGCAGGTGCCACGGAAGTCTGGACCGGACCGCAGGTGGCCATGCACATCATAGGCGGCACCATAATGGGTGACGATCCGCAATCGTCAGTTACGAATTCCTATGGGCAATGCCACGATATCGCGAATCTCGTCATTGCCGGGTCAGGGCTGTTCCCCACCAGCGCCGGCGTCAATCCGACTTTCACGATTCATGCACTGACTTCGCGCGCAGGCGATCACCTGCTGGCAAACTGGAATTCGATTATTCCCTAGCTGTGGATCCCATCGACGTCATTGACTGCAAGTTTTCGTAGGAGCCCGGCCCACCGGGCGATATCCTTTCGCTGGGAGCGGTTGATTAATGCTTAGCAAACATTGAAGGACATGTATTACAAACATGCCCTTCAATGTTTGTCGCGCGCTGGGGCGCGCTCCTACAGGCGGGCTCCAACAGGCGCGCTCCAACAGGCGGGCTCCTACTCTTCGGGGCGTCTGGGTCTTTTATCGAGCTCGCGGAGCTGCTGTTCAAGCTCGCTGCCTTTGGTATTGCCGCCACGAAGCTCCGTGCCATTTTCCAGCACGATCGACTCCCAATCGATCTTGTATCCGCCATCGCGGGCCGGAGAGCCTGAAATCGTTATGACATCCCCGGGATTCAAATGTTCGTCAGTCCAACCACGTCGTCGCAGAACAGATGATGCATTGCCCTCGCCCAGCCATTTTTGTACCTCACCATCGTCAGTCTTGACGTCAAAATAGATTCTCGCGTGTGGATTGATCAGGCGAAACTCCGTAACGACACCCTTGACTGTAATTAATTGATCAACGAGATAGTGCGATGCCGCATTGTGGTGCGCAATAACGGCCGCCGGCAATAACAGGACGGCAGTAGCAATCGAAATCATTCTTTTAATAATTAGCACCCGTTCAGTACTCCCCGGTTATTGCTTCGCAGCGCCACTCATCGAGTTCCCAACCTGGGGCCTTGAGCCACGCCATCGTGCCCGTGTACGGGCCGCGAAGATTCACGGGATCGATGACGCTCCACTGGATGTCCACCCGTGTTCCATCATCATTCAATTCGTAACGCTCATTGAATTCGGCGCCTTCGCTTAGATAAAACTTGTTATCCACCAGGCTGATCTGACTCGGCAACAAGCCAACCGTCTGTACCAGAAGGATATCGCCCTCATAGCGGCCAATCGAGTATCCGAGGCGGCTGGCTTCCAGGTCAGGCGGTAGCGAGCGGCCGTCCAGGTAGATCGTGCGGACCGCGTTCCAGTATTCGTACGTGATCAGTATGCGGTCATCAAGGTGCTCGAATTTGATCGCCGGTGGCGCGGTTATCTGGTGTTGCAGTCCATCGCCTTCGGGCGTGCAATCGAGTGCAGCGTCGTCAGCCGCATCGTAATTTGCCCAGGATTGCATCGTCGTCGGCCGCGTGAGACTGGCCACATAATTGCGATTGAACTCCTGCGTGTCACCGTATAGATCGAACACGGAGATATCGTCGTTTGCCGGATCGGCCAGCAGGTCGCCGAGATATTCGTACGAGACCTGCGAACAGAAGTTTCGGCAGGCAACATCCTGTATGGACCAGCGCTCATCATCCAGCGAAATCGTCGGTGACATCCAAACACCGTTGAATGTCGGTCGACCGGACAGCGTGACACCGCGAGCAACGAGCTTCCCATCGATCACCGAGTCCGGGTAACTCAATAGTCGGCCAAAACCCCTGGCGATATGCTCCCTTGCCTTGCCCTTATACTCGCCCGCTTCCATCAAATCGGTTTTCTTCTGTTTCAGTGCAAAGTACTTGTCCAGCGTCGGCTGCCTATAGAGCAAAAGAACATGCTTGCCCTTTGCCACATCGTCCGGAAACAGGTCTGTGATTAACAGATCGGTTTCCCGATAAACACTGATACCGAAGCGGGCGGCGATTTTCTCAGCTTCGCCTATCAGGTCGTCCATCTCTTCGGGCGTCGCCGGAGAACTCAGTGCCAACTCCTTGACGCCAACGCTGATAGCCTCCGACCATGATGCGATGGCTCCGAGGCGATAGGAGCGCAAGTCAGTGTCCTGCGCTAGCGCCGCTGCCGCGAACAGAATAATTGACACCGCAACAAGTGCGCGGAATGCGAATTCAGGTCTCAATTTCAACGTTTCCCCCTGTCGATCAGCTTGTATATTAAATATCATTCGCCGTGATTTCCACGCCGCTCATCATGCGGCATTACGTTTTACCGTTATTTCAACAGAACGACCGGCCTTTCCCAAGAGTTTTACGAGCGTATCGATACTAAACCGATGGATCTTTCCCCGGACAAGATCACTGACACGCGATTGCTGGATTCCTAGCAATTGCGCCGCCCGCGTTTGCGTCAAATGCCGTGCATCAATGATTCGTTTGAGTTCTATCATTAGTTCAGAGCGCAGCCTGAGATTATCGGCTTCGGGACCTTCGAATCCCAGATCCTCAAATACGTTTCCGCTTGATTCGATCACCTTTACCATCATTCATTTCTCCTGAATTTGATGCAGTCGGCGTCTCGCAATTTCGATATCCAATTTTCTGGTCTTTTACGACTTCTTTCGAAAAGCATGTAACACGTAAATTCCGCCGCGAAAATTGACCACATAAAACACTCGATACTGTCCCTCATGATGCAAGCGAATTTCCCGCACCCCTGGTCCGACGATTCTCATTGGCCTCCAGTCGTCCGGCTCGTCGCCACGTTGAACCTGAAACAATTGGTGACCCAGCCTCCTGTCGCGGCAAGTCGGGAAACGCCCGGAGATCCACGAGTGCGGACCCCAGGAAGCGAAGTGGCCTAAGTGGGAGCATTATATATAATTAGTGATATTTATCTATAATTTTATATAAAAAATCCCGCGTAAAGTGCGGGATAAGGACTGTTTAGATTTCGAATCGGGCCCGCTCCAGACCTGTATTACCAGACTAGCAGGCTGTTGAAAAACGCAGTTTTTCTGCAGCCTGCTAGACGGTACAGGGATGTACCGACATTTTTGATGGCTGTAAGCCATTGAAAATGGGAGCAATTCGAAAACCACTTTTTTCGGATTGCGATGTTGAAAAAGCCATGGATGGCTTTTTCAACAACCTGCTAGTAAGTCGCGTTTTCGCCGGGAATAGCTACCCGGTTGTTACTGGGATTGTTTATCCAGCAGGCGAGATTGACGCTTTTGTAACTTCTGAATCAGGTTTGCGGAATTGCCCGGGCGTGACCACGGACATACTGCGAGGCAAAGCGCGCAACCCAGTGCTTCCCCGAAGTACGGTATGCATTTGTCGAAATCGACGTACCATTTCGCGACGCCACGGACGAGTTGCTTCTCGTCGTAGATCGCATCGGGTGGGCAGGCTTTCGAGCATGCCTGGCAACGCATGCAAAAATCGTCGGCGCCGAATTCGTCAGGTGAATCCGCGACCAGCGGCATATCTGTCGTGACCGCAGACAATCTAAAACTCGATCCGTATTCCCGGTTGATGAGCGAGCCGTGTTTGCCGAGTTCTCCAAGACCGGCTGCGATCGCTGCCGGAAGGAAATTGAGTGCGGTTGCGTAGGGTCCCTGGTAAGCCTTGGCGAAATATCCCTGCGACAGGATGAAATTCCTGAGTTCGCGGCACGCTCTTGCCGCGCGGTTGTATTCCTTGGCCACCACCACAGCAGCGCGCGGATTGTCGAAGCTGGACGGCGCCTCCGCAAGTTCCGCATAGTCCATCGCGACACCGATGATGATGACCCGCGGCTCGTCCAGCTCGTAGCCTTCGTAGATCCACGTCGGGTCGATTTCGGCGATGCCCACCAGGTCGCTTTCATTGGCGAGCGTGAATTCCTTGACGATTGCCGACCACTCGGCAGGCGGCTTGCTGACCTTCTCATTGCTCTGTGGAACGGCCTCCGGCCCGCGCCCGCCGGGCGGGTCCGCTGAAAACCACTTCCTCACGGCATCAGACTGGCGATGGTAATCCGTGACTTCCTTTTGCAAAGCTCCGTGCGTCTGCCGGTCCGGTGGATGCCAGAAAAACGGGGATGCTCGCCGTACTTCTTTTTCCCCCAGGCCGTTGATGTCATTGCCCGACATTTCAGGGAACTTGTCGACGAACTGTTGCATCGGCTGGAAGTCTGAATGTCGAGCCATCGTCACGCCTTGCAAGATGTAATAGCGGGACCCGCGAGTGTACTATGCTTGGAAACTGGTTCGGCAAGTAATAATAACGGCAGGGGGAAAACATGCGATTCGGAATCTACGCCGAGATGCAGTGTCCGGACGACAAACCGTTTGCGGCACTTTACGACGAAGTCTTTCGACAGATGGTACACGCCGATGAGGTCGGCTTCGATTCGTATTCGATCATCGAACATCACCTGTTCCGGAACTTCGGTATCTCCGCCAACCCGCTGGCGATGATCACCGCAGTCGCCCAGAAAACCGAAAAAATTCGGTTTCGCACACTCCTGCATACGCTTCCGTTCCACAATCCCTTAAGGCTGGCCGCGGAAATAGCGGTTGCGGATATCCTGACCGGAGGCCGACTGGATTGCGGCATCGGCAGGGGTCACGCGTGGTTGTATGGCCCGCTCAATGTGCCGCTGGAGGAAAGCCGACCACGATTTGACGAGGCGCTGGAGGTGCTGGTCAAGGCCTGGACCGAGGAACGTTTCTCGCACAAAGGTGAATTCTGGGAATTTGAAGATGTGACGGTGGTGCCGAAACCGGTGCAGAAGCCACACCCGAAACTCTATACCGGCGGCACCAGCGACATCACCTACCAGATGGCCGGCGAGCGCGACTGGGGGATCTGCGTGCCGCCTCTATTGCCCTGGGAGGCGCTCGAGGGCCCGCTCGATATTTACAAAGAGGCATGTGCGAAAGCGGGCAACACACCGGACATTCTGTACTTGCGGCCGGTCTATCTCGGTGATGACGAAGCGCAGATCCGCCGCGAGGTGGAAGAAGCCGTGCATAATTTCCTGAAATTCAATGCCAGCCCGATATTCTCGAAGCCGCCGTTGCCGCCAAAAGAAGAATTAATCGCGAAAGGTTATGGCTTCTATGCCAGTGGCGCGCTCGAGGGCCTGACCGAACTGAGTTACGACGACATCGTCGACGGGGAAATCGGATTCATCGGAACGCCGAATAAGGTCATCGATCAGATTGGTGCGTTACGCGAGAAAGGCGGCATCGGTGAGCTGACGATTCTCACGAACTTCGGCGGCCTCGACCATTGGAAAGTCATCAAGACACAGGAGCTGTTCGCGGAACAGGTCATGCCGGCGTGCCGCTAGCCGGCTGTGCCTAACCGTGGAGTCGAAATTATGAGTCTGAAGAACGATATTGAAAATTTGAAAGCAAAATTTCTTCCGCAGGTCCCGGAAAAAATCAAGGCGTCAATGCAAGAAGCCGAGGATATCCTCAGGGGATCGCACCTGGCCGAGCGTGCGCTCGGTACGGGAGATGATGCAGTCGATTTCGCGCTGCCGAATGCCAAAGGCGATATGGTTTCATCCGCAGCATTGCGCCGCGATGGTCCCATCGTCCTGAGTTTTTATCGGGGCGGCTGGTGTCCCTACTGCAGCCTGGAATTGAAAGCATTGCAGGAGGTGAACGACGAGATCAAGGCATTGGGCGCGAGCCTGGTCGCTATTTCCCCCGAGTTGCCAGACGAAACCTTGTCGACTGCGGAAAAGAACGACCTGGAATTCGAAGTCTTGAGTGACACCGACAATAAGGTCGCCGATCAGTACGGTTTATCGTTTTCGCTCGCTGAAGACTTGCGCCCGATTTACAAGAACTGGGGCGCCGATGTCGCCACGGTCAACGCTGATCCGAACTGCAAATTACCGCTACCGG
>Ga0209987_10001534_pt1 | contig 12667 bp, 8 predicted proteins | sample N074metaG_FD_182134 | JGI IMG/M metagenome (GOLD analysis project Ga0209987, IMG submission 182134) | Deep subsurface microbial communities from Kermadec Trench to uncover new lineages of life (NeLLi) - N074 metaG (SPAdes) (version 2) | ecosystem: Environmental > Aquatic > Marine > Ocean trench... | reverse complement strand
GAAGACATTTGCCAGATAATCTCCTCCAACAATCATGAATCCTATCAGAATTACAACTGCTGTAATTATCAAAGAAAATATTAGATTTCGCTTCATCTACCTAAAACCCGTTAAATTTTCCAGTGATTTTCTGAAAATCAATATCATTGAAAAAGACAAAATCAAAATCAAAGAGGCAAAGGTAGAAAATTCTGGTATCACAGTAGCACCCATAAATTCTAGTGATTTAGTTTTAGATGGGATATTTAATTTGATTGTAGTGGAGTTGGAGGAATTGGCTATTTGTTCAAATGAAATTTTCTTTGAAGAATCGTCTGATTCTGCAGTTATGGTATGAATCCCGTCTATGAGCAATTTAGGAAACATTATTTCCATTGTTCCTGACTTGGGACAGTCTAGATCAATCACAATTGAATTCTCGGGTATTATTTCAAATGATGATATTCGATTATTTTCTGTTTTACCTGAAATATGATAGATATTTTCTTCAAATTCAGAAGAAGCGGAAAATTTGTTGCTTGTTTGAACGTTCTTCCCGGTAGAGGAATTTTGTACTAGGCATTCACATGGTTGGAAATTATTGTCTAAAATTTTCAAATTATCTGTTTCTTTTCTTATGCTTATAGGGATACAATTTTCCAAGTTTCTTTCACTAGCCTGAAGGTTATTTGAGATTACTTCGATGTTACTGGCCTCAGAGATTAAAATTCCATTGCGCCCCTTACCACTGTCAAATTGGATGAAATTGTTTTTAATAATAACATTTTTCACTCCTTCCTTAATTCTTATTCCACTCGCCTCAGCTCTATCATTATCCTGTGTACATCCTTCGAAATAGTTATCCTGAATCGTAATGTCCTCAGCGAACCGAAGTCTCACGCAGCCAGCAGTAGTCCCTGAGATTTCATTATCACTAATTGTAATGTTTTTGTTTAATCTTACGTCAAAATTTCTTGTATCAGACGAAATATTGATGCCATAGAAGGCCCCTCCTATGACTTTGTTGTTACTCAATTCTATATTTTCACTACCATCTCCAATTTCAAAACCGTTAACATGGGTACTGTTAGTGTTCATAATTATGGTATTGTTTGTAATTATCGTATTTTTTTCACTAAAAGTATCGATGTTATCATCTCCAGAATCAATGACTACATTTCCAATTATTATATTGTAAGTGCCATTTACAGGGTGAATGCCATCGTCAGTGGAATTAATTATCAAGTTGTACCCAATCAGAATGTTTGTACTTCCACCAATTGTTTGAGTTTCAGGATCGAAACTAAAGGGATTCAAATAACCGTTTCTAGTGTTGTATATGTTGTTATGAACAATTATTCCATCTGAGGTATTGCGAGCATAGATAGCCGCTCCATGTGAACCTGATCCACAATCAGACAAGGTTGTATTTTGAATGGTATAATTACTTACGCTAATAAGATGAATACAATCACCCATTGTTTCAACACCAGTTCCTTTTAATGCAATATTTTTAATTGTGATATTTCTAAGAGGGGAATCTACTTGGCCTAATCCGTAAAAGATATTCTTATGCTTTTTTCCTTCTGTATGCCAGAGAATGATAGTGTTTTCTCGATTCTCACCCTCAATAATTAAATTACTTTTCAAATAAACTTGAGAAAAAAAATCAAAAGTCCCTTCTGGAACCGTGATAACTGATGTTTGATTTCTTGGAGACATGTTGATAATCCGTTGGAAGGCAAAGGAGTCATCCTGACCGTCATTTGGTATTGCGCCAAAATCGAGTGGATTAAAGTTGAGATTTAAGCCTTTTTCATTACCTGTATTTTTGTTTTCTGAAGTGGAGAACGCCTGCTCTTGACCAAAAAAGGAGACAATAACACTTAACAAAATAACGGTAAAAATTCCCGTCATGGTTTTATTTAGAGTTCTTCTTATCTTTTTTTTAGTGGACTTTTTTGGATTAACATTAATAAAAATCAATTTCAGATTAATCGCCTTACCTTTTTTCTTATTATATGTATATAAAAACGGGACAAAATTATCATATTCATAAGAAGTTCTGAAAGTCAAGTCAAGTTTAATCCCTTTCTACAAATAACTTACCTGGGTAAGGCTCCTTGAGTTCAAATTGGTATCGTAGCTGAATTTTGTAAAATTAGTTTTATTCTCAGGTAATTTCTTTAACCTAATTAGTTCAATTCAATTCCAGAGTGTAGGAACCATTGTTTAATAAAAAAGACCAAGTTAATATTTTGTGAATAAAAAAATTACATTTGTAATCATAATTGCCATTATGATTTCCATGACAGGGTTTCTTATATTGAATTTTGGATTAAATAATAATTCACAAGTTAATTCCAGTAATTTTAAGAATTTCAATTTTGTCGCAGTAGGTGATTGGGGTTGTAATTTGAATACTGAAAACATTGTCAAAAGCATGCAAGAAAAAGACCCTGAAATTGTACTAGGGCTTGGAGATTACTCTTATAAGGATAGTTCTGAATGCTGGTTTGAAACAGTTGAACCTCTAATCGAAAATATGAAAATTTCAATTGGAAATCATGATACTGATTCTTCTGAAAAGTTAAAGAGTTACTTTGAAAATTTTGGGTTAGAAAATCAATATTACTCCTTTGATTTTAGAAATATTCATTTTATTGTTTTAGCAACAGAGCCCCTTTTAATTCTGAATTCAACCCAATACTCTTTTGTTGAAAAGGATCTTATCAATACTGCATCCGATCCAAGATATGATTGGATTATTGTTTATTATCATATGCCAGGTTACATTTCGCCAAACAGCGCCCATGAACCCTTGATCAATTTTACCAGTTTATACCATCCTTTGTTTGAAAAATATGGAGTTGATCTTGTATTACAAGGACATGTTCACAACTATGAAAGGTCATTTCCCATCAAATTCGATCCCAACAATCCTACAAATCCAATTATAACTGACAGAAACAAAAATTTGTATAATGAGCCTGATGGACAGATTTTTGCTACAGTTGGAACTGGAGGTGCCGCCCTTCATAGTTTCAGGGGAAAAGACTATCACACTTTTACACAATACGTGGGATTTGGTTTCATGAATATAGAAATTGTTGATGAGGGCAAAACACTTGATGCTAAATTTTACACTCGTGACGGTTCCATATGGGATCATTTTATAATCAGAAAAGAAGGATAAATATTCATTATTTTTTCAACCAATATTTTATTACCATAATTTATAAAAAAATCTGGTGTTATTAAATACTAACCCACATGAAACTGGATTTTAATAATTGAAAAGGCAAGAATATTTTGTGAATTGCAAGTTATAGTTATTTTTTGGGAAGGATGAGAAATAAGAAAAATGTGTTTATTAATTTAAATTACAAGGTTCTGAGCCCGTATCTGTGAACGTTTTTCCCTCCTCAGGAATAAATTGCCAATCATAACTGTCTTCATGTAAAACAAGTTTTAACACTCCAAATGTATCTGAGTTCTTTGCTTCAGTATTTGGCTGTGTTATTCCAGAACCAGCATGACTTTTACCACCAGTTCCTACAATGAATTGTCGTATTCCATCAGAACTTGATACTTGATCAGGTGTTTGCTTGCCAAGTCTTTCATAGATATGATTATGTCCTACAAATACAACATCTGTACCATATTGATATAGTAATTGCCAAAATTCATCTAGTTCATCATGATCTCCATGACCTGTATCAAGTGATCCTGGAGCAAATCTAGGATGATGCCAATAAGCCAATGTACAGTTAGAATTGTCATTTTCTAATACGTTCTGAAGCCATAGTGCCTGTGGTGAACCTTGACCACATCCACCACCTTCATCGCAATTAGAATTTAATGCTATTAAATTCCAAGAACCTATATTAAAATTATAATAAAATTTATCTGGATCCCCTGCAGAACTACCAAAATATTGATAATAGCCTGATTCTGCTCCATTGTCAGTATTATCATGATTACCAGTTGAGGGGTGAGTTATTTCTTTCACACGACCCCACGTTGGATCGTATGATTTTATAAAGTTCTTTAACTCTCCCCTATCATATTGATTATCTCCAAGAGTTAGAACTGCTGTTGGATTCAAACTTATCAAAATATCTGATGTTCTCCTTTGTGCACATGATGTTTCAGTTTCTACTGCACCCTTTCCATTACGGTTAGGTGGTTTGCAAGCAATATCACCTGCTGCAGCTACAACAATATCCTCTGAGGGGGGTGGAGGGGTTCCTGTTACTGTTAGTTCAAATATTTGTGATTTTTCTATGTCCTTGCCAGTTGCTGTAATTTGGATTAGATAGATTCCATTTGTTGCAGTTGGTGAAACAAATATGCTCATTGTTGAAATAAAGGTAGGTTGATTTTTTCTTAATTTTTCTGTGGTTGGATTAAAACTAACCACTACACCACTAGGAATATTAGATGCTGAAAGACTTACATCTCCCCTACCTGAAATTTGACTTACAGTAATATCAAATGAGTTTTGATCAACAATATCAATTGATGCCGAATTGGTTGAAATTGAAATGGTAAAATTTAAGGGTTCTGGAATCGAAGATACATTCGTTAAAAGACCCAACGATAAAACTGTCAAAAGGACAAAAATTAAAAGATATGGTGTCTTGTTAAATTGATTCTTCCAATCCATCGCCCATTCTTGATTGATTTGGTTTTACTTAACTTTGATCAAAGTGAGATTATGAATTTCCAACAAATCCACTCCCATCATAACGCAAGTCATAACAAACTTCTCAAGCACGAAAGGGTGGATATCATTTTTATTGTCTGTCAATAAACTCGTTTACACTTCAAATTAACATTCTTTAGTCATTACATAATGGGTGGCCATTCTACTGTCTACGTCTAAATAAAACCCGTTTTGGATGGCTTATAATATACGAATACCTTTGAAAGACATTTTAGTTCCAAAATTTTGTACATTAGCAGATGGTTTGGTGAATAAAGTAATGACAAAAACCCAAATTTATTTTCTAATGATTATTGTCATCTCCTTATTTTTGTTATCAAATTTTTATTCAAATTCTTCTTATGCCGAAGAATTGGGAAGAGTAGATATAATTCCTACTTTAGAAAATGGATTCCATACCGATGATATTATTGTTATCGATCAAGACGCCAACTCAATTATCAAGGTGGACTATGTTACCGGAAGACAGACAGTAATTTCTGATAACAGTATTTCTCCTTTAGGAATTTTTGAAAAGCTGGTCGGAATAACCATCGACTTGAACGGACAAATAATAGTGGCTGATGAAAGAGCTGGATGTGGAAGAGGCCCAGCTATAATTCAAGTAAACCCATTGACGGGGATGCAAAAACTTGTTTCAGACAACTGCCGTTCCCCACCAGGTTTTTTATTTAAACCAATAAATTTAGAGATGCACCCAGAGGGGGACATTATTATTCTAAATAGAGACAAAAGTGAAAACTACAATGTCATCAAAATAAATCCAAATACTGGAATGCAAAAATTAATTTCCGAATCTAAGGTTTTTTTTACTGATCCTTTTGTTGAAATGAAAGATATTGCCATAGCTGTTAATGGTGAAATTATACTAGTTGGTAAAATTGCTGGAGAGGGGGCAGTGGTCCATGTTGATCCTGTTTCGGGAGTCCAAAAAATTATTTCTGACAATAGGATTTCACCCCCTGGATTTTTAGTAAAACCTGAAGGAATAACTATAGATTCTATGGGAAATCTTTTGATTAATGATGCCGATACAGGGTTGATTCAGGGTCATGCAATAATTAAGGTTGATGCCCATTCAGGTTTACAAACCTTAATTTCGGATAACGGAATTTCTGAACCAGGTCTTTTTTTGGACTTGACAGGTTTGGATATAGACTCAAACGATAACATAATCGTGATAGATGAAGATGCCAATGCAATCATCAAGGTGGATCCCATTACGGGAAGTCATACATTGATTTCTGACAATAATATCTCATTAGGATTGTTTCAAGATTTAAAAGGAATAAAAATTTTTCCAGATGTACAGATAACCCCATCAAGTGAACCAAATACAACTAAACTTGGAGTGGAGAATATGGTCCCAGAATGGATAAGAAATATTTTTGTATTTTACGCAGAAGAAAAAATATCTGAAGAAGAGCTACTAAATGCAATTCAATTTCTTTTAGATAAAGGAATTCTAGAGCCCTGAAAATGTTTTTGTAATCTAGTTCTACCTCTCATCTTTAACCCCGAAATCTATCTCAATATCTTGCCCTTAACAACATCAATGATAAAGCTATGATTGATTCTATGCAAATAGTCATAAATTATTTTTTAAAGGGAAAATTCTAATACAAACATAAGTTTTCTAAGAATGAATTGAAATATATTTTATTTCTTCTTGTTATCTTTTTAATAACAACTATTCCTGCCTTTGCTGCCCCAAATATCGAAGATCAGGATTTTATTGTTGAAAAGTTTGTAGGAAATTTGAGCGAACCAACTGCCATGCATTTTATTGATAATGACATTTTAGTTTTAGAAAAAGGGGGAAAGGTGCTTCTTATCAAGAATGGAGTCTTGGAGATTGAACCTATTCTCCAAATCGATGTAGATACTGCCTTTGATAGAGGGCTTTTAGGTATTACTTCGGTTAATTCAACCTTGTTTTTGTTTTTTACGGAGGCAGAAAAAGCGAGTACAGGACCAGTTGGTAATCGTATTTACAGGTATGATTGGAATGGACAAGAATTACAAAACGGCCTTCTTATTCATGATTTGCCTGTAAATTACACTTTACCTGAGCATAATGGTGGGAATATGGTAACTGGGCTTGATGGTACAGTATATGCAGTTTTAGGAGATGCAAGCCATGAGGGTATCCTACAGAATTTCAATAAAGGAAATTTCGACGATACTAGCGTTATTTTATACGTCGACCAAACAGGTTCAACCTTAAAACCAAGGTTATCTGAAAACCCTCAAAATTTTTACCATGCAATCGGAATAAGGAATAGTTTTGGTCTTGCCATAGATTCAAAAACTGGATATTTGTGGGATACAGAAAATGGACCTGAATATTTTGATGAGATAAACCTAGTAGAACCGAAATTTAATAGCGGATGGAAAAAGGTAATGGGACCTGCAAACCAAGAACAACGAAAAAGTTTAGAGGACTATCAAGGTTTTGTATACAGTGATCCTGAATTTAGTTGGGAAACAACTGTAGGGCCCACCGCTCTTACCTTTGTTGATTCTGAATTGTTTGGTAAATATGAAGATTATTTGTTGGTTGGAGAATTTCATACTGGAAAAATTTACAAGTTTAAACTTAATTCAGAAAGAAATGGATTCGTTTTTGAAGATCCTCAACTTGCAGATCAAGTTCTTAATAGAGACGAGGAATCAGACGAAATTATTTTTGCTACAGGATTTTTAGGTATAACTGACATTGTCTTTGGTCCGGATGACTTTTTGTATGTAATCTCGTATGGAGATGGCACAATCTATAGAATAATACCTTCAGATTCTTTTGAGATTGAGAATGTAATACCTGGTTGGCTCAAGAAAAATGTATCATGGTGGAATAATTACCAAATTGGTGATAACACATTTTTTCAAAGTATAAAATACCTGATTGAAAACTATGTGATAATTCTCTCTAAGATACCTGTGGTAGAAAATGAGAGTGAATCTACAATACCATTATTTAAAAAAAATGCCACATCTTGGGGGAAAAATCAAATTTCAGATAAAGAATTTGGAGCAAGTATTGAATTTTTGATAAGTGGCAGTTTGATCGAATTAGATTGGGATGAAATGAGATGTAATTCTCCCCTCAAACAAGATGTGGATTTATCTGATTGTGATTTGTCAGGAAAGGATTTTTCAAGAATGGATATTTCACTGGCAAAGATAAAAAATTCTTATTTAAACGGTTCAAATTTTTTCGAAACCGATCTCCGTAACACTGACTTCAGTAATTCCAACCTTGTAAACACCAATTTAGAAAAGGCAAATTTACGCGGAGCTAATTTAACAAACGCGGATTTGGGAGGAGCATATCTCTTTGGAGCTAATTTAATTAATGCTGATATTTCTAATGCAAATCTTGTTGAAGCAAACCTTACCGAGGTAATTATAAGTCCAACAACCATTTTTTCAGGTGCAAATTTAATGCGAGCTGATCTTAACGGCGTAGATTTAAGTAAAATAAATTTAAAACAAATAAATCTTATTGGAGCAATATTAACAAATGTAAATCTCAAGTTGGCAAGTTTGCACAATGGCAATTTAACGGGAGCCAATCTAATGGGTGCTGATCTTCGTGGTTCAATATTACAAAATGTGGATCTTTCCGGAGCCAATCTAATGGGTGCTGATCTTCGTGGTTCAATATTACAAAATGTGGATCTTTCCGGAGCCAATCTAATGGGTGCTGATCTTCGTGGTTCAATATTACAAAATGTGGATCTTTCCGGAGCAAACCTTCAGGGTGCAGATATGTCAGGTGCTTTCTTGGATGAAGTAAAAATAAGGCATGCAAATTTTGAAGATGTTATAACTGTAGGATGTTATGGCTGTCCATGATCCTTACAAAAATTGAAAATTGTTTAATGGATTTCCTCCTTTTTTAAAACTAGTTAATTTTGATCATTTTACTAATACCATAAATTCTTGGATATTTTACGAGGATTAACAACCCAAAGCTAGACGCCCAAAGGTTCCTTCTATCCGTTAGCATTGTTTCCATTCAGAATAATATCAGCGGATCTGGAAAGTTTGATTTGGTCACGTCCATTTCCGTTAGCAATATTTCCATTCAGAGTAATGTCAGTGGATCTGAAAAGTTTGATTCCGTCAAGTCCATTTCCGTTAGCAATATTTCCATTCAGATTAGTATTATTAAAAAAGCGGAGAAAGATTCCATTGTTGTCGTTGTAGTGGACATTATTTCCATTCAGAGAATTACTACTGGAAGAACGGCCCGCAATTCCATGATTGTTGTTGCCGTTGGCAATGTTTCCATTTAGAGTATTGCCACTGGAAAAGTCAAGCTCAATTCCAGTACTGTTGTTACTGTTGGCAATGTTTCCATTCAGAGTATTTCCGTTGGATTCGTCAATGAAGATTCCATCTTTATTGTAGTTGGCACTGTTGTCATCCAGAGTATTACCATTGGATTTGTAAAGTTCAATTCCCTCATCTCTATTACCGTTAGCAATGTTCCCCTTCAGAATATTACCGTTGGAAAAGTTGAGTACGATTCCGTCATCTCTATTCCAGTTGACAGTGTTATCATCCAGAGTATTACCATATGATTTGGAAAGTTGGATTCCGTCATCTCTATTCCAGTTAGCAATGTTTCCCTTCAGAATATTATTACTGGACGAGTCGAAATCAATTCCATCGTTGTTCCCGTTAGCAATATTTCCATTCAGAATATTATTACTCGAAGAGTCGAAATCAATTCCATCGTTGTTCCCGTTAGCAATGTTTGCATTTAGAGTATTATTAATAGAAAAGTCAAGTTCGATTCCTGTACTGTTGTTGTCGTTTACATTGTTTCTATTTAGAGTATTTCCATTGGATTCGTCAAGGACGATTCCATCTTTATTGTAGTTGGCAATGTTGTCATCCAGAGTATTACCATTGGATTTGTAAAGTTGGATTCCGTCATCTCTATTACCGTTGGCAATGTTCCCCTTCAGAATATTACCGTTGGAAAAGTCGAGGACAATTCCATTTTTGAATTTCGTAACTTCGCAGTTTTTAATAGTAACACCCACCTTACTTATAACCGAGATACCGTCATCAAGTGAGCCACTTCCATTTATAACATGACCATCGCAGTTAAGGGTAATATCGTTGCTTCCAATTACAATGAATTGACCTACCATCAGATTAGAAGTAATCTTGCAGGTCTTAGTAATATTGTTCCAATTTCCTATATTACTACAATCTCCACCGTTAAGTGTACCGTCATCCTTGATTTCGATTTTCAAATCAAACCCAGCGTTTACTGGCTGTATTAGACTTTGAACTGCTATGGCTCCTAAAAGCATTATTGCCATCAATATAGTCGGTTTTTTAGCATTAATATTGAAAAGTAAACTAGTTATCAGTGTGTTTTTGTAATAATTATTTTTAGTCATTGACTTTACAATCAAATCATTTTATTTATTCCAGACTCGATTTAATTAGTTTACACTTTGCTGGTTATTTTTTCAAGGATTTACTTTTTTACATTTAGAAAAAATATCAATTGGATTTTATAACAAATCATGGAGAGCATTATCAAAGCTTGTTCGAACCACATTTGGTGGAGTTCAGAGTTAAACCAATTCAAGAGCTATTTACCTAATTATGAAAACTCCACCTAATTTGAATTCACCAAGATTAGTCGTAAAGAATCTAATTCACCAACCATTAAAAATCTAAAAAACAGTTATTCTTGAACGATTAATTTTATCATCTTATTCCAAGATTTACTTTCACTTTTTAACTCTAAACATGTCAAACCTGACAAAAGTTTTTTAAGCATATTTTTTTCTTCTTCAAGCAGCTCGTGCGCTGATTTTCCATCAATTTTGATGTATTCTAATAGTTCACTATATGGAGGGAACAAAAAGGCATCATCACTATTTTCGATTGCTTTTTCTAGAGCCCTACTTTTGTCGATATCAACTACTTCCTCACCTTCAGTTTGTAAAAAACATAATTTGTTAACAACACTTTTTTCCTCGACTTTAAATGATTTTGAAATCTCATTAATTCTATATTTTGGAGGTTTGATTAACATTTGTCCTACGGTGTTAAAGGTAAATATTGGAACATTGTGTTTTGAGAGGTCTCTCATAAACTTCCTTCCACCTTTTGAATGAACTTTACTTCTTAGTTTAAGACCAGATTTGTTAGAAGTGTCTTCTGCAACGCTAACTGCCGTTTCAAAGGTGTGTGAACTAATTGTCATAGGTTTAGGAAAACACAAGGCAATATTTGGTAAACGAATTATTGTCATGTCATCAGACAAAAAGTGAAAGCCTTCTTTTACACATTTGAGAACTGTGGTGGTTTTTCCCGTATCAGGAGGTGCCGACATTAGAATTGCATGTCCATCAATAGACAGGCATGCTGAATGAAGCAAAATGTAGCCCTTTGATATCAACATAAACCTCAAAATTGGTTCAACTAGGTTTACATAAAGAACGTGTCTTGATCTTGCAATTAAATAATTTATAGAAATTTCTATTGGATGCGAGAATTTAATTTTAAATTGAGACCCCAATGGCCCAAAGTGCTCTGAATACTTTATTGTGTTAGAAGATAAATATTCGTCATCAATTATCGACCTTCTCAGGCGAAAACCGCTGGCGATTTTATTTTCTCTTTTAATTATCATATCAGGATTATCGAGCATTTTACATGCAAAATATTCTAATTCGAATAACGGAATTTCTGATTTTATGCTAACAATGTCATGAATTTTATAATAATTATTTTCTTTATTCACTACAAACAGCTCTATGACTATGCATAATACGTATCGGATAGTTTTAACTTTATGTTTTGTAATAATCTAAAAGCTACTTTTTGGTTATGACTATTAACTAATTGTGTAAGAAACCTGTAACAAAATCATATTACACAACGATATCCTTTAAATTTATTTTGTCCTAGTAATATAATGGGCTATAGAATAATATTATCTGCATCAGATAATTTTCGTATTTTTGGAGTATCAAGTTTTCCACTAATTGTTTTTGTAGCCCGGAAATAGAACACAAAACTCGCCCCATGTATTTTCTAATTAGGTTGATGTTTTGATCGAGATCGCCTAAAAAAATAAGTGCATAGAACCAAGCTATTTTATTAAAAATAGGTGCGAGTCTGTTAAGACCCACTAATTATGTAATAATTAAGACTCAATCAGGCGTAAAAATAATGGTTTTGGCATAATTCAAGAATATCTTATCTATCAAATTTTGAGAATATTTTTTCCAAAAATTCCAAGTACTCTTTTCTTGTCTGTTTCCATTCTCTTCGTAAATTTGGCTCAATTGTTTTGTAAGCTGCTTTTTCTAATTTAGATATTTTTTTCTCATATTCTTTTTCTACTTTGGTTATTTCTTTGACTATTTTCTTATCTCTCGAACCCATTAGTTTTTTTTGTGTTCTTTCATATTTTTCAAATATTTGTTCGTAGGATTTTTTTTGAAGCACCATACAACAATCCAAAAAATTATATTTAAGCTTGGAATTTATGCAGAAGAAATGTCATTTCTCGTCATTTAAAACAATTATTGTCAGAACAACAGTCAAAAAGAATATTTGTTTTAGTATTAGCCATTTTCATTTAATTTAATCCCATATCAAGGCTAATTAAAATGAAAAATGAAAAATGAAAAAACAATATACAAAAATGGTTTTCTGACATTTTTATGACATCAAAACGACAAAAGGCCAATCTAAATGACATTATGACATTTAAACAACAAAAATGAGATATGAAAATTTAGTTGTGATGACGAATTCGAATATGGTATATGGCACTCCACATGCCGCGTCGATTGTATATTTCCAAAACTTGCCAGAGTCTCCCTGCATCAAGTGCGGCCAATTTTTGCTTTACCTCATTTAAGATGTTTTTATTTTTCTCAAAATTTTGATTCTCTTTTGAAATCTCATTGT
>Ga0209987_10001529_pt1 | contig 12686 bp, 17 predicted proteins | sample N074metaG_FD_182134 | JGI IMG/M metagenome (GOLD analysis project Ga0209987, IMG submission 182134) | Deep subsurface microbial communities from Kermadec Trench to uncover new lineages of life (NeLLi) - N074 metaG (SPAdes) (version 2) | ecosystem: Environmental > Aquatic > Marine > Ocean trench... | reverse complement strand
TGTATTTAGTAGGCTCTTTTACAGGATATTTTACCCAATCTTGTGCTATTGCATATTGAAATTTTTCTTCTTTTCCATTTTTTTCATATTCTAAATATAATGCACTTCCCCAAACCTTTTCTTCAAAACTAATCTTGGAAATATCATCAAACACTAATTCAATATTTTTCTCATTTTCTAAATCATTCATTAATTCTTGTTCATCATATCCATCATGAATAATCATTGTGTTCTTTGATTTGATAAAATTAATTACCTGTCTTTGAGTAATAGCCTTCCACCATTTCATCCTAGCTTCTGTTTTGAATACAAACGACAAATGTTTGTCAGTCAGTACTAACATGCCCTCTTTTCCGCCAATTGAAAAGAACTTTTCTGATTCTCTCCATATTGAAACTAGATGTGCTTGAATCTTCTCATCAGATTGCATATGGGTTGAATTATTTGGCTTTGTTAAAAACTAATACAATTGGCTTTTAAGTATGAAACTTTGTGAAAAAATAGTTGAATAGAATTTTTTTGGTAATGATAATTTCATTAATTTTAGTTGGAAATCAAGTATTTGCTCAAGAGTTTAATGTATACAATATACCTGATCCTGTAGTTGTTTTAGAGACTAATCTTGGAAATATCACAATAGAATTTTTCTTTAGTGATGCACCAAATCATGTTGAAAATTTTATCAAACTATCTCAATCAGGATTTTATGATGGAACTATCTTTCATAGAATAATTCCAGGATTTATGATTCAGGGAGGAGATCCAAATACAATCAGCGGTAATCCAAGTACATGGGGACAAGGAGGTCCAACAGAAAGAATAGATGCTGAATTTAACACAATCAAACATAATCGTGGAATTGTTTCAATGGCAAGATCAGCAGATCCAAACAGCGCTGGTTCACAATTTTTCATAATTCACAAAGATTCTAACTTCCTTGATGAAGAGTATACAGTATTTGGTAGAATTGTAACTAATGAAAGTTTTGAGACACTTGATAAAATTGCAGCAGTGCAAATAGGAGCTAGTGATAGACCCATAGATATAGAACAAGTCAAAATAACAAAAGTTACAATAACTAATAGTTCTGATATTTCAGATATTCTTGAATTATCAGAACCTGAACGTACTCAATCTACAGTAACTCCATCAACTGGTAATCAGAAATTTGAAAGTAGTGAACTCGAAATTGCATTTAGTGTACCAGAAGGTTGGTTGTTACAAGAACCTAATAAAACACAGGAAAATTCTCCTGATGTAGTTGCAGTAGGACCAAAAATAGGAATGATGAATCCTGTAATTTCATTAACTGTACAACAAACCAATCAAAAAACTCTAGATGATATTATTTCTGAAAAGGCTGAGACATTAAAGGAAATAGTAGAATCAGGTGACTTGAATATAATTTCTCAGGAAAAGACTACAATTAATGGTTATCAAGCATATGTAACTAATGCAGAAGGACTATTTTCATCCAATGACGAAAATTTTAATGTAAAATTTAAAGAAATTTTGATTTACGATAATGAAAAATTTTACACATTTGCATACAGCAATGCAATAGACGAATTTGATTCTCAACTTTCAAGATTTGATGAAACAATTGATTCTTTTGAAATATTATCCAAAGATAATAATTCTATTTCTCAAGATGTTGAAAGTTTAGAAGCACAGAAAAGTGATTTGCAAACACTAATTTCAGAATTAAAATCAGATACTACATTGAATTCTGATATTTCTATCAAGGAAGAGATTCAAAATTTAGAAGCACGAATTTCAGAATTAGAATCACAAATTGATGTTAAGAATTCAGAAGGAGGTGGGTGTTTAATTGCAACTGCAACATATGGTTCAGAATTATCACCACAAGTACAACAATTAAGAGAACTAAGAGATAACAAACTGCTTCAAACAGAATTAGGGGTTTCGTTCATGAGTACATTCAATGATTTCTACTATTCATTTAGTCCATACATAGCAGATTATGAGCGTGAAAATCCTGTATTCAAAGAAGTTGTAAAGATTTCAATTACTCCAATGATTAATTCTCTTTCAATTTTGAATTATGTTGAAATGGATTCAGAAGAATCAGTATTAGGTTATGGAATATCTTTAATCATACTTAATCTAGGAATGTATGTTGGAATTCCAGCTAGTGTGATTGTTATAATTAGAAAACATATCTAATGCATATTATACAAATCTCTAGAACACTATAAATCCCTGAATTTAGAACAAACAATTATGAAAGTAACTTGGGATGAAAATATTTGTATTCATTCAGCTAAATGTGTCAAGAATCTTCCTTCAGTATTTACAAAACAAGATGGAAAATTTGTTATCATACAAGATGGAGCCCCAGAAGACCAAATCAGAAAAGTTGTAAAGGAATGTCCATCTGCTGCCCTCAAGATTGAAGAATAATCTTCATTCTATTTTTACCAAACATCATCTACTTCATCAAGCTCCTTGTATTCTTTCTCAGTATCACGTTTCAATAGTTTTAATCGAGAAATATCTCTATCAAAAAACAAATCTATTGTCCAATCAAGGAACACTCTAAATTTTTTATCAAAAGTTGGAATTTTTGAAAGATAGACACTTCTCCAAATAAACCATGCCCAAAATCCAGAGATATTCATTCCCAAAAATGTGGCAATTCCTGATCTCTTTCCAATAATTGCCATTTGTCCCTTGGAATGATAAACAAATTTTTCTTTTTGTGAACTTGTAATTAGTGCCTTTAAATTTTTAGCTGCAGTTTTTGCTTGAGCTACTGCAATTTGTGCCGTTGGAGGAAATGGTCTTTCTGTTTTAGGATCTAAAAAGAATGCACAATCACCGATTGCAAAAACTCCAGGAAAGTCTTGAACCTCAAGATATTCATTGATAATGACTTTACCCTTGTTAGTTTTGAACATTGATCTTTTGATTGTATTAACTGGAGTTACTCCAGCAGTCCAAATCATAGTCTTTGTTCTAATTGCATCAATCTCTGATGTGTCTATTGGATCTTTTGGATTTTCATCTAATGATTTTGTGGTAACCTCGTTTCCATCAAAACTAGTTACTGCTGTTTTTAGTCTTATCTCAATTCCTTTCTCTTCTAACTTTTCTTTTGCAAACTCTGCTAGTTTTGGTTCAAATCCTGGTAAGATCAACGATAATGCTTCTAACACGATTACTTTGAGATCTTCTTTATGAATAGTATGATAATGTTTTCGTGCATCTAAAAGTAGATCCATTAATTCACCAGCAGTCTCAATTCCTGCAAAACCTCCCCCAACAACAACAAAATTCAAAAAGCTTTTTCGAAGAATTGGGTTGGTCTCATTTTCTGCCTGTTCAAGCATATCAATAACTCTATTTCTTAACATCACAGCATCATTGAGTGTCTTCATGGTGTAGGCATTTTTTTCAACATCTGCCATTCCAAAAAAGTTAGTCTCACTACCAAGTGCAACTATCAGAAAATCATAATGAATTGAGATACTTCTTTTATCCCCAGTTCCCCATAAAGTTACTAATTTTCCATAGGGATCAATATTTTTGATTCTGCCTTCATAGAATTTTGTTTTTTTTAGGATTGTTCTGATAGGCATTACTATATGTCTGGTTTCAATCATTCCTGATGCAACTTGTGGCAACATTGGTGTAAATAATAGAAAATTATCTTCACTTACCATTACTAATTCTATTTCAGGATCATTTCTAAATTTAGATTCTAATTGTCTGGTACATTCTACCCCTGCAAAACCCCCACCTAAAATCACAACTTTTTTTTTGTTTCTAGCCAATTGTGCTCTTTTTACAAATTGGTTGAATATATGCTATGAGAAATTTTTTCAGTAAAACCACAAAATGTTAGGCTCTCATAATATCTGAATGTAAGATATCATATGCCCTTGATGAGTTCTTTTCATTTAGAATAATAACAATACTATCTTGGCTGAAAAATGCATTTACCAGCTCAATTCCATTTGTATGCAATACCTCAGCAACATAAGAAACCACATCTGATTGATTCTGGGATGTAGGTATTGAAATTCTAATCTTTGCAAGACCCGTACTGAACATATCCTCTTTGTTTGAGATATTACTGAAAATTTGTCTAATGTCTTCTATGTCTTCTGCAAGAAATCTAAAAGAATCAGATACTCTGAAAAACTCAAAATTATTAGTTATCTTGGAAAATTTATCTAAAATTTCTATAGGATCTATTTCATTAGAATCCTTTATTGAAAATTTAATATCCATAATTCCATCAGTTAAAACCAATCTAGCATTTTTCAAAACTGATTCTTCTTTGACCTCTTCTTTGGTTTCAAATGAATCTGAATATCGCTTGATTGCAACTACTACCGTATTGAGGTTAACAGAATTTCCTAGAATTCTTTCAATTTCTGGTTGAATTTTAACTGCTAATGCTGTGTAGTTTATCAGATCCATCTTCATACAATCATAAACTGAACGATTTCTGGTGATAATTTCCCTTACTATCTCAGGCACAGACATGCTTGTAACCCTCATTAAGATTATTATAACATGTCAGTTATAATAGGATTGTGTAAGATATCAAAGAAATCAATGAAATCTTTATATAATGTCATATACATTACATAAGATAGATAAATATGACAATGTTCTTTGATAGCGAATACGATAGAATCTTCAGAAAAATGCCAAACTCATTTTTTAACATAGATGACATTTTTGAAGAATTCAAGGGAAATGGTTCTGACTCTGGTTCATGTTGTTACGGTTATACAATGACTATTGGCCCAGACGGAAAACCTGTTGTAAAGGAGTATGGAAATCTCAAACCAGATCAACATCTAACTTCTGATACACGAGAACCACTTGTCGACATAATTGTCGATGAAAAAGAAAAGGTTGTAAAACTCATAGCTGAGATGCCAGGAGTTGAAAAGACTGATGTCAAAATTGTTGTAGAAGATAAAATTGTAGATATTTCTGCAGAACATGACAAAAAGAAATACAATGTAAAAGTTTCACTACAACACAAAGTTGACGAGAACTCTGCAAAGGCTTCTTACAAAAACGGAATTTTACAAATAGTCTTCAAGTTAGTTGAAGAAAAACCAAAAGGTAAAATGGTGGAGGTTGAATAACCACCCCTCAATTTTTGAGGTGATAATATGACTAAACTTGTTTTAAAAATAGATGAAATTCCACAGCAACATGTTGGACGAGGTAGAGCAATTGTTGATCCTAAAATAATTGAAGATCAAAAATGGAACACTGGTCAAATTTTAGAATTAACATATAACAAAAAAACACACGTTAAACTTTGGCCAGGCACCCCTGAAGAATATGGAACAGGAATTATCAAAATAGATGGAATTACAAGACAAAATATTGGAGCTGGAATTGGTGATAAGATTTCATTAAAATCAGTTGAAACTGCAAACGCTGAACAAATAATTTTGTCTCCAACTGAAAAGGTTACAGCAGAAGGATTACAAGAATATATGATTTACAACTATCTTAATCATGTATTTACAACAGGAGATTCAATATCTCTAAACACACAGATGGGAAGTCGGGTTCAGTTTGTTGTAACTAGTACTAAGCCATCAAAACCAGTAATTGTTACAGAGAAAACAATCTTCAAACTTGGAGCAATGACAAAAGCAGTTGATGCATCAGTTCCAAGAATTACATACGATGAACTTGGTGGCTTAAAAAGTGAGGTTCTAAAGATTCGTGAGATGGTTGAATTACCCATGAGACATCCAGAGTTGTTTGAGAAAATAGGTGTAGAGGCACCAAAAGGCGTCTTACTATATGGTCCTCCAGGTACAGGAAAGACTCTACTTGCAAAAGCAGTTGCAGGAGAAACAAATGCTCACTTTATCTCACTAAGTGGTCCTGAAATTATGGGCAAGTATTATGGAGAAAGCGAAGGGAAACTAAGAGAAATCTTTACACAAGCTGAAGAAAACGCACCTAGCATTATTTTCATTGATGAGATTGATTCTATTGCTCCAAAGAGAGATGAAGTATCAGGTGAAGTTGAGAAGAGAATAGTTTCTCAACTCTTGACATTGATGGATGGAATGAAGTCTAGAGGAAAAGTTGTAGTGATTGCAGCTACTAACAGACCAGACTCTATTGATCCTGCACTTCGAAGACCGGGCAGATTTGATAGAGAAATTGAATTTGGAATTCCTGATGACAAGGAAAGATTTGAAATTCTCTCAATTCATACACGTGGTATGCCAATTGATGAAAAAGTAGATCTTAAACAAATCTCAAAAATTACACATGGATTTGTAGGAGCTGATTTAGAAGTATTATCTAAAGAAGCTGCAATGAGATCTCTTCGTAGAATTATTCCTGAAATTGATCTTGATGAAGAGAAAGTTTCTTCAGAAATTCTTCAAAAGATTCAGATTACTAGCGAAGACTTTAGAGATGCATTAAAAGAAGTCAAACCAAGTGCACTAAGAGAAGTACAAGTTCAAATTCCTAATGTTAGTTGGGATGATGTTGGAGGTCTAGATCAATTAAAAGAAGAACTTCGTGAGGCAGTTGAATGGCCTATCAAATACAAAGAAGCCTTTGATTATGTTAATGTAGAAACTCCAAAGGGAATTTTACTTCATGGTCCACCTGGAACTGGAAAGACTCTGATTGCAAAAGCACTTGCAACAATGACAGAATCTAATTTTATTAGCATTAAGGGTCCTGAGTTACTCTCAAAGTGGGTGGGAGAATCTGAAAAAGGAGTCAGAGAAATTTTCAGAAAAGCACGACAAGCTGCACCATGTATTATCTTCTTAGATGAAATTGATGCACTTGTTCCACGTAGAGGTAGTAGTGGTTCAGGATCACATGTTACAGAAAATGTAGTCTCACAAATTCTCACTGAAATTGATGGACTTGAAGAACTACATAATGTCTTGATAATTGGTGCAACTAACCGATTAGATATTGTAGATGAGGCGTTGTTAAGACCTGGTAGATTTGATAGAATTATTAAAGTTTCAAATCCTGATGCCAAAGGAAGGAATCATATCTTTATGATTCATACCAAAAAGAAACCACTTGCAAGTGATGTTAACATTGCAAAACTTGTAGAGTTGACAGATAATTTTAGTGGTGCAGAAATTGCTGCTGTAGCTAATAGAGCAGCAATAACTGCTCTGAAGAGATATGTCAATGGCAAGTCTCAAAACGTCAAAGAAATCAGGATAACGCAGCAAGATCTAATTGATGCTATAGATAAAGTAAAGCCTAGAAGAAAAGAGGCTCCTCTATCTCAATCAATAAAATAGTCTAAATACTAAGGAAAATGAGACAAAATAATGAAACTCTATCTTGATTTTAATCCATGCCAAGAATGCAATACAATGATGGCAGAACTGAGCAGTCCTGAGATGTTATTTGCTGATGAGAAGAAAAGAGCAGATGAATCTGCAAAATTTCTCAGACATTTAACATATAATCACAACGAAGTTGTTCAAGCTGTTATGGATGATCTTCCAAAGCAAAAAAAAGATCAAGAACCTGATTTCTACAAGTAATCCTCTTCTCCATTCTTAGAAATTAATAATTATATTCATATACAAAATTGTTCTAGTATGTTAGTGAAATAATAAAATGAAAAGTAGTCTTATTTTTGGTTTAACTATTGTACTTCTTTTAGTTAGTTCCTTGCAATTTACATTAGCGTTTGAAACTGAACAAGAACCAAAACCACCAGGAATTCCAGAACCTTCTCCAGAACCAGCACCAATTCAATTACCAAAACCTGATCCTATTCCAGAACTATTCCCAAGAGATACTGATTTAGAAAAAATACAACGATTAACTGAAGAAAATGATAAACTAAAACAACAAAATACTAACCTTCAAGGACAAATATCAACTATAAAAAATGAAAATTCAAGATTACAAGCTGAAATATTGGAACTAAATGATAGCGTTGAAAATCTTAAAGAAATTGCAATGGAGCAAATACGAGTAATAATGGATTTGGTAAATAGACTAAAAGATGTATTATTTGAAAAAATACTTTCTCCTATAATTAACCTGTAGAATTTTTGAAAAGTCTACTCAACTAGTTTTAATGTTTTCTTAATTAAGACAGATCTATTTCTAATTGTAACATCACTTACTCCAGATTCTTCTGAAAATTTCTTTTGACTGATTTTTACACCATTCATAATACATGAAATATACAATGAGGCAGCAGCTTGTGCTACAGGATGTTTTCCAGCAGTAATTTCTTCTTTTTCACAACGCTTTAGAATCTCAAATGCATCACGTTTGATCTTTTCTTTTAGATTCATGTTGTTTGAAATTTTTGTGATAAACGAAGTAGTATCATACTGATTAAGATTTAATCCAAGTTTTTTAATTATTGTTCTCAAATCACGAGAAAGTATTCTTCTTTCAACATTTCCAGCATTTGCAATATCATCTAACGTTCTTGGAATATTGTTTATTCTACAAGCAGCATACAAAGAAGCTGAAATCAATGTTGTCATTGTTCTCCCTCTAGTAAGTTTTGCACTAACTGCTTTTCTGTAAATATAAGCAGCATTCTCTACTACATTATCAGGAATTCCTAACTTTGTTTTCATTCCATGAAGTAAAGTAAATGCCTTGCTTAAGGAAGCAGTATTTCTTGATTTACTTCTCTGATCCCAAGTTCGTAGTCTCTTGAATTCATATTTTGTTTTACTTGGTAATGTATTTCCTGAAAAATCTTTATTGGTACCAATTACAGTTGATAATCCCTTATCAAACATTGTTAGTGATGTAGCAGGACCTGTTCTTGCTTGCTTCATAAAGCCTTCCAGAGTGTAACCATTATTTTCATATGATGTGTCAGATATGTTTTGCACTAGAATAAGACCGCATCCCCCACAAACAATTTCCCCTCTTTCAGAATCTGTTATTATGGGATAGGTTTTGCAAGTATCAAGTTGACACTTTACATCATAATCACTAGAATAATTTACTACCACTGCTAACTGTAATTGATGTTTGTAAAATAAAAATAATTTGTTTCAGGTAATTTTAATATCAAAACAAAGCTTTGCATACAAAAAATTCCTCAAACTTGACAAAAAATAAACTCTTTGTGTACTATAGAATGTACATTGTAATAAATGTTAAAATAAAAAAATAATTTATTTCTTAATTGAATCTAAAGAATGTCCTTTATTTGTAATCATCTGAGTAACTGCTTCTATCGTATAATCAATTCCGTGTTCTTCTTCAAAATGGTCTCTCAATTTTTTAAGTTCCTCCATAGATTTTTCTTCGTCAAGAACAAATCCACATTCAAAACCATAATCTTCACATCTTAGTTTAAGATTCATCTAGCCTGAAAACAAAATTGAGCCTATAAAAATCATAGATTTGTATTTTAGATTTATAATGAAATGACATGAATTGAGCCTAAATTCTCTCAAATAGCACTAATAATGTCAGTTTGTGTTAGGATATAGATGAAAGGTTTAGAATTTGTATTTCTTGCAGTAGGATCTGTTCTAGGAGCTTATCTAAGATTCAAAGTTGTTGAATCTCCTTTACTTTTCAATACATTACCTGTCAATGTTTTGATAGTCAATGTTATTGGGGCATTTATCCTCGGTGTATTTGTTATAATGTCACAACAATGGAATCTTGATGGACGATATTCTCTTTTTGCTGCTGTAGGATTCTGCGGCTCACTAACAACAATGTCTGCATTTGCACTTGATTCCAGTAATCTTCTTGAGGGCAATCACTATGGAGCACTTGCGATCAATATTGTTGCAAATATTGGGTTATCCATTGCAGCACTAATTGGAGGAAAATCCTTAATGAGTGCAATAATCAATAATTAATTAGAAATGGTCTACTCATATCAAGTTGTAAAGTTTCAAACAATTTCTTTTGTACAAGGAACACATTGGTCTCAATCAACCAGTGATAAAGGAATTCTTTACAAATCACTTAAAGATCCATTTTCAAAACTTATTGTTCAATCTTCTAATGGTTCAAAAAAATTATATCGAGTCCCTAAAGACAGAACAGTTATTGTAACTAACGATACTGTTCATTTTCTAGGCGAATTGGCTTAACTATTTGAAAAACTTGTCAATCTGATCTCTATATTTTAAAGCAATTTTTCCAAAATCTGTAAAATCTTCAACAGTTGGATTTTCCATTCTAATTGTATATTGATTTACAAATACAGAGAGTGCACTACCAATAATTAGATTGTATACCCCATCAGCTATATTTTTTGAGTAAGGAAATACAACTCTGATAAAAGGCAGATATGTCTCAGTTTGGGAAATCATTAATTTAATGTGTTTTTCAATAACTTCTTCGACTTCAACTGGAATTGCCATAATTTCACTTGCATTGATTTCTTATAAGTAGAAATTCATTTCTTAGGCGTAGATAAATCACATTTCTAAACTCTTCAAATAAAATTGAATTTATAATATCCTAATTCCTATTTCTTGTATTGCTTGAATTAGACAAAAAAGTATTTGGTAATATAACAACTAAGGAAATCATTGGTGCTAAACCGCCTGCAATTCCTGATACTAAAAATATTCTTGAACAAGAACTTGTAATTTTACTTGCAGAACTAAAATCTCTATCAAAAGAGAATCTTGAAAAGATCTTAGAACAACAAAAAATTTCTCAAATACATGTGAATAGTAGACCAGGTGCAATGGCCTTAGCTCAAAATAAAATTGAATTATTTAACGAGTACAACAAAAAATATGTTCAAACTATTAAAGAAAAACTAGAATCTTAGTTTCAACGTTAACCGCAATACTAGCAGTTGATTTCATGTATTTCTAGAGGTAAATCTAGTATTTAGTCATTGATCAAGATTGATTTTTTTAGAAAATAACAAAGACAAGAAACAGGGAGATGACTATTCTACTATGTTTTGAATACGGCCTATTTTCCCATTCTCTAATTCAACTTTAATCCCATGAGGATGAAAATTACTTGAAGTGAGAATCCTCTTGACAATTCCTTCAGTTAATTTTCCTGTACGCTGATCTTGTTTTTGTATTATCTGAACTATTATTCCGATGTTAACTTTATCTCTAGTAGCGTTCAATGAATATGGATGATTTTCATATCTTATTTCTATTCCTCATTATTACAATAATTATTACAGGTTTCATTTTTACTTTTTAAAGAATGAGTCTATCTTCATCCGCCAAAGAATTGGAAGAATTGTCTTTTTTGATAAACTGCAACTGAAATTAATACTGCTAGTCCAATTATCAAACTACTCCAATCAGGTATGAATCGTGCAGAAACATCCCAAATTCCTCTCCAAAACAGAACTAGTCCTATACCTGTTAACAGTAGAAAAAATGTACGTTTTGTAAAAATATTATTTTCCATGATTATTTTTCTAATTATTCTTTATTAAATAATGTCAATCCCATTAAACTAAGAATTTAGTTTTAATGTTAATTACTAATTAAATGGATGATTTGAGACCTGAAAATCATATAATGATTATTCTGTATTGTTGTTCAGCTCAAAATCTGAAGAGAAAAGTTGTTGATTAATAAATACCGAACAATGCAGAATTCTAGAATCATAAATGGTTAGTAAAGCAAATGAATCGTGCCCAAGATGTGCACAGGGAAAATTAGTTACTGATAATGAATCAGGAGAGATGTTCTGCTCCAAATGTGGATTTGTAATAACTGAAAAATTACAAGAATCTGGTCCAGAATGGAGATCCTTTTCTCAAGACCAAAATGGAAATAAAGCACGAGCTGGTGCACCAACATCATTAACGATGCATGACATGGGTCTTGCAACAATTATCAATCCAGTTAACAAAGATGCTTCTGGTAAACCACTTACTGCATCTATGAAAAGTACAATTGAAAGACTCAGAACTTGGGATAGTAGAAGTCAAGTTCATGAACCAATAGATAGAAACTTTAGACAAGCATTTAGCGAATTAAATAGACTAAAAGACAAACTAACTATTTCTGATGCAGTTGTTGAAAAAGCAGCGTACCTTTACAGAAAAGCACTTGAAAAAGGACTTGTTAGAGGACGTTCCATTTCAGCTTTAATTGCAGCATCACTTTATGCTGCATGTCGTGATACTTCAACACCAAGAAATCTAAAAGATGTAGAACAAGCAGGTAACATCAAAAGAAAAGATATTGCAAGATGTTATAGATTACTAGTCAAAGAGCTTGACTTGAAAATGCCAGTAACTGATTCAGTTCAATGTGTTGCACGAATTGCAAGTAAAATTGGTATTACTGAAAAATCAAAAAGATATGCAACTAAAATACTAAAACAAGCACAAGAAAAGGAAGTTTCTGCAGGAAAAGATCCAATGGGATTAGCTGCAGCAGCATTATACTTATCTTGTGTTAGAACTGGAGAAGACAAAACTCAACGTGATATTGCTGAAGCTGCAAATGTTACTGAAGTAACTATCAGAAATAGATACAAAGGACTTAAAGAATCACTTAATCTATAATTAATTTTTCATGAAATAAAGTATTAGTTTATTCTCTTTGCGAACCCTCAGGTGGTTTTTCAACAAATCCACCTTCAACTGGTTCAGGTGGTGGAATATTCTTTGATTTTCCTAATCCAATTGTTGTAATAATTACTGATGTTAAAATGATAAAGAATATGATTTGTGGATA
>Ga0209987_10001524_pt1 | contig 12705 bp, 12 predicted proteins | sample N074metaG_FD_182134 | JGI IMG/M metagenome (GOLD analysis project Ga0209987, IMG submission 182134) | Deep subsurface microbial communities from Kermadec Trench to uncover new lineages of life (NeLLi) - N074 metaG (SPAdes) (version 2) | ecosystem: Environmental > Aquatic > Marine > Ocean trench... | reverse complement strand
TAGCCTGCTTGCGAAGTCGCGCCTCGATTCCGAACGGCTTTGAAGGCCGGGGGCTTCCATAGAACCCACTCAGAGATTCCCAACTTCCCTTTCATTGTCGAGGCACCATGGATCAAGATCAACAGTCCCGTTTAAAAGAGCTGATAGCAAAAGGCAAAGAACAGGGTTTTCTCACCTACACCGAAGTCAATGATCACCTCCCCGAAGGCATCGTCGAACCCGAGCGAATCGAAGATATTATTCGCATGATTAATGACATGGGCATCAAGGTCCATGAATCAGCGCCAACCGAAACTAACGAAATACTAAACGATACCGAGACCGAGCCCGATGAAGACGCTGTCGAAGAGGCCGCCGCGGCGCTGGCATCCCTGGATAGTGAATTTGGTCGCACCACCGATCCAGTGCGCATGTACATGCGCGAAATGGGTACCGTCGAACTACTCACCCGCGAAGGCGAAATCAAGATCGCGCGACGGATTGAAAACGGCCTGAATCAGGCTATGAGTGCGCTCGCACGCTATCCCGACACGATGCGACTGATCCTCAAACGCTATCAAGAAGTCCAGGAGGAAGAAGCCAAATTGACCGATTTGCTGGTGGGTTACGTCGATCCAGACGAAGACCCCAACGCCATCCCGATGCCAGCGGTCACGCAGAACTCCGAGGACGATGACGAGGATGAAGAAGTTGAGGATACCGGACCCGATCCGGTAGAAGCCGCCAAGCGCTTTAGGAAAATCGGCAGGGGTTTCAATAAAGCGATGGAGGCAATCACCGCCGACGATAGCAAGGTCTATGACCGCCACATGAGCAAGGCGGTAAAGGAGCTGATGGAGATCAAGCTACTGCCTTTGTTTATCGATAGGCTCGGCGCAAATCTTAAGGAAGTGATTAATCGGGTACGTACCAACGAACGCACGATTCTCAATATCTGTGTCAAACAGTCGAACATGCCGCGTAAAACATTCATCGAAACCTTCAGGGCAAACGAAACCAATTTGGACTGGATAGATGATCATTTAAAAACTGAGGAAGACTACACAGCGACGCTGAGAGAATCCAAAGATGAAGTCATCCGGCACCAGAAAAGACTGAAGAACATCGAAAAAATCTCGCACCTGACGATCCACGAGATCAAGGAAATCAACCGCAAGATGTCGATCGGCGAAGCCAAGGCGCGACGCGCGAAGAAAGAAATGATCGAGGCCAACCTGCGTCTGGTTATCTCCATCGCGAAAAAATATACCAACCGTGGGCTGCAGTTTCTCGATTTAATCCAGGAAGGCAATATCGGCCTGATGAAAGCAGTCGACAAATTTGAATACCGTCGCGGTTACAAGTTTTCGACCTACGCCACCTGGTGGATTCGACAGGCAATTACCCGATCTATTGCCGACCAGGCACGAACCATCCGTATTCCTGTTCACATGATCGAGACCATCAACAAGCTGAACCGTATTTCCCGCCAGATGCTGCAGGAACTCGGACGTGAACCGCAACCGGAAGAACTGGCCGAGCGCATGGAATTACCCGAGGATAAAGTTCGCAAGGTTTTGAAAATATCCAAAGAGCCGATCTCCATGGCAACCCCGATCGGTGACGATGAAGATTCAAACCTGGGCGATTTTATCGAAGACATCAACGTACTGTTACCCTCAGACACGGCAACCAATGCCGGGCTATCGGAATCGACTCGCGAAATCCTGTCGAGCCTGACACCGCGTGAGGCAAAGGTGTTACGCATGCGTTTCGGTATCGACATGAATACAGACCACACGCTCGAAGAAGTCGGCAAGCAATTTGATGTCACACGTGAACGTATCCGTCAAATCGAAGCCAAGGCATTGCGCAAACTGCGTCACCCAAGCCGGTCAGAGCAACTCAGAAGTTTTATTGACGCCGATTAGCTTTCCGCTACAATCACAGCCCCTGTCATTCCTGTGAAAGCAGGAATCGTCAATGAGCGGCGTCATTCTGGAAATAAAGGCGTCATCCATGGAATAAAGGCGTCATTCCTGCGAAAACAAGCGGTCCGGCGTTCCGGAATCTAACAGGAAGAACTTATGCCGTAGATTCCGGCTCGGTGACCGGAATGACGAATATCGCGTGACGCGTCATTCCGGAAACATAGCGTCATACGGGGAAAATAGACGTCATTCCTGCGAAAGCAGGAATCTAATAATACCAGAATCGCTACGAGATTCAGGGGCGCCAGACCACCGCGTTAGTGGGAATGACGGGTAGTAGAAAGCAGAATTCTGCGGAATATGTTGACGCAGGATTTTTGATCTCAGGCTAGGCGGCATTGGCACGAGTGCCGGGAGCGTACAATCAAGTATGTGACCAAACGAGCGCCAATGCCACCAACTGTAGGCGCTTTAGGCGACAAAGCCTGAGGTCCAAAAGACAAGTCAAGGGCCTGTAGCTCAGTTGGTCAGAGCAGTGGACTCATAATTTACAGGTACAAGTAGTACAGTTGGAAAAGTTAGTCTAAGGGGGCCTGTAGCTCAGTTGGTTAGAGCAGTAGACTCATAATCTATTGGTCGGAGGTTCAAGTCCTCCCGGGCCCACCATCCCTTTAAAATCAATGAGTTAAATGAAGCTTGGCTAGATATTTATCTGGTCTTACTAAATTATTTTCTAGTCTAAGGTTGAATCCTTAGACAGTCTTTTTATTACGTAAATCACCCTATTCCTGAGCACGCAGTTTGTAAGGGCTCTAACGTCGTACCGATAATCGTGTAAGTTTCGGCAAATTCCTTAATTTGTAATAGTCGGCAGCTGAACTTACCAATGTTGTAAGATTTCCTGTCGCCTGAATGGCTGTTTAGGACTAGAGAGCTGCCGTCTGTGTGCTTGGATAGTGATAGGCGGCAAAGTGCCCAAAGTCGTCATTCGCACCGTCGCGCCTATCGCAGGTATCGATCGAGTATTTTTTCGTATTCCTTGTTTGCCTTTAACGCATCAAGAGCGGCTTGTAGTTTCTGGATCACGGAATCCGAGGTGCCTTTATGAAAAGCGAAATAGAGCACTTGGCGGCCCAGTACATGTACCAATTCATAGTCGGCCGGGTCGAAGCCGTTTGCCTTTAATTCCCACATCGCAACGTTATCGCCATACGCCCAAAGATCGATTCTCCCCAGATTCAATTTATTGATATTTAGTATGGTCTCTGGGACTCTTTCCATATCGTCCACACTGATGCCTGCATTGACTAAGTACTGTTCGGCCACGTCATCCCGTATGGTCCCTATCTTGTGCCTCTCTATGTCTTCCACGGAGTCAATCTTTATATTTCTTTCCTTTCTAGCGATAAGCCCAACTAGCTCGGGTGCGATAGGCCCGACCCATTTGAACAAATGCTCTCTTTCCTCAGTTCTCGTTGTGGAAAAAAGGCATGTATTGGGCTCCGATTGGACGCGTTTGTAGCCGCGAGCCCAAGGCAGCAGTTCTATGTCTTCGCGTACCTGCTTGGCCCCTACCCTTTGTAACATCAAAGTCAATATATCGACGGCGATACCTTGTAGCTTATTGTCTTCCTCAAAATTGTAGGGTGGATATTGCTCAGTCATAAAGACAATATCGTCCACCGATTCTGCCGCGGCGGAGCCAGAGACGAGACATAAAAGCAGCAAATTTCGAATCGTATTGAGCACTCAATTATCCTCCTCCAGAATGAGTAAAATTGAATCTAGACACAATCCTACACCCGAGTATATCGGGTGTATAGAAATATAGACTATGACCGGTGGTGGCCGTAAGTACTAGTTCGTGTTATTAACATGAACGACTCCAATGTGCCGGATGTTGCCGTTAGTCGCTTCAATTTAGAGGACCGCTTACGACCCTTTGCCGCCGTTAGGCATTAAAAAATGATAGGCTCCTCAGGGCGTGAAACGGTCATTGGCGAACCGCAGTGTAATTCATACACTCACTGAAGGTATGTGCTCACTATTTCCTTCAGTTTTCCATTACTTCGCAATTCACCCAGGGCGTTTTGCAGTTTTGCTATAACCGCAGACTCTGTATCTTTATGAAATGCAAAATACTGTTGAGTTTCTTTTAGGGTATAAACCTCTTCATAATCACTAGGATTGAACCCTAATTCTTTAATTTTCCATAACGCAACAATTCCTCCATACGCCCACATATCCACTCTGTCTCTATGCAGCATTTTTGCAATAAGTGTTCCTGAGTGAGTTTGATGCAGTTGCTTTTTTGAAACGCCCAATTCCAAAAGCAATTGTTCGCCAATATCATCACGAACCACACCAATTGTATTGTATTGAAAAATATCTTCTACAGAATTGATTTTGATTCCCCGACTTTTCTTGGCAACCAGTACAATATTAGAGGGGATGATAGGGCCAACCCACTTAAACAATTCTTCTCTAGCTTCAGTTCGGCTCATTGCAAACAAGGCTGTATTCTTTTTATTGAGCGCCTGTTTGTATCCTCTTGCCCATGGTTGCAACAATATATCCTCGCGGGTCTTTTTAGAGCCTACCACTTTAAGCATTTCAACCATAACATCTACACTGATCCCTTGAACCTTTCCATTTTTTCTGAAATTGAGCGGGGCATAATCTTCTGTTATGAATACTAGATCATCTATGCTTTGTGCAAAAAGTGGTGTTGATATAATTAACCCACAAAAAATCAATAATAGTTTTTTCATAAGCTCCTCATCAGAGTGACAATGGCCTCCGCTTTTCACTATACGCTTTTAGCTTGCGTTATTCAGTTTACGAGTGAGCACGAATGGCCGCTGTGAGTATACAGAGGAAGTAAAATCCTCGAAGTTCAGACCGCACTCCGTCCGCTTATGGCCGTAAGCACTAGTTCATGTTATTCACACGAATGACTCCAATGTGCTGCGATCTCAACTGGTCAACGCAACACTTTATCTTTAGATTAATTGGTAGGGTATGAAATCTCATACCAGGACTGTCATTAATTGGTGGCGGAATTGTAGGTTGTGGAGTTCTCTATCACCTGTCCAGTCTTGGTTGGATCGATGTCATTCTTGTGGAACGTGATGAACTAACTTCGGGCTCAACATGGCATGCTGCTGCACAGAATACCTTATTATTGAAATTCTGAATTTCTTGCACGAATTTCTAAAGAAAGTTTCGAGCTGTATCGCAGACTCGAAAACGAATCTGGGCAAAGTTACGAATTACAAGCTCCGTAGAAGATAAAAGGGACGGAGGGAATAATTTGTAACCACATCGAAGATGTTGATCAATTTTTAATCCCTCCGTCCCCTTTTCCGAATTGAAAGGCTTATAAATTTAGGTCCCACTTCCTTAGGATCTCCTCGTATTCAATGGTCTTCTTGAATTCCTCAAGCGATTCCCTGATGGCTTCTACAGTCTCCTGTGGCACATCCAAACTTGCTGCAATGTAGTATCCGCCCTTTGACATCTCCTCCAATTCGAAGACTTTTCGAATCGTTGTTGATGGATCGTCACCAGCTTGCTTGACGAAATAGGAGGCCACCGCGTCTGGCATCGGCCAGAGGTCAATGCGTCCCTTCTTCAGCTTTTTATAATTCAAGAGGTAGGCGTTGTCGCCGCTCGCGCTCTGTAAATCGTCCTCAGTGAAACCGTTGTTGAGCAAAAAAGTTTCCCTCGCGTCCTTGAGGGTAGTTCCTATTTCATAATTCTTCATTCCAGCAAGTTCTTTGACTTCGATATCCGTCCTGCTCTTCAGTGAAAACACGGAGTGCACTGTAGGAACGATAATTCCGATCCACCTGAATAAATTTTCCCTACTGGCCCGGCGGCTGATCGAATAAATCAGCGAAGTTGGCCCCATTTGGGCAAGCTTGTAGGTTCTGGGCCAAGGGTAACTCTCAATCGTGTAGGCCATGCCCACTCTATTCATCACATTCGTGACGACTTCGGTCGAAACACCGGTCACTTCGTTATTTTCGGTCATGTTGTACGGAGGGAATTCCTCCGTATAGAGAATTAATTGCTGTGCACTTGCGTATTGAACTCGTAACGCGAGACATAAAAACACATATGAAACGAAAGCCAATTTCCTTAACACTGTTGGTTCCTCCGTATGATTAAGCTGGCCTCATGCCTATATAACTGAGAAGCAACATCGGTTGATACTATCTGTGTTAGAATTCGATGTCTATACGAACTATCACATGAATCTAACCTACTGACCCCTCTCGTGCAAATTGCGACCACCGACAAGGCTATCACTAATTCGTCAATAAACGCCAATAATATTGAGGAGGGTTTTCAACTTTCGGGTACGAACAAAGTTTTAATCTACCAATAAGAATTGCCTGCTTCGTCCGGAGTAGGTCGTTACATTTCAGACCATTTACGCTTCAAACAGCTTTCAAATTGGGGACGGCCGCAAAGCAGACAAAACTTGGTAGACCGGTACTGCTTTTTGGAGCCCCTTAAATTCGAGCTCTCCGAGCGAATCGACCTCTACCCTGTCTTCCAACTCAGCGTGAACTCTTTGGGTGATTAGAATTTGGCCATCTTTAGCTTTATCGCAAAGCCTCGATGCGAGATTCGCCACAGGCCCAATCGCCATATAATGAAATTGTCCCTCAAAACCTACCTGGCCGAGCGTCGCGAACCCCAAGGCAATCCCCACCCCAAAACCAAGTTCAAAACCTTGCTTCTCCCAGTCCTTGATCAGTCCACCCACCTCATCTCGCATGGCTGTCGCCATCTCAACGGCGCGCATTGCTGGGTCGGCGCATTCCACCGGGTCATTGAAGAACGACATGGCGCCATCGCCTGCGAGGTGTTCAAGAGTCGCCTCGAAACGAAAGATCAGAGAACCGATCACATTATGGAACTCGCGTAGTACGCGCAATTGCTCCTCGGGTTCGGCCATCGCTGAAAACTCAGTAAAATTCCTAAGGTCGCAAAATACCACCGTAATCTCTTGTCGGTGACTTTCCATGTACTTCTCGTCGCCCGACGAAACGATGAGCTCGGCAAGTTGTGGCGAGAAGTAGCGCTTCAGTTGGCTGATCCGCTCCAACTCTCCAAGTTGATCGGCTACTTTCTGCTCAAGATTTCGATTCAGTTCTGCCAGTTCAGCAGCCTGCTCCTGGGTTCTATCGTGCAAGTCTTTAATTCGCAGCATCGACTTAACTCGCGCAACCAACGCCCCTTGCTCGACGGGTTTGGTCAGATATTCTTCTGCGCCCGCTTCCAATCCGGCTATAATGTCCTTGGAATCGGATTTCGCAGTTACCAGCACAATCGGCATGAACGGCAACGAGTCGTCACCTTTGATTCGCTGGCAGACTTCGATGCCGTCCATCTTGGGCATCATGATGTCAAGCAGGATCAAATCTGGATGTTGTTCTCTGGCGATTGCCAAACCCTCTTGTCCATCATTTGCAGTCAAGATCTCATAGCCACTAGCTTTCAGCCGCGTAGCCAGAATATCGACGTTTTGCGGTTTATCGTCTACGATAAGAATTCGAGCGGGGTTTCGCACTTTGCTTGCTACTCAGGTCCTGCCGGTACATATTCTCGAATTTTCGCCAACAGCTCACGCGGGCTATACGGCTTGGCAAAATACGCATCACACCCTGCTTCAAGCGCTATCGTATCGTCACCGCTCATCGCGTAGGAGGTCACGGCAATGACAGGAATCTTACTGATTCCAGGTTTGGCTTTAATTTGCCGTGTTGCCTCGTATCCATCGATACCCGGAAGCTGAATGTCCATAACAATGAGGTCCGGAACATATTTTTCTGCCATGGCTACGCCTTCGTCGCCAGTGAGAGCTTCTAATATCTCGTAGCCAGCGCTGGTCAGTAGGTCATGAACTATTCTCCGGTTATCGTCTTGGTCTTCTACCACTAATATGCGCTTGCTCATATGACCTCCGATTGTTGTTCTACCCGCACGGGAAGTGTGAAGGAAAAAATCGAGCCTTGACCCAGTTTCGATTCTACATTCAACTGCCCGCCGTGCATCTCAATAATGTGTTTAGTAATAGTGAGGCCGAGTCCCGTCCCGCCTGAACCTCGTGTATTGGAGTCATCGACCTGATGGAACTCTTCAAATATTTTCTCTTGCTCCCTTTCCGTGATACCGGTGCCGGTATCGGATACTGATATCAAAAACACGCCGTCACCCGAGTTAACCTCTACCGAGACGTCACCTTCATCGGTGAATTTGATCGCATTTCCAAGCAGATTCAAAAGCACCTGCGTAATGCGCTGCTGGTCACCCATGCCGACCGGTAGTTCATCGGGAACCGATATCTTCAATGCAAGACCCTTCTCTGTCACCAATGGCTCAATTGAAACCGTTACATTGTCCACGAGATCCTTCATGGAGTAATCGTGCAGGGATAACTTGAACTGCCCTGCCTCAATCTTTGATACATCCAATATGTCGTTTATCAGTTGCAGCAAGTGGTGCCCACTACTGTCAATACGATCAATTGTATTTTGGATTTTGTCAGGTACCTCTCCGTAGATTTTGTCCTGGATGAGTTCGGTATAGCCGAGAATGGCGTTCAAAGGCGTGCGCAATTCGTGGCTCATATTCGCCAAAAATTGTGATTTGGCCTGGCTTGCGACTTCTGCCTGCTCTTTTGCCTCCACAAGTTCAATCTCCGCTTGTTTACGCTCAGTGATGTCAGAGTACACAGCCACCGTGCCACCACTTTCGGTTTTGCGCTCGCCAATTTGAATCCAAATGTCACCCGTACGTCTTTGCACATGGGGGTTTCCCGGATTACGGTGACTTTTTAGCCGTTCGTCCACCCAGTCCTCGATACGCCCCTCGGCATCGATGATCAATCCGAGTTCGACTGCTTTACGTATAATCACTTCAAATTGCGTGCCTGGCTCCATCACGCTTTTGATACCAGGATACATGATCTCCCAGTAGTGACTGTTACACACTACCAAACGATCATCGCTATCGTATAGAGAGAACCCTTCGGAGATACTCTCAATGGCATCACTCAACTGAGTCTGTGCCTGCAACGCCTCGACGTGGGCTTCCGCCAGCTCCTTCGTACGTTCCTCAACGCGCAGTTCGAGCGTGTCATGCGCGGCCCTGAGTTTCTTTTCATCGGCTTCCTGCCGTTGCTGCATAATGTTGAAGGCCGACACAACCTCCCCTATCTCGTCGTTGCTTTGCCACTCAACCGGTTGTCGGACATTTCGATCCTTAGCGATATGTATAGATTCCAACAAACGAACCAGGGGAATACCGATTGTGCGCCGATGCGCAAGCAGGACACTGAGCACTATCGCCACGACCAGCAGTACTGCGATCAGAGAAGCGATAAACAGGCGTTCCCGCATTGCTGTCTGGACCTGTTGATCGGTTAATGCGACCTCCAGCTTGCCAATGACATTGCTCTCCTCATTTCTCACGAACTCGATTGGTACACTCTGCACATAGACCGTCTGATCAACTGCCCTCAAATGTCCAACCCGATCGACTACTGCACCAGACTCATCGTATACCACTGCCCCAAGGACATCGGGGTCAATAGCCATCGCAGCCAGGATAAGAGCAACCTGCTTCTCATCGACATTCCACAAATGCTCTGAAAGCAATGCGCTTTGAATGGCGACCATCTTCTGCAGTTTGCTCTGTAGTTCGAAAGTCGCCACCCGTTGCGCATTGATCTGAATAACTGCAAACAATCCAACCGTAGCCAGCAAAACAAGCGGTACTGCAATGGCTAGGAACTTGGCCCGTAACGACCGAAAGGGAAGGTGGAGAAACCAGTCCTTCACCCGTATTGCTCCCGCCAACCAAACAAAATCACCCACGGCCTTCGACTCGCACGCCAACCCAGTCTTTTGACTTTTCTCGAACTATTTGAGGCCCCCGCCACACAAATCCCAAAAATGAGAAGTAGTATCACTACCAGTAGAAAGATTAGGGTCGTCATTCTTACCATCTTTAATGTCATACTAGCTCTATTGTGGGGGCGTTTCCTACTCTACGCAATCGATTCGAGAATTACGGGTCAGAAAGGTCTCGCAGTAGGAACGCCGGTTACCCGGCGCCCCCTGCACAGACCCGGACGTGCGGTATTCCCGCATCCGGTTCCTCGGTCGGGTACTGTCAAGTTAACTGATTTGAGAGCGTAATAAAAGCAGGCTGGTGGCTCTAAGTCATTGATTTCTCGTCGTAGAGAAGGGATATATCGCCTGTGGGTGGCGAATTCCTAATTGTTACCTGATAATCATCAATTAGCCAATCCTTTTTTTGAAGGTAAACTCAGATACCAACTATTACAGTTTAGTTTCACATAGTCAGTCCTTCCGTATGGTTTAAATATTGGCAGCCCCCTTTAATACAGCGCTGCCCTGCTGCCCCGTCGATACTTTCTAGTATGCTCCAATCCCTGTGCACGATGTTTATCACGAGTCTTTTTCCTGCGCTTTTCAGCCGCCTTTTCTCTCTTAGCTCGTTTTTTCTGCTCTGCTAGTGCCTGTTCACTTACGCTGGAACCATCGTTCTGGCTCATGACCCTGCCCCCACAACACCTGCATTGGATTCGACTACGGCGCTAGCAGGCACGCTATTCAATGCTTCCATAATATCTCTAGCTCTCTGGCTCACATCCCTACATTCCAAGTGGGCATAACGCTGAGTCGTTTGGACATCTCTATGCCCCAAGATACTAGCCACTTCATACAAGCTCAGTCCGATTTGCATCAATCGACAGGCTCATCTGTGTGTGGCTTATTCTGGATGGAGTAGATGGACCAAATGACTAACAATTCAGTCCATCTACTCCCTGTTCTAAACTCTAAACATTAGAATATTGCGTTGGCTGCTACTCATATGCCGGATCTGATGTTTTGTAGCGTTAAACTATTAATCCAGCAATTTCGAGCATCCTAATCTGTATTAGTCGGCATCTGATCTTACGGACGTTATAAGTTTTGCTGTCGCCTGAATGGCTGTTTAGGACTAGAAAGCTGCCGTCTGTGTGCTTGGATAGTGATAGGCGGCAAAGTGCCCTGAGCGGGCTTTAAACAGGAAGAATTATTTCAGAATATGACCAACTGGGGCAAAAGGCAATACGCGACCCCGTTACCGTTACCCGCTAAGTGTCACCTACAATATCTTGTGTTTCTTGACAAAGATACCACACCATATGGTAGTATCGTCATAAGCCAAGTTGCCAAACGACAGCATGGTCAGGTGGGGGAAATGGCTACTGTCATCTCCCCTTTTATTTTAATGTTCAACATAGGAATCAAAGGAAATGAGTAATCGCGATACCTATAAGTACCACTTAAAGAAAGGTAACAAGATTATCGAAAGTGGCATTACGAACGATCTGGAGCGACGTGAGCAGGAACACCAGGATAAGCATCCAAAAACTCACATCAAACAGGTCGGACGAAAAACCACCGAAGAGGCTGCCCGTAGTTGGGAAGACAAACAACCCAAGGGAACGCCTCCAGGTGGAAAGTAGCAACAAGGCAGTTTATTGTTGCTCGTAAGAACTAATGACTTACTCGATGATCGACTTGGCTCGTGGCGACTCCGATTAGCTGTTCTGCGATTTACTGACTCGTGAACCCGAAATAAAAGCAATAAATGGAAGCCATCGATAATCACATATCGCGCATAGCAAAATTCGAAGTAACGAATTCGTTCCTACATTGAGGCCGGGCATTTGGCCCGGCCTTTTTCATTCCAAAAATCCTTTAATTCTTTTTTGATACAAAATGCTTTATCAGCTTCGCCTTTGCTAGAATATGAGCCGAGAATAAAATGAATAAAATGCCTAGATTTCTCATGAAGTTCAATTCCAACAATTGACCATTTAGAATCTGCTCTTTTACTCATTACTAAAATTGATGATTTTTTCTTAAGGATTACAGATTCAAATACTGTGAGTTTGGGACAAATATCATCATGATCACTATAAGCAAATACAGTTCCAACCTTTATATTTTGAAAGTAATCGTCAAGAGGATCTGTTCCGAAATCATTAACATCAACTGCTGTCATATCGTTCGCCTGCTTCCTTAATGCAAAATAAATCTCAAAAACGATCTACCCAACTTGCCGTATTGCTTGTTAAAAATACGATTATAAATAGACCTAAGGCTCACAGGATGAGCTGAATGCTTTTTATAACGAACGCCCGCTATTGGCCGTTTGGAGCCTATCGAGAAGGTACTAATCGATTCTCTCGAATGGCCGCTACGGGTGAAAGCGGTCGATTAGCTTTGATCAAATCAGACACTGTTTGTAAGATCAGATGTCAACCACCAAAATTCACAGGACCGAAATTAACGATTGTGGCGATACTTCTTGGTATGCTCCAACCCCTGAGCACGATGTTTATCACGAGTCTTTTTTCTACGCTTTTCAGCCGCCCTTTCTCTTTTCGCTCGTTTTCTCTGTTCCGCTAGTGTCTGCTCATTAACCCTGGATTCATGATTTTGTATCATGACCCCAGCCCCACAACATGCAAATTGGATTCGACTGTAGCGCTGTCAGGCACGCTATTCAATGCCTCCATAATATCTCTAGCTCTCTGACTCACGTCCCTACATTCCAGGTGAGCATAACGCTGAGTCGTCTGCACATCTCTGTGCCCCAAGATACTAGCCACTTCATACAAGCTTAGTCCGTTTTGGATTAATCGACTAGCGCAAGTGTGCCGAAAATCGTGAATTGTAAAATCTTTTATATTGGCTCT
>Ga0209987_10001523_pt1 | contig 12708 bp, 8 predicted proteins | sample N074metaG_FD_182134 | JGI IMG/M metagenome (GOLD analysis project Ga0209987, IMG submission 182134) | Deep subsurface microbial communities from Kermadec Trench to uncover new lineages of life (NeLLi) - N074 metaG (SPAdes) (version 2) | ecosystem: Environmental > Aquatic > Marine > Ocean trench... | reverse complement strand
GTTCGGTGGCGGGCTGGTAGCCATGAGGGACGATGATGGTGATGGTATCGCCGATCGCATCGAAAATTTTGGAAAATTTCAAGGCTCAGGCATCGCCTTCTATCAGGGCTACCTTTATTTCGCTACGAGCGATGCCATCTACCGTTATGGCTTTGCGGGCGATGAGCTGGTGCCCGAGGGGCCGCCAGAGTTGGTTATCTCAGGATTGCCCGACCGCGGGGGTCATGTTGCAAAACCATTTACCTTTGATGATGCCGGCAACATTTATATTACCTTTGGCTCTCCGTCCAATGCCTGTTCACGGGGTAACCGTGGACGTAACCCGTGCCCACAATTAGAGAACCGGGGCGGGATCTGGCGCTTTGACGCCACCACCTTGGGGCAGACCGCGGAGGATGGTGAGCGCTATGTCACCGGGGTCCGCAACGCCATGGGGCTGGACTGGAATTTCGAAGCCGGGGCGCTTTTTTTTGCCATCCACGGTCGCGATTTACTGGGCCAGTTGTGGCCCGATTATTATTCGCTGAAGATGAGCGCCGAACTGCCGTCGGAAGAATTTCACCGTGCCACCCCGGGGGCGAATTACGGCTGGCCTTATACCTACTATGATCATTTGAAAGGGGCGCGCATGGTTGCCCCCGAATATGGTGGCGATGGTACTAAAAGGGACGAAACCGAACAATACCAAGACCCTCTCTTGGCCTTTCCCGGCCACTGGGCGCCCAACGATGTTCTGTTTTATACCGGCGACAGCTTTCCCGACCATTACTTTGGTGGTGCTTTTATTGCCTTTCATGGCTCGTGGAACCGGGCACCATTCCCGCAGGAAGGCTTCAAGGTAGTCTTTGTTCCCTTTAAAGATGGGACGCCCACCGGCCAGTGGGAAATTTTTGCCGATGATTTTACCGGCAAAGGAGGATTTTGGGGGAACCATCAATACCGGCCAATGGGGCTTGCTGTTGGGCCTGCGGGCGAGCTTTATATTTCAGATTCCAGCGAAGGACGAGTCTGGAAGATAACCCTTGAAGGCCAGTAACCTTTTTATCCTTTTTCCAAAATTGTGAAAGACCCCAACTAAGGCTTGCTTTGGGCGCGGTTTCTTGGAATAAAAAGTGCGGGATAAAAAAAAGAATAAATCAGGAAAGAGCAAGCAATGACAGATAAGGCTATTCTGGCCGCGGAGGCTGCCAGCGACCGATCGTTTTTTGGACACCCGCGGGGACTAGCTACGTTATTTATGACCGAAATGTGGGAGCGCTTTTCCTATTATGGCATGCGCGCGCTCCTGATCTTTTACCTGACCCAGCATTTTCTTTTCAGTGACAGCCGGTCGTTCTTGATTTATGGCGCCTATACCTCGCTGGTCTATCTGACGCCGGTGATCGGCGGACTTCTTGCCGACCGCTACCTGGGGTCGAGAAAGGCGGTCACCTTCGGGGCCATTTTGTTGGTTCTTGGACAGTTCGGGATGGCCATACAAGGGCCAATCGCAGAACATATTTTAGCCGCAGACGGCAGTGTTTCGATCGTTCGCGATGCCTTTTTCCAGAACATTTTCTATTTTTCCCTGGCCCTGATCATCACCGGGGTCGGTTTTCTTAAAGCCAATATTTCAACCATTGTCGGCGCGCTTTACCCCAAGGGGGATTCCCGGCGGGACAGTGGCTTTACAATCTTTTACATGGGCATCAACCTGGGCGCCATGCTGGGCGCGCTGATTGCCGGCTGGGTTGGCATAACGGTTGGCTGGTGGGCCGGGTTCGGATTGGCTGGATTTGGAATGGTAGGCGGTTTAATCCAGTTTTTAAAAGGCCAGAAATATCTTTACGGACATGCTGATCCGCCCAGCGTAAAGGTGTTGAAAGAAAAAATATTCGCAGGTATTTCGCGCGAATATATAATTTACATTGGCGGCATTCTCGCCGTGGTGGCAATTTGGCAGCTGATCCAGCACCAGGAGTTGGTCGGGACCATGTATGACGGTTTCGGCCTGTTGGTTTTGGCGGCAATAATGGCGTTTTCATTCTTGAAATGCGAGCGCGAAGACCGCAATAAAATGCTGGTCGCCACCTTTCTGATTTTAACCTCGGTTCTGTTCTGGGCCTTGTTCGAACAGGCCGGCAGTTCGTTGAACCTGCTGGCCCAGCGAAATGTCGACCGGGAGGTTTTGGGAATTGAAATTCCCGCCCCGGTTTTCCAATCCCTGAACTCATTGTTTATCATTACCCTGGCGCCGCTTTTCAGCATTTTGTGGATTTATCTCAGTAAAATAAAAAGAGAACCATCAACTCCGGTGAAATTTGGCTTGGGTATCATTCAGCTGGGCTTCGGGTATCTGGTACTGGTCTTTGGCATGGGACTGGCGGGAGACGGACAGACCGCCCTGATCTGGCTGGTCCTGATTTACTTTTTCCATACCTCTGGCGAGCTGTGCCTGTCACCGGTGGGGCTGTCGATGATCACCAAATTATCGGTAACCCGCGTGGTCGGGATGATGATGGGGGCATGGTTCCTGGCCAGCGGCTATGCCAATTTCCTCGCCGGCCGGATTGCCCAGTTGACCAGCGGCGGTGGCGAAGGGGCAGAAGGTGCCGCTTCCTCGGTGGCGATATATATTGAGGTTTTTCAAAATGTCGGCCTTCTCGCCGTTGGGGTTGGCATGGCAATTCTGATTATTTCTCCGATCTTGAGGAAATATATGCACGGGGTGCATTAAACCAGGGATTATAAACACGAAGGCGGTGGACTGAATTGCCCGCCGTTTTCTTGAGGAAAATCCCGCAGGAACAATTTTTTACAGTCTAACGTTAATTTCAAAAGGTTTAGGGTATGACAGATAAAGTTGGAATAGCCGCCGAGGCGGCTGGAGAGCCTTTTTACAAATCAGGGGAACTTTTTGGACATCCAAAAGGCCTGTATGTATTGTTTTTGACTGAGATGTGGGAACGTTTTTCCTACTATGGCATGCGCGGACTTTTGATGCTGTATCTGACGCAGCATTTCTTCTTTTCTGATGAACCTGCCAGTTACATTTACGGTTCATATATTGCACTGGTTTATGTGCTGACATTTGTTGGCGGCCCCATTGCTGACCGTTATTTGGGGGCGCGAAAGGCGGTGATCTATGGCGCTGTTCTGTTGATTTTTGGACACTTTGGCATGGCATTTGAGGGCCAGCAATCAACCCAGGAATTAACCTGGGAGGGTCAGACCTATGAACTTGAATTTAAGGGCCGGGGTGAGGATGATTTTGAGCGTTTTATATTTATTAACGAGCAGCCCTATGCCTTTTCATTTGAAAGTAAAAATGGTGTTGACGCTGAGACCACAACATACCTGGTAATCGAAGAAGGCCCACCCGACTTTCCATCGCGCCTGGACTCCAGTGAATTTGAAATCACCACAATTAAAAATGATTTCTATGTGAATATTTTTTACCTCTCCCTTGCTTTTATCATCATGGGCGTTGGTTTTCTGAAAGCAAATGTATCAACGATTGTGGGCTCTCTTTATGCGCCAAATGATCCACGCCGAGACGGAGGGTTTACGATATTTTACATGGGGATCAATCTGGGGTCATTCCTGGCTTCTGTGACTGTGGGTATCATCGGCATCAAATGGGGCTGGAATTATGGGTTCGGGTTAGCAGGAATTGGCATGATATTTGGTTTAGTGGTGTTCATTCTTGGGCGTCCTCTTTTGGAAGGTCGTGGGGCTCCGCCGTCGCTGGAAGTTCTGAAAGAAAAGGTTATAGGCCTGTCCCGTGAATGGTGGATTTATCTGTTTGGTCTGGGTGGTGTCGTTGTTTGTTGGCAACTGATGCAAAACCTGGATGTGGTGGAATATCTGATGAACGGAGCTGTTATGTTCATGCTTACAGTGGTAATTGGCTATGCCATCATGAAATGTGAAAAGGTTGAACGGGATCGCCTGTTGGTGGCTCTGTTTCTGATCTTGTGCCAAATTCCTTTCTGGGCACTTTTCGAGCAGGCAGGTTCAAGTGTCACCCTGTTGACGGATCGTGCGGTTGATCGTGAACTGTTCGGCATAATTATTCCCACACCTGTATTTCAGTCTTTGAATGCCCTGTTTATTTTCATCCTGGCGCCTTTCTTTGCCATGATGTGGGTGGCGCTGAGCAAACGGGGTCTTGAGCCTTCTACACCTTTTAAGTTTAGTCTTGGTGTTTTGCAAGCTGGGTTAGGTTTTCTGGTCTTGGCTTTGGGTATGAAGATGGCCGGTGTCGATAGTATGACGCCGATGATCTGGATCGTTTTGTTGTATCTTATCCATACAACAGGTGAACTGTGTCTTAGCCCGGTGGGTCTGTCGATGGTTACAAAACTGTCCATTCCAAAGATCGTGGGCATGATGATGGGGTCCTGGTTCCTGATCTCTGGGTTTGCCAATTATATCTCAGGAAAAATTGCCGCGGCCACCAGTTCTGAAACCGTGGGCGGTGTTGTTACTAATCTAGCGGCAGCCCGGGAAACTTATATTGATGTCTATACCAATATTGGCATTGTTGCAGCCATCATTGCGGCTGTGATTTTTGCACTGACGCCGTTCTTGAAAAAACATATGCACGGGGTCCATTAGGTTTAATGGCATTTAAAATTTCCAAGGCGGCGGGTTTAGGCCCGCCGTTTTTTTTGGCCATCAAAAAACTAAAACGGGTTGCGAAGGCCGGGGGCCTTGGGTAACGTACCACCCTTGTAATTAAACCTATCAGGGGGACTAAACCATGACACGACTTAGAGGTTTGCTTTTGGGGGCAAGCGCGTTGGCGATTATGGTCGCGGCGCCGGCAACCTTTGGGCAGGAAGGGGAGGGGCGCGCCGCCCATTCATCCAGCTACAAGCCGATGGCATCGAGCCCGACCATGATTACCAATGTGAATATTTATGATGGCCGTGGCGGCTTGATTGAAGGCGGGTCGATTATCATGGCAGGGGGTGATATTGTTGCCGTGGGCCAAAACCTTGAGGCCGAAGCCGGGATGGTTATCATTGATGGCGATGGCCAGTGGCTGACACCAGGGATTATTGACGTGCACTCGCATTTCGGGGTTTATGCCTCACCGCAAGTGAAGGCCCATGCCGATGGCAATGAAATCACTGGGGCAAACACCGCAGAAGTCTGGGCCGAACACGGCGTCTGGCCGCAGGATCCCGGATTTGCCCGGGCGCAGGCTGCCGGGGTCACGGCGCTGCAGATTTTACCCGGCTCAGCCAATTTGATTGGCGGACGTGGCGTAACCCTGAAAAATGTGCCGGCGAGAACCGTCCAGGCGATGAAATTCCCGGGCGCCCCGCACGGCGTTAAGTTTGCCTGCGGGGAAAACCCCAAGCGGGTGTATGGACAAAAAGGGCAGTCACCCTTTACCCGGATGGGCAATGTCGCCGGCTATCGCGCTGCTTGGGCCAAGGCCACCGAATACAAACGGTCGTGGGATCAATACAATGAAAAGGTTTCGGCCGGTGAAGATGCGACACCGCCCACCCGGGATTTGCAGATGGATACGCTGATGGGCGTTTTGAACGGGGAAATCCTGATCCAGAATCACTGTTACCGCGCCGATGACATGGCCAATATCATAGAGGTTTCAAAAGAATTCGGCTTCAAGATTTCAGCTTTTCACCATGCGGTTGAAAGCTACAAGATCGCTGATATCCTGGCCGAAAATGATATTTGCTCGGCGATGTGGGCAGACTGGTGGGGCTTTAAGATGGAGGCCCTTGACGGCATCCGTGAAAACGCTGCTTTGGTCCATAACGCCGGAGCCTGTGCGGTTATTCATTCCGATTCTGGTATTGGTATCCAGCGCCTGAACCAGGAAGCCGCCAAAACGGTGGCAGATGCCCGAAAAGCCGGGCTTGATATTCCCCTCGCCGAAGCCTGGTCCTGGGTCAGCTACAACGCCGCCAAAGCGTTAGGCATTGAAGACCAGACCGGGTCATTGGAGGTTGGCAAAGACGCCGATGTGGTGCTGTGGACCGCTAATCCCTTTAGCGTCTACGCCCGTGCCGACAAGGTTTTTATTGACGGCGCTCTGGTTTACGACATGAACGATGAGGCCACCCATGCGGTATCCGATTTCCGCCTCGGCTTTCCAGGTGAAGGAGATGACAGATGAGGACATTCGCAAAATATTTGGCACCTTTGATGTTTGCCGCGGCCACCATTACGCTTGCCCATGCTGAGGATGTCGCCATCGTCGGCGGCACCGTCCACACCATGGAAGATGGGGTGGTGATTGAAAACGGGGTTGTCATAATCTCCGGTGACCAGATCGAAGCCGTCGGCGGTCCCGATACCGCTGTTCCCGAAGGATACCGGGTTATCGATGCCACCGGCAAGCAAGTCACTCCGGGGTTGATGAGTGCGTTTACCCTGATCGGCCTTGAAGAGGTCTCCCTGGAAGGCGCGACCGTTGATCATTCGCTTTCGAACACCTTTTATACGGCTGGTTTTGAGGTTGCCAAGGGCTTTAATCCGGATACCCCGATCATTGCCATTAACCGCATTGAAGGGTTAACCCGGGCGGTCATTATGCCCGGGTTCGGGGTTCCCTTTAATGAAAATAACAATAAAAGCATTTTCCCCGGCCAGGCAGGCATTATTCACCTCGGCGGTGGCAATGATGCTGTAATAAACAGCCAGGCGGCTGTCGTTGTTTACCCCGGCGTTGGTGATGTCGGGGGCGCAAGAGGCGCGGTCCTGGATTATTTGGTCGGCGCCCTTCGCGAATCCAAACCGGCGGCAAAAAGGCGGCGAGGTTCTTCTGCCAGTGGCGGCCCCGGGCGCTTTGCCAAATCACCTGAGGACAAGGCCGCGCTTGCCAAGGTGGTCAGCGGTGAAATGCCGCTTTATGTACTTGAGAACAAAGCCTCGAAAATTCTCCAGCTGCTTGAGCTCAAGGAAGAATTTGAGGATATGAACCTGATTATCCTCGGCGCCGCTGAAGCCTGGATCGTCGCCGATGAATTGGTGGAGGCGGGGGTCCCGGTTGTGATTGGCCCAACCAATAACCTTCCCAGTTCTTTCGACAGTTTGGCGGCAACGCTTTACAATGCCGCTCGCCTGGAAGATGCCGGGGTTGAATTTGCCATTGTCGCCGGGGGGTTCAGCGCGGCCCATAACGCCCGGTTATTACCGCAAGACGCGGGTAATGCGGTGGCCAACGGCCTCAGCTGGCAGGCCGGGCTTGAGGCGATCACCATCAACCCTGCCAAAATCTTTGGCATTGATGCCAGCTTCGGCTCGCTGACCGCTGGCAAGGAAGCTGATGTCGTGGTCTGGGATGGAGATCCCCTGGAAGTGATGACCAGCCCTGATCATGTCTTTATCCGGGGCGAGGAGATTGAACTGGTCTCCCGCCAAACCAGGCTCAGAGACCGCTACATTGACCTCGGGGCCGAGGCCGACAAACCATTGGCCTATAAAAAATAGCGGTTTAAAAATAGTTTAAAAAGGCAGGGGAATCCCTGCCTTTTTTTTATCCCGAAAATTAAAAAAAAGGGCCGGGCGGAAAACCACCCGGCCTGAGTCACGACAGCGAGGATTTTGCGGCTTTCCCGAAGGAGAACCGCGGAGGAAGATGACTTGCCAGAAGACAAGTCAAACAACCCATCCACACCTTTAAGAAACCACTGTTCGCTCAAAAGGTCAAGTTTTAAGAACTTAGGCTTCGGGGAATTAGAAGCGTCCGATCACGTTATCCGCGATGCTGCAGGCGGCAGGGCCCAGCAGGATAATGAATAGCATCGGCAATATAAACATGATCAGCGGAATGGTCATAATAGCCGGCAGACGGGCGGCCTTTTCTTCGGCCTTCATCATCCGGTCATTTCTCATTTCCTGGGACAGAACCCGCAAACTGTGCGCCAGCGGGGTACCGTATTTTTCTGTCTGGATCAAAGTTGCCACGACACTGCGAACCGCTTTCAGGGGAACCCGGTTGGTCAGGTTGTACAGGGCTTCGCGGCGGTCGGATAAAAATCCAAGCTCAATAGCGGCGAGGCCAAATTCATCGGATAATTCTTCACTCTGGCGGCTCATTTCACTGGCGACCCGGGTCATGCTGGCGTCTAGTGTCAGCCCCGCTTCGGCACAAATAACCATTAAATCAAGGGCATCAGGCAACGCTTTCTGGATTGAACTTTTACGTTTGGTGATGGTGTTTGAGACTATCAAATTAGGCATCATATAGCCCAGCAACACCAAACCAGTCCCAAGACCTATTTGGCCTATCGTGTTGCCTTCCCAAACCTGCAGGCCATAAACCAGGGTCAAGGCAAACCCCATCATAAAGAAAGGCAGGGTAATCTTGCCAAAGGTAAACATGATCAGGGCGTCGTTGTTACGATAACCAGCCTGCATAAGGGTGATGACAATTTTTTCGGTTTGTTCGGTTTTGAAAAATGTAACTTTGTCGACAATGTCTTTCATAAAGCCCATGCCCTGGTCGGCCTTTTTGATCTGGGTGGCGCGGCGCTTGGGCGCAACAATGCCAGACCTTAGGGCGTCTTTTCGCTCGGCCAGAAGCTTCAGGCGTTTATTGATCGGATTTGCGGTCATGGTCGACCACACCACCAGGACTGATAAAAAGGCAAAAATACCCACCAGGATGGTGATGATATCTATCATGTTAAGGCCTATGAAACTGAAATTTTCCATTCTTAAATCTCAAAGTTAATCATTTGTTTCATAATAAAGCCACCGATTGACATCCATACCAGGCCACCGAGGGCAATATAGGTTGCCCGTTGGTCGGTGAACAGGACGCTGGTATAGTTGTAATTGATCAGCAGCAGCATGAAGAACATGACGAACGGCAAGGCGCCAACAATATAGGCACTTGCCTTGCCTTCCGAAGCCATCGCCTTGATCTTGAGTTTCATTTGCTGGCGGCGGCGCAAAAGGTCGCTCAGTTTAGATAAGGTTTCAGCCAGGTTACCACCGGTTTCCCTTTGGATGGCAAGGCTGATGACAAAGAATTTGAATTCAGGGGAGTCTATCCGCTGTGCGGTTTCTTCAAGCGCCTCATCAAGGTTTTTGCCAAGCCGGATCTGATCCATAACTCTCCGGAATTCACCACCAACCGGATCATCCACTTCCGAAGCCACCGAATTCATAGATTCGGTAATCGGCAGGCCTGACCTGAGGCCACGAACAATCAGGTCGAGGGCGTCAGGGAAAAGCGAAATGAACGATAAAATCCGCTTCTTAATCATCCCATTAATTATCAGGTGGGGCAGGAACGCGCCGACAATAACCCCCATCAGAATGGAAATAATAATGTTGACCCCGAACAGAACCAGGAAGACCATACCAGACAGCAATCCAAACGTTAGTATCATCAACCCGTAGTGAACAATCGTAAGTTTTCTGCCGGTTCTGGCCAGGCGAAGCTTAATAATTTCAATATTCGGCAGGACTTGCCTGAACATTTGTTCGATCGTAGTGACATTGGTGGTTTCGGCAAAAACACTCCGCATCTGGCCCGCTTTGCCAGTAACGGCATATTTTTGGCGCATTTTGGTTAAACGTGATCGGGCAATTTGCTGCTTTTCCGAAAAAACGTAAAATACACCAAACACCAGGCCGGAAAGCGCCAGCACGATCAGGAAAATACCGATAACCAATGCATTTATACTGGTAGCATCCATTGTCTATAGCCTTATCCCATGGCCATCATAAGCGGGCGGCCAAGTCCAAAATATTCTGCTTTTTCAATAAAGTACGGCCGCAGGCCTGAAGTTAGGAAATCACCCAGAAGCATACCGTTTTCATCTTCACCGGTAAACTTAAATCTGTAAAGTTCCTGGGTGGTGATGACATCACCTTCCATGCCCACAACTTCAGTGATGCTGACAATCCGGCGGTAGCCATCACGCATGCGCGACACCTGGATGATCATGTCCAGGGCGTCCGAAATCTGAGTCCTGACGGCTTTGGAGGGCAAGTTGATGCCGGCCATTCCCACCATGTTTTCAAGCCGTGTCAAGGCTTCGCGCGGGCTGTTGGCATGGACCGTACCCAAAGAACCGTCATGGCCGGTGTTCATGGCCTGAAGCATATCGACCGCCTCAGAGCCACGAATTTCGCCGACGATGATGCGATCGGGGCGCATCCGCAACGCGTTTTTCACAAGATCACGCATCGTCACTTCGCCATCGCCTTCAAGATTGGGCGGGCGGGTTTCAAGACGAACAACGTGGGGCTGTTGCAATTGCAGTTCGGCGGCATCCTCAATGGTGACAATCCGCTCTCCGTGGTCAATGGTGCGCGACACCGCGTTCAAAAGCGTGGTTTTACCAGAACCGGTACCACCCGAGATCAGGATATTGAGGCGTGAGGCGCCGGCAATCTTGAGGATCGTACCCATCTTCTGGGATATGTTGTTTTGCGAAATCATCTGATCGAGAGTGATCTTTTGTTTGGCAAACTTACGAATGGAAATCGAGGGGCCATCAATCGCCAGCGGCGGGATAATGACGTTCACACGAGAGCCATCTGCCAGACGCGCATCACAAATCGGCGAGCTTTCATCAACCCGGCGGCCAACCGCGGTAACAATGCGGGTGGCAATATTCATCAGGTGACGATCATCCTTGAAGACCACGTCGGTCAGGATCAGCTTGCCTTTTTGCTCGATATAAACCTGATTGTAGCCATTCACCATAATATCAGTGATGGATTCTTCTTCCAGCAACGGCTCCAGGGGTCCAAGTCCCAACATGTCGTTCATCAGGACTTTGACCAGTTCCTTTTGCTCCCGGAGATTCAGGTTAATTTTTTCCTGAACCAGGATCTCGCCAACCACATCACTGACCTGCTCGGCCAATTCAGAGCGCGGAATTTCCATCGCCGCGCTGGCGTCAATTTGATCCATTAATTTGGCGTAAATTTTATCCTTGGCCTTCAGGACACTTTCACTGGCCTGAGCCCGTTTGGTGTTATCCTTGGCGGCTTCGGCAGCGGCCTTTTCCAGAAGTTTCTCAAAGAATTCATTCAGGATATAGCTGTGCAGGCCTTTGCGCTCATCTTCGGAAAGGACAACCTTCAGTTCTTTACTGGCCTCTTTGATGACGTCCATAATTTCTTCACTAACGGCGCTTTTCGGCATCTCGCCAGCAACTTTGATCGGCATCGACTGGATGATTTTCTTTTCCACCAGCGGGGTCATTTTTTCCAGGCCCTTTTCATGTGCTTTCAACGCCGGCGAAACTTTCGCTGGCCTGAGGCCAGCGGCTTTGGCCGCTTTGGATTTCAGGCCATCAGCCAGGCTTGGTTTTGACGATTTAACCTTACCAAAGGGGTCACTAGCCCTGGGCTTGGGGGCCTTGGCCTCTTTCAGGGCTTTGATGTGGGCCAGAACCGGCTCTTTTCTAGCCAAAGAGGCCAGTTCTTTGCGTTTTTCAAGTCTTTCTAAAATAGATGCCATTTTTCATACTCACTTTTTTAGGGACCATTTCCCTTTTTGCTTTGGCCGTTTCTTAAAGCCGGTAAGGTCCTGGGCGATTTGGCGCATAGTGCGCACTAATTTAGAATCCTTAGATATTTCTGGCAAAACTTTGCCTTTTTTAACTGCATTCAAAATAACTTTAGGATCCGAGGGTAAAATCCAGTTTATTTTGGCCTCAATCGAGGTCTCAAAATCTTTCAGCGAAACTTCTTCTATACCAACACCATGACCGTAATTAACAACAACATGGATATTGGCTTTGGGGGCGACATTCTTGAGGAAGCCAAGGAAACGAATGGTATCGCGCGTTGCCGCCAGCGCCAGTTCGGTGACCACCAGAATATCATTTGATTCTTCCAGAACATGGGAATGTTGGCCGGCCAGGCCGCGCGGCAAGTCCACCATCAAGTAACTCGACTTTTTCTTGAGCACCGTAACCAGATTATTCAGGGCGGTTGGATCGGCCTCAAAGGTCTCCTCAAACGGCATTTCCGAACCCAAAATGGTCAGATTTTCATTAACCTTGACCATGGCGCGTTCAATGAAAAGTTCATCCACGCGGGTAGGGTCTTCAAGCGCATCTGCCAGGCCCCGGCCCGGTTCAATGTCAAACGAAAGCGCACTGGTGCCAAAATGGATATCCAGATCCAGCAATGCTGTCTGGCGTTTGAATTCGTTGGCAATAATCCACGAAACAGTGGCGGCCAGCAGGCTGGCACCAATTCCGCCGCGGACGCCAATTACAGTACACATGCTGTTTGGGGTTTTTGGCCCACCATCAACCACTGTGGCATTGGCGGCAAGAAACCCCTTGGAAATGGCGGACGCCATAATATCATGGGTAACCGGTTTCAAAATATAATCATTGACGCCGGCACTGATCAAGTCACGGTAAAGCTGAACATCATTGGTTTCACCCAGGGCAATAATAAATGTCTGGTCACCGCAGGCTTCCAACAACGCTGACATATCATCAGCAGGATTTTCGGATTTTTCCAGGTCAACCACCAGAAGCTTGGGCGGCTCCATAATACCCAGCGCCCGGGTGGCATTTTCCAGGGTTCCCTTTTGAACGCGCTTTTTCTGCCACCCGTAATCTTCGACAATCGGGACAAGGATCGCAGCTGTCGCGTCGTCTCTGACAAACGCGGCAAACGGCTCTCTGGTATCTTCCTTCGCCTTGGTTTTTGTATTCGTATCAGCCATTAAACTTTGCTTCCTAAGTTATCCGTGGTTTT
>Ga0209987_10001522_pt1 | contig 12712 bp, 12 predicted proteins | sample N074metaG_FD_182134 | JGI IMG/M metagenome (GOLD analysis project Ga0209987, IMG submission 182134) | Deep subsurface microbial communities from Kermadec Trench to uncover new lineages of life (NeLLi) - N074 metaG (SPAdes) (version 2) | ecosystem: Environmental > Aquatic > Marine > Ocean trench... | reverse complement strand
TGTTTTTGTAGTTATTTTTCTTCTGGCGTCTAAATCCTTTGCAAATCCGTTTTTTGTGCTACCCCTGCAGTTACACTTCGCTTGGGCAGGGTATTAAAAGCAAGAGCTGTGCCAACCTTCGGACACTGTGACGGATATCAAGTGTTTAGGGAGGCGTCGCTGCTTACAACCGACCGAATGGTTTAATTAATTTGGCCATTTGTAAGAGAAATCGACATTTTTGCCGCAATGTACGTCATAGAGACGGCAAAGTTCAGCCGATACTGCGTTGATAAGTAACAAAAAAAATCCTCCAAGTCGCTACCGGATTAGGATTGTTAAGCGGCACTAAGGCTGCCTGATTATGTTGAATGTTCTTTCGATCCCACCTGGAGGCCGCCACCATCGGAAAAACTGTCAAATTATTCGACAGTTTTGGCGCGTTTGGCGTTCTCTGAGCGGTCAATCAGGCCCGAAACACTGAAAAATCGGCCGTTACGAACAATGCCGACGATTTTCAAAGTGTCGCCGATATTATTGAGCGGGTCGCCGTCAACGAGCACCAGGTCCGCAGCCGCGCCTGTGGCGATTCGTCCCAGTTTCAAACTGAGGCCCAGGGCTGCGGCCGCGTTGACGCCCGCTGCCTTTATCGCCTGCTCTTCACTCAGGCCGGCGGCGACCAGAGCTCGAAATTCGGCGTGCAAGGCGACGCCCGCCTGCAGTCCGTTCGGCTTGCTGCCGAGAACCACGGTGCTCGCGATCGCCGACAAATCAGGCGCCTCCGCGAAACGTCGAATCGGCGTCACCGGGTGCGGTAGCAACAGGGCCTGGCGTGAAGTGAAGATGCTGGCTAGCGTTGGCGTAGCACTGTCTGCAAGACCGGAGACAAACGTCGATGCGCCGGGACCCATCGCAATTTGAACGTCCTGGTAACTATTGCCGGCGGGTGATGCAGGCGTGGGTCCGGCATTCATCAACAATGACGCGCCGCTATCGAAGTCTTGGATTGAATTGGATGGAAGTATTCTCGGACCCGGCGTGTCTTTGCCTGACCACGTCAGGTTTAGGGCTGTGGCGTTGGGATGATCTGCAACAAGCGTCGTTACACCAAGAGCGAGCAACAAGGGACCCAGAGACGCATCGGCATCATCGGGCAAGCTCGCGTAAGCATCGATATAACCGGGCAAAACCGTAAGGTCGCCGAGGTCAACGACTATTGCACCGTCGCGATCGGCGCGTTCTTCCACGGCCGCAATGCGGCCCGCTTCAATGACGATGTCGCGATCGTAACTGTAGTTGTTGCCCAGGCCGTCATACAGCCGTCCTGCACGAATAATGGTCTTGCCCGCGGGTACATCGATCGACGGCAATTCACGCACAGCGATTGCTGCAGTAGTCGACTTGCTCGACTGGCCGACCGCGGCGCGGAACGGCAGGTCGGAAGACGACCATGAATCAAAACGACGCTGCCGAACATGGCCGTCGGCCGTGTAAAAAAAATGTTGCCGGTCCAGCCATGCGACCGGCGCCAGAAAGAAATCCTCGCCTGCCAGCAACGGCCTGTCGAGTATGGGGTCGGAGAGTATCGCCATTCTCACCGACCAACCGTCGTCGCTGTTTTTCAGGTACGTAACGAGGCTGCCATCCGGTCGCCAGGACGGTGCTGTAAGTCGGCTTTGGGAGTGCGCGATCGTCACAGCCGATCGACCGAAGCGGCGCAACATTATTGACCAGTGTCCATCAAGTTCATGAACGTAAATCAAGCTACGGCCGTCCGCAGACCACGCGGGTTCAGTCTCGTTGCCTTGATGACTGCTCAAACGCCACGTGAGCCGGGTTTCTGTATCGATTTCCCACAGGTCAAAGCCATCGCCGTGGCGTGCGGACGAAAAGACGATGCGCGTGCCATCCGGATGCCAACTCGGATGTAAGTCGGTGTAACGACTGTCGCCGAGGCGATAGCTGCGTCCGTCACTGAGGTGATACAGCCAAATTTGATCTTGAGTCGCTGTACTCGCCTGGTACACAAGTGCTTCGGCAGCGGGCGACCAACGTGGCTTTTGTGCGGGTCGCAAACCGCCCGGCAATTCTGCGGCGGCACCACCGCCGGCGGGTATTACCCACAGCCCGCCTAGCAAGTCGATGACGGCGCGGCCGTCGGTCGTGACGTCGACACTGATATTGGTGCCTTCGGTCAGGTAGACCTCGGCGCTGGCGCAACTAAACAGGGCGAGCGCCAGATAAAGACAAACAGCACGCACGATCAGTATTTCATTCAGGGTTGCAGCCGCGAGCCGATCCACGGCGAAGCGTCGAAATTGTGCTTGCCCGTCGGTGTCAGGGTGCGTGACCAGCCGGCGCGGTCGTGAATGCGATCGACGCCCTCGATCCAGAGTTCAATATAGGTCGGCCATATTCGAATGCCACCCCAATGTTCTGGCCGAGCCACTACGCTCACTTCGTCACCGTCAATCGATTGCAAATCGTCGCTCACGTTTACGCCCATCGAACGGGCACGATCCCGAACCTGTTCGCGCAACGCCTGGCGTGATTCGAGCGGGGCGCTTTGGTCGCTGCCCCAGGCACCGATCTGGCTGCCCCAGTCGCGGGTCGCAAAATACTCGTCGCTTTCGCTTGCAGGGGAAAAAACAGCGATTCCCTCGATACGGATTTGCCGGCCCAGTGAATCCCAATGAAATGTCGCGGCGACATCTGCATGCGATCGTAGTTCGGCGACTTTGCGGGATTCGTAGTTCGTATAAAAAACGACGTAGCCTGGGTCGGCGACGAAGGTCTTGCACAGTACGACGCGAGCCGATGGTTTGCCGTCTGCGGCAACCGAGACGAACGTCATCGAGTTTGGATTTCGCTGCACCGACTGCCGCGTGGCTTCCTGCAACCACGCCTCAGCCCAGGCCATCGGGTTGTCGGGTAGTTCGTCGGGCAATGTCGTTGCAAGATACGGGTTGCTCATCAGGGTCTCTGCGTGATCGAATCAATGGCGCTGATAGCGCGGAGCCTAACAGAGCAATCGCAGGGCTTCACCCGTGGTAAACGCGTACACCGCCTGCGCGTCGCGGGTCGGCCGCGGCGTCGAATCCATCATCCGTATGGAAGCTTGCGACGCCTACTCCGCCGAAGTACATGTTGATCTCCGGATAGCTCCTGAGCGGTAGTTCAACGGGCGGCAAATCCAGACCCGGCTCTGCGGCCAGCTTGTCATGTTCACCGCTCGTATCCACATGGATGCGCGGGTAGGCCACGGCATCCAGTAGCGGCATGCCCAGTTGCAACACATTGACGAGAACCTGGTGCAGGGCCGTTGTGATTCGATCGGCTCCCGGGGACCCGACTGCCAGGACTTGCTTCTCGCAGCGCGCAATGCTGGGCGCCATGTTCGAAGGCAGTCTTGCGCCCACAGGGCCGGCATCCAGGCCGCGTCGATTCAGCTCCAGTTCGCCGAGGCAGTTGTTCAGCCACATACCCGTGCCCGCAGGCATTTCGCCTGAGCCATAACCAGACGACGCCGTAATGGCACACGCCAATCCCTGATCATCGACAGCAGATGTATGCACAGTCGAGGCAGAGGCCCAGGGTCCCGGTAATTGACCATCCGCCGCAGACTGCAGGAGCTTCGCAACGGCCGCGACAATATCCTCGGCGAGATCGAGCTTCTGCTTGCGGTAATTGAGGCAGGCCCGCTGAACGTCAATTAAGCGGCCCGTCGACTGCGCATCCCAGGCGGTAAAAGATTCGTTCGCGAATGCAATAAGCATTGCGCTCAGGACGGCGCCGCCAACGGCGGGCGGTGGGTTACACGCAATTTCCCAAGTGCCAATTCGGGTGCGCAGGGAAGGTCTTGGGATGGCCTCGTAGCGCCGCAGGTCCTCTGCGGTCAACATGCCGCCTGAGTCCTGCACGTGTGTGAGCATCGCGCCGGCCAGGTCGCCTTCGTAAAAAGCACGGGTGCCTTCTGCTGCAATCAACGCAAGGCTGTCGGAGAGATGTGGAATGACGATCGTCGAACCGGCCGCTCGCAGTTCGCCATCCAGATGCAGGGCGTTAAAGCCGTCGCTGCTGCGGCCAAAAATCGGCTTGCCCGAATACCCGAGGTAATAATGGCAGGCGGCGGGTAGCGGAAAGCCGTCGCGTGTCGCCCGAATCGTCGGTGCAAAAATATGCGCCCAGTCCGCCTGGCCGTATCGTCGCCAGGCCGTGTCGACGGCCGCAAGCGAGCCGGGGACGCCAACAGAGCCGACGCCGACCAGTGTCGTAATGCCACCGCCGTAGTCCATCGTCACCGATTCAACGCCGCCGCCGCGTTGTTCCGCTGCCAGGCCGAATCCTGGAATGGCGACATTGCCATCGATCGTCAAGGGGTCAGAGCCGGGCTTCCAGACCGTGATATACGCGCCGCCGGCAAGCGCACATACACCCGGTTCGGTGTTCATGGCGAGCAAGGATGCCGCGAGAGCGCAGTCGACGGCGTTGCCGCCCAGCGACGCCACTTCGTAGGCGGCATCTGCTGCAAGCTGCGATGTGGTTGATACCGCGACGTGAGTCATTGGGTGAGCGGAATCAGAAGTGAATGATCGAGCGGATGCTCTTGCCTTCGTGCATCAGCTCGAACGCCTTGTTTATGTCGTCCAACGGCATTGTGTAGCTGATGAACTCATCAATCTTGATATCGCCGTCCATGTATTGGTCCACCATGCCCGGCAGTTGCGAACGTCCCTTGCAGCCGCCGAACGCGGTGCCACGCCATACACGGCCGGTAACCAACTGGAACGGCCGAGTGGATATTTCCTGTCCCGCGCCTGCAACGCCGACGATGACGGATTCGCCCCAGCCCTTGTGACAGCATTCGAGGGCGGCGCGCATGAGGTTCACGTTGCCGACGCATTCGAATGAATAGTCGACACCACCATCCGTGAGTTCGACGATTACGTCCTGGATGGGGTCGTCATAGCTTGTCGGGTTAATCGTGTCGGTCGCGCCGAGCTGTGTCGCCAGTTCGAATTTGTCTTCGTTGATATCGATGGCGATGATGCGTCCGGCTTTGGCCATCGTCGCTCCCTGAATGGCGCTGAGGCCGACGCCGCCGAGCCCGAATACCGCAACAGTCGCACCGGGCTCAACCTGCGCCGTATTCAGAACTGCACCGATGCCCGTGGTGATGCCGCAGCCCAGCAAACAGACTTTTTCCAATGGCGCTTCTTTATTGATTTTTGCGACGGCAATCTCGGGAAGTACCGTGTATTCGCTGAATGTGGACGTGCCCATATAGTGATACACGGTCTTGCCGTTGGCGCTGAATCTGGAAGTGCCGTCCGGCATCAATCCCTGGCCCTGAGTTGCGCGAATAGCCTGGCACAGGTTGGTTTTGCCCGAGGTGCAGAAATTGCACTCGCCGCACTCCGGTGTGTAGAGCGGAATGACATGGTCACCCGGTTTCAGCGAGCTCACACCGGCACCGATTTCTTCAACAATAGCGCCGCCTTCATGGCCGAGCACGGCCGGAAAAATGCCCTCCGGATCATCGCCTGACAACGTAAATGCATCTGTGTGACAGACACCCGTTGCGATGATTCGCAACAAGACTTCGCCGACCTTGGGTCCATCGAGGTCGATCATCTCAATTTCGAGAGGCTTGCCGGCCTCCCATGCAACAGCAGCGCGCGTTTTCATTGTTGCGATTCTCCGCTCATTTTGCAGTGTTATACCGGGCGGCAGATAGTCTCACGATTGCGCGTTATGCAACAACGCGGCAAAAGAGGGCGACAATCGGCTTGCTCAAATTATCGGCTCTCCTGTACAAGAGGATCTTGATCTCCATCACAGCGAGCCCCAGCCCGAAATGAGCCTTGATGAACTCCGACTCAAGCTGTCCGCCGTCGATCGGCAAATTGTCGAACTGATCGCGGACCGCCAGCGTATCGTCGGTGAAATTGGTCGTAACAAGCGCACTGACGGTGCGGCGACGCGCGATTATGCACGTGAGAAAGACGTGCTCGACATGGGGCGCGCGCAGGCCGTTGAGCTCGGATTGGATCCCGGTCTTGCGGAGAATATTCTGCGGCAACTGATCATGACGTCGCTGGCAAGCCAGGAACGAGATCGTGTAATCGCCGAAGGCAAGGGCGATGGACAGCGCGTTCTGATTATCGGCGGCGCGGGCAAAATGGGTGGCTGGTTCGTCGAATTCTTCGCCTCACAGGCTTACGCGACCATCGTGGCAGACCCGGGCGTCGAGGACGGGCCAGGGCGACACCGCAACTGGACCGACGCGGGTGTCGACTTTGATGTGATCGTCGTTGCAGCGCCCCTCGCCGTCTCAGGAAGAATTCTCGCGCAACTGGCAGTCCTCAAGCCACGCGGCGTCGTATTCGATATCGGCTCGTTGAAGTCGCCGTTGATCGACGGCTTGCAGGAACTCCGAGCTGCGGGCTGCAAGGTGACTTCCCTGCATCCAATGTACGGGCCCGATACGCGTTTGTTATCGGGGCGTCACCTGATTTTTTGCGATGTGGGCTGTGGGGAGGCAACGCAGGCTGCGAAGGAGATGTTTTCGGCGACCATGGTTGAAAAAATCGATATGAGTCTCGAAGATCATGACCGCATGATTGCCTATGTATTGGGTCTGTCGCACGCTCTGAATATCGCGTTCTTCACGGCGCTTGCCGAAAGCGGCGAAGCCGTGCCGATATTGGCGAAGATGTCATCAACGACCTTTGATTCACAGTTGCTCGTGTCCAAGGCTGTTGCGCAGGACAATCCACATCTGTACTACGAGATTCAGCACCTGAACAAATTTGGCCTGGGTCCGCTCGACGCATTGATCGAGGCCGCAAGTCGAATTCGGGAGCTCGTTGCGACGGGTGACGAAGAAGGCTTCGTCAAGTTGATGGACAAGGGACGAGATTACTTTTCAATGCGAGGATAAAGGATGTTATCCGCTGAAGAACTGAGCGCGCAGCTGGAAGTGACCAAGCGTCGGCTGGATGAAATTACGACGGAGATCGCCAGTAACGAAAACAAGATGCAGCGCTCGCAAAGCCGCGAGCTCGGTCTGTTGCAGGCCGAGGATTTGCCGGCATTGTTTGAAGAGCTGACCACCGGCCTGCGGGCGAGCTATGGGCTGCAGTACGTGACTGTCGTGCTGTGCGATCCCGACCACGATATTCGTCATTTGCTGCTGGCGACTGGATCGCCGGCGCAGGAATCAGAGAGCCTGCTCATGGTCGAATCAATGACCGGCCTCGCACCGCAATACGTTGCCTTGCAAAAACCGTGGTTGGGCCCGTATGCGGGCTGTGATCATCAGCTGCTGTTTCCAGGCGCTCAGAACATCAGCAGCGTTGCAATTATCCCACTGCAGCATCGCCGCAAGCTCATTGGCAGTATTAACTTCGGTAGCGATGACATACATCGTTTCACGCGTGAACACGCCAGCGATTTTCTGGCGCACCTCGGTGTCATTGCATCGTATTGTGTGGAAAACGTCGTTAACCGCTCGCGCCTCATGCGCAGTGGTTTCACGGATGTCCTGACAGGCTGGCATAACCGCCGCTACCTGCAGGTACGCATCAACGAAGAGCTGGCGCGCGCACAGCGTGATAGCGCGAACCTGGTTTGTCTCATGCTGGACATCGATCACTTCAAATCTGTTAACGATAACTGGGGGCATGCTGCGGGCGATGCCGTCCTGATCGAGCTGGCGCAGCGTATTGAGTCGCAGGTTCGGGCGAGTGACGTTGCCGCGCGTTACGGAGGCGAGGAGTTCGTCGTCATCATGCCAAATACAGAAATTGCTGCCGGTGTGATGCTCGCAGAACGAATTCGCAATGCGATCGCAGCGACGCCGGTTCGCCTGCCAAACGATGAAGAGACGGCGATCACCGCATCGATTGGCATTTCGGGAATACGCCCGGACAGAGATGAAACAGACCTCAAAATCCTGGGCGATTCGCTGATCGCGCGGGCGGACGTCGCGCTGTATAGCGCGAAATCAGGCGGTCGGAACCGCGTTGTTGCGGAGGAGGCCAGTTGAAAATGCGTTTTCTGCTGTCGGTCTGCTGCGCAATTGCTGTTGCGAGCTGTGGTGAACAAGAGCCGACACATGATCGGGTCGAAGCAATCGTCGTGTATGCAAGTTACGCCGACGAGGCGTATCTGCCAGCCCTGTTCGAAGGCTATACAAGCGAAACCGGTATTCGAGTCAGCCTGCGATACGCCGACGCAGAGGAGATCATTGAAAACGTCATTGAGAAGCGTGGTTCGCCGCCGGCAGACGTGTTGCTGGCAGACTCCGCTGACGGCATTTGGCGTGCCGGCGATGCAGGAGCCTTGTTGCCGCTGGTCAGTGAGCTTGTAGAGGAGCGCGTGCCCGCGCAACTTCGTGGGCCGGACGGCTACTGGACGGCCATCGCATTTCGTACCACCCAAATCCTGTTCGACACACAACAGTTCAGCGCAGCGGACTTCGGGCGCTATGAAGACCTGGCGCAGCCGCACTTCAAAAATATGCTCTGCCTGTCATCGTCATCTCTGGCGGTTAATCGCTCACTGATCGCCAATCTGATACGAATTCACGGTCGCCGCCCGGCCGAAATTATCGTTCGCGGCTGGATGCAGAATCTTGCCTTGCCGCCGTACAAGACTGAAACAGAGCTGCTGCAGGCAATTCATGCCGGGACCTGTGCTGTTGGCCTCGTATCGAGCTCCGAAAGCGGTTTGCGACAGCCGCGCGATGAGGCGTCACGAATTGCTGCAGTCACGCCTTCGCCTGCACATCTAAGCATCGAAGCGGCGGGCGTAAATCGCCACGCACGGCAACCCGAGGCGGCGCGCGCTTTGATTGACTGGCTCGTATCGGCGGCCGTTCAGGAGCGGCATGCCGCCGCAATTTCAATGTACCCGGCAAATGCAGCCGCCCGTGGACAGGACATGCCGCTGCCGCAGCAACCGGGCGGGTCGAATGTTGCAGCGGCCGCCTGGCTAAGCGAAGACGCGGTTAAACTTGCGGAGCGCGCCGCTTACCGGTAATTCTGTCTGCGGCTCATTAACAACAGAAACAGCGGCACACCGATCGCCGCGGTCAGCGCGCCGACGGGCAGTTGCCGCGGCGCCAGCAGGCTACGTGCCAGTGTGTCTGCGATAACAAGCAACGCTCCGCCCGCGAGTGCAGAAGCAGGCACGACGATGCGATGATCGCTGCCGGCGACAATACGTATCAAATGTGGAATCACGAGGCCGACGAATCCGATGACACCCACAGTGGTGACCGTGACGGCTGTCGCCAGCGCAGACGCAATGAAGATAAGATAGCGAAAGCCGGTGACGGGCAGTCCCACGATCGCGGCCTGAACTTCTCCTCGGGCGAGGACGTTTAGCTGGCGTGCCACGAGCGTCGCCGCGACTGTAAGAATCAGCAATAGCCAAAGCGTGGGTGCAGGTTCAAATGCAAAACTCAGATCGCCCATGAGCCAGAACAGCATGCCGCGCAGCTGTTGCTCCGGACTGAGTGCGAGTAACATGGCCGTCGCAGCACTGAAGCCGGACGCGAGTACCACGCCCGTCAACAACAAGCGAGTCGGGGCCCAGCTGCCGGTTCCGTGCGCAATCGAGAATACGAGTAGCGTTGCGGCGAGCGCGCCGCCGAATGCCGCGACGTCGATGACGAGGCTGGACAGGCCAAGCAGCATCGCAAACAGTGCCGCAACGGCCGCCCCACCCGAGGTTCCCAGGATGTAGGGCTCGGCCAGCGGATTGCGCAGCAAGACCTGCATCAACACGCCCGCAACGGCAAGGAGGCCGCCAACGGCGAACGCTGTCAGCGCACGAGGCAATCTCAGATCGAGCACCAGAGTGTGTACTTCGTCGCTTGCGGAGCCAAGCAGCGCGCTCATGGCTTCGGGAAACGGGATCGATGCGCTGCCCGTGGCCAACGCAAAGACGAAGGCCGCTGCGACAATCATGGCGAGCACCGTAAACAGTAGCCCGTAACGGCCCGTAATCAATCGAGTCTCCCCAAACAGCATCAGCGTTTAGTGTAAAGTAAACGGCAGATTAAGTTTTCGTATCGGTTGCTATGAGCAACGACTGGATTGACGAAGAGGGATTCCGTGCCAATGTCGGAATCATCCTCACGAACGAAAGTGGCAAGCTAATGCTTGGCGGTCGCGTCGGCGCCCGTGGCTGGCAGTTTCCGCAAGGCGGTATCCTGCGCGGCGAAGATCCTCAAGCGGCCATGTTCCGCGAACTCGAGGAAGAAATCGGCCTGAATGAGCAGGACGTCGAGATCCTCGGCGTTACGAGCGACTGGCTGCACTACCGGCTGCCCAACAAATTCATCCGCAAACAAAGCAAACCCCTTTGTATTGGTCAGAAGCAACGCTGGTTTCTGTTGCGACTTGTGTCATCGGCCGACAAGCTGCGCTTCGATCTGTGTGATAAGCCGGAATTCGACCGTGTTCGCTGGGTTGACTACTGGCGGCCCGTCAATGAGGTCATCTACTTCAAGCGCCGTGTTTATGCGCGCGCCCTGCACGAGCTTGGCGAAAGTGCCTATCCGGGCGGACCGCCACCGCGGCCGCGCTGGTGGCCAAGGCGTTGGCATTCCGTTTTCGATAAGGATGTTGCAGCGATGCGGGCCGCGGCCAGCGGCGACGACTAGTGGTCCAACAAGCTTATATTGATGGACCACTAGTCAGAAAGCCTTGGTCACGACCAGCAGGATGATCGTAAACAGAAAAAAGACCGGGATCTCGTTGAACCAGCGCAGCCAGTTCGTATTGATGACTGCTGCAGATTTCTGCAAGCGCCGGATCCAGACGTAGCAGCGCAGGTGGTAGGCGATCAGTGCGACGACCAGGACGAGCTTGACCTGAAACCACCGAAATTCAACAACGCTGTGATTGATGCCGACCAGGATGATGCCGGACAGGACGGTCAAAACGGCGCCAATCGTCATGATTGCGAACAGTTTTCGCTCCATCGTGGTGAATCGCTGCCGGCTGATCGCGTCTTCGGCCTCTGCGTGGTAAATGAACAGTCTGGGCAGATAAAACAGCCCCGCGAACCAGGTCACCATGAAGGCGATATGGACGGCCACGAAGATCGTGTAGTAATTGCTGAGGGCACTCATTGGCGCTGAGCATATACGAAGCATTGTCTGTGACGCGAGGCCTTGTGTCCGCCAAGGGTCACAAACGTGACGTGGCGCACTTCAGTTTGCCCGGGCCTCCGCGTAACATAACGTCTTTCCGGCGACAAAAGAGCCATCGTGGCAAGTACATTCCGACATCCCTCGCAAAACGCGGCTCGCACTCTCGTGATACGCGCGGTCATTGTGCTGCTGGCCATTGGCGCGGCGTACCTCGTGTTCGAGTTCGGTCGTATTCAGGCTGCTTACAACGTTGTCGATGCGGCGCATGAACGGCAGAGTTTCAAGGACCGGATATTGGAGCTTGAAAACAAGATCGCTGACCTCAATCAGCAGATTGCGCTGCTGGAGACCCATCGCGATATCGACAGCATCGCCTACGGTGACGTGGAGGAGAGTCTTGCGGAACTGCAGGCCAAGATTCAGGAGCAACAGGACGCGATCGCATTTTATCGCGGTATTGTGTCGCCTGCGGATGGCAAGGCAGGATTGCGTGTGCAGGACTTTAGCCTGACGCGCGGTGGCGCGGAACGTGAATTCCTGATCAGGCTGGTGCTCGTGCAGACGAAAAAGCACGACCGCAAGGTGTCGGGTAACGTCAAATTGAGTATTGTCGGCGAGCTGAACGGCGTGGAAACGAGTTACGAGTATGCACAACTATTGCCGGCTGACGGTGACAGGGCATGGGTGTTTTCGTTTCGCTATTTTCAGGACTTCGACCGCCAGGTGGTCTTGCCAGACGGATTTACGCCGCAACGAGTTACGGTGCAGGTCGAGTCGAGGACTCGATCCATTGCGAGCATCGAAGAAAGTTTTTCCTGGCTGAACAGTCAGGGCTGATACGCTGAATGGCACACGGCATAGCCGCATCGCACACGGCATAATGGAGAAATAGATGTTTGGTCGAAAACAAGGCAAGAACAAAGGTGTGGAAACCATTGTTGGCCCCAATACCGAGATTAATGGCGATATTCAATTCGAGGGCTGGTGCCATGTCGATGGTGCGGTGAACGGCAATCTTACGGCGGATCCCGATAGCAACTCGCATCTGAGCATCAGCGAGGATGCGAGCATCGATGGCGGCGTCACTGTGCCGAATGTGCAGCTGAACGGGATCGTGCGCGGCGACGTATTCGCAAGCCAGCGCGTGGAACTCGGTCCGACCGCCCGCGTCATAGGTAATGTGTATTATAATCTGATTGAGATGGCGATTGGTGCCGAAATAAACGGCAAATTAGTCCATCAGCCAATAGGGCAGGTGCCCTTGCTGGAGCAAACGGCTAGAATAGACGGACTCGACGATTCGGCTACGCTTGCCAACGAAGCTTAATTGAAACCAGGACGTTCAGGAATACAGGAAATGCAGACCGAAACACCCGTAATTGGCGGTAGCACCGCTCCGCCACCGCTCGTTTTTACCGACGCTGCGGCGATCAAGGTGAGTGAATTGATTCAGGATGAAGACAACCCGAATCTCAAGCTGCGCGTATTCATTTCAGGTGGCGGCTGTTCGGGCTTTCAGTACGGGTTTACGTTCGACGAAAATATCGAGGAAGGCGACAGCCAGGT
>Ga0209987_10001519_pt1 | contig 12716 bp, 15 predicted proteins | sample N074metaG_FD_182134 | JGI IMG/M metagenome (GOLD analysis project Ga0209987, IMG submission 182134) | Deep subsurface microbial communities from Kermadec Trench to uncover new lineages of life (NeLLi) - N074 metaG (SPAdes) (version 2) | ecosystem: Environmental > Aquatic > Marine > Ocean trench... | reverse complement strand
CGCCGGGGAATCTTTTGACCGAGAGACTCGGCGCCTTTTCTTTTTGCCCTACTCGGCACATTTTAGTAGACAGCGTCCCCCCTTGTCAACGGAAATGTGCCAGTGGATTTCAAGACCGCCAGCGACCGAGTAACCGGAGCCTGCGTTACCCTCGATGACATCGCCGTCGCGGCTGGGGTGTCGGACAGCCTTATCCGGCGCGCACGTTTAGACCCCAAGGGATCCAGTTTCCGCCGCCCCCCGGACGGCTGGAAGATGGCTATCCTCAAGCTGGCCCGTCTGAGGGCGATGGAGCTCACGAACCTCGCTGACGAGTTGGGAGTTGAAGTGGATCGTGGGGACTAGAACCGATGCAGAATCCGATGCAGCTGGCCGGGGAGCTGGAGGAATGAGCCCGCGATGGAGGCTGATTCGTCATCACCGAGCGGCTATCGGGGACATGGCGGAGTATGCGTGGGTGCGCCCCAACCTCGAGATGGCCAAGGCGGACGCCGCGAGTGACGCCCGAGAAATCCACGACGAAGCAGTAGGCGACCCAGAGTGGGTGGAACGCGAATCCGACCCCCAAACGTTCGTGTGGGAGATTGACGAGGACCACTGGTACACGCTCACACAGCTTGCTCGCTGACCCACCCTGCGGGTCACAACGGCTTGGACAATATTTGGACAAGAAAAGGCCCCGACGCTTCACGGAGTCGAGGCCCTCGGGCTTGCCAACGCGACGGGAACCAGGCAGGACAGGAAATACAGGACGACTAAAAAACCGATAACGATCCACACACGCCGAGTGATGATCACCAGGAGAATTGATCGCTTCAAACCTTAACCTCCCTCGCTTGGACTAATAACTAATACCACCAGCGCCTCCCGCTGGTCCTCCAGCGAGCCGGTGTGCGACGGCCAAGGCGTTGGGGGTGGGCGCGACGAGAGCCTAACCGTTCGGGAGCACGATGGAGGCCATCACTGAGTTGCTGAGAGCGGGATGATCTCACGCTGTTGAGTGAGGGCAGAGCAGGCGTCATCAACTTCGTCGGCGCTGTGTTCAAGGACATGTCGACCCGGAGTATGACGTACCGAGTGTCCGACCATCTACCACTTTGGGTCGAGTTCATGACCGACCGTATGAGCCCCATAGTCGATAAACACCGTTGCGACGCCTCCTCCGTCGTCGTCCAACAGCCATCTGAGGTCGTGAATCTCACTCAATTCGTGTTCCGGCTGGTCGTAGATGGAGGTGTGGAACGCGAAATCCCTCTTCTCCAGGAGGCGTTTCATGGCGTTGAACCTCCGGCTAGAGCCAACGTGACCAGCGCGACGGAGGAAAAGAAGCGGACGCATGACAGCCTCCTTGTGACGAGATGTGCCATTTCACTGTCTGTGGGGCTCGACAGTCAGGTGGCTGCGTGGATATGGGCGGCGAGTTCCGCGATCTCGTCTCCTAAGAGCTCAAGGTCGCTGTGGGTTGTGGGTTTCTTTTGGACGAAGTCGATCATGCGCGGGTCCTCCAAGCGGGGAACGGCGTCCGGAGAGTCGGGTTCGGGGATCGGGTTCACGAGAATTATCTCTATGAATCTAACGGGCGGGTTTTCAAGGCTCTGGCTTACTTCTGGGCAGGCGAGGGCGGGTTTCGAGGCTCCGAAAGAGTCCGGGGCCCGCCCTCTGCGGATACGTCAAAGGCGAGATGTGCTCAGGGAGGACGGGGGTCAATGCCCCGGACTACGACCATCGTGGCCTCCCGAATCTGTCAATGGCCCGATGGGACAGATTCTCGGACCTCCTTCGATTCGTTCGCAAAGCTCAGTTGGTCAGAGGGCGCTGAGTATGCACCGAGGGCCTCGTTCCCAGGGCCTCGTGCCTAGGGCCTAGGACCGAGATCCGGGGACCGCATGGGCCGCCGATGGGTTTGTTATGCGGCTCAGGGGGTGAAGAGGAATCTGACTTCAAGATCGGAGATCTCGGCTTCCAACTCCGCAGGAAGCCTCCGCCCGAAGAAGCGCCTCGCAGCCTTACGGAAGCGGCCCCAAACCTCCGAATCCATCTCGGCGCCGAGTAGCAGATGTTGGAGTTCGACGATTTCCATTCGAAAGAGGGCCGCTTCCCACTCGCCGAAGCGCCGAAACGGCCACTTCTGAACCGTGAGTTGGACTCGGACGGTCTTGTCAGCTTCGGTTGACATTTCGAGCATTGTTGGCAAGGTCGCTGCGCCAATGTCGCCCAAGGCCGAGTCAACCTCTTCGAGAAGCCCCGACGCCCACGCCATTCGCCAAGACCGTCGTATCCCTCGTATCCCTCGGATCACGCCATCCGAGTCCAGAGAGACATCCCGGAAGCCACGTGCCTTCCAATACTCGAGGGCTGCCCTCGAACGTTTTCCATCCCAAGCCAAGATTAGGAGATGGTCCCGGTGGAAGCATTCGCGTGGCCTGTTGTTGTTCTGGTACTTGTTTTCGGCGTCATGTTCCATCGTCAGATTCGAGGTCTGATCGATCGTACCAGGCGGCTGAACTCCACAGGATGGGAGACCCGCGAACCTTCCCAAGTGACTCCCCCTGAAGATCCAACGGCAGAGCTTGAAGAGTTCACGGCCTCCTTCGCAGACCCGTTGTTGATAGATCAGCAGCGTATCATCAACGCCGATCTCGAAGGACGGGGTTTGAACGATCCGGGGACGGCCCGCGCGGCCCTACTCCGGAGTCTCGCGGGGAGCTACATCCTCCGGCATTTCGAGCGGGCTCAGAGCACGATATGGGATAGCCAGATTGCGATCCTCACTGCACTCCATGGCCGTTCCGATGTTATGACCGCAGAGGAGGCGCAGGCGTTCTACGAGACGGGTAAGTCCGCATTCCCACACCGCTACAGCGAATACACCTTCGACGCGTGGCTCTGGTTTCTACAATCCAGGTGGTTTGTGGACTCCGAGGAGGGGCGCTTGACGATTACCCTCACCGGAAGGGAGTTCCTCAAATGGCGCTCGGGTGAGCGCAGGGTGCGGCCCAGCGTCGGGTGACCTGTGATCTGTGACCTCTAGGTCACCACCATCCCCGAGGACGACGCGGCGAACGAGTTGGCAAAGAATATGGACTTCCCGACGTGGGGCGAAGAGAATGGCGACTGTTCATGAGCTGGATGTACTTCGACATCGGCAGCCAGCGACCTATGAGTATGCCGTCTTCGTACACTTTGATGATTTCGCCTTTCGCGGCAATGCTGGGAATGCTATCTGTTACGAGAAAAGAAGCCTTCTCCATGTCGAGCCTCCGAAGCAAGGGGTGCTCCCCTAAACTCGGACACCAACAGGCGAGCCAGAATTGGCCGGGTGGGGTTGTTCCTACATACATAAAATGCTACTCGGGGCTTGAATAGTAAAGATTCACAGCACTCCTTTTCCCACTCCTTCAGACCCACCGCAACCCCCGAAGGGCGGTACCTGGCTCATCTCACGAATGGGATTGAACATGGCAGCGAGGGATCAAGAGAAAATCGGGTCCGGCTTTGGTACGAAGTCTGAAGCGGCTGAGGTCTTGGCCGGCATTGATCTGGCGGGCAAAGTAGCCGTGGTCACCGGAGGTTATTCAGGGATTGGCGTAGAAACCACCCGAGCGCTTGTCAACGCCGGAGCCAAAGTTCATGTGCCGGTGAGAAATTCAGAAAAGGCCGCTGAAACCCTGGCTGATATCGAGGGGGAGGTGCACGTAGGTGAGATGGACCTGTCGGACCTGACGAGTGTTCGCGCCTATGCCCAATCCATCAGTTCCATTGAGCCCACCGTGGATCTGTTGATTAACAATGCGGGCATCATGGCGTGCCCGGAGACAAGGACAGGATCGGGTTGGGAAAGTCAGTTTGCGGTAAATCATTTGGGTCATTTTGTGCTGACAACTCAGCTGTTACCTAGTCTGCTGCAAGCGAATCGTCCCCGGGTAGTGTGCTTATCCTCTGTTGCTCACCAGCGCTCGGATATCAGATGGGATGATATCCATTTTGAAAAGGACCCTTACGAAAAATGGGGCGCTTATGGACAGGCTAAGACAGCCAACGCTCTGTTCGCATTGGGATTGGATCTGAAGTATAACGATCAAGGTTTAAGTGCTTTTTCAGTACATCCAGGGGGGATAATGACTCCGCTGCAGCGTCACATGGCGGCGGAAGAAATGATGGCATTCGGCTGGACGGATGCAGAGGGCAACCTCACGGAATTAGCGAAAGCCGGGTTTAAGACAACAACTCAAGGCTGTTCTACTACGTTATGGTGTGCCACCAGTCCGGCCTTGGAAAATCGCGGTGGTGTGTACTGTGAAGACTGTGATATCGCGAATTTGTTGACCGAAGAATCAGCACCCTACGTTGATGTAGCTCCGTGGGCGGCAGACGATGACAGTGCCGTCAAGCTTTGGGATTTGACTGAGAAAATGCTGGACTTCTAGCAGATCCTCTGGGTTCGCGTCTTCGTTGGGAGGCACCCTTGCCCCACCTTACCCGCAGGCATCGGAAATGATACGGATGCCGAGTGCCCGCTTTTCAGTTGGTGACCTGGTGCAACACAGACTGTTCGATTACCGAGGTGTAATCGTCGATGTTGACACGCACTTTCAAGGGACCGAGGCATGGTACGAGGCCGTCGCCCGTTCGAGGCCACCCAAACACCGTCCCTGGTATCACGTATTACCACACGGGGCCCAACATCAGACCTATGTGGCCGAACGAAACCTCCAACCAGATCACAGTGGCCTCCCCATTCAACATCCCCTGGTGGAGCGCTACTTCACTGATTTCAGGAGCGGGCGGTACGTCAAGGATGTTCAGATCCACTAGTTGATATGCTACCTGGTCGCTCATCGTTGGGCCGCACACTTTCCCGGGGGGAACTATGAGGACCGTATATCTAACACTCGCCATTCTTGGCACGGTGGTCCCGTATGGCTTCTTCATAAGCCACTTCCAGACCGAGGGTATTGGTCTCGGGACTTTCGTGCAGGCCCTTTTCGTCAACGGCGCAGCGGGCGGCTTCAGTTCCGACGTCCTGATCTCCTCTGCGGTGTTTTGGATCTGGCTGTTCCGGAGCAAAGCGAGAAGGCCGTGGTTGTACGTCGTCCTCAACCTCGCGATCGGTCTTTCCTGTGCCTTCCCAGCTTTCCTGTACGCGAGGGAGCGTGAAGGAGCATGAGGGAGCGTGACGGAGACGCGCCCCCGCTGTAGCCGGCACCCGAAAAACTTCTGGCCCAGGGCACCCAGCGCTCCCTAAATTTCTTAAGGAGCTGTTGGTCGGTAGTGCGGCTCGCGTGTGATCACCGCGTTCCCAGTCGGAGACATGCCGAAGAAACTGAAAATCGTGAGGGGCTGGGTCTGGCCTGGCCTGCTCTTCCTCCTGCTGGCTGTCCCACTGGCCACCTTCGGCGCGGATGCATCTTGGCTCTCCGCGTCAACTGGCTGGTATTCGTTGGTGGTGTACACCACCGGCTTCGTGCTCGCCTGGCGTTTCCGCCGCAGCCGTGTGGCTGCGGTCCTGCTCGGCCTCTTCATGATGGACCTGCTCCTTCGACCCTCGAGTTCAGCGTTGCAGCCTGGCGTTGGGTCGATCTGGGACGCCAGCGGTGTGCTGTTCCTGTTTCTGATGCCGGTGATCACAACGATGCAGGATCGGGGTGTGTCTTCGCGCCGGGGGTTCACCCAGGTCGCGATCGTCCTGGGAGGATTGGCCAGTGGACTCCTGTTCTGGGCGGTGCGTCCTGAGTTCCTGTCATGGACCTGGCAACCGTTTTTGCCCTGGGACCTTCCCGAACTGGGGTTGTCGGACGCCGCGCTGGTCGCGGGCCTGTTCGCGCTCCTGCTTACCGGAGGATTCGCCGTGGTCCGGGGCCATCGCCTGGACAAAGGCTTCTTCTGGATCGTCATCGCGGTCCTGTTGGCTCTGCGAGGCGGACCCGAGTCCGTTGAGTCTACGATATACCTGACGTTGGCCGGTCTCATGCTGCTCGTGAACGTGATGGAGAAACTGTACTCCTTCTCCGCAAGTGACGACGTGACGGGGCTTCCAACACGAAGAGCCTTACGGCAGGAGGTCAAGGCCGCGGGACCCGCTTACGCCCTGGCCTTTGTGGGTGTCGATCACTACACGGATCTCTACGACCGTTATGGTCGCGATACGAGCGACCGCGTCATCAAGAGAGTCGCCATGCATTTGGGTAAAACCAGTGTGACGGGGCGGGTGTTTCGGTACGGCTACGAAGAATTCGCTCTCGTCTACACAGGGCGAGGGCGCGACGAAGTGCTCGGCGACCTCGAGATGCTTCGGGCCGACATCGAGGACTTTCGGTTCGAGCTACGCCCCAAGGCCCACGGAAACGGCCAATCTGGAGCCCCAAACTATCCTGCTGTACGGTGGTCCCTGACGGTCAGCGTTGGCGTGGCCGAGCGCGGAGAGAAAAAGGGTTGGTCGGCCGGATACAGCGCTGTCGCCCGGGCGGCTCGCGGGGCCCTCCACCGTGGTCAAAAGGCTGGCGGGAACATCGTCTCGAAGTAGAACCGGATCCGGCCTTGTTTCCCTGAACCTTCCGCCCCTCTCTTGCTCGGCTTCTGCGGTGGCATCAGTTTAGCCTGCTACTTGGGTCCACCGGAGCGCCTTATGGTTCAAAATACGTTCAGCCGTACACCCTCGGAAAAGGCTGCTGGTGAGTAGGGCCACCGAGCGATCCACGATCACGGCGATCCTCAAACGTATTGACCTCAAGGTCCGCTTCAACCAGACGCTCCTCTACCTGTCGGTCGCCTCGTGTCTGGTGCTCGGCGCCCTGGTGCTTATCGAGTTGGCTCCCCGGTTGGTTCCGCTCAACATGCCGCCGGGAAGTGTGATCGTCGGTGCGGGGTCGGCTGCCTTCTTGGTCTTCCTCCTCTGGTCCCAACTGGGAGGTAGGCAGCTCGAACGCGCGGCCGGAGTCGCGGATGTGCGCGCTGGCCTGAACGACGAACTCAAGAGCGCCTACTGGTTCATGAGGCAGGACGACTCGTCACCGTGGATCGATCTCTTGGTTGGCCGTGCCGCGGCAACGGCTCGCAAGTTGAGTTTGAGGGGCCTGGTACCGGTAGCGATCCCGAAACGTTTTGGGGTCGCGCTGGTGCTCTTCGGACTCCTGCAGGTTCTGGCGTTGGTGCCTTCGGACGGCCCGCTCCTGACGTTTGCGGTGGCATCGGACTCGATCCGGTTCGAGCGAGCTCTGGACGCGTACGCCGAGGAGATTCGCGACCTGATCGATGGTGAGGGCGGCGAACTTCTGGATGAAGAGGCCCTCGTCCTGCTCGAGGAGGCGCTGGAGGAAATCGAAGCCGAAGACACGTCCTTCGAGGAGCTCCTCCGCGACTTGCGGGAAGCTCAGGATGCGCTGGACGAGGGGAATCTCGAGATGACTGCCACTCGCGACGCCATCGACGAACTGGTGGAGGGATTGTCGGGATCGGAGGAACTGGCGGACTTCGTCAACGCTCTGAGGAACCAGGATCTCTCCGCCGCCGCCGACCGTCTGCGTGATCTCGCTGAGGGACTCGTCGACCTCGACGACCTGGCGTTAGCCGATTTGGCGGATCAGCTGCAGGGGGCCTCGGAGATAGATCAGCCTGCTATCGACCAAATGCTCGAGGCGCTGCAAGAGGCGGCCGACGCGATCTCTGAAGACCGGATTCCCGATGCCCAGGGGGCCTTGAACGAGGCTGCGGACGAGATCGACCAAATCACTGACCGGCGGGCCAGGCAGGAAGCGAACAACCAGGCCGCCGAGCGTGCCCGGGCGCTTCAGGAGGCGTTGGCGCGGCAGCCCATGAGTGCCGAAGGCCAAACGCAGAGGGCCGAGGGCCAATCCGGGCAGCCCCAACAAGGTGATGCGTCGGCGGCCGCTCCGTCGTCTGCGATCAACCGATCCGACGGGGCGCAGCCAGGAACCGAGAGCGGGCCGGCGGGCAATGCGACGGGAGATCCGACAGATGCCCCGCTCGAGTTGGGCGCCAGCACCACGTTGGAGGCGCAGCTTGCTCTCGAGGTGATTGAGGGCACCGCCCCCGAGTCGCCCGAAGAGGACCGGGAGTTGGATCCCAAAGATCTCTTCCAGGAGGCCAGTCGTCAGCAGAGCTCGATCGTGCAGTACAGAGACGTGCGCGCGCCTTCGACTTATGCGGAGGGTTCGGCGTTGAACGTTGAGCGAATCCCCTGGCGGTACCGGAGCCTCGTGAAGAAATATTTCTTGGCCATTCGCCCTGGCCCCCATCGTGCCCCCGGCCGGTATGTCTCCGGTCAAGCCCGTCCCGACGAGAGAAAATGACGACGACACTGATCGACACCCAAGTGGGTGAGTTCACCGAGCAATTCCAGCGGGTCAAAGAAGAGATAGGGAAGGTCATCGTCGGCAACGATGAAATTATCGACGGAACCCTCATCAGCTTGATTTCCAAGGGACATGTGCTGCTCGAGGGTATTCCAGGTATCGGGAAGACCAAGATCGTAGCGACGGTCGCGGACGTTCTGCATTTGACCTTCTCACGCATCCAGTTCACGCCTGACCTCATGCCCGGCGATATCGTGGGGAGTGACGTGGTGCATGAGAGCGACACCGGCGAAAAACATCTCTCGTTCCAAAAAGGGCCGATCTTCACCCACATCCTCCTGGCCGACGAGATCAATCGTGCCACACCCAAGACCCAGTCAGCGCTTCTGGAGGCAATGCAGGAGCGTAGCGTCACGGTCGGTACGACGACGCACAAGCTCCAGCCTCCTTTTTTCGTCCTCGCCACTCAGAATCCGCTCGAGATGGAGGGGACCTATCCGCTGCCCGAGGCCCAACTGGACCGTTTCTTCTACAAGCTGAAGATCACCTATCCGGAAGCGCATCACATGCACGAAATCATGGATCGGACTACCCGCCGTGAAGAGCCTGAAGCGGGGATGGTGCTGGACCGTGAGCAGATCCTCGAGATGCGTGACACGGCCAGGTCCGTCCCGATCGCTCGATCTGTTCAGGACTACGCGATCCGCCTGACGCTCGCGACACATCCCGATACGCCGCACGCGAACCCGCTGACGCAGCGCTACGTACGTTTCGGGGCCAGTCCGCGAGGAACCCAGACTCTCGTGATCGGGGGTAAGGTGAGCGCGCTGCTCAACGGTCGCGTCCATGTGTCATGCGAAGACATTCGTGCCTTCATGCTCCCCGCACTGCGTCACCGGGTGCTGCTCAACTTCGAAGGTGAAGCGGAGCGAATCGACACCGACACGATTCTGGAGGCTATCATGAAGGACACCCCGGAACCCTCGGAGTAAGTCGGCGAGCCCGGCGTTCATCGGATGAGTGAGAAGGGAACGCTCTTCGACGACGAGTTCTTGAAGAGGCTCGAATACCTGAACCTCGTCGCGAATCACATGATCCCCGGGCACATGCATGGGGAGCATCGGGCCAAGAAGACGACCAGTTCAGGGATCGAATTCGCGGACTACCAGCAGTACGTATCGGGCGAAGACACCAAGAACGTCGATTGGCGTACGTACTTGCGGCTCGACAAGCTCATTGTGAGGCTTTTCGAGGAAGAGACGGACCTGCCCATCTACATATTCTTCGACGCGAGTGCGTCGATGGGTTACGGTGTGCCCGCGAAATTCGACTACGCCCGAAAGGTGGCCGCGGCGCTGTGTTACGTCGGACTCCTGAACCAGGACCGTGTCAACCTGGTCGGCTTCGCAGACGGAATCGCTCAGGAGCTCTCCGCACGCCGGGGCAAACACCAGGTCTGGCACGCGTTCCGGTTCCTGGAGTCCGTCGAAGCTGGTGGGGTCACTGCGATGGAGAAGGCGTTTAAGGGTTTCTTCTCGTCTCGCCGGCGCCGTGGGCTTGTGGTGGTCGTGTCGGATTTCATGGACGAAGCGGGTTTCGCGAAGGGGTTCGACATGCTCCGCTACTTCCGCCAAGATCTCTTCGCCGTGCATATCCACAGCCCCGAAGAGGTGCGCCCCGACCTTCCCGACGAGGTGCTTCTCGAAGATGCGGAGCTCGGGACCTCCCAACGGGTCAGGGTTACACCTGCGCTCCTCGATGCCTATGCCGAACAGTTCGAGGAGCACTGTGAAGAGGTGGGCAGCTATTGCCGCAAGAACGGTTGGGGTTACGTACGTAGCACAACGGACATCCCGTTCGAGGAGCTGATTCTCCAGGTTTTCCGCCAGGGTCGGTTTCTCAGATGATTTTCCTTGGGATGAGCGCGGGGATGATCGGAGTCCTGCTGGGTGGCACGGTGGCGGCCGTCGTGTTCCTGTATTGGCTCAAGCCGCCACCTCAGCGAGTGATCGTCCCGTCGACGATGCTCTGGGACCGCCTACTCAAGGAGAAAAAAAGGAATACGTGGCTCGACCGACTACGATGGTGGCTCTCGCTGATGCTCGCGCTGACGATTGGCCTTTCGGTGGCTTCCGGGATCGGGCGGCCCGAGTTTTCCTCGTTGGGTAGAGACGTCCGTAACATCACGGTCGTAATCGACAATTCCGCGACCATGGCCACCCGCACAGCGGACGGGTTCACGCGTTGGGATCACGCGGTGGCCCATGCGGGCCAGGTCCTGAGGCAAGGGAGTGCTGGCGGGCGGTTCCTCATTCTCGACACGTCGGGTCAGGCTCCACCCGGGGAGCCGGGCGACCGGCGTTCGGCCCTGGAGGTGCTTGCGGGGCTCACGGTGTCCCTCGGTGGTGAACCCGAGTTCCCTGATCTGCCCGAGGGCGAATCCGAGATCTTCTTCGTTTCGGACGGGGTCATGGTGGACGAGGCGCCGCCGGAGGCCACGGTGATTTCCGTTTTCGAGCCCGCGCACAACGTCGGCATCACGGCTTTTGAGGTCCAGGCGCTGCCTTCGGAGCCGACGCGTTATTATGCCTTTGTGCAGGTGAAAAACGCGTCTTATGTGGAGAAACAGATCACACTTCGACTGAGTGGAGGCACCGAAGGAGGCGTACGTGACACGCTGACCCTGCAGGCGGGTGAAACACGCTCGCGGTCCATCGATCTGAGCAGCTTCGGGCGTGGTCCCGTGCGAGCCGTGGTTACGGCGGACTCCGACGCGTTCCCGGCCGATGACTACGCGTACGGGTTCCTCCCGATCCGAGCTCAGACCCGGGTTGCGCTGATCACGCCGGGCAGCGTGTACCTCGAAAACGTGTTGGCGGACGTGCCGCGGTTGTCTCTGGACGTGATGAAGCCTGCCCAATACAACCCCCAGGTCTCGGCGGACGTCTACATCTTCGATCGTTTCGCCCCGCCAGCGGCACCCCGTGGCCCGGCACTGCTGTTCCTGCCGCCCGATGTGGCGTGGCTGACCCGTACGCTGGCCGTTGTGGAGGCTCCCGAGGTACCGGACTGGAATCCAGCCCATCCCGTGCTTCGTTTTGTGGCACTCGAGGATCTACGTATCGATCGGGCTGCGCAGATCGCCATGCCCGCAGAGGCCGCCGAAGTTGTGGTCGGAAACCGGTTGCTGCCGTTGGTTTTGGTCAGCGAACAATCGGAACGGATCGTGCGGGTGTCGTTCGCGCTCGAGGATTCTAACTTCGCGCTTCAGCCGGGCTTCCCGATCTTCCTCGCAAACACCTTGGGCTGGTTGATAGACGAGCAAGTTGCGTTGGCTCGAGCGCCGGGCCGGATCGAAGTGCCGCTTCCTGCGGCCGCAGTTACGAACCTCGAGGGCAGCGACATCGTCGCCTGGCCGCTGTCCGATCGCACGGTCTTCCTGGCGGATCAGCCGGGTCTCTATACCGTGGTGGCCGAGGATGGCAGACGGCTCCGGGTGGCCGTCAACCTGGCCAGCGCCGAACGCACTTCCGTCAACGATTCGGGCCTCGCCTCAGACGAGATCACATCAGCGACATCGACCGTGATGGCGGGTGCCGAGCCGGGTCCCAGCGAGGAGTTATGGATTTTCCTTCTCCTTCTGGCGCTGGTCTTGGTGGTTGCGGAGTGGGTCACCTACCACAGGCGCCTGACCGTATGAACATCGAGTTCGCTCGGTGGTGGCCGATTCTGGGGTTGGTGGCGGTTCCCTTCATTTGGCGGTTGTCTCAGCACTCGACGCTGGGTTCGTCGCCCCGGCATCGTGCGGTCGGCGCTGCGTTCCGGATCGCGGTTGTGGTCCTGTTGATTTCCGCCCTTCTCGAGCCTGTCTGGCACCGGTCGGGGAAGTGGATGTCGGTTGTTTACGTACTTGATGTTTCGAGCAGTATCGATCCGTCGTTCGTAGGAACGGCCATCGATTGGATCGCCTCGACCAATAAGCAGGGTGACCCGGCGCACGCGGCTTTCATCGCCTTTGGCGGTTCGGCTCGAGCGGTGGCTACCGCTGAGGGGATCCGCTCGGTCGAGGTCTCGCCCGACGGAGCCAACCGTTCGATCAACCAAGGTGTTACGAATCTTGAAGTGGCCATGGCGCGAGCGTTCCGGAGCTTCGATCCGCGCTATCTCAAACGCCTCGTATTGATCACGGACGGCAACGAAAACGCGGGGTACGTGTCCCGTGTGCTCGGGGAGGCGCAGGAAAATGAGGTACGTGTGTTCACACTTCCTGCCGTGGTTCGGGGCGAGGGGGACAGCTGGGTCGAGGGGATTGATCTGCCCGATGACATCCGCGAGCGGGAGCCGGTGACCGCAACCGTACGTGTGTTCAGCCGGGTGGGGACCATCGCAACGATCGAACTCTTG